>Ga0066903_100002593_pt1 | contig 14268 bp, 14 predicted proteins | sample PanSoiMetaGPlot1_FD_67491 | JGI IMG/M metagenome (GOLD analysis project Ga0066903, IMG submission 67491) | Tropical forest soil microbial communities from Panama analyzed to predict greenhouse gas emissions - Panama Soil - Plot 1 (version 2) | ecosystem: Environmental > Terrestrial > Soil >...
GTGGCGGCGTGGGGCCTTCGTCGGGCACAGGGACTGCGCCCACCCGGCAATGGTCTTTAGCTTGCCACTCCGATTTTGTCCTGGGTTTTTGTTTCGAAATCGCTGGCTTCGTGCCGCTCGCGCAACTGGCTCGATGGCTCACCCGAGAGGCGATTGACCATGCGGCCACGCCGCACTGCCAGGCGCTCCAGAAGCATATCGGCCCAACGCTGGACATTCATGTAGTCCTGTACGCTCAGGAACTCAGCCGCCCCATACAGCCGGCCCTGCGCGAGGCCTCCGTACCAGGGAAAGATGGCCATGTCGGCGATGGTATAGGCATCGCCAGCGATATATTGGCTTTCCGCCAAGCGGCGATCGAGCACATCAAGCTGCCGCTTCACTTCCATCGCGAAACGATCGATCGGATATTCGATCCTCGTCGGCGCATAAACGTAGAAATGACCGAAGCCTCCGCCCAAATATGGCGCGCTTCCCATCTGCCAGAACAGCCAGGAAAGGCACTCAGCGCGGGGCGCGGCGTCGGTCGGCAGGAAGGCGCCGAACTTTTCCGCGAGGTAGAGAAGGATCGATCCAGACTCGAAGACGCGGATCGGCGTCGGACCACTGCGATCCATAAGGGCCGGGATTTTGGAATTGGGGTTGACGGCGATGAAGCCACTGCCGAACTGGTCGCCTTCTGCGATCTTTATCAGCCACGCATCGTACTCGGCGCCGCGATGACCGAGGGCCAGCAGTTCCTCCAGCATGATCGTGACCTTGATGCCGTTCGGCGTGCCGAGCGAGTAAAGCTGCAGAGGGTGTCGTCCGATCGGCAGCTCCTTTTCGTGAGTTGGCCCAGCAATGGGGCGATTGATGTTGGCGAACTGACCGCCGTTCGGCTTGTTCCAGACCCAAACTTTCGGGGGTGTATATTCAGACGCTTCTGCCATCTTTGTCTCCGGACGTTGTCGGGTGCGATGCGCTATCAGGCTGCGGGCGGGTAGTTGGACGGGAAGAGCGCCCGCTTGGTTTCCTCGTCATTGACCTTCTTGAAATCATGATCTTTGCCGACAGCGCGTGCCCGCGCGACGGCAGGTCGGGCATCGACGGTTTCAAAGAGGCGCTTCAAATGAGGAAACGGTCCGAGAGGATCGTCAGCGCCCTTGCGCACCCGAGAGGCGCGGTCGAGCCAGCCCCAAGCTGACATGTCGGCGATCGTATACTGATCACCCACGATGAAATTTCGGCCCTGCAGGTGATCGTTGAGGACCTGGTAATGGCGCTCGGCCTCCCGGCGGTAGCGATTCACCGCATAGTCGAGGCCCTCAGGTGCAGCGAATTGGAAATGCACGGATTGGCCGGAAAATGGACCCAGGCCGGAAGCGATGAAGAGCAGCCAGGAGAGGAGCTCAGGCCGATCTTCAAGCTTGCCAAGGAACTTGCCGGTCTTTTCGGCGAGATAGATGAGGATCGCCGTCGAATCGAAGACCCGTGCTTGCGTTCCACCCGGTCCGTCGGTGTCGACGATCGCTGGTACCTTGCCGTTCGGGTTGATCGCCCGAAAAGCTGGCGTGTGCTGCTCACCCTTACTGGTGTCGATTGGGACCACCTCGTAGGTCAGGCCCGCCTCTTCCAGGAAGAGCGCGATCTTTGCGGGATTGGGCGTCGGATGAAAATAGAAGCGAATCATGAGGTCTCCAGTCGATCAACGTGGGTTCAGCCTGTGGCACGAAGGCAATGGCTCGTCGGCCATTCGCGCCTTGCATTTTAGTATGCGCGTTCTAAAATGCAAGGTAGGCTGGATGGCGGGGCGCCCGGCGAGGCACAGCGGATAACGGAATGGCAAGACCGAGGGAATTCGACGAAGGCGCAGTGCTTGACGCGGCCGTGCTCTGCTTCTGGGCGCAGGGCTACGAGGCGACCTCGGTCAGGGACCTAGTCGACCACACCGGCATCACCGCCGCCAGCCTCTACAATGCCTTCGGCGACAAGCGCGCGATCTATCAGAAGGCACTGGACCACTATGTTGAAGGGAGCGTCGCCGACCGCATCCGGCGCTGCGAGGAGCTTCCTCCTTGCGAGGCGCTCGAGGTATTCTTCGATGAGATCGTGAAGCGCTCGCTCGGTGATCGTGACCGCAAAGGGTGCATGTTGGTGAATGCGGCGCTCGATGTGGCACCGCACGATCCCGAATTTCGTAGCTTGGTCGCAGCGGTCCTCATCCGGATCGAGGCATTCTTTCTCAAATGCCTCAAGGCCGGCCAAGCAAATGGGACGATTAGCCTTGCGTTGCCAACGGAAGTGCTTGCGCGGCATCTCCTTTCCGTGCTGATGGGAGTTCGTGTTCTCGCACGGGTTCGGCTCGAGCGGCCGCTGCTTGAGGGGGCCGTGGCGGCGGCGCTTGCGCTGCTGCGGCCTGAAGGTGCGATTGGTCGCGAGTAACAAAGGCAGCCCTTAGAGCGAAGTATCAGATATGGACGCCAGCGTTCTTCAGAGGTTCGCCATCGCGCCTCTTCCCATGCCCGCGCGCTGGTGCGCCATTTCACTTCGACTAATCGCGGGCTTCGGCTTTGTCGAACATGGCTACGCCGAGCTTTCCGGCCGCGCAGACGCATTCATTGGCGTTTTGCACGCCATAGGCATGCCGTTCGCGGCGGTGCTGGGGTGGGCCCATCGTGGTCGAGGTGATCTCGCGACGAACGGCTGCAAGACGAGCACGGCCGGAACGTTGCTGACGAGGTTCGAGAGTGCCGTCGTCGCGCTCCGCCACAATTCGCTCAAGACTAGCCTTGGTTGCTACATTGGCTGTAGCATCAACCCTCGAACGTTGATGGAGGTTTGTGGATGTCGCTTAAGGAAAAGCTCGAGGCCACTCGTGCGCTTTCTGAGTCGCGGGTTCCCGGCGACAAGCGCGCGATTATGGAACGTGCCACTGCGGATCTGCGTGCGTCCGGCATCTTGCGGAGGGTGCCGGCGGTTGGGCAGATAGCACCTGCCTTCGCCGCGCCCAATTACGATGGTCGCACCATCTCGTCCAAAGACCTTCTCGCAGGTGGACCTCTGGTGCTCTCATTCTTCCGGGGCGCCTGGTGACCGTACTGCCGGCATGAGCTGGATGCTTTGCAAGCAGTTTACGGTGAGGTTCGCGCTCTGGGAGCCGAGATTGTCGTGTTGTCTCCGGAATTGCCGAACTTTTCGGCGGATCTCGCCAGGCACCATAAGCTGGCGTTCCCCATCCTGAACGACCATGGCTTGGCAATCGCTAAAGCGTTCGGGCTCGTTTTCAGCCTGCCGGACGATTTGAAAGAGGTCTACCTCATCGCCTTCAAGAACGATCTCGCCAAGCGGAATGGCGAGCCGTCATGGCAGCTACCAATGCCAGCACGCTTCGTGATCGATCGCGGCGGTGTCATTCGATCCGCCGAAGCCGATCCGGACTACACCGTGAGGCCCGAGCCGGGTGAAACAGTCACGTTCCTCAAGACATTGGTGTGATGCATTCCGGCTACCAACACCATGCGTCACCGCCGCGCCGCGGCCAGGACGACGTTTAATTGAGGCGAAATGAACACTACGAGCGGGGCGTCGGTGAGTAGGGGCGGGTGGCGCGTGGTGTTTGGCGTCTGCACGTTCGTACCACGAACCGACGCACCGGCATCAGCGCGCCGTCGATGAGGGCGAGTGCTCCATCGGCGAACCGGTCGGCATTGGCGCAAAATAGGTCGGCGCCGAACCGGTAGACGATGAGCCCGGCTCTGATCCAGGGCTTAGCGACCGTCGGCGTCCATCGAGCCTGCGCGTTCGGCGCCAGCACCATCGCGCGCTCTAAAAAGTGCGGGCGTGATATCGCGTTTTGCCGTGAAGGATACGCAAGACATACACGATATCATGGGCGCCATCGTAACGATAGTAGAGGACATAAGGGCGGACATAGCCGCTACGAATTCTTTCCCGAATTTGAAACGTGGCGCGCCGCTTGACGGGAACCACACGAATTGCTCCCAAAGCGCTTCAAAGTCATCGACGTACCGGGGGACTCGTGCGGCTGCATAAAACACGCGTGGGAAGGTGAACGCTTCGATCCCCAAATCCAGGCGAGTAGTTCGGCGGTTGGAAGTCGTGCGGAGGAGAGCTTCTTGCTCTGTCATCCGGGGGCCCCGACTCCACGCTTCGCGCATTTCCGATCCCGGTTCGCTCGGTTAGCCGAGTTCAGACTTCGGGGCTTCTTAGTACCCGTTATTGCATCGTCAAAACTCGGAACTTTATTGATTTAATTGAGAAATCTCCCGGCCTGTCACGGCGTGTAAATCCGGTCGTATCGCATCGTGAGCAGACACGATCAGCAAGCCCAAAAAGATCGCACCGGTCTCATCGCCCGTGAAACCGCTTGGTGTCAATTTCGCTCACTCCTCAGTGATAACAGCCTTCTCAATGGCCTTTTGTGGGCGAACGGTGCGGCACGGCCCAGCGGACCGCTCAGGTCACGCGGCAACCGAACGCCGTTCTTGTTCGGCGTCAGTCGGGTTTATAGCCCGACAATTCTCATGAATCTCCCGAATGCCGCCGTCGGCAACCACTCTATCTTCAGGCTCCCAACGACCATTCCATACCGCAGCACCTTCTCGGCACGATCGATCTTTCGAGCTTTCTACATAGACCGCTTGCACGTGCCACACCCTATTCACTTCGACTCTCTGACCTCGGTGCAACTTCTTAGGTTTCTCATAATACCAGTCGATGTTCTCTTTGAAGTAAACCACCCAGACCGTTCGCAGCTCCGCAGCAGTCAATCTGATCCTCACACCTGTGAGCCGTACGTAAAGAGACATCACCGTCCTCCCGCCAATTTAACCATCGGAGACACGCGGTAGATTTTGAACGCGACGCTGCTGTATCAGCTCGGGTTGCGCTTGTTTGGCAACTCATCAAAACATCAATGAACTGCCACATTGCGCAAGGTAGATCTCTTGGGAATGGCGATCATAACATTGCAATCTTCACGAACTTTCGTTATTTGTCATCAACAACAAACGACTGCTGGTGGCGCGCCCGATCGAACAGGTTCCGTCGGGTCGAACACTATTGCCACACACATCGGGCGCTCGCCGGGGCTCAGAGGCGTCCTGGGACGTCCAGCAACACTGTCGTTGCGCGGTCGACGCACAAAGTGGGCAGCCGACGAGCGTGTTGCCATAGCACTACTGTCGGCATTCCGTCAACGGATTCCGGTCATATGGAAGCATAGCCTGCATGCCTGAGGTAGCGAGCACATTCCAGAGTACCGAGCAGAAGGACGAACGAGCGGATGGTCCTGACGAGGACCGGGACAGTCCGCGCGGCGACTCTGCGCAGCAAAGCTTTCATTTTGCTATAGACCAGCTCGATGGGGTTAAGGTCGGGCGAGTACTTTGGAAGGTAACGAACCGACAGGCGAACGCCGGCCGAGGTCCCGGCACGTTGCGCTGCCCGGATTCCATACTTGAGGAAATGCACGCTGAAACGGAACCGATTACCCGCAACCCGTCACGTATCCATGATAGAGGCAGCACGGGAAGGATGTGCTAAAACGCATCCGGTTCAAGGCTGAGCGTCGCGGACAAGCGACAAAGACCTTCTTCCAATAGATCGGATTCTCGATGCGAAATCCAAAAGCGGCTCCAATGTCAAAGGAAGCGATGCGCGATGAAGCGGAACGTTTGGTGAAAGAGGCAATGAAACGCGAGGTCACCGTCACCCGCGGCAAGACTCGCATAGAGGCCAAGTGCGGAAAGTGCGGTGCTGCAAATCGAATCTTGGCACCTCCAGGAGGCGGCCGGGTACCATATACCTGCAAAGAATGTGGCCACGAACAAAAAACGCTATGACCAGAAAAGGTCTGGCTGTGCCTACCGGAACCTCAACGGCGGCTGTCCGCGTTTCGGAGTCAGTCATAGCAAATCTGCGACCGCGGCATGATACTGCTTCATCGACTCAAGGTGATCTCTCATCGTTTTACCCGCGATGCGTCGATGCGGTGGGCGTCCGTAGGCACTGTTGAGCGTAACGTGCGTGACGCCCGCTGCTTTCCAATATGCTAGCTCTTCGCGCCACTCGCTGGCGCCGCCTTCAGCCGTGGAGACCCATACTTCGATCCCGACGGCACTGGGATCCCGGCCGGCTTGTTCGACGTAGGCACGCAGCTTCGCAAACTCGAGCTTGGCCTGCTCACCTGTTGGATAAGCCAGCATCATCCAACCGTCGCCCCACTTAGCGATCCGCCGCAATGTCACGTCGGCGTGCCCGCCGAACCAGAGCGGAATCATTCGCTGGGTCGGCAAGGGGTTAATGCCAGCGTCATCAATCGTATGCCATTGACCTTTGAAGTTGACGTGTGGGGCGGCCCACAGCGCCCTCATGACTTGTATCTGTTCCTCGGAGCGCTTGCCGCGATTGCCAAAGTTTTCGTTGAGCCCAACATATTCGACCGGGTTCCAACCGACGCCGACGCCTAATCGAAAGCGTCCCCCGGACAGCACGTCAAGCGACGCGGCTTGTTTGGCGACGAGCACCGTCTGCCGTTGTGGCAGAATCAACACCTGAGTCGAGAACTCGATCGACTTGGTGCAACCGCTGAGAAATCCAAACATGACGAACGGATCGTGGAAGAAATCCTTTGATGTGTTGCGCGCCCCCCAGTCTGGACGGCTCGCAACATTGACGCCGAGTACGTGATCGGGGGCGCCGAGATGGTGATAGCCAATGGCCTCAGCGGCCTGGGCAAAATCCCGCACCGTCGCGGGATCTCCCTGGAGATCGATCAAAGGCAACGTGATACCAAGTTTCATCATGATTCTCCGTATTCAGCCGGCCGCTGTTCCGATTTGATCCTGCCAAGGCGGCAATGGTATCGCTCGGATAGGCTGCCGGCATCGCGTGGGACGCGCAAGTCATATTCTCACGCCCGCTGCCTCCCACCGCGGATGCAACACTTCCATCACTCCCCCCTCCCATCGGGCCTCGTCGGCGTGGGGCCCGCCAACCACGATTTCAAACAGCAAGTATGTAACGCAAATGCTGAGAAGTCTTCCGTGTGTCAACCGCGCGCTCTGAACCCCGGCGTGACGCCGGGACCTGTCGCGCTATCCGGTCGCGTCCCAATGCAATACCCTCACGCGGCCATTCGATCGGGGGTCACTGGTTCGCGCCTTCAATCAAAAGAAAGCCACCGTCTCGCAGCCGACACCCGCCGCAAATGGCCGAGACACTTGTCGGGCGTTCAGGTCGATGCTGTGGATGGTGCCGTCGCCTTGACAAGCGACGAGAAGTTCGTCCCCGCAAAACGCCCCGTCCATTGGCTGTCTCCCCACCGCCACGGTGCGTTGGTGGATGAAGGACGCGTCGATCAAGGTCGCCGTATTGCTCCGCATGCTCGTTACCAGGAGCAGGAGCCCGTCCGGGCTGTAGCGGGCTATTTGCCCCGGTTCCGGCACGTCAGCGAGCGGCAAACGCTTCACGATCTCCAATGTTGCCGTTTCGATCACGAACAACATCGGTTCCTGATCATCGACCGCGACCAGCAGCTTTCCGTCTGGAGCGATCGCAAGCCCCGCGAGTGGATGCGGCATCGCCACCTGGCGGATCAGCAGGCGGCTTGGCACGTCGATCACCGAGATCGAGGCATCCTCTTCATTTTCGGTGTACAGCCGTTGGCCCCCAGGCGCGATCGCAAGACGGTGTGCGTTTGTCGAGCCGGTTTCGATGCTGTCAACTACTGCGCGTCTGTCGAGATCGACAAGCGCCACGACGCCGCTGTTCTCACAGGTCACATAGACCAAACCGTCCGGCCCTTCTTGCAGGCCGTGCGGCGCAAAGTAGGGCGAGAGGTCTATGTCAAAAACGTGCTGCCGTAGCTTCAGGTCAATAATGGACAACAAATGACCGGGATTTGGATTGCGCCCGTGAATCCCGTCGCCGAAAATCGGGACGCAGGCTATCGACGCTCGAGGAATGACCAGGAGCTCGTGAGGGACGCGCGAAAAATCATCGAGCACGCATACCGTCGCATAGCTGACGGGGTCCAAAAAAATCACCTTGCCGCCCATCTTGTCGACGGCGATGAGACCTCGACGCCCAGACAATGCTGTTTTCACCACCTTACCTGCTCTCCGCGGCTCTGGCATGGACGATGGGGCTCCAATCGACCTTCCTTCCCGACCTGGCAAGACAGTTACTAGAGCGTTTCGTCCGGCCCGATGCAAGAGCTTCTTGACGGCCTCGCCCTATGAGGAAAAGCCGAGGCTTCGTCCGTAACTGATCGGACCGACGCGATGTCTCAGTGACGAGGCGCACACGTCCGCCGCGCGTCGCTGCGTGCGTCTTCGGAAGACGGCCAGTCGATTCCATCTGGTGGATATTTGCAGGTGGAAAGGTCGCCATTCCGGGATCGACAAAGCTAACAATGCCAAAGACTACGGCAAAATCCGGTTCGATAGCACAGCGCAGCAGACGGCCTTCCGATGTCAGCGTCCGTTCACGCAGCCCTTGTAACCGACATGACTTACGCCAACTTTGCAGTCAGATCCGTGGCGGATCGGCCAAGCACTCTCAGAGAACAAGCACGCAAGGCGTTTTCAAAAAGATGCGCGCTTCTCGGTGCCCGGTGGCTCGATGCCTGCTTCTATCGCTGATAAGGGCTAGCGCGCAGCGCCCCGAAAATTTAAGATTTCCACATGCGGGTGTTGAATTGGGTGCGGCCGCCGCCAGCTTTGTTTTCGTCGGGAACTAGCCGTAATCGCTGGTGGTCCACGCATGTCGGTTGTGTTCTTCGCGATACGCGTCATTTCAAGTTGCGATTCAATCCAGGCCGCGGATGCCTCCATTGACGCACGATCGCACGGAGGCCGCCCTAGCGGGTCGGCTGGCGAGTGCCCATGGCGCGCGGCTCCGCCGTATCGCGACACTTTTCGCGCCGGCCAGGCGCTGGTTTTAGCACCCCCGGTGGGCGAATATCCACCCGCCGCGGCCTGCGTCAAGCCGAACAGATCCGACATTTACGCTGCGTTCAGATGTCGCCAGAACCAAGCCTGTGAGTCGCCGCACCACAATTCCGCCTGACTGGGCTGATGCGTAACGCGGTTCGGGACGTCGAGTACAGTGGAAGGGACCGCCTTGAGATTGCAAAAGGTTGGCCTCCGTGCGGTCGCTCAGCGGCGCTGGTCTTCGCCATTCGATCAAGTCGTTCCCAAGCAAAGTGCCGGTGATAACAGTGGCCTCTGAGCGTCTCATCAGTGGCAACCAGGCACGTCTGAGCGCGGCGCAGCAATGGTTGCCGCGCGTAAGTTTGTCGCGGCTGAACATCGGGCTGAAAGCCCTCGGTTGCAGCGTGCGAGACCGTCGGGGAACGATTGCGTTGTCAGTCGCCGTGGTTCTCCTGTTTCAACCCATGTTCGTCGCCATCCTCTTGGTGGGACGAAGCCACGCCGACCTCAACGCCATCCGCAGTGCAATCCTGTCGGCATTTGAGCATGGCGTGCTCGCCGATTCACAAGCGCCGATAGCGTGGATCGATAAAGGCGGGCATCAATTTACCGAGTGCGTCAGCCACAACGTCAGTTTGGATGCCCAGGAGGACATCCTGAGATCCGCGCTGCTTCCGACGCACCATTACCCCATGATCAGCCCTTGCATTGAGTTGCACTGGCTCGTTGACGGCGACCGTGCCACCGAAACCATCGACTATTCTCGATACTGGCACGGCTACCGTGTTTATCACTGGTTCATGCTGGGCAGTCTGAGTTTGCGTGAGGTTCGTCTCGTCAATGCACTGACAATTCTTGTGGCTGCGGCTGTATTTTTCATCGGCTTTCGGTCCGCGCTCGGAACCATACCGGCTGCGGTCTTCTTCGCCGTATTCATAGCTCTAACAGACCTTTGGCGGATCTGGGTGATCACGACACACGCGCTCAGCATGGCGCTGATACTGGCCGGTGTCGGGATATTCGCACTGGTGCACCGGACTACCAAGGATGCGGATATCGCCATAGTGCTCGCCGCGGTTTTTGGCTCGCTTTTCAATTTTGTGGATTTCCTGATCAACCCGCCCCTGATGCCGATGCTGCTCAGTTTTGTGGTGATCGCCATTGAGCGCACCGTGATCGGTACCCTGGGCTCGCGACCGAACGGAAAGCCGCCCGAGCGGCAACTCGGTGTATTGACGGCGGCGAGCTGGTTTGGCGGCTATGGATTGACCTGGGTTGCAAAATGGGTGTTGGCGATCGGCCTCTCCGACCATCCGGCCGAAACCGCTGCCATGATCCTCAAGCAGATGGCCTTTCGAATCAACGGGCTCGAACAGGGTTCGAGAATGGTTCTCTTGCCGTTGGTTCCAACCATTGAAATGGTGGGGACGGCGCTGGTTTCAGTTGGCGCCATCGTGGTCCTTGTCATCGCGATCCTGATTTTAGTCCATGCTCGTGAGAATCGATCTGGCTTTCAGAGGTGCAGCTTCTATAGCCTTATCTCGCCGACCTCCATCAGTTTTATCTGGTTCGAGTTGTTGAACAACCACACGCAATTACACCCACACTTTGTTTATCGCAGCGCGTCCGGTGCAATTGCCATTCTGTTGACCGCCATGGTGATCGCCAACAAGACGCCGATATCCCCCGAATGGGTGACGGTTCGAGCCGGAACGCTGGCGGCGACGCTAAGCTCGACTGCGCGCCAACGGTTTCTGAGCTTTCGGCGATTGGCGACCGACGCCTCGATCGCTTGTTGGTCGACGACCCCGTGGGCACGGCGGTGTGGACCACCTGGAAGCTCGACCTCATCGTGAGATCCGGCGGCAGCAGCTGGGTATCCAGTCGGGTGGAGAGGAATTTCAACGGCCTGACGTGCCTGCGAGATGAATTCGTGCGCCCCCGGGCTATGGCAGCCGGATGGGCCGGAATGCGGCCTCGCGACCTCGCTGACGAAATCTCCGGTGCTTTTATAGGGGGAAGCGTCGCAGGTTTCCGGCTTGCAAATCTCAGTGTGGTCGGCGATCGATGCGGATCGCCGCAGTGTCGCCCAGACCGGCGTCGACGGAACCGGAATGGTGGAGCGGCCGTAGGTGATTTGGTCGGACAGCGACGAGTGAGTTGTGCTAAGGAGTCGCAGCCGAGGGGATATCCAGCCGGTTGTGGGCGGCCCAGTTTGATACGGAGGCTGACTTCATCGCCTGATGGGATCCCGTGCGGGCAACTTTGTTGGCTCCCAATCGAGGAAAACGGCGGGTTTATCGGCGCGCTGTTGGCCATTACAAATGACCATGAATAGATCCCGATTGCGTCAGGCGGTGATCGTTGCACTTCTGTTCTGCGTCTTGGCGGGGGCAACGATCGCGCTCGGGTCGTTTCGGTTTTCGCCGGACCCGAGCTCCGACACGGACTTTATCGCCCGGGCGGAGGAGAAGTCTGCGTCCGGCATACGGGTAAGGGCGAGTGCGCTTGGGGCGCATGAAAGCCAGCGAAGTTTTGGAGAAAACCTTGCAAAATTCGGCATTCAGCCCGTCTGGCTTTCGATCGAAAACCAAACGGACGAGCAACTCGTTTATCTGCCGATCACCATGGATCCGGAATACTATTCGCCTTATGAGGTGTCCTATCGATTCCACGGCGCTTTCTCGTCCGCCGCAAACCGCGCGCGCGACATATTCTTTCTCCAGCGCCAGATGCCCAGCGTCCTGCCTGCGCACTCGCGCACGACCGGCTTTGTGTACGGCGTACTCGACGCTGGCGTCAAATACGCGCACGTGCTGGTTGCCGGACATGAGCGCCTAGAGACCTTCGATTTTGCACTGCCGGTTCCGGGGGCTTCGTTTGTCGGCACCGGCGTCCGTGCGCAGAGCGTGTACCCGGGCGAGGACATCAAGGACCTCGACCTCGACATGCTGCGAAAGACGCTTGCGAGCTATGCGTGCTGCACGAAGGACTCTGCTGGAAAGCACGATGGTGATCCGCTCAATCTCGTCGTCGTACAAAGCCAAGGCGATCCGCTCGTTCCGTTTGTCGCCCGGGGATGGCATCTGGCCCAGAAGCTCGACGTTGCGAGTGTGATCGAGACCGTGCGCGCGTTCATATTTCGGGACGAATATCTTACCTCGCCGGTCAGTCCGCTCTATGTGTTTGATCGTCGAGAAGACGTGGCATTGCAGAAAGCGCGATCGACTATCAATGAGCGGATCCACGCGAGGTTATGGTTGACACCATACACGTTCGAGTCGCGTAGGATATGGATCGGTCAAGTGAGCCGTGACATCGGTGTTCGTCTGACCGATCAGACGTGGAACTTGACCACGCATAAAATCGGTCCTGACGTTGACTTTGATCGAGCCTATCTGCTGCAAGATCTGTTGATGTCTGGGTTTGTAGAAAGGTATGGGTTCGTAGAAGGCGTGGGCGCGGCCACGGCGTCGGCTCCGCGAACGAATCTAACGGGAGATCCCTACTATACCGACGGATTGCGGCTCGTCGTATTCTTGTCAAATCAAACGAAGCGCCTGACCGAGATCGCAAGGCTGCCGTGGGAATTGCCGTCGGGGCTAGGTGCGGAAGCACGTTGAGTCGCGCTCCGCGGGCTGTGAGCGCGCCCTTGCCGGCGCGCCAAGTATTAGGAGTGTCTACCCACGTCGGCGCGCCGGCCCAGGAGATTTCTGCACCGCTTGATGGACTGCAGACTCAAGGGGAGACCTCTTCGAGCGGTCGGCTCCGCGTGGAGATTCCAAACTGTGCTATGAGCGCGCCCAGAACCAGAAATCCACAGATCAACAGCATCGAGGCGAGGACCCCGAGCTCAGGAATCAGGGGAGCAATCAGCAGCATTCCGACTCCGCCACCGAGATGGCCGATCCCATCCGCGAGCGCGAAGCCCGTCGTACGGGCGCGAGTCGGATAGTGTTCGGTGGACCAACTGTAGGCGATTGGAACCCAAAGATTGAAACCGAAGAAGACGATGATGGAGCCGATCACGCTTGCCCATACGACGTTGCCCGCCTCCGCCACGATCACGCCACCTATCAGCGTTATTATCGCTGCAATCGGAAGCCAGGTCTTGCGTTCGAGCCGCTCACCATAGACATAAGCAAAGACCGCGCAGAGTGCGAAGCCGAAAGTGCCCACCGCCGTGATCAATCCTGCCTCGGGAGGCGGATATTCGAGCGCCGCCAACAAGGTCGTAAATCCTGCCGCGAATGCATAGACGGTGACGTAGCTCACGAACCACATGGCGGTCAGGAGGACGGTGCGACGCAAATATTTCGGATCGCGCAGGATTGCCGCGTATGGAAGGACCGCCGGGGCGACGCTGACCGGCAGAGCGCGTTCTATCGGTTTCAGGGGGCCGTGGGCTGCCGCAATCGCTTCCATCATCCGCACAACCTGGTGGGCTTCCTCAATTCGGCCCTGCGTGATCAGCCAACGTGGCGACTCCGGCAATTGGACTCGCAACACGATGCCAATCACCGCGAGCAGCCCGCCGATTGCGTACATAATCCGCCACCCGTATTCGAACTTGGGTCCGGCGAGCGCGAATGGCAACCCAAGCGGCAGCGGCGTCGGCGGCGTGGTGAGCCACAGGCCAAGCCAAATTCCGGCCACGGCGCCAAGGGCCGAGAAAAAGAAGATTAGCGACGTATAACGAGCGCGTTCTTCGCGCGGTGCCATCTCGTTGATGTACGTGTTGACGACGGCCAAGTCGGCGCCGATGCCGATGCCGGTAATCGTTCTTGCCGCAATGAACCAGCCATAGCTGCCGACCAGCGCGGTCAGAACAGAGCCGACGCCCGAGATCACCATGGTCACGAGGAGAAGATCACGACGCCCCGCGCGATCGGCAAGCGGGCTCAGCGCCAAGGTGCCAATCACGTAGCCGACCAAGTTGAGAAGCACGGGCAAGCCCAGGTGTTGGGCCGCTGTCTCTGGCCTGCACTCGGATACAATCGCTACGCAAGTTTGAATGAATGAGACGTTGATGTCGAAGATATCATAAAAGGTGAATAGAAACCCTACGCCGATAATGCCAATGAAAAGCCGTGGAAGTGACCAGACCGATAACCTATCAAGACGCGAGATCACTAACCCCGCAGAGTGTTCTGCGTGAGGGGGTGGAGACAATCGTTCTGGATTCGCCATCTGCAAGCGCCGACGAAACGCCCTCGTACGAGGTAATGAGCAAAACTGCGCGATGTTCCAAGACCAAATAAACCAGGGGTAGAGCCAGTGCGGGTGAAAAGCGAGGATCCCGCGCGGTGAAACGTCGCAGGACCAACGG
>Ga0066903_100002594_pt1 | contig 14267 bp, 10 predicted proteins | sample PanSoiMetaGPlot1_FD_67491 | JGI IMG/M metagenome (GOLD analysis project Ga0066903, IMG submission 67491) | Tropical forest soil microbial communities from Panama analyzed to predict greenhouse gas emissions - Panama Soil - Plot 1 (version 2) | ecosystem: Environmental > Terrestrial > Soil >...
GGCTTTGCGATGATTTCTGTGGCATACGCCGACTGCCGGCCGATTCGCCATTGTACTCGAGAGGGGTGCGTATGGAGACATGTCTGCCCGCCATCGTGCCCAGATCGCTATTCTTGTTCTCCTCTCTACGGCGCCTATGGGCCCTACGGTGGGGTGGCGTATTGGCGCGCGTATACGGCCCCGGTATGGGACCCGCGCTGATAGCCTAATCTTCATCGCGAGGCGATACCAACCACAGCTCCCGCGCGTCGCTTCATGGGGTGTTTGGGCCTCGGCGTCACCGAGGTGGCGTCAGGGCCTTCCCATCAGGTCGAGTACCGTTCCCCTAGTCGAAGCGACATGAAGCTCGCCTCGCGCTTCGACAGCCATAGGTTTGTGGCTCAGTTGTGCGCTCTATCAAAGAACGCCCCGCGCGCGCCGATCTCTGCGGGTTCGTCGCCCTCGACTGAGTTGAGCGCCTCTTATCCAGTCGCGATCGCACCCGGCTTCCGCTTGGCGCCGCAGCCGCTGTTTTGTGACGTGGATTGCGGCCCATGGAAGCCGCGTGGGCGAAACCGATCCGGTTCCCGAGACTAACCATAGGGCATCTTGAAAGATTATCAATTGCAATTGTTTGAGGGTACGACAGGGGTCGGAGCGATCTCCATCTACTGGAGTTAATGTTAACATTAGTCAGTTGATTGTATTTTCTCTTGATAACTGCAAAACAGAACATAACAATCTATGGTTAGATTGAAGATATCATTCCGAACATTGATGCTGCGGCCAACTAATCTGAAACCGGAGCGTTGATTGGAATGTCATCACCTAATTGAGGCTTAACCCTAGATGTTCACCCTTTCCGAGCTTGAATCCGTGCTACCGGTGGTCCGTGCTGCCGTTTCGCCGACTCCACAATATGCCTGGCCACTGCTGAAGGCTCGCACCGGGGTCGACGTTTGGGTCAAGCACGAAAACCACACACCGATAGGGACGTTCAAGGTTCGCGGGGGTCTTGTCTATTTCGATCGGCTCAAGCGCGAGGCTTCAGTGCGCGGGGTTATTTCGGCCACGCGCGGCAACCATGGCCAATCGTTGGCGTTCGCCGGACAGCGGCTCGGTCTGCCGGTCACGATTGTGGTGCCGCAGGGGAATTCAACTGAAAAAAACGCGTCGATGCGGGCACTGGGCGCCGAACTCATCGAGCATGGCCGCGATTTCGATGCAGCAAAACAGCATGCTGTTGACATTGCGGCAACCCGTGGGTTGAACTTCGCGCCCACGTTCCACCGCGATCTGGTCCTCGGCGTCGCCACATTTGCGTACGAGCTCTTCACCTCTGTTCCCCACCTTGACACCGTCTATGTCCCGATCGGGTTGGGCTCGGCCATTTGTGGCGTCATCTCCACCCGCGACGCGCTCGGCCTGAAGACCGAGGTCATCGGCGTCGTATCCGATCGGGCGAACGCTTATCAGCAGTCGGTCAAGGCTGGACGCTTGGTGTGCACCGATTCTGCGCTAACGTTCGCCGACGGTATTGCGGTCCGGGTTCCCGATACGACGGCGCTCGAAGTTGTCCGCCGCGGAGCATCGCGCATCGTTGCCGTCTCAGACTCGGAAATTGCCGAGGCGATTCGCATCATGTTCAGCGATACGCACAGCACAACCGAAGGCGCGGGCGCCGCCTCGCTGGCGGCGCTCATTAAGGAACGCGGTCGGCTCAAGGGGCGACAGGTCGCAGTGATCGCGACTGGCCAAAATATCGATCGGCGTTGGATGGCCAAGATCCTCGCCGGGGGGATACCCGAGGTTCAAACATACCTTAGGATACCCAGTAGCACTGAGGCAGATGCCGCCGCCCCCACACCTGTTGCGGCAGCAGCTCGGAAATAGCCATTCGCATCGCGGCCGAAACGGAGTCATGCTCGACCTATGGCGGACGCCACGCCTCGCATTTATGACGCACGGCGCGTTCGGAGCTTCGCCCGCGCGAAGGCGAAAACGTTGATTTTACCACAAGCCGTCATGTGCCAAGGTTTACTGGCAGTTCCTACGCCTGCAGCCCATCCAGCATCCATTCGATGACGGCTCGGCAAGTTATCCTGTTCATGCCATGATCGCGCGCCCAGATATGGAGATCCTGGAGCAAGATTCTGTCGAGGCCACGGTCTTTGGGCCGATACCGAGGAGACAGCCATGTTCATTGCCATGAACCGCTTTCAAGTTAAGCGCGGCGCAGAGCAGGCGTTTGAACAAGTTTGGTTGACGCGAGATAGTTATCTGCAGACGGTCCCCGGCTTTATTGTATTTCATTTGCTCAAAGGGCCGCAGGGCGAGCAGCACACGCTCTACTCATCGCATTCGATGTGGCAGACTCGCGAAGCCTTCGAAAATTGGACGACGTCCGACGCGTTTCGCTCCGCCCATCGAGAGGCTGGTGAAAACCGACAGCTCTATGTCGGTCACCCGCAGTTCGAGGGATTTGAGGTTCGACAGACGGTGCGCGCTGACGCAGCCCGCGGCGTCTGATCAGGATACCCGCTGGCGCGACCCGCACCTCCTCACCATCATCACCAAGCACTCCTCGCGACCGGATCGTTCACCGATGCCTGGGCGATCAGGTTCGCGTGGCCGGATGACATCTCAGCTTCGCAGAAGATCACTACGAAGTCTGCGGTTTGCCGGGCTCATCATGTGACCCGCCATAAGCAACTGGGTCGGTTGCCAGCCGGAACACCTCAATTGCCGCAACGGCAGGAGATTGCGAATGACCGCGTCCGACGACGTTGAACTTTCACGCCGCGATATCGTCAGGGCCGGCGCGCTGGCCACTGTTTCGCTTGCCGCGGCATCACTGCCCGCTCCGCCAGCCCTCGCGGCAGATGCGCCCGCCATTTCGGGCGTCGTGTTCGAGGATCGCTCAGGCACTGGTCGGCGCCAGGCGGGTGACCGCGGAATTCCCGGTGTGCTGGTTTCCAACGGCCGCGAGGTGGTCAGGACCGATGCCGGCGGCCGCTACACGCTGCCCATCGGCGAGGAAACGATCGTCTTCGTTATTAAGCCCAGCGGATACGCGGTTCCTACCGACGCGGATCGATTGCCGCAATTCCATTACCTCTATCAGCCCAAAGGCTCACCTGCGGCGCTTGACTTGCGCTTCCGTGGTATCGACCCAACGGGTCCCCTCCCCGACAGTATCGACTTTCCCCTCAACAAGATCGATGAGCCAACGACCTTCGACGTGCTGCTATTCACCGATCCACAGCCGGAGAGCGATGTCGAACTCAGTTTCGTGCGCGATGACGTCATCAATAGCGTCATTGGCACCCAAGCGGTGTTCGGCGTCACCATGGGTGACATTATGTTTGACGACCTGTCGCTTTATGGGCGTCACAACCGTCTTGTCGCGCAGATAGGCATCCCATGGTACAACGTTGCCGGAAATCATGATCTCAATTTCGAAGCCCCGGATAACAAGTACTCTCGAGAGACCTTCAAACGGGTCTACGGGCCAAGCTATTACGCCTTCGAATACGGCAACGCCGTATTTCTAATGCTTGACAACGTCGACTATCTCGGCGCGGATGCTAGTAAAGCGAACAAGAGCGGCAAATACCGCGGCCGTATAGGTGAACAGCAATTGACGTTCGTCTCCAACGTATTGTCGGCAACTCCAACCGACCGCCTGGTCGTCATCGGCCTTCACATCCCTTTACAGACATATGTCGATGCCAACGATCCGATGCAAAATACTGCAGACCGGTCCGAGCTTCTCAAACTGCTCTCGAATCGATCATACACAGTAAGCTTCGCTGGGCACACTCACACAACCGAGCATCACTATTTTGGAGCGGAAGATGGCTACGCAGGTGACGTCCCTCATCATCATCACGTCCTAACCGCGGTGTCAGGGTCATGGTGGAGCGGCCCCCTTGACCATCGCGGCATCGCGGTGGCCGACAGCCGCGATGGCAGCCCCAATGGCTTTCACGTGCTTAGCATCGCGGGCAATCGCTATACAACGCGCTACGTCCCGGCCAAGGAGCCCAATGGGCGGCAAATGCGCATCATGATTCAGAGCGAGTTCCACGGAGCCGACAAGGAGCTCTATCGCGATTTTCGTGCCGGTGCATTACTCGGATCGCCGATTACTCACGACACAGTGTTTTCGACCCACGTCATCGTCAACTTCTTTGATGGCGGGCCCCGAACCTTAGTCGAATATCAAATTGGCAACCGCTCCCCGACCAAGATGCAGCGCGAGCAGTGGCTGGATCCTTTTATTCAAGAAGAATTCGCGCGCAACGAAGCAACAAAGAAACCTTGGGTCAAGGCAGTATCATCATCACATATTTGGACGGCGCGATTGCCTCCGGATCTCGAAATGGGCACCCATTGCCTGCGTGCTCGTGTCATTGACGAGTACGGTCGTGAGCATCGAGATCATCTAGTGATTGAGGTGACGGGCGGTGAAAAGCCGCCAACGGTTCGTGGTTGATGGCAGCATACCGCAACTAGTCTATCGGTCGATGGCCTATGAATTCGGTTGCCAACGCTCACAACAACAGCGATTGTTATCTTGTTTGTTTTGACACGATCGCTTTGGCTCGCCGAATAAAAGCCAGTTACTGCCTCGACAGCTCGGCCGCGGTTGAAATCTCCAACCGGTGCGATCCGGGGACACGGCGATAGACAGCGTATGCACTGCCGATCAGGTAACCGATGTCTAAGAAAAAGACCAAGACGCCCGCATCCCAGGCAATCGCCGTCCAGGTCGGAGATGGCAGGCTCCAAAGGAGCCCCTCGACACCGGCGACGAGACTGAGAGGCGCAAGCATCATCACGCGGCAGCGCCAGCCAATGACTCCCCCGAGGAGGATATTTAGCAGCCCCATCACCAGCATGAAGAACTCCTGGCAGCAGTTTTATCGAGCCGCCACCATCGGTTTCAACCACGTCGAGATTGTGGCCGTACTGAGGCCGCAAGTTGTATTCACCCGAGATTTACACGCTCGGTGACACAGCGGAGGCGAGCGAACCCGTCACTGGGGTCGGCGGGCCACCTATGCTTGATTTGGACCCGGAGCAGGAGCCGACCTGAGTTGACCCAACGACATAATTGCAACCTGCGGTCGGCGGGATTCCGGGTCTTTGCGGGTGGCGTTCACGCCTTCCCCCGTTGTCCGAGATAGGCGGCGCGGACCGCCTCATTGTCCCAGAGCGCCTCGGGCTGGCCTTCGACCACGAGGCGTCCCGTTTCAAGCACGTACCCTCGATCTGCAACCGAAAGCGCCATATGCGCATTCTGTTCCACAAGCAGTACGGTCGTCTGGTGACGGCGGATCTCAGCGATCACTCTATAGACCTGTTGGACGATGAGCGGGGCGAGGCCGAGCGACGGCTCATCTAAGAGCAACAACTTGGGCTTAGACATCAGGCCGCGGGCAATGGCGACCATTTGCTGTTGCCCGCCTGACAGGGTCCAGCCCAAAGCATGTTCAAACGGTTTTATTTCCGGAAAAATGCCGAACATCCGCTCGGCGTCGGCCTCGAGTTCTTGGCGGCTCGCCTTGCGATTCGAACCGCCGAGGATGATGTTCTCGCGCGCTGTCAGTCCGGGGAAGACGCGCCGACCCTCGGGCACGTGGGCGATCCCGAGCCTGGCGATTGCTTCCGGAGAAAGAGAGGCGATCGATTGCCCCAAGAACCGCACCGAACCTGATAGCGGTTTCATCAGCCCAGAAATCGTGCGCAACGTTGTGCTTTTGCCGGCGCCGTTGGCTCCGAGCAGCGCCACAATTTCCCCTTCCGCGACGCTTAGCGAAATACGCTTGAGCACCTCAACCCTACCATAGGCGGCAACCAGGTCCTGGAGATCAAGGAGTGGCAAGGCGCACCTCTCCGAGATAGGCCGCTACCACCGTCGGATTTCGCAGGACCTCGAGCGGCGTCCCTTCGGCAATGCGGCGACCGAAATTGAGCACGGTGATCCGATCAGCCACTTGCTCGACGATGTTCATATCGTGATCAATGACGCAGATGGTCAGGCCGTGGCCCTTGAGGCGGTTGAGTAACCAAACGAGCTGCTCTTTCTCCGCGTGATTGAGCCCAGCGCCCGGCTCATCAAGCAGCAGGAGTTTCGGGCTACCGGCGAGAGCCCGAGCAATTTCCAGCAGGCGCTGGTGCCCGTAAGACAGGCTTGCGACCGTCTCGTGCGCGCGGGCGGCGAGGCCGACGAACTCCAGTGCCGCGAGGGCCTGCCGTTCGAGTCCGCTGGCGTCGTGCCCCGCAGGATTATGCGGCCGCTCAGCGCCGACCATGACGTTGTCAAGCACGTTCATCGCACCAAAAAGACGAATATTCTGAAAGGTACGGCCGAGGCCGCAACCTGCGCGTTGATGTGGCGCAAGACGCGTGACGTCGCGGCCATCAAGCTCGATGCGGCCGCTGGTCGGCGCATAGAGACCGCTCATCACATTCAGCAACGTGGTTTTTCCTGAGCCGTTTGGCCCGATGAGTGCGTGCACGGTATTGCGTGCGATCGCTAGATCGACGTTGTCGACCGCTTTGAGACCGCCGAAATGCTTCGACAGCTGCGAGACCGTAAGGATCACCGAACCATCGGCCCGAGCGACCTGTTGCGTGAGCGGCAAGGGCGCGATCTCGCCGGTGGTGATGGGCGCAATTGGGAACAATCGACGCCACAACGCCGTGACAAAGCCCCAGATGCCATCCGGCATGAACACCATGATGAGGATCACGGCACCGCCGTAGACGGCGAGGTAAATATTCTTGAGAAACCGCAACCATTCAGGCAGCAGGATTAGCAGCCCAGTGCCAAGTCCGGCGCCCATTGGCGAACGGACTCCGCCGAGTAGGCTCATGGTGAGGAACACGACGGATTCACTGAACGTGAATTGATCGGGACTGATGTATCTAAACCCTCCCGCAAACAATCCGCCGCCAAGTCCTCCGAGCAACGCCGATAGGGTAAAGGCCACGACCTTGGTGCGATAAGTATCGACCCCGACCACCCCGGCGGCGAGCTCATTGTCGCGGACCGCTTGCATCGCGCGCCCGAGCTTGGTGCGTCGCAACCGCCAGACGAGATAACCGACGAGATAGAGGACCGCAGTACATAGTGCAAGATAGTGGCCACTGTCGGTGAAATAGCCCGCGAGCAGCGTAGGACGCAGTATATTAAGGACACCGTCTGGGCCATGAGTGAGCGAGACCCAGTTGATAAGCACCAACGATAGCATGGTTTGGAAGCTGATGGTCACCATCGCAAGATAGTGGCCGCCGAGTCGGAGCGAGGTCAGCCCAAGCGCCGCGCCGGCCACACACGCCAGGATGATGCCGATCGCCAGCGCCGGGAAGAACACCAATCCAAACTCGGTGGTCCCCAGTGCAACGCTGTACGCTCCTAGACTGAAAAATGCCGCCTGTGCCAGATTAATTTGGCCGGTATAACCGAGCACGATGGTCAGCCCGAGCACCGCGATCGCGTATGTCGAGGCCTGCATCAAGATATTCAGTGAGTACGCGGAGAATGGAGCGAAGTTGGCAACGCCGACGCTCACTAATGCGGCCACGACATACAACCCCCGGGCCAGCATCGCCTTGCTGATGACCCCACTCGCGCCGGGCGTGATGAGAGAACCGGAGGTCATGCTTTTTCGGCGACGCGCTCGCCAAAAAAGCCCTGAGGGCGGATCAGAAGGAATACGAACAAGACCAAGAAGGCAAAACCGTCCTTATAGGGGACCGAGATATAGGCGGCTCCAAAGGTCTCAATCACCCCAAGCGCAAGTCCTCCGACGACCGCACCGGTAACGTCGCCAAAGCCGCCAATGATGCTGGCAGCGAAAGCTTTGAGCGCAATCGACGATCCCATTCCGACCGAGACGAATAAGATCGGGCCCACCAGTATGCCGGCAAGCCCGCCGAGCGTTGCACTGTAAATAAACGTGAGCATGATCATCATCGCCACGGGAATTCCTAATAAGCTTGCCATTTCCTTGTCCTGAGACGTTGCCTGCAGCTTCTTTCCGATGAGCGTTCGCTCGAAGAACAGATATTGCAACGCGACCATAACGACGGTGACAACGAGGATCAGGAGATACTGGCTATCAAAGAACACACCACCGATGTTAAAACCTTGTGTCTCAAACATGCCAGGAAGACTCTGAGGGGCTGGTCCGTAGGCGAACAACACGCCGTTTTCCAACAAGATAGAAGCGCCGATCGTACTAATGATGACAGGAAGAAAGCTGCGATGCCGCAACGGATAGTAGACGCCGAGATTAAACAAGGCGCCGAACACGATGAGCCCCGCAAGCGTTATGATAATACTCAGCCAGTAGGGCCAATTCAGATCGACCGCGAGCAAAATCATTGCAAAGGCACCCAACATGGCAAAATCGCCTTGGGCGAAATTGACCACGTTGGTCGCTCTGTAGATCAGTACGAAACCCAGCGCCACCAATGCATAGATGGCCCCTATACCAATGCCGGTGAAGAACAGCTGGAGAGCAAACCCCATCGAAACTCCTTGGGGATAAGACCTGAACCTGCCCTACCGGCTAGTCATTGAAGTCAATGTGCTTGTCAAATGCAATTGTGCCATTGTCGTTTTTGATGATGTTGTAGCCGTGGAGGCCGTCACCGTTCTTGTCGAACCTGTAGGTTCCTTCCGCGCCTTGGTAGCCGTTCACCTCGAGGATAGCCGCGCGAACCTTGTCAGGCTCCACCCCCTTGGCGTTGTTGAGCGCGACTGCGAGCACGTGCACGGCGTCGTAGGCCCAGGATGCAAAGATGTCGGGGGGCACCTTGTAGGCGGCCTCGTATTTGGCAGCGAACTCCTTGGCCGCTGGTCCGGAATCGCGATTGAAATCTGCGACTGCGAAGGTCCCATAAAGAGCCGGCCCCGCCAACTTGAGCGCATTGGTGGTCGCATTCGATGGCGACCCGACCCAGGCAATATTAACGCCGAGCTGGCGCAACTGCTTGGCCAGGATGCCGACGTCAGCCTCGAAGGTCATGTATGAACCCATGACCTCGGCTCCCGACTGCTTGAGGGCGAGCGCGACCGGCGTAAAGTCTTGCGAGTTGTTGCTGTAACCTTGTATCAACACCGGATTGATGCCGAGGCTCTTGAGGGACTCGGTCAGATATTTCATACCCGAGGTCCCGAACGCGTCGGTCGAATGGACGATCGCCCATTTCTTCTTACCCAGCGTGTTGGTTCCGAAATCGGCAATTACCCGAGCCGAGTAGGTGTCATTGGGCCGAAACCGAAACAACCAAAGGTTGCCCATATGGGTGAGGACCGGATCCGTGCCGCCGAACATCACGGGCTTGCCGAGCTTGAGAACGTCGGGCGCAATGGCATGGACCTGGGTGCTGCGGATCGGGCCGAGGAACGCCGGAATGTCGGAATCGCCCGCAAGCTTGCTAAAGGCCAGCACCGCGCCCGGATTGGTCGTTTGGTCGTCCTCGGTCACGAGCTCGATCGGCCGTCCAAGAACGCCTCCGGCCATATTGACTTCGGCGACGGCGAGCTTGGCGCCGTTGCTTTGCAATTGCCCGGAAAACGCTCCTGGTCCCGTCAGCGGCGCGACCATGCCGATCTTGAGCGCATCGGCAGCCCAGGCAGCGCTCGCACCTGGCAGCCATACGCCAAGCCAGGCGAAAACCACGATCACCGCTGCCGTCCTGGTCGTCCGCATGTTTCACTCCCCGCTCAGTCTTCTGGTTGCCCCATGATTTCATCCGCCTCAAGGCGAGACAAGCGGAATTCAACGCGCCTGCGCCGACGCTCTCAACTCCCGCTTAAAGCCAAGCGCCGGCGGACGCAAATATCGTGCGCCCGCGCGCCTTTACCCGCTCTGCGGACAGGCGCTAAGCTGGCTTTGGAGGAAAGCGCTTTCGGTCTGTTCGACGCTTTTGCACGTCAGTGGCCCGCAGCCGATGCACGATAAGGCGGGGCTGCGCGAGTGAGTGGCAGCGTTGCGAAATCGTCGTACCCGGCAACCACACGGGTGATGCCTATGGAGGAGATGATGGCGCAAGCACCACGACTGGCCAACTACGGGTCCGACTGGCCGTTCCAAATCACGCCGCTGCATCCGACTATCGGGGTCGAAATCGCCGGGATCGCCCTTACCGATGCTGTCAGCGAAAGCCTATTCGCCAAGATCTACGAAGCGTTTCTTGCGCACCAACTCATCTTATTCCGCGACGTTGATCTACCCCCTCAAGATCAGGTCGCGCTCGCGCGCCGCTTTGGTGAAGTCCAAGTGCACGTCATGAATCAGTACCATGGCTACCGCGATTACCCGGAGCTCTATGTGCTCTCAAATCTCGACGGCCACGGCGAACCCAACGGCAAGCACCCGGACCGGGGCACGCTTTACTGGCACACTGACGGGTCGTGGCGCGAGCATACGGGACAGGCGACACTAATGTACTCGGAAATTGTGCCGGACGTCGGCGGAGAGACCGAGTTCGCAAATATGTACGAGGCTTACGAGCTTCTCCCTGCACCCATGAGGAGCGCCATCGAGGGGCGTCGCGCGATCCACAATCTTAACTTCTCTCGGACACGACGCCACGGCGACGATCCGATGACCGCGGAGCAAAGCGCGAAAGTACCACCGGTGGCTCACCCCATCGTGCGCACGCACCCCGAGACCGGACGCAAGGCCGTATTCCTCGGCGACCACGCCGAATCCATTGAAGGCATGGACTACGAGACCGGCCGCGCGTTGATTGAGCAGCTCAACGCTCTGATCACATCCTCCAATCAAGTCTACACGCACAAATGGAACCCGCGGGAATGCATGGTGTGGGACAATCGCTGCCTGCTGCACCGGGCGACTGAGTTCGATACCGCCGGACACAAGCGTCTCATGCGCCGTTGCACGATTAATGGCGACCGGCCGTTTTGAGCGCTGCCGCTCGCCTCTCCTCGTTGGGACGCACGCAACGCAATCCTAAGCCCCGATGAGTTTAGCTAGCAGCGCCAAAATACCTTGGCCGACCAAGTTCGTGTTGTCGCGCTCGCAAATCGCTCGCACTGACAACAGTAAGTACCGGACTTTTTGTTCATCAAATTTATCTGCCCGCAATTCGTTGCGAATACTTTCAAGCGCCTTGGTCAACTCGGGGCGCGGTCCGTGGGGAAGCAGAGGGACGGCTCTTTCAGCTTGATCCAAAAAATCCTGCACCTGGGCGCGGTCCAATCGGCCAAGCGTCGCCGGCATCCGAGGCCCCGTATCCGGCGCGCCTCCCGGCGCAGCGTTGACCATTTCGCTAAGCTTTGCATCAGCGACCCAATAGCGCTTCCAGCCCGGCACCCGTGCCGATAGATTCACATCCTTCCATTTGGGATGGAACGAAGGTTCCTTAAGTCGATCAAACTGTGTGAAATAATAATTAATGAAACGCTCGACCCGTCGAAATCGATCGCTGCCCTTGGGCCAATTGTAGACTGCGAGAACCCCAGGAACTGCGATCGTATCGATCCGCTCATCAGGCTGAATCAAATTGGGATAATCTTCGTGGGTAAGCGTCGCAGGAACATAGTAATCGGAAAATCTATCGCCGAACTCCACCGAAAGAAAATGAAACCCCGGAATCGGATTGAGCTTGGCGAACAGATCATTGGGCTTTGAAACCAAATGAACGATCGCGGCAAACTCACCCGACTTCATTTTCTCAATGCCAATCGCGTTGTTGACGAAAACTGGTTCGACATGAATACCCAGTCTCTCGAACAGAATTGGCGCGGTGACCGTCGGCGCCGCCCCTTTGGTGTCGAAACCCACCTTTTTGCCTTGGAGATCAGCTAAGCTATTGATCTCCGGACGGGCATAAATATGCACCTCGCCAACAAATAATTCTGAAATATAATTAATTCGCTGATCGATGTTCCTAACGTCGCCCGAGCGTTTGAATTGCTCGAGATCGTCCGAGTATGTGAGGGCGACGTCGACACCGCGAAGATACAGCAAATCGGTCACGTTCTCGGCGGCCCCGTAGGTGACCACCGGGAGAACGCGAAGGCTGTCTCCATCATCCAGCACTTTGGCAAGCTCGGCGGCCAAACGGATGAAAGTTCCTTCTAGCTGGCCGCCGGCGATGCCCACCGTCCAATCGTTGGTCTGGGCGACTTTTCCCGTCTCTCCGGGGGAGACCGACGCCTCCGGCGCAGCCCCCCGCGGCTCGCCCCGAGCGGCGGCGGCGGTCACCGGCTCGCTTTGCACCGCTGAGGGCAGGGAGAATACGACGAGGGCCAGTGCAAACAACGCCCCAGCGTTGACGTGCATAACGATAGCTTTCCCCGTTAAGCGAAGCGAATCTCCGCCCCAGTCCCTTGCGATTCCCCAGATTGGCTTGCGAACATGCCTGTTTTCCCCCTTGCCTGCAACAAGAGATCATTGATACAGACGCCACGCTTTGCTCACAACCAGTGGTTTCCTCATGAAGGCACGGGCGTCATGATTCCCCAACCAACGGCTGTTGCCAGTCCAATCAACAAGAAATCGATGCGACAGCGTTGGGTTCCCTGTGGGGGCCTCGGTTGCTCACCGACCTTTGTTTGCGCGGCCTATGCCGACAGCCCTGAGCGGTTTCGCCTGCACGGCATCGCATGGTGGGCGCGCCAACCGCGTTGACGGCTTCCGCGCTATCCAGTCGTCCGCCGGATTTGCTTGGCCATAACGGCTTCAAAGTTCGTGATACTATTTGCAATCGCCCGTACTAAAGATTGTGCGGATCATCTCTTGGATCTCCAGCGCCATAGCGGCCACACCGTCCCTTGCGCCACGCTTGGACGCCGCTTCGCAGCTAGCCCGTCAGTTCCGCGAAGCGCGCAAGCAATGCTCTAAATCGTAACCGCAGATGGCTGAAGGGCCTAGCGCACGCGCGAACTACTTGGTCGCATGACGTTTGTGAGGATGAGACACTTCTCAAATGCGATCTTCTAATCGAGCCCTGCATGGCTAAGCTGGGCTCCAACGGCCATACGATATGCCGCGTAGAGTCACCGTTAAGATTGTTGTCCGTCGAACGAGCCAACCTAGTGGACAGTCCGGGCTGCCGCGGCGACCGCCTCGTGTCGCGGATCACCGGTCAATCGCGAGATCGCCACGTCCTTTTCCACACTTTCAATCAAGGCCTTGCGATGGCGTCCGTCGTCCTGCTGAAATTCAATTTCATCCCCCTCCTCGGCGTCCTTGATGGCTCGGCCCAGCGACGACTCGCTAGAAAGCAAGCCATTTTCCATATCGTGGGTCGCCTCCGTAAGACGAAGAGACATCCGGCACTGGTCGTCGGCAAATAGAACGACGATCTTGTCACCGATCACGATCCCATCGCGCGTGGGCGTGTGACTGTCGACCCCGTCCGGCGGTCGCGGCGTTTCTGAAGTTATGTCCAAGGCGCTGGCGCGCGCGCCGAACTCGACGACCCGATGCTCGGTCCAGCGCATTAGACGGTTGTCGAGCGATCGAAGCTGCGGTTCAATGCCCATACTGGAAAGCGTATCGAACAGATCGGCTGTAACAGCATCGCGATCGCGGTAGAAGCTCGAAGCAAAACACCGCCAAAAGCGCCAGCCGACCCGTTCGAGGACCCGTTGCCGACGCATATCTTCGCGCCACTGTTCGCATCCATGAAAGCGATCGCCGTCACACTCGATCGCCAACCGCCGTCCGTTTGCGCCTTCAACCACCAGATCAATCGCAAATCCGAGTGGTCCGACATGGGCCTGGACCCAGTAGCCGCGGTCCACGAGCCGTTGCATGAGGTCTTGCTCGAAATAGGTCTCGCATGCCTCCAGTCCTTCGCGGGCGACTTGAACCTCTGGTGGCATTGGACTTTCGAAATGCACGATCAACCGCGCCTTGAGATCATCCGGGTTAAGCTCCTCCCGGCGTACCGACCGCACCAGAACAACGCGATCACGCGCCCGCGACACGGCGACGTTGAAACGTTGCTCATAGCGTCGCATGGTCAACGCAGTCTGATGCAGGGGATCAGCTACCATCGATAAGAACACAACATCCCGCTCGGTGCCCTGAAACGTCGCACTGTCCCCGCAGAGAATTCCGTGAATTTGCATCAATTCCTCGCCCAAGCTCTCCGAGAGCTTGGCGCGAATGTATTCAGCTTGTTGGGACCCAATCAGAGAGATGACTCCGATTGATCGCTTGCGCACGGACGGCTGGATCGTGAGCGCCTTGATTTCCTCAACGATAATATCAGCTTCGGCCCGATTGATC
>Ga0066903_100002595_pt1 | contig 14267 bp, 8 predicted proteins | sample PanSoiMetaGPlot1_FD_67491 | JGI IMG/M metagenome (GOLD analysis project Ga0066903, IMG submission 67491) | Tropical forest soil microbial communities from Panama analyzed to predict greenhouse gas emissions - Panama Soil - Plot 1 (version 2) | ecosystem: Environmental > Terrestrial > Soil >...
GGCGTGGCCGAGCATCGCCTGCACACTGCGCAAGTCCGCGCCACCTTCGAGCAGATGAGTCGCAAAAGAGTGCCGTAGCTTGTGAGGCGATATCCGTCGCCGGATACCAGCCTTGAGTGCGTATCGATTGATCAGCTTCCAGAACGCTTGCCGCGTGAGCGGTCGTGAACCGCGGCCAACGAACAGGGCGGTGGTGGTGCGTCCCTTCAGCAAAGCAGGACGCGCCCAGTCGAGGTATTGACAAATGCTTTGGGAGGCGAGCTCGCCGACTGGAACCAGTCGCTGTTTTCTTCCCTTGCCCATCGCGAGCAAATATCCGGCCTGGAGGTTGAGGTCATTGATCGACAGTCGGACCAGCTCGCTGACGCGAAGCCCGGTGGCGTACAGCAGCCTAAGCATTGAAGCGTCGCGGGCTCCAAGCGCGGTGCGGGCGTCAGGTGCCGCCAACAGCCCTTCCACTTCAGGGTAGGTCAGGAAAACTGGAAGCTTCGGCACTACCTTGGGCGGCGCCAGCTCCTCGCTCGGATCGTGGGAAGAGAGCTTCTCCGCAACCAGGAAGCGGTGAAAGCTGCGCAGCGTGGACAGGTGGCGTGCCTGGCTGCGCTTTGAAAGACCTCTGCGGCCGAGCGCAGAAAGATGTCGCTCGAGGTGAGCCCGACTGATCCGATTCGGATCGGAAATCCCCATTCGCTGCAACAAGCGAAGGTACGAGTCCAGATCCTGACCATAGGCTTCGATGGTTTTTGCGGAGAGCCCCCGCTCGGCGCGTAAAAAAGCAATGAACGCATCCAACAGATGCCGCATCTGCTGCAGGGTATCGGAAGGAACTGCCTCGGCAACTATTCCGCGGGCTGGCCGCGCGTCCAGGTTTCTGGAATCTCGCCCTTCCCGGCGCGAAGGATGCCGATCTCATCGCCCACGAGCGAAACCACAGTAGAGGGCTCGCTGATTTGTAGCCCTCCGTCCAGAATTAACGAAAGGCCCGGCCCCAACACCGCTTTGATGTCTCGGGCGTCGGTCAGCGGGGTGTGGTCCGGCGCGGTCGCGGAAGTATTTGCCAGCGGATGGCCCAACTCGCGGCTGAGCGCGAGAGCGACCCCGCTTTGTGGAACCCGGATCCCCACCTGCTTTTGGCGCGTCATCATCACCTCGGGGACCAGCCGAGTCGCCTCGAGGACGAAAGTGAAGGGGCCAGGGGTGAGGTGGCGCATCGTGCGGTAAGCGAAATTGCTGACGCGCGCATACTTTGCAACGTCGGAGAGGTCCGGACAGATCAGCGTCAGAGGCCGTTTTCGGTTCGGGCCCTTCAGCGCGAACAGACGGGCCATTGCCTTCTTGACGAAAAGGTCGCACCCAATCCCGTAGTAGGTGTCGGTGGGATAAGCAATCAGCGCTCCCTCCTGTAACGCCGCCACCGCTCGAAGCACGGTCCTTGGCGCCGGATGCTGCGGGTCCACCGGGAAAATTGGCGCAACCGCAGCCATGCGGAGGTCCTTCGGTTCGTAGGGGCCGCCCTTATCGGCGGACGGTCGGAGGTTTTCCCTCTTTAGCGCGCGCTGCCGCTGTCTTCGACGACCGACTCATCCGGGCGGTTGGTCTCTTTGGACGATGCATTCTTTTGCATCGCCGCCTTCGCCGCCCGCTTACCCTCCTCGATGAGCTTCTTCACCTTTTGACCGCCCTTGCGCCCGATTTCCTCGTAGAAGTGCGGCCCACGGGTGGCCTTGACACGATCTCCACCCTTCTTACCGATCTCCTCGTAGAACTTCGCGCCGCGCTCCGCTTTGACCGTCTCGCCGCCTTTGCGCCCGATCTCTTCGTAAAATGCGCGGCCGCGCTCTGCTTTCACGGTCGCTCCACCCTTGCGACCGATCGTTTCATAGAATTCCCGGCCTCGCTCATTCCGGACGGTCTCACCGCCTTTGCGGCCCGCTTCCGCCACCGTCATGCTGCCCTTATTTTCCTTCTCCGCCATTTGCTGCCTCCGTAATCCGTCGCTACCCGGCCCCTCGCATGGCTTCCTCCTCCTCCGAAGGTTGGGTGGAGCCACCCTGATCCGGGGTCGCCCTATCCGCCTCCGACCGTCTGCAACAGATTGCAGCCGAGCGAGTAAGTTCTCGAATCTCTGGTTGATCTGTAAGGGCTAAGGGCCCAGACGACAAGTTATTCATGGGTGGGGTTGTTTGGTTGCTAGCACTCCGTCCCCTCCGCCCCCGACTTCCAGGGCATCGATGGCGCGGCGCAGTCCGACCGTAATCGCCTCGACTTCCGAGGGTTCTGTCACTTTCTGACCGTCCAATGTCACGTAGAACGAATCCAGGGCGCGATGCGCTTCCGTGGCGACGCTGGCGAAGGAAATTTCCAGGCGCTGCGCGGCCAAGAAGGCCGCGATGCAGTGCAGCAGACCGACCCGATCCTGCGCACGGATGTCGATGACGCTGAAGTGCTGCGAGACGCGGTTGTCCACTGAAACCCGAGTCTCGACCGGCGGGAGCCGCCGCAAGAACAAAGGATTGGGGCGGCGTCGCGTCAGCACCTGCTGCACCGACTGCGCCCTGTTCAGGACCGCCAGCAAGTCGGCCCGAGCGGCTTTCCAACGCCCATGCTCGACCAGACGGCCCTGCGGCGCCCAAACATCGAAGACGTCCAACGCCCATCCATCGAGCGTGGAAGTGATCCGCGCCCTGAGGATGTCGAGCGAGTGTGCGGAAAACACGCCAGTCACTGCCGCCAACAAGCCGGGTTGATCGCGAGTGCACACCGTAAGCTCAGTGAAGCCGGCCTGCCGTCGCTGCCGCATCGCGCTGACCAAGGGCATTCGACGAGCCCGGGCTAGAAGCCGCGCGTGGAAGACCGCGGATTTCGGGTCCGAACCGCTGAAATACCGAGGCGGCATCGAGTCGCGCACCGTTTTGGCTCGGGTCTCTCCGAAGGCCCGGGTCCATCGCGCCATGAACGGGCGTTCGATGGCCGCCGAGCCATCGGAGCTACCCTGGCCAGCGCCCTGGAGCAAAACGGATCGGGTCTTTTCGTAAAGCTCACTCATCAACCGCGCCTTCCAGTCGTTCCACATCTCCGGTCCCACGGAGCTGATGTCCGCGTAGGTCAATAGATAGAGGCAAGTTAGTTTCTCGAGCGTTCCCACGGTAGTCGCGAAATCCGAAACCAGTTGCGGATCGGAGAGATCCCTGCGCTGCGCAGTGCGGCTCATCGAAAGGTGCTCGAGCACCAAAAACTCCGCGAGATCGCGTTGCGCGGGGGTTAGCCGAAGTCGATCCGCGGCTCGGGAGATAAGCTCTTTCCCGCGAATCGAGTGATTTCCACCCAGCCCTTTCGCGGCGTCATGGAAAAGCATCGCGAGGTAGAGAGGCAGGGGATCTTCGAGGTCTCTCATCAGCCGAGACAGCTCCGGTTCTTTGTCCACCAAGTCGCCCGCCCTCAAGGCGTAGAGGCGCCGCAGGGCGAAGAGCGAATGAACGTCCACGGTATAGACGTGGTAGAGGTCGTGCTGGTGGTGCGCGGTGACTCTCCCGAACTCCGGGAGAACCGCCCCCAGGACCCCCAGTTCGTGCATCTCGAAAAGGAACTGACCCCGAGTCCCGGCGCGCGCAAGCAGCTGTTTGAGCTCATTGACCACCTCCGAGTTGCCACGGGCCTCCTCCAGCTGCGGCAGCGCACGGACCACCTGATCCTGGGCCCAGCCGTAGATTGAAAGCGATTCCTCGTCGGCGACTCGAAAAAGACGAAGTACAGTTACAGGTTGCTCTGACAGCAGGTCCGGGTTTCCCTCCAGCGTGAGCTTTCCGGAAAAGACTTTAAAGGGCCCGAGCCGGCGGATCAGGTACGGCCGGGCGCGATTGGGTTCCTCTTCGCAGCGTGCGATTAATGAGTCCGCGGCGCGTCGAATCGCTTTCGCGCAAAGGTAATAGTGCCGCATGAACTGTTCGACGCCCAGTCCCTGCGGTCCATCGGCGTACCCCAAGTATCTGGCGACGTGTTCCTGCAGTTCAAAGGTGAGGCGATCCTCCTTGCGGCCTTGCGCGTAGTGCAGCTCGTTTCGGATACGAAGCAGGAAGTCGCGGGCGGCGCGAAGCAACTGCACTTGGGATCCCGGAAGGATCGATTGCTTGAGCAACCCTCCCAAGCCACGCACTCGAAAGCGGGCCTGAGCGATCCACAGGGCGGCTTGCAGGTCGCGCAGACCGCCTTCGCTTTGTTTGATGTCCGGCTCCAAGACAAAAACTGAATCGCCGTACTTCTCTCGGCGCAGGCGCACTTCCCCGGCTTTGTCGGCGATGAATTGCGAGCCTCGGTGGCTCAACAGCTCTCGCAGCAGCTGATCCGACAATGTCTGAAAAACGCGCTGATCGCCCGCCAGAAACCGACAATCGAGCAACGCCGTGCGGACGGTGTGATCATCCTCCGCCGCCTTCACCGACTCCGCTGGCGTTCGGACGCTCCACCCCAGCACCCTTTGCAGATCCCACAGGAAAGCGGAGAAGATGCGAGAGAGCGGCTCAAGATCCCGTTGGCGCACCCGAGGGCTTGGAAGCATCAACAGATCCAGATCGGAATGCGGAGCCAGCTCGCGCCGCCCGTACCCGCCGAGTGCAACCAACGCGATCGGGCGTGGCGAATCGAGCTCCGCCACAAGCTCACCCCAAACACCGATCAGCAGCCGGTCCGTCATCTCCGCGATCAGCCGGCAAACGGAGAGTCCGGAAGTGGCTGCGCAATGCAATTCGGCGATCGTTCGCCCAGCGACCTCCAGGTATTCTCGCGCCCGGGCCCGGCGAGTGATCGGATTTCCAGGCGGGAACGGAGACAGTTGCCCTTGCTCCTCTCGGTGAGTTTGAGAGGGCGGCGGCGGCAGAGCCAAAACCTGCGCCAAGCTGTGCGCGTAGCCTGAAAGGTCTTCCAAGGCGTCTAATCCATGCCACGGGGCTAGAGCGATTGCCACGCCGAGCGGCCGCTACTAAATGGGCCGTTGCTCAGCAGAGAGCGCCCCGAGCGGCACCTCACCGCTGACCGAATTCCCCCTCCGAAGATGTGGCCTCCTAGTTCACCGTTGGATTTTCTTTTGGCTGTTCGTCCGGAACTAGGAGGCCCCACCACCGATGCCTCTGGAAGGCCACTCCGAACGGCTGGCGCAATATGCCATACTCCGGCATGTTTTGTCATGTCTTGTGTGCGCTTCGCTCCGCGCGCGCGAGCACCCGTTAGTGGCGGAAATTCGTCAGGAAGATCAGTGGATTAGTTAACCTTTGCGACGGTTTGACGACTTCCGAGGAAGTCTTGAACGCCGGAGGCAATCGCCTCCGCAATGTCCGACTGATAGGCCTTTGACGCCAGCCGTCTCTCCTCCTCGGGATTCGAAAGGAACGAGGTCTCGACAAGAACGGCGGGCATCCTGGCTCCGAGAAGGACGTAGAAAAGGGCTTGCTTGGTCCCGAGATCGTAGACGTCCTGGTTTCGGTGACGCAGCTGTCCGACGAGGCTCGAATGCACCTGCCCGGCAAGGCGGATCGACTCTTCCGTGTTCGCCTTGGTGGCGAGGTCGGCGAGGATGAACTGCAGGTCCGAAATTCGTTTCTCCGAAGAAGCATTCTCGCGCGCCGCGAGGCGGATTGAGTAGCGATCGCTGGCGGTGTTGAGAGTGTAGGTCTCGATGCCCCTAAGTTTTCGGCCAGGGGCTGAATTGCAATGGATGGAAACAAACAGGTCGCCCCTGGCTGCGTTGGCGAGCCGAGCGCGTTCCTCGAGGGGAACGAAAACGTCTCTCGCGCGGGTGAGCACCACCTCGAGGCCTGCCCGGGTCAGGATCTCTCGCAGGCGCAGAGCGATCGAAAGCGCCACATCCTTTTCGCGAGCCCCGCCGCGCCCAATGGCTCCGGTGTCGCGTCCTCCGTGCCCGGCGTCGACCACTACCCGGCGCACTTTGAGGCCGAGTTGCTCGGGCAAGGTGTACCCGGCTTCGCCCTCGCTCTTGCGCAGCGGTCGAAGGCGTTGCTCCAAGCTTCCCGGCTGCACGCCTCGGCCGTCAGGCGGTTGCGCGGGTGGGGAACCGTCGGTGACCCGGGGAGCGCCTGCACCTTGAGAGTCGTCCAGATCGGCCTCGGTCCCACCGCTGTCCATTTTTAAGTTGATGGTGTCGCGTAATCGTGGAGCGTTCGGCGCTCTCGCCGTCGTCGGCTTCGAAGGCAGGCGTTCCTCAGAGGAAACTTCCGGTTGCTGCATCGCCAAGGCGAAGGCCTTCACCTTCCAGTCTTCCGCGGCGGAACGGCCACCTCCGGTTGTGCCCTTCAACGCTGGCCTGCGCGCTGCGGTTTGTTCGCCCGACTCGCGCTCCAGTGCCTTCAGGAGCAACTTGAGCTCCGGGACTCTATCGCTCTTGGGATTTCGTGCGATCGCCCTGCGCAGGATCTCTCTCGCTACTTGGGGCCGGTTGCGGCGATCGGCTTCAATCTTTGCCAACACCAGCGACGCGGCAGGGGCCAAGCGGTGGTGTGGGTACGTTTCACGGAGCTTCTGCAGATCGGCGATGGCTCCATTCAGGTCCTCGGGCAGCAGGGAAATCCGACTCAGTTCCTGGAGCGTTTCCGCAGCTGTAAACAATGCCGCCGGCGCTGGCCCACTCTTGGGGTAGTTCGCGGCAACGCGCTCGAATCCCTGCGCCACTCGAAGCCAGTGATGCCGATACTTGCGCTGAGTGGGGTTTTGCTTCAGGGCGCGGTAGTGCTCCCGCGCCAAGCGATAAGCCTGGTCCGCGGTATCCGGCGTGGCGCGCGCCGAAAGCGGCAACGCCAGCAGTGCGAGGAGCCCCAAGTTCCTGAGCATGAGTCGTCCGCGAAAAGGAATCGATGCGAGCACGGCTTTTCGCAGCCCGCAAGTTTTCGGACCGCGCGCACCGCTAGGGAAGAAGAGCTCGCCACTTGGCGATGAGATTTAGCGCCTCGAGCGGGGTCAAACTGTCCACTGCGGTTTTTGAAAGCTCCTCGGCCAACGCCCGGTAGGCGGCAAGGTCGCCGTCGGGCTCTTTCGCAAAAAGCGGCAACTGTTGCTCACTTCGGGACGGTCGATGGGTGATCCGGGGACGCCCCGCTTCATCGAGCTCCTCGGCTTCGAGGTTGCGGAGGATTTCGCGAGCCCGGAGAATCACCTCTTTGGGCAACCCGGCCAATCGAGCCACTTCCACGCCATAGGACCGGCTGGATGCACCCGGTAAAAGCTTGCGCAAGAAGATGATCTTTCCCTGCGCCTCCTGAACCGCGATCGAGGCATTTTTTACGCGAGGCTTGTCCCGAGCGAGGTCGGTAAGCTCGTGGTAGTGGGTCGCAAACAAGGTTCGAGCGCCGATCCGATCGTGCAGCTGCTCGGCCACCGCCCAGGCGATGGACAGTCCATCGAAGGTGGAGGTTCCCCGCCCGATCTCGTCGAGCACCACCAGGCTGCGCACGGTGGCATTGTGAAGGATGTTGGCGGTCTCGTTCATCTCCACCATGAAGGTGGATTGACCGCGAGAGAGGTTGTCCGCGGCGCCGATCCGAGTGAAGATCCGATCGCACAGCCCAATCCGCGCACTCTTCGCGGGCACGAAAGATCCGGCCTGGGCCATCAGGACGATGAGCGCCACCTGCCTCATCGCCGTGCTCTTGCCCGCCATGTTTGGGCCGGTGATGATCAAAATCTGAGTGCCCTCGCGATCCAGCTTGAGATCGTTGGGCACGAATCGCTCTTCGCTGAGCATTCGCTCGACCACGGGGTGCCGGCCGGCGAGAATTTCGAGGTCCAAGGATTCGTCCAGCGTAGGCCGGCGGTATCCGTGTTCCGCGGCGCAGCGGGCCAGCGAATTGAGCACATCGCAGGTGGCCACCGCCTCGGCGGCTGCGCGAATCTCCTGGGCGCGCGCCACCACCCGCCCCCGCAGCTCCTCGAAGAGGCGATACTCAAGCGTGCCTCGCCGCTCCTCAGCGGAGAGCACCTTCTCTTCGTAGACCTTGAGCTCCGGAGTCACGTAGCGCTCGGCGCCCACGGTAGTCTGCTTGCGGATGTAGTCCTGCGGTACCAGGTGAAGGTTGGAGCGCGTGACCTCCAGGTAGTATCCGAACACCCGGTTGTACCGAACCTTGAGTGAGTTGATCCCGGTTCTCTCGCGCTCGCGGGCCTCGATTCCGAGCAGGAATTCTTTTCCCGAGGTGGTGATCCCCAGGAGCTCATCGAGCTCCGCGTTGTAGCCGCGGCGGATCAGCCCACCCTCTTTCACCGAGATCGGCGGCTCGTCCACCAACGCCGTGTGCAGGACCTGCTCCAGCTCCTGCAGCGTGGAAAGCGGATTGTGCAGCATCCGCAGCAGTGGAGCTTGGCATCGCGAGAGAATCCCAGCCAACTTGGGCAAAGCCGCGAGGGAATCGGCGAGCGCCTTGAGGTCTCGCGCGTTCCCGGAGCCCAACGAGAGCCGGCCGCAGAGCCGCTCCAGGTCCAAAACGCCTTTCAACAGCTCGAAAATCTCGGCTCGCCAAAGCGCATGGTTGGACAACTCCTCCACGGCATCGAGCCGGGCGTTGATTTCCGGGAGCGATCTCAAGGGCGCAGTCAGCCAGCGGCACAGCTTTCGGGCACCCATTCCAGTGCCGGTGCGGTCGAGGACGCCGAGCAGCGAACCGGCGCGCCCTCCCTCCCGCACCGTCCGAATCAGCTCCAAATTGGCCCGGGTGGAGTCGTCCAGCACCAGTACGTCGTCGCGATGGCTGTACTGGATTCGGTCCACGTGGCGCGCGTCGGTTTTCTGGGTGTTCTTGAGATAACGAAGCGCCGCACCAGCGGCGCCCACCGCTCGCGGCGTGCTCCCGAGGCCAAATCCCTCGAGCGAAGCAACCCGAAAGTGGGACTTGAGAAAAGCGGCGGCCCGACCCGGCTCGAAGGCCCCTCGGTCCAGAGAGGCCAACGAGGGTCTGTGAATCAAGGACTTTCCCAGTTCCTCTACCCACGGGGCTGCAAGCTGCTCCTCGGAAACCAGAAGCTCCTTCGGCTCCGCCTGCCCAAGCCGCTCCTGGAGCTCAAACAGGCTGTCGCACTCGAGGGCGATCAGCTCGCCGGTTGAGGCGTCCAGAAGGGCAGCTCCAAAGCCGGTTCCGCCCGGGACCACCGAGGCGAGAAAGTTGTTGGAGCGGGATTCGAGCACATCCTCGTCCAGCACCGTGCCCGGGGTGATGATCCGCGTCACCTCGCGCTTGACGATTCCCGGGCCGTTGCCTGACTCCTCCATTTGCTCGCAGATCGCCACCTTGTGACCGGCGTCAATCAGCTTGGCGATGTACCGGCGCGCCGAGTGGTAGGGCACGCCGCACATCGGAATTCGCTCGTCACCCTTGGAACGCGAGGTCAAGGTGATTTGCAAAAGCTCGGAGCCCTTGAGCGCGTCCTCGAAAAACATTTCGTAGAAATCGCCGAGTCTGAAAAAGAGGATCGCGTCGGGGTGCAGCGCCTTGATCTCCAGATACTGGCGCATCATCGGGGTGGCGGGCGAAAGCTCCCGTTCCGAACCTTGCCCAAATTGCCAATCCGCCGCCGTGGTTCCCATCTCCGGTCCTTCTCGCACGCGAACCTCGACGGAATCAACGGCGAAAGGCGCGTGGAAGCGCCGAAAAAATGGTGCTCATAGCAGCGGCACCTGACGCCGGTGCGGATCTGTTGCGCCGGACGGGCATCCGCCCGATTAGACTGTCGCAATGACCAGCAGCGGCAGGCGACGAGCCGCCCTACACCCTTGACCACCAGCGGCTCAACCTGGGTGCGGTTCGCCGGGCTTGAGGCTAGGCGCTCTCCAACAGTGGGACGGCTCTCTGAGAGAGGCTCAAAACGTGGGCTCCGTGCTTTTGGAACAGGTCCCGCAGCGCGGGGTGGCAGGTAAAAGCGACTACCTGGTGTGCCTTGGAAATGCGGGCCAGGGCCTTGACTGCGTTTTGCGCCCGCTCGGGATCGAAGTTGACCAGAATGTCGTCCAGGATTAACGGCAAGGGCTCTCGGCTTTCTGCAAAATCCTGAACCACCGCGAGGCGAAAGGACAAGTACAGCTGTTCGCGGGTGCCGCGCGAGAGCTGTTCGGCGGTCCATTCCTTGCCCTGGGCGTCCGCGGCAAAGAGTGTGTCCGGGGCATCGGGCTGGGTATACACGCACGAGTAACGACCGCCGGTCAGCTCCGCGAATTGCTGGGAGGCGATTTTGATTACTCTTGGTTGCTGATCCCGCTCATATCTCCAGCGGGCTTGCTTGATGAGACCGGCGGCCAATCTCTGGATCGCGTACTGTTCGGCAAGATCGGTAATCCGCGCGCGGAGGAACTCCTCACGGGAACGAAGCTGGGCAAGCTCCGAGTCCTTTTCCCAGGTCTCCAAGTCTTTAATGATACCGCCCTTTCGCTCGGCGTTGGATCGCTGCTTATCGTCCAGGTCGGACAGCTGCGAGTCCAGGGTCCGAAGGCGCTGCTTGGAAGCGAAGGCCAGCTGTTCGTCGGAGCTTAGCTCTTCCGCAACACCCGCTTCTCGAGCCAGCTTTTCCAAGCGCTGCTGAAGCTGTTCGAGTTTGCGAGAGTGCCGAGCCGCTTGCTCACGTGCCTGGCTGAGAAGATGCTCGGTGCGCTTGAGATCCGTCGCTGCCTCATCGGATCGTTGAAGGAGATTTCGCAGCTCCACTGCAGCGCCCAACGGCTCCTGCGCGCTCAAACCAGCACTGGCCGACGCGGTGAGCAGCGCAGCAGCAGCGGCTCGGCAGTCTCGCTCCTCGGCATCCAAAGCCAATTGGTCGCCAGCCAAATCGCTGAAAGATTGCTGAATCGCGGCAAGCCTGGCCCACAGCTGCAATGCCGATTCCGCGGAGATCCCTTCCGGCAGTTCCTGTGAGCTCAGAAGCGATCGCAACCGCAACTGCAGATCCACAAGGTGTCGCTCAGCACTCTCTTCTTCGCGGGTGCAATGGAGCTCCTGTTGGCGCGCGGAACGAAGGAACGATGCTTGCGTTTCAAGATTCCTCGCCCGCGCTGCGTGGATGGCGCGATTTGCGCTGTGCTGCGCCCAAAGAAACAAAGCGCCCAGCAAAAATGCGATGCCGAGCGCGATCGGTCGAAGCCCTAGCGGAAATAGGTGAGCGCTGACGATTCCCAGGGCGAATACACCGAGGCTGATGGTGGCTGCCCAGCGCAGCGGGAGCACCCGCTTGGACGACGCGGGCCCACCAGCGCCCTTGGGGATTTGCTGCTCTATCCCGTCCCGTGCTGCCGTCGCGCTGCGCAGGCGTCCCTTGGCGCCGGCCAAAGCGTGCCCTGCTTGAGACAGCTCCTGGTGAACCAATTCCAGCGCCTCCTGGTGGACCTGCGGTTTGCATTGGGCGAGGTCCGCAGCGACCATCGGAACCTGCAGTTCGCTGAGCTGGTCGTCCAAGATGCGTTTTTTGGCGTCCAGCTTTGCGCGACGCCCTTCCAGGGAACGCCACTGCTCCAACCGGGCGTCAAAGGCGGCCAGCGCGGAGCGCCACGGCGCAGACCGCGGGGTGGCAACGGACGAACCGCTCAGCACTTGCTTCTCGAATTCAAGCTGCCGAGCTTTATCGGCAAGGGTGTCGCGATCCGCGCGCCGCTCTGACATTTCGCACCAGAGCCGATCCACTTCGCGTAGCTTTTCCCGCTGTTCTTCGAAGTTTCGGCGCGCCGCCGCCCGCGCTTTGAGTTGCGCTTCAATCGCCTCCAGCTCGTGACGTCGGTCGAAGTACATCCGCGGCCTGTCGCCGATCGCCGCGAGGCGTTGTTGCCGCTGCGCAAGGTCACCGAGCAGGTTGTTGATCTCGGACTTGGAGCCACGCGAGGCGAACAGGGTCTTCGAAGACTTTTCCAGCGACGCCAGGGCGAAAGGAAGCCTGCGGGCACCAAGCATGCCGGCTGCAAACAGCGCTTCAGAGACGCTACCTTCGGCGGCGAGCTCTTCGAAGGAGGAAAGCTCGTGCAGGCCGAACGCAAACACCTGACAGAACAGCTCGCGCGAGATTGCCGAGAGCGCATCGTTCAATCGCGAAGGCGGCAGCTGTCTGCCGTCCTCTGTCCGAAGCTGCAGCTCGCCCTGGAATCGACGCGAACCGGCCCGGCGAGCCCAATAGGTGCCCGAGCGAGTGTTGAGCAGCAACTCTCCCGAGATCGTTCGCCCCTCGGGCTCATAACGGTCGGAGGCCCCGCGCCTTGAAAACCCAAACAGGACAGCGCGAACGAAGGCCAGCAGCGTGCTTTTGCCTGCTTCGTTGGGTCCGTAAAACAGGTTCAGCTCCGGTCCCAGTTCTCGTTCCAGGCGCTGGAATTGCCCAAAGGCATCGATGCGCAATCGGTCAATCCTCAAGGGCATCCTCTTGAAGCAGCTCCAGCGCTTGAACGAGCGCGCGATCGATAAGCGAAGCCCCTTCGCTCATCAGCGGCGAGACGGTGGCGCGCCGGATCGCGGCCTCAAGCCGGTGCAACTCGGGATCCGACCAGAGCGCCTCGAAGGCCTTTCGGTCCGACTTCGCAATCTTTGCCACCGTGACCAGTGACGCGCCCAGCCCGCCTGCCGCGTGCACCGCGTCCAAGTCCAAGTTGGCGCGGCTCAGGTCGCGTACCGATTCAAGAACTACGGGGGGTTCCCGGGCGAGGAGGCTTTCTCGCAAATGCTCCTCTAGGGATGCCAACGCTCCTGGCTTGGTCAGCTCTTGACGGAGCGAACCTCGGCCCAACAACTCCACCCGAACCACGTGTGCATCGTGGAAGGAGTCGCGCCAGGCGTCGAGCTGATCCTCGATCTCCGCTTCCAAAGCCTCGAAGCAGGTGACTGCGGTCAGCGGCACCTGGATTCGATGCCACCGGATGGCGTCCACGGGAAAGAATCGGCGGTCCGTGGCTCCGTCGGTCACCTCCACCAAGACGCAGCCGCGCTCATCCAGCTCTCGAATGTGCCGCCCCTGCGGGTTTCCCGGATACACGGCGATGCCCGCGCCGGGCAGCGGATACTCGCAGCGGGTGTGCACGTGGCCGAGCGCCCAATAATCCAGATCCCGGCTTGCCAGCCCCTCGATGGTGCAGGGCGCGTAATTTTCATGCTCCGTGTTTCGACCGAGGTTTGCGTGGAGGACGCCGACCGTGAACTCTGGCCCTTGCCGCCTAAAGGCGGGCGACAGATCCTCGGTCACGCGCTCGTGCGGATAGGAGATTCCTTGAACCCGACACAGGATCCGTCCCTCTTGCAGGACCAGTGCTTCGTCCCAACACGCGCCAAAGACTTTTACCGACGAGGGAAAGGCAGTCGCGCCGCCGTCGTCCGAGAGCGGATCGTGGTTGCCGTGCACGATGAAGGTTGAGATGCCGGCAACATCGAGCCGAGACAGCTCCTTGCGAAGAACCAGGCGAGCTCGGACCGACCGATCCTTTTGGTCGAACAGGTCGCCGGCAATGACCAGAAATTGCACCCGTTCGCGCAAACACAAGTCCACGATTCGCGAAAATGCCTTCAGCGTGGCTCTGCGAAAGAGCTCGCCAAGACGTGCATCGGCGCTCACCGCTCGAAAGGGCGAATCCAGGTGCAGGTCAGCGGCATGGACGAACTTAAAGCCCACTTCGTCCGACTCTATTGGGGCGACGTGACATGGCCGGTTGGCAAAGGTTTGCCCGCCGCTTGAGCCCGTGAGAAGTTGTCTCGCAGGTGTTCAGAGAAACATTCCAGGATCTCAACCGCTTGCGCCAAATCGGGGTGATAGCGGCTCGGCATGGCTTTGCGGACTTGCTGGAACGGGCCGGGGTGTGGCGGATGCTCGGCCGCAAGGAGGCGGTGGAGCTGTCGCCAGAGGCTCGCCGGGCCTCAACGGCGCGGCGATTCCGGATGTTGCTCAACGACTTGGGGCCGACTTTCGTCAAGCTCGGGCAAATTCTCTCTACCCGCGCGGATCTGCTTCCTGCCGAATACATCGAGGAGCTCTCCAGCCTGCAGGATCAGGTGCCGCCGATCTCGCTCGAACAAGTGCGGACGCAGATCCGAGCTTCCTTCGACCGTGACCCCGAGGAGCTGTTCAAGGCGATCGAGCCCGAGCCGATGGCGGCGGCTTCAATCGCGCAGGTTCACCGGGCCACCACGCTGCAAGGGGACGAGGTGGTAGTCAAAGTCCAACGCCCCGGGATCAGCGATCAGATTCGCGCCGACCTTTCCGTGCTTCGCTACCTCGCGAGACTCCTGGAGGCGGTCGTCGAGGAGACGGGCATTTAC
>Ga0066903_100002596_pt1 | contig 14266 bp, 13 predicted proteins | sample PanSoiMetaGPlot1_FD_67491 | JGI IMG/M metagenome (GOLD analysis project Ga0066903, IMG submission 67491) | Tropical forest soil microbial communities from Panama analyzed to predict greenhouse gas emissions - Panama Soil - Plot 1 (version 2) | ecosystem: Environmental > Terrestrial > Soil >...
CAGGGAATGATTTATTCGCAGCTCATTGCACGGACTCCACTCATCGAAATTGTCGCTTCCGTAAACCGCTTCTTTACCCAGAAACACCTCGGCGAAAAATACGCCACGGTGATCATCGCCCGCATCAGTCGCGATGGAGAACTGGAATATGTCAATTGCGGCCATATTCCTCCCCTGCTGGTTTGCAACAGGGAAGTCATCCGTCCTGCGCACGGAAACTTGCCGGTTGGCCTGTTGAAAGATGCAGTCTATGAAAGCGACCATTGCAGTCTTCACTCGGGTGATCGCATGGTTCTAGTCACCGACGGTGTCACGGAAGCGGAAAACGCTGAGGGAGAATTCTTCGATAACGAGCGCCTTGAAGCAGTCGCGGCGCGAAATGGAAGCCTTGAGGACATCTTTCAGTCAGTGTCAACTTTTTGTGCTGGCACGCCTTTGAGTGACGATTGCACCGTAGTCGAACTGCTTTATTCCGGGCAGCCATAGCACAACAGCAGACTTGTTTTCTCCTCCCTTAAGAAAACCTGCCTCGTATACAGTTTGCGCCGTACGAAGAATTTGCCCGCCGGTGAACGCGCAGCTGTGTCCAACTTCTTGATTTTCTCCCGAAGTCTAAGAAAAACACTGTTGGCAACGAATTTGCTTTACACCACCCGTCTCCAACCAGGAGGACTGAAAGAATACGATGGATAATCGAACGTGGCAGGAACTTTGTCAGGCAATCATGCAGGAAAAGGACCCGATACGTCTGATGGATCTAGTGCACGAACTGAATCGCGCGCTGGAGGATCGTGAGCGGCACCTTCGCGCCTCGGAGAGCCTTCCCAGGACCAGGCCAAACGAACAATGAACATCATTCATTCCTGCCAAAGTGCTCATGAAACGGACCGGCCTCGAAGGCCACACTCAGCTCGTGGTCAAGAGCCCGAGGTACCCACCCCAAGAGCAACGTTAGACAATCAACAAGGCATTGTAATTTTCTGTAAAGGCCATTCTCCAGTTTGCTATTGACCAAGCGTCGGTGACAATCCTCAAAACCACTTATCGCTTTGAGTTGGGTATAATCACACATTCGTAGTAGCGAGTCTTTGCTGAGGATTCAACCGGGGTTCCGCAGCTTCCGCCGGTGTTGGTTCGTGGTTCAGCATCTTCCTTCCGTCCATATTTTGCGTGCAGTAGGTCAGTGGGTAAGCAAATGCCCTGGAGGACTGAGATGCGAAGCTTAAGGTCAACGATGAAAGGTTTCACATCGTAATGCGTGTTCGCCCAGGCGTCGAACTAGCCAGCCTTACTGATGTTGGTTGTCAACGCGAGAATAATGAGGATCGCTATTCCTACTGGGAGCCGGCGAGCGACGAGGACTTCCGTTCGAAAGGCCGGTTGGCGATCGTAGCCGATGGCATGGGAGGTTACGAAGGCGGCCAGGAAGCCAGCCGAATTGCCGTCACTACGCTCGAACAAGTCTACTCTTCCACTCCAGTCACTGATCCTCGCTCGGTCCTTATGGACGGCTTCCGCCAAGCGCACGAGCAGATTCAGGATCAGGCGCGGAAGAATCCCGCTCTTCACAGCATGGGCACCACCTGTACCGCGATCGTCCTACTGGGAAGGAACCTGTACTTTGCCCACATCGGGGACAGTCGCCTCTATTTGGTACGTCACGGAAAGATTTCACGTCTGACAACAGATCACTCCTATGTCGGTCGATTAGTCGAAAACGGCGTCATCCGCCCGGAAGACGCAGAGAAGCACCCACAGCGCCATATCCTTACCTCGGCGCTCGGGGTCGGTGCGGAGATAGTGCCTGACGCTCCAGGGGACCCGATCGCTCTTGAGGTCGACGACGTGCTGGTACTTTGCACCGATGGTCTTTGGGCGGTAACAGGAGATTACGAAATCGAAGCGGCTGGCGCCGCTAAACGTCTCTCCGACGCGTGTCGAGACTTGGTGAAACACGCCAAAGAACTCGGGGGACCCGACAACATTACTGTGCAGATGCTGCGGATCAAAGAATAAAAGAATAGAAGACAAGAGCACACGTCGGGTGTGCTTCGTCGCGCAGATTTACGAACCGTCCACTCCAGAAATTCAGGCAAAAAACGACAAATCCGTGCGAAAAAACTGCAATTCCGTGCATTTGTCATGTCAATCCCAACGATTGCGGCAATCCCTAACACGCTGATACTAAAGGCATAAATCGCTATCTGTCCGATTGGTGGCGCACGTGCTAATGCCTGCTATGCCAATAAAGTCTATTAACTCAATAGACAAATATGGCAAAATCAGCCTATGAAAGTCTCCCAGAAGGGTCTGTACGCACTACAAGCCATGATGATGCTGGCCCGCCACTACAACCAGGGGGCCATTCGCATTCGCGATATCGCGTACGAAGAAAATCTTCCGGAAAAATTTCTGGAACTCATTCTTCTAGAAATGAAGAACGCTCGCATGGTCGAGAGCGTTCGCGGCGCTAAGGGCGGATACCAGTTACGTCGTCCTCCCTCGGAGATCCATCTGAGCGAGATCATCCGCCTCATTGACGGTGCGCTTGCACCTTTTGGAGACGCCGAGCAACTCCGCACTTTGATCGATCGTGACACCGATCACCGCGCGCTCTATCAGGTGTTTTTGGACGTGCGGAATGCCGCTGCCAAGATCCTGGAGAACACGACGCTTGCCGACATCGTCTCCGCGGATTCAGGGGCTCCAAAATCCAAGCGCCGCTCAAAGAAGAAGAGTGAAGTCCTGCCCATGGTAGTCCACGGAAATCCGAACAGGGGAAGAGATGAATAAACGGGTTCTGGTAGTAGGTTTTCTTCTTTCATTTTTTGGCCACGCATTGGCCCAGACCGTGATCCATGTTGGAGCGTTCCCCAACATCACCCATCCCCAAGCCATGGTAGGGAAGGCAAACGGATACTTCGAAAAAGCCATGGGACCGAACGTCAAGATTGATTGGAAGAGCTTCAACGCCGGGCCGACTGCGATTGAGGCACTGTTCGCGGGCGCGATTGACATGACTTATGTCGGACCAAACCCAACCATCAGCGGTTATGTCCGTTCCGAAGGTGAAGCTCTACGGGTTGTTTCCGGGGCTGCAAGCGGCGGAGCCGCGCTGGTCGTTCGTGCCGATGCAAACATCAACAAGCCGGAAGACTTTCACGGCAAGCGTGTGGCCTCTCCACAACAAGGAAATACCCAAGATGTTGCGCTGCGGTCATGGCTCAAGGCGCACGGCATGAAGACCAACGACAAAGGCGGCGACGTAACGGTCTTACCGATGGCGAATCCTGATCAGCTTACTCTGTTTCTAAAGAAAGACCTCGATGCCGCGTGGGCGCCCGAGCCGTGGGCAACGCGCTTGATCCGGGAAGGGAACGGCAAGCTCTTTCTCGATGAGCGGGATCTGTGGCCGCATGGGCAATTCGTCATCACCAATCTGATTGTCCGCACCAAGTTCTTGCAGGAGCATCCTGACTTAGTGAAGAACTGGATTCGCGCCAATATGGAGCTCACGGAGTGGATTAACAAGAATCTTCCAGAAGCCAAGAAGCTCATCAACCAGCAGATTCAGAAAGAAACCGGCAAAGCCCTACCGCAGCCCGTCATCGACGAGGCCTTCTCGCGGATTGAGATTACGTACGATCCACTGCGCAATACGCTGCTCACTTCGGCGCATTCCGCGTTTGAGGCAGGCTTTCTCGGTAAGCAGATGCCGGATCTGTCGCGCCTTTACGATTTCTCGCTCCTCAACCAGGTTCTCGCAGAAAAGGGAAAGAAGGCAGTCCAATGACAGCAGCCAATGCTCAACCGCTTCCCAGTGATCACCGCAGCCCTCGGCCTAACGGCCGCTGGAAATCAGGATCTAACACGCTCGTTCTGCCAGACCGGCACGCGCATGAGAATGTGACGCCCAAGGTTTCACTCGAAGGCATTTCGCTCAGCTATAAGGCGAGCGACGGTTCACGTTTTCTGGCGCTCGATCACATCGACCTGAATGTACAGCCAGGTGAGTTCCTGTGCATTGTCGGACCCTCGGGTTGTGGCAAGTCGACGCTGCTGCACCTGATCGCCGGACTGCACCATCAGTCAGCGGGAACTGTGTTAGTGGATGGCCACACCGTGGATGGTCCGGGTACCGATCGCATTTTGATCTTCCAGGAACTGGGCCTCTTCCCCTGGTTGAAGGTGGGAGAGAACGTCGAGTTCGGCATGAAGATGAAGAACGTGCCGAAGGCCGAGCGTCAGGAAAGAGTCGAGCACTATCTCCGCCTGGTCCATCTCGCGCAGTTCAAGAACAGTTACACGCATCAGCTTTCGGGCGGCATGCGGCAACGCGTGGCTTTAGCGCGGGCACTAGCGACCGAGCCCGACGTGCTCCTGATGGACGAGCCTTTTGCGGCTTTGGACGCGCAAACCCGCGACTTGCTGCACGACGAACTGGAGCGCATCTGGGCAGAGACCGGACGCACCATCATTTTCGTGACGCACAACGTGCGCGAGGCTATACGTCTCGGAGATCGTGTCGTCCTGCTGACCTTCCGGCCAGGGCGCCTCAAGCGAGAATTTCCCGTGGAGCTTCCGCGACCCCGTCACTTGGAAGATGTCGACGTCGCCCGCGCAGCTCGCGAGATCCTCGATGAGTTACGCGGTGAGATCAACCGCTCGCTCGAAGCCGAGTACCGCGACGGAGTTAAGCCGAGGGTAGACCCGGAGGCCCAACAATGAAACGTATCCTGCGTTACGTCATTTTTTACGGAGCCCTACTCGGAATTTGGGCCATCCTTGCCAAGCTGAAGCTGTGGCCGCCCTACTTGTTTCCCACTCCCTGGGGTGTCGGCGAATCGCTCTATGCCGGATTTAGCGACCACAGCTACTGGATCGCCATTATGGTCAGCATGCAGCGCGTGTTGATCGGCTACGCAGTCTCGGTCATGCTGGGAATGATCCTTGGGCTCGGTGTATCGAGTAGCAAGTTTCTCGAAGAGACCATGGGGGGACTGCTGGTCAGCCTTCAAAGCTTGCCCAGTATTTGTTGGTGGCCGCTCGCCCTGCTCTGGTTTGGGCTCAGCCAGAACGCCATTCTGTTTGTTGTGATCATGGGATCGCTGTTGTCGGTCACCATGGCCATGGAAGACGGGCGGAAACAAATGCCCAAGATTTTCGGCATGGCTGGCCGCAATCTGGGGGCACGCGGTTTTCGCCTTTTCTGGCACGTACTATTGCCGGCAAGCTTGCCTTTCATCGTTTCCGGATTGAAGCAGGGATGGGCATTTGCCTGGCGCTCGCTGATCACCGCCGAAATGCTTTATATGAGTCTCGGCCTTGGCCAGGTGTTGATGATGGGGCGCGACCTCAGCGACATGAATCAGGTGATCGCCGTCATGTTGCTGATCATTGCACTGGGATACATCGTCGATGGCCTGATTTTCAAAACCATCGAACGCCGTTTGCAGCACAAGTGGGGACTGGTACCCGCGACCTAAGCTTTGCTGCGGTTGCTTCGTCCATGCACTTCGCATTGTCACTGCAGCTCCCATAATTGGGCCAGGCGGAAGGTCTGGGGACGCCGCTGACGTGGGCGACTCGATAGCACCGCGAGTGGCGCTCGCGGTTCCGACACAAGCTGGGTGAAAAATGTGCGGAACACGTAAGAGGAGTTCTAACCAGTAAAGCCTAGTAAGTTTATAGAAATACTTATATTAATCCTCCGGTTGAGAAAAACAGACTCAATGATTGCTGGAACCAGGATTGGTCATCCCATTGCACTTGACACTGCAGTTGATGACCAGCTAAACAGGAAACGTCGCTCAGGAGTAAGCAAGGCTCCGCGGTGGGTCCGTTTTCGCACGGCCACCTGCCGTTTCCTGGTCCTTGTTCCAGCCTTCCACAGGCTGCCTCATTCAACACCAATCAGCCATTGGTGTCTCTCAACTCAGCTCCAACTTAGGAGGACATTGTGAAAGCCCGAGTTTCTGTCGCAATCGCACTACTGCTTGCCATCTTCGCTTTGCCGTCAGCGGCTGCCGAGGAAATCACTATTGCCGCCGCGTCTGATTTGCAAGCCGTATTTCAGGAAGTATCCGCACAATTCCAGAAGCAGACCGGAAATACAGCCAAGCTCACCTTCGGTTCTTCCGGAAACTTCTTTACCCAGATTCAGAACGGCGCTCCCTTCGATCTCTACTTCTCCGCCGATATTGAGTACCCAAAGAAACTAGAGTCAGCCGGCTTGGCCGAGCCCGGGACGCTGTACCAATACGCCACCGGGAGAATCGTGCTGTGGGTTCCCAACGAATCGAAGCTCGACCTGGCCCAGGGCTTAAAGGCCCTGCTCGATTCGTCAGTCAAGAAAGTTGCGATTGCCAACCCTGCGCACGCGCCTTATGGACGCGCAGCAGTCGCGGCTCTGCAACACGAGAAACTCTACGACCAAGTCTCGCCGAAGTTTGTCCAGGGCGAGAACATCTCGCAGACCATGCAGTTTGTAGCCTCGGGAAATGCCGACGTTGGCATTGTTGCCTTGTCGTTGGCGATGTCTCCCGCAATGAAAGACAAAGGCAGGTATGTCGAGGTTCCGGTCGACACGTATCCCCCGATTGAACAGGCAGCCGTGGTGCTGAAGTCTTCGCAGAAAAAGAAAACGGCGAAGCAGTTCCTCGATTTTCTGCAGACCAAGACTATTGCCGACCTGATGCGGAGTCATGGCTTTTCAGTTCCAGACGGCCCAAAAGCGTCACAGTAAAGGGCCACGCAGAAGAGGAGAAAACAGGAGAGAACAGATGAGAAAGACTTCCAGGTTCAGTGGATTCATTTTGGCCGCGATGCTTACGGTCGCCCCAGCCGGCATGATTGCCCAAACGTCTGCGAAAAAGGCGTCGAAATCGACGACAGTCAAGGCGAGTGACGTTCAACAACTGCGCGAAGCCCTGGCCGCACAGCAAGAACAAATGGCCCAGCAACGTGCGCAAATGGATCAACTGAAGGCACAGCTTCAGCAATTGATCGACGCCAACCAGCAGGCCAACGCGGCCGCGCAAAAGGGACAGACTACCGCCGCAGATGCCGCCGCTGCAGCGGCGCAAGCCCAGCAAAACGCCGCCGAGGCCCAGCGCCTTGCTGATCAGGCTGCGTCCAACGCTGTCGAGGCGAAAACAGCCTTGGCTCTGGTCAACACAAACGCCAAAGAAACAGACAAGAAAGTCAGCGCTCTTTCTGACGTTCTCGGGCGCTTTCGCTTCAGCGGAGACGTTCGGGTGCGCGGCGAAAGCCTGTTTCAGGACTGTCCAACTTGCGCTGACCGCAATCGTGGACGAGTTCGTGCACGCTTTGGATTCGACAGCAAGATTAACGAAGACTTCATGGCTGGCGTTTACATCGCTACCGGCTCGCTTGCCGACCTGACGTCTGCAAACGAGACTTTCACCAACTTCTTCGAACGTAAGACCATCGGTCTCGATCGGGCGTTCATCAGCTATAACCCGGTCGCGCATCCCTGGATGTCGCTGACGGGCGGCAAGTGGGCATACACCTGGACCCGCACGTCCCTGACGTTCGATCCCGATATCAATCCAGAAGGTTTCAGCGAGAAGTTCTCGTGGAACTTGAAGAATTCAGTGGTGAAGAACTTCTCGGTCGGCGCCATCCAGTTGCTGTACGGCGAAGCGTCGACTGGCACCGATTCGTATGCGTTAGGCGGACAGGTGTCCGCCAAACTGCAATACGGACCCTGGACTGCGACGCCTCAGTTCTTCCTGATGAAGTGGGACAATCCAAGCGCCATCCTGCAGGCTAGCGCCTTCGCGGCGCAGGCAACCAAGGGCGTCGACAGCGGCGGCGACACCATCAACCTTCCGGGTGAAGGTCCCGGTTGCGCCAGCGGCAGCGCGGGACCAGGCATTAAACTGCCGGCGACTCCGCCTTGCGCATTGGCTTCAAACGGCATGACCAATGCCGTCTTTACCGATCCCGCGACCGGATTGCCTCGCCTTCTCTCCGGGTACTTCTACACCGACTACCTTCTTACCAACGAGTTCAAGACGGGGATCAAGAACTACCCAATCAACCTCATCCTTGAATTCCAGAACAACCTGGATGCCTCGGATCACCCCCTCGATACTAAGGGAAAAGTAATCCCCGGCTTGGGTAGTCAGGGCAAGGGCTATCTGGCAGACGTCAGCATTGGCCAGACCAAAAACAAGAACGATCTGCAATTTGGTTATGGTTTCTGGCGCCAGGGACAAGACGCCATCCTGGCGACCTTCTCCGAAAGCGAACAGAGAGCCTCAACCAATATCATCGAGCATCGCATTTACGCCAACTGGAAAATCCGCAATAACACTCTGGCCAGCTTCAACTGGTGGCGAGGCCGCACATTGAACAGCAACCTGCAAAACAACGCTGCCATCGTGCAAAAGGTCATCACTACACCAGGCGATGTTGAGCCTTACTTGAATCGGTATCAGTTCGACCTGATCTACACGTTCTAAAATTTGCGCCGGATTTGCATTAGCAGGTCCGGCGCCTATTTTCCACACACCAACAGCCACAACTGGAGTAGTCGGTTTGAGCAATTCAGGGCTCAGCGTTGTGATCATCGGCGGCGGATTCAGCGGCTGCAGGCGTATCGAGAGCTCTTTGCTCGCCAGTTTGTTCGTACAAGGACTGGCCAAGCCGGATGTACTGGCTCTCGGTCTCGATGTCGACGCCGACGGCGCTCTAATTGGCCATGACGGACATCTCTCGAAGAACCTGTTTGCGCTAGGCCCTGTTCGCAAAGGATGCCTCTGGGAGACAACCGCGGTCCCGGAGATTCGCCGCCAGGCCGGGGATCTTGCTGAACATATCGCCAACCGGTTGGCTCACATCCGTGTCGCAAATCGGGATTACAAACGCGTCCGAGCGTGAACGCTTTTCAGTTAACGCCTCATGCGATGGACGGCAGCGCAGGCTCCGGCTGCCCTGATGAACTTCTGTGTTGCAGATTTAACAATCTGATGACATGCATCCCTTGTCTCTGGATTCGAATGGCTCCGTAAGCGTTGAGACCGCATCTGTCTTCTGCCCGCCCGGTCACTACCACGCGTAACTTCAACAACTCGCGGCACTGCCGCAGAGAGGCTTGATTCCATGAAGAAGATGTCTCTCGCAGTCCTCCCCCTGCTCCTGGTTTCTTTAGCGTACGCCCAGAGCTTCAGCGCAACTCCCCTCACCGATTTTCGGCTTGGACAGCTTTATCTGGGCGCTTTTCCGGGATTTCTGTACGAGGGATCGAACGAGATGCCCGGCGATCATGCCGCCGACGGACTTATCGCCGCTTCGCGCGTCCAGCCCCTCGATTCCCAAGGAAATCCCTCACGATTCGGAAAAATTGTTGTGGTCGGAATTGGCATGTCGAATTGGACGGATGAGTTTTGCGATTCCCAAACCAATTGCATACCGCAAAGTTTCCTCGGTTCGACTCAGAAGAATCCGCTGGTCGATCACCGAGCCTTGGTCATCGTCAATTGCGCGCGTCCGGGGGAAGTGGCCGATCACTGGCTCAACGATAAGTTCAAGAATTATTCCTATTGCAAGTCACGGCTGACCCAGAACGGAGTTACCGAGGCTCAGGTGCAAGTTATCCTGTACAAGAACGCGCTGGAACGCCCGACTCAGTCTCTCACCGCGACCACGGTCTGCAACTCGCAGTCGCGTGTGGAAGCCTGTCACTACGAACACGAAATAGGGATTACCGCGCGCTTCATCAAACGTCAGTATCGCAACGTGCAACAGATGTTCTTGCATAGCCGCATATATGCAGGCTATGCGCCGGCAGGGAGCCTCGATCCCGAACCCTTCGCTTACGAGTATGGGTTCGCCACCAAATGGCTAATTGCCGCCCAAATCCAGCAACTGCGCAACGGCACCGTGGACGACACCGCCGGGCCACTCGACTATGCTTCCGCCCCTTGGCTCGCCTGGGGGCCATACTTCTGGGCCTCGGGTCGAACTCCTCGGAACGATGGTCTCACTTGGGTTCCCCAGGACTTCAGTTTGAACGACATGACTCATCCCAGCCCGTCGGCTGTTGGCAAAGTCTCAAGCATGATGGTGAACTTTTATTTGAATTCACCGTATAGCCCTTGGTTCACTGCGGGTAGGAACTAGCCATTGAAAGAGGGCGCGACAAGTTCGCGCCCTACCTTCAAATATTTTCTGAAATCTATTTCATCGACAACATCAACGTACGCGCAGCCGCCGTCAGCTCCTTCTCCAACTCCATCACATGTCGTTCTTCCGTCAGGTAGCTGATGATCATCATCCGCAATACGCTTTGCCCGCGAACCAGCGTATCGGAAATATATTTCTGGCCATCGGCTGTAACTTTCTCCACCAGCCTTCCGTGTAGCTCTGTACGGTGACGAGGATCAGCAACGCCTTTCAACTGAAACGTCACGATCGGAAGAGTGGGCTCCATAGCCAACTCGAACTGCTCTGACCCTCGTACCCAATTCGCAAAATCTTGAGCCAGTTTTATCTGCCGGTCGATGTGTTCTTCGTAGGCCTTTCGGCCGTGCACATGCAGTGTCAGCCACAACTTGAGGGAGTTCATGCGACGAGTCCACTGCGTGCTGATGCGCGAATTGTCCGGAAGCTTCGCTCCAGCAGCTTTCGGCATGTACGGTGCCGCTACGGAGAATGCCTTTTGCAGTACCTTTGGATGGGCCGTCAGGATCACTCCGGCTGCAAACGGGACCGCAAGCCATTTGTGCGGATCTACGGTTATGGAATCCGCGCGATCAATTCCACTGATCAGGTGGCGATGATTGTCGGAAAAAATGGCAGCTGCCCCATACGCGCCGTCGACGTGCAGCCACAGTCCTTCTTTGGTGCAGATATCGGCGATCGCGTTAAGATCATCCACTGATCCGGAGTTTGTCGTTCCCGCGGTTGCGACGACACAAAACGGCTGGTTCCCTTCGGCCTGGTCTTTCCCGATGGCTTCCTGCAAGGCCTGCGGCACCATCTGCGCCCTATCATTCACCGCTATCCGGCGCAGTGCCTTTCGCCCGATGCCCAGCAACCCTGCCGATTTGTCCAGTGAGTGATGCGACTCCTCCGAGGTATACGCGACCGGTCTCCCCGGAACTGACGCAATCCCGTCGTCAATTGTTTCCGGAAACTTTGCTGCCAGCGCCAGTGCCATACCGCTAAAGTTTGCTTCGTTTCCTCCGCTGGTAAACGTACCGCTGAAATCCCCCGGCCAACCAACGCGCTCACCAATCCAGCGTATGGTCTCGATCTCAATCTTCGACGCCAGTTGTGAGCGCGCCAGAGTTGCCAACTGCGGATTCAGAGCAGCCACCAGTGCTTCCGCCAGCACTCCCATGTACGTTGGCGTGGGATTCATCAGGCCGAAGTAGTTGGCGCTCGGGACATGGAATCCCTTCTCAACCATCTCGCGGCAAATATCGTCAAGGACTTTTTCGGCATCTTCGCCCAGCTCAGGCAGCTTATCTCGCAACTCACCGTACGTTCTCTCCTCAGCAGGGAGCTGGACGGCTCGATTGGAAAGGGAAGTGAAGAATGAATCGATCTGGTCGATGAGTTTGTAGCCGAGTCTTCGCCGTGTTTCGGAGTCGAGATCGAAGCGCATATTCATTGGACGACGCGATGATCAGGAACGACGCAACCTGAATCAGACTTCTCAACAGATCGCCGATACACACACCTGTGAAGTGTCACCTGTCATGAATTTAACTCCAGCAGCATGCAATCTAATAACAAAGTTCCAACATCGCGATGACAAGCCCTCCAGAATAGCGGGCTAACGTAACCGAATCTCGGCCGAAAATCACTTGTTCGGCCGACTTATTCACGCCCTAACCCGCTCGAGCTGATCGAGCCAAGAAGGAGTAGCCCCTTGAAGTCCATTTCCAAGAGTTTCAAAGCACCCGTCGATCGGCGGGCGTTCGTAAAGAAAAGTCTGGTTGCTGGCGGCGCGCTCGGCGCCGGCGCCGCTCTGCTCGGCAGCATCCCCTCCGCTTTTGCGGATGTCCTTGATAGCTCGGCCGGGCCTCTGCCGAAAGGCGACATCGCCATTCTGCGTTTCCTTGCTGCTGCTGAAATCCTCGAAACCGACCTGTGGCAACAGTACAACGAGCTCGGTGGAGTCCAGGACTCCGAAGTCCCCGGAGGTAGTGGCAACGAGGCCTACACGGACGCGATCGAAAGCATCGACGACGACATGCCGCAATATATCCATGACAACACCGACGATGAGATTTCACACTTTGAATTTATCAACGCCTATCTGGAGCTTCGAGGCGCGCCTCCGGTAAACCTCGACAAGTTCCGTACCTTGCCCAGCAGCCAGGCTCAAGGGGCGCAGCAGATTGGACGTCTCACCAACCTGATGCAGCTTACCGTCGACACCAGTTGGTATACAAAGTATCGCAGCGACAAGCACAATCCCGACCTCGATCCCAACTTCAAGTTCGATTTTGCTGTCCCCAGCCTCAGCAACGGACAGTTTCCCGCGATTCCTCGCAACGACGACGACACGCAGAATCAAGATCACGTGCAGGCGATCGCGAACACCGCCGCTTTCCACTTCGCATTCATTGAGCAAGGCGGCACCAGCCTATACCCGGCCCTCGCGCAGCGCGTGTGCAGCGTCGAAGTGTTGCGCATCCTGCTCAGCATCGGGCCTACGGAGACCGCGCATTTCATGATCTGGCATGATCAGGTCGGCAATGCGCCGCCGCTGACTGACCCATTGAATCCCAACCTGGTGTTTCCGGACCTCAACGCACCACCGTTCGGCGGCGAGGAGTTCTCCACTTCGCTTGTAATGCCTGAGCCGTGCCCATTCCTCAGCCGTAAGCTCCCTCCCTGTTCTATCGTTCGCCCGACGAACACCAAGGGCGCTGCCATGGGAGCGGTGAAGGCCCTGACTGATGATGGGCTATTCATCGGTCAGTCGCCGGAGTTCTTCCAGTTCCTGAAGCACCTGGCGCAGCAGGCGGACGCTGCGCAACGAACGTAGTTCGGAGGTGATGCTTAAGCGGGGAAGCTCTCATTTCCTTGGGGAGAGCTTCCCGCGCTGAGCTCTTGTAGTGCAAGGCATCGTTATCTATGTCTATGATTTCCATCGTTGGCTAGCCGACTTCCCCCTCAGAATCGACTTTTCCTCTTCTGCTAGTTGATCTGAATGCAAAGCAATGTGATCATGTGAAGAACTTCCCTCCAAGAGACGTCTGCATGCGCTCGGGAAACGTTTTGTCGCCTTGGAGCACAATTACTTTATGTTTCGTCGGGTCGACAAGCTGCACATTCTGATCGGTGCCCTCCTGTGCGTGGTCATAGGATTCGTCTTGCACGCGCAGCAGGGCGCAAGACCTGCAGCTTATTTCCATCTCAAGTCTCCGCGTCAGATCCTGGCGGAACCTCAGCCTTGGGAAGGTATGCAAGCGCCTCATACCTTGTCGGTGCTCGAGATGAATCGCGAGGGCTTCCGCTACTGGGGATGGTACGGCCTCAACGAGGGCAAAGGCATCGGACTGGCTCGTAGCAATGACTTGGTGAACTGGACGAAGTATGACCAGAATCCGCTTTGGACGAATGCACGCTGGCCCTCGGTCGTGGCTCATGCCGATCCCAACCAGGCCGACCTGCTGTACTTTGCCATCACGCGGAACTACGACACGCCCAGCAGCTACATTGTGCTGGCAAGTTCCTCCGATGGGATACGCCTTAAGGAAGAAAAGGTCCTGGTTCAGGCGGTTCCCAATCAGCGCAACCAGAATCCCAATCTGTTTCATGACCCGCGCAGTGGCCGCTTCTATCTCACCTTCTATCGAGGAAACGACCACGATGATTTCGCCATCATCAGCAAAAGCGCAGAGACAGTGATTGATCTCGATCGCGCGCCTGAGAAAATTCTCCTGCGCTCGCAGGCTACGCTAGCTGCACCAACGCTGCTTTATGCCGAGCGGCCCGGACGAAAGAAGATCGGAATTTACTATCTGGCCACTGAGACTTATCCGAACCGCTATGCCAACACTCCGGAGAGCGAATGGCAGGTGGAAGTCTACGCGGCCGAAGCGCCCGACGGCGAGTTCGAGCCGGTAGAGGGGAATCCCGTGATGCGCAGGCAGCGAGCGTGCCTATTCCAGCACATCTTCGATGGCAAGTTCTACGGATACGACTGCCACGTCGAAGGCGATAAATGGACGATGGAGGTGGTCGAAGCCGATTGGCCCAGCGACTAGACTTGGTGCCC
>Ga0066903_100002597_pt1 | contig 14264 bp, 10 predicted proteins | sample PanSoiMetaGPlot1_FD_67491 | JGI IMG/M metagenome (GOLD analysis project Ga0066903, IMG submission 67491) | Tropical forest soil microbial communities from Panama analyzed to predict greenhouse gas emissions - Panama Soil - Plot 1 (version 2) | ecosystem: Environmental > Terrestrial > Soil >...
AGGAGCTCGATCGCAAGCCGTCGTCGTGCCCGTTTCTCTTCACCTGGAACGGCCGGCAATTCGAGTTCGTGACCGACTTCATGGGCGGCGGGGAAATGGGGGCCTGGGAAGCGCCTGGAGTGAACAACACGCCGGTCCCGGTCGAGTACGTTCGCATCCGCGGCGACCAGCTGCGGCCGAAGGATGGCCGGTACGAGATCCGCGTCACGAACGAGCTCGAGGAGGCGCTCTTCGTGGATCAGTTGCAGCTCGTCGCGATTGCGCATCCGGCCGGCGTCGAGGTCTATCCGAACGAGGGGCTGACGGATCCGCCGAAGCCGTTCCATCTGTTTGCGCTGAAAGATCTCCGCCCGCCCGCCCGCGCCATCGACGATCGTGGCCACGACGTCGCGCCGCTTCTCGCGAAGCGCGACGGCCAGTACGTCGACGACTTCGATCTGCTGCCGATCCGCGGCTACTCGGTGCCGCACACGTTGACCCTGGATCTGGGCCCGGTCAGCGGACCGGCGGCGCTCGTACTTACTGGCTGGACCGACTACGCGTTCTCGAGCGACAACGTCGCTGCGCATCAAGCGGACGTCGAGATGAAGCTCACCGAGCTGCAGATTCAGGACGTCAACGGTCGATGGCGTACGGCCGTCGGGGATATCGGGATTCCGGTGGGGCGGCCGCAGGCGATGGTCGTGGACCTCACCGATCAGCTCAGGCCCGGAGAGCACGAGGTCCGCATCGTCACGAGCCTGCGCATCTACTGGGATCAGATTGCGGTCGCGACGCTTTCGGTGCCAGAGAATTTGCGCGTGGCACGGCTGGATCCGATCGTGGCCGGCCTGCAAGAGCGAGGCTTCTCGGCCGAGATCGCGCCCGTGAAGCACGACCCTCTGCTCTACGACTACAGCCGCGTGTCGCGCACCCCACCCTGGAAGGTCATGACGGGCCACTACACGCGCGAGGGCGACGTGCGTGAGCTTCTCGTGCGCGCCGACGACATGTTCGTGATCACGAAGCCCGGCGACGAGATCGCGCTCTCCTTCGACGCCTCCGCACTGCCGGCGCTGCCGAGTGGCTGGACACGGACCTTTCTCTTGAAGGCCGACGGCTTCAGCAAGGAGATGGACATCAACTCGGCCAGTCCCGACCACGTCGAGCCGCTGCCGTTCCACCGCATGACCCGCTATCCGTACGCCGCCCCGGAGCACTATCCTGACGGGCCGGCGTATCGTCGATATCGCGAGCGCTACAACACTCGAGTCGTCGGCGTCTCCATTCCGAGCCTGGGTGCGGTTCGCGAGAGATGACACGATGACCACGCAGCACATCCGTTACGCCGTCGCCGCCTGTCAAACCGATCTGCCGAACCCGACCGCGCGGCCGGCGATGCGTGCGAACACGGATCGGATGCTCAGCATGATCGATTCGGCCGTTGCCGGAAGCGCGCCCTTTCTGCCCGTCCGGCTCGTCGTCTTTCCCGAGTTCGCGCACGCCGCGCCGGTGTTTCCCACGGTGGCCGAGCTTCTCGACAAGCTGGCGGTTCCCGTTCCCAACGAGCACACGGAGCGACTCGCCGCCAAGGCCCGCGAACACGATCTGTACGTGCAGAGCGGGTCGATGCTCGAGGCGGATCCGAAATGGCCGGGCGCCGTGTTCAACACGACCTGCCTCATCGGACCGGGCGGCATCCTTTTCAAATACCGGAAAGTGAACCCGTGGATCCCGTACGAGGTCCACGCGAGCCCGCACGATCTGCCTGGCTATGACGAGCCGCTGTTTCCCGTCGCCGAGACGCCGATCGGACGGATTGGCTGCGCGATCTGCTACGACTGGCTGTTCCCTGAAGCGATCAGGCAACTGGCCGCGAACGGCGCCGAGCTGCTCGTGCGCGTCTCCGCGTACATGGATCCATGGGGCGCGACCGAGCCGATGAGCTGGTGGACGACTATCAATCGCGCTCGCGCGATCGAGAACCTCGCGTACGTCGTCGCTGCCAACCAGGGCGCCAGCCTTCGACACTATCCGCCGTACTCATGGCCGGGCGGATCGCAGGTCGTCGATTTCGACGGCCGCCTGCTCGCCGAAGCGTCACCTGGTCCTGGCGAGCGGATTGTCGTCGCGCCGGTCGACATCTCCGCACTGCGCCACGAGCGGACGGCCCGCCAGGGTCATCACATGCTGGCGCATCTTCGCACCGAGGCCTATCCCGTCTACTGCACCCACAGATACCCGCCGGCCGGAACCGGCGAGGTTCAGCGGTCCTACGAGAGGAATCTGGAGTTGATCGAAAAGGCCAAGCAGGAGTTCATCGCGCGCCGTACTGCTCGTCGCTGACTTTCTCCATCCAGTCCACGGCTTTGCCGTCGAGCCGCTCCTGGATGGCGATGTGCGTCATCGCCGTCGCCGGGCCCGCGCCGTGCCAGTGCTTTTCGCCAGGCGCGAACCACACGATGTCCCCCGGGCGAATATCCTCGATCGGCCCGCCCCAGCGCTGCGCGCGTCCGTACCCCGCCGTGACGACGAGCGTCTGGCCGAGCGGGTGCGTGTGCCAGGCCGTTCGAGCACCCGGCTCGAAGGTCACGCTCGCGCCGTTCACGCGCGCGGGATCGGGGGCCTGAAAGAGCGGATCGACGCGGACCGTACCGGTGAAGTACTCCGCTGGTCCTTTGCCTGATGGCTGCGAGCCGATGCGTGTGATGTCCATGGTGAGATCCTCGACGTAGCATAATGCGCGTCGATGGCTGACGAACCAGCGGCCTACCTGCGAGTCCAGACGATCACGGTGCCCGTATCGAATCTCGAGCGCAGTCTCTCGTTTTACGAGACAAAGCTCGGCTTCAAGGTCATCGTCCGCCAGATGCTGTCCATCGCTGGTCCCAGAATCGGCCTCGTCGCGCCGTCTCACGGTCCTGCGATCCTGATTCTCTCGGAGTCCGATCCCGGCCGCCGGCTGGGGACGACGACGGGAGTGACGTTTCTCACTGACGACCTCGACACGCGTTACCGGGAGTGGTCGGCGCGTGGCGTGCAGTTCACCGAAGCGCCGCGATCCGTGCCTTGGGGCTCGAAGCACGCGACGTTCCTCGACATCGATCGCAACGCGTTCACGCTCGTCGAAGCCGATGTCGTCACCAGACAGCTGGAGTCGGAACGGCGGGCCGAGGACGAGCGGGTCGAGCGCGAGCGGCTCGCCGCGCACGAGATTGGCATCGCGACCCAGGTCCAGGCGGGGCTGTTCCCGCACGAACGGCCGTTCCTGACGACGCTCGACTACGCGGGCGTGTGCCTGCAGGCGCGTCAGGTCGGCGGCGACTACTTCGATTTCCTCGACTTCGGGAGCGGACGCCTGGGGCTCGTCATCGGCGACGTCTCGGGCAAGGGCCTCGGCGCGGCGCTCCTGATGGCGAACCTGCAGGCGCATATCCGCGGCCAGGTCGCGCGGTTCGCCGACGATTTGCCGGGCCTCCTGTCGTCGGTCAATCGCCTGTTCAAGCAGAGCGCCCCGGCCGCGAGCTTCGCCACGGTCTTTTTCGGTGTCTACGACGACCGGACGCGGCGCCTGCGCTTCGTCAATTGCGGGCATCCGCCGCCGCTCCTGCTCAGGAGCGACGGACACATCGAACGGCTCGACACGACGAGCTGGGTGCTCGGCATGTTCGACGAGTGGACGGGCATCTCACGTGAGGTCGAGCTCGCGGAGGGCGACGTCGTTGCGCTGTATACCGACGGCGTGACCGAGGCGCTCGATGGTCAGGGCGAGGAGTTCGGCCCCGACCGTCTGGCGAACGCGTTGAGATCTCCAGACGCTGCGAGCGCCGCGGATCTTCTCGATCGCGCGATCGCCGGCGTGCAGCGCTTCGGCCACGGCGATCAGGCCGACGACATCACGATGGTCGTCGCGCGCTGCCGCAATGCGACGTGAAACTCGGATGCTACGGTTTTCCGTCGTACGCGATCCGCCAGATGCGGCCGACCTGCGAATCGGCGATGTAGAGCGACCCGTCAGGTCCGACGGCCGCGCCGATCGGGCGGAATCTGATCTTGGGCGGCGTCGTCGATCGATCGAATGCGGCGAATCCGTCGGCGAACACGGTGGGCTCACCGGCTTTGCCCGTCTTGTCGAACGGCACGAACACGACGTTGTATCCGCTCGCGTTCGCCGTCCCGTGCAATACGATGAACGCTCCGCCGTGGTAGCTCGCCGGGAACGACGCGCCTGAGTAGAAGAGCAGATCGACCGGCGCCGATCGTCGCGAGTGGAAGGTCAGCACCGGCGTCGAGTAGTTCCCTGTCGCCACCGTCTTGCTATCGCCGCCGTACTCCGGGGAAACCAGCCGCAGATTCCGGGCGCCGTCGAAGTAGCTGTAGGGCCAGCCGAAGTCCGTGCCCTTCGTGACGCGGTGCATCTCGTCAGCAATGTGGTTGTCGTCATCGGCGCTGACGATGTTCGGCCAGTTCCTGTTCAGCGTGTCGCGCCCGTGCATGATCGCGTAGAGATTGCCGTCGGCCGGCGACCACGCCATCGCGCTCAGATCCCGAATGCCGGTCGCCCAGGCTTCGCCGTCGGCCGGGAATTCCTGGTTGGTCTTGTCCGCGCTGAAACGCCAGATGCCGGCGCGGACGCCGAGATCCGGGCAGGGCTTCAGACCGACCGGCGGCGTATCCGGCTTCGCATTCGGATCGGCGCAGAAGTTGGCCGACGCTTCGATCGAGATGAACACGTGGCCGCTCGCGTCGAACGCGATCGGACGGTTCGTCCGGTTGAAGCCTGGATGCGTCGTGGGCGTGCCCTCGACGATCACGTCGGGATCCTTCGCGGGAACGAGGGTGTTGCCGCTGAACGTGAAGCGGTAGATTCCCGACGGCGACGTGGCATACAACGCGCCGTTGTGGAAGCGGATGCCGGTGCCGCCGTCAATCGACCCAAAATGCTGCACGTCCACGGCCTTGTGCGAGGCGTCGAGATGCAGCGCGATGATCCCCGCGCCCTTGCCGTTTCCCTGCTGATCCCGCGCCGTGGACACGTAGATGTCGCCGTTGTCCCGCACCGCGAGGTGCCGGATCGCGCCCAGTCCTTCGGCGACGACGGTCGCATGAAACCCCTTGGGGAGTATCAGCCCGTCGGGTTCCTGGGCGGCCAGCAGCGTCCACGTTGCGGCGACGGCGATCACGAAAGCCACGGAGATTTTCTTCATGAAGTAATTCTCCCTCGTGACGGACGCATCACGCCAGCTTTGCCATTCCGCGGGATTCGACGATAATCGCCGGCGCACAGGTTCACGAGCGCTCGGAGGCCTTGCCCGTCGTCACACCTGAGACCGGCATGACAGGGGGTTGGGATGTCTCACAAATGGGTCTATGGAGCCATCGCGGTGTTCGCGCTGGTCGAAATCGCATCTGCGTCGGGCCCCTCGCATTTCAGGGCGAGCCCGGCATTCAACGGCACCTCGCTTGCGGGGTGGCACCCGCTCGGCCAGGCCACCTGGCGCGTCGAGAACGGCGAAATCATCGGCACGCCGAAGGCGGCGAGCGGTGGCTGGCTGGTCCTCGACAAGTCCTATCAGGACGTCGGGTTCTTCGCGTCGTTCCGCTGCATGGCTGACTGCAAGACCGGCGTGCTGCTGCGCGCCGAGAAGACGCCGGACGGCATGAAAGGGGAGTACGTCTCGCTCAATGAAGGCGATCTCGTCTCCTACAACCTGAAGCTGGACGCGCAGGGGCAGGAAGTGTCGCGGCAGCCGCTTCGCGGAGGCGGCGGAACAGTCCGCATGGTCGCCGCGGCTCCAGCGGGACGCGGCGGTGGCGCTCCCGGCGCAGTTGGCCGCGGTGGGAACGGCGCGCCTGGCGCTCCTGGCGCGGCTGGCGGCGGCGAAGGCGCTCCGCCTCCTGGTCGTCGTGGCGGCGGGGCACCTCGTGGCGGCAACGCCGGTGGTGGCGGAGGCTACAGCGGTCCGGCCGGCGCGCCGGTTGGCTTGCGCCCGCAGGAGTGGAACACCGTCGAGGCGATCGTCGACGCGGAGATCCTGCGCGCCTCTCTCAACAACATGGGTGCGAGCGGCGGCGGCAGCACCGGCATCACGGGCGGCGCCACTGACGACGGGATGAAGGGCTTCGGACCCGTGGCGCTCTACGTCGGCGGTACTGGTGATGTGCATTTCAAGGACATCACCGTGCGCGATCTCGGGCCGAAGACCGAAGTGGCCGAGCAGACCTCGCCGCATTTCAGAATGCAGCGCATCAGCGACTTCTATTACGCGTGGTCGGCCGCCGCTGCCGACTTCGACCACGACGGCGCGATGGACATCGCGGCCGGCCCGTTCATCTATCGCGGCCCCACGTTCGCCGAGCGGCGCGAGTTCACGATCTCTCAGACGTTCAACCCGAGCACGCAGTACGCGAGCGGCATGATCAACTTCGCGTACGACTACACGGGCGACGGATGGCCGGATATCCTCATGACGTCGAGCCGTCCGATCGTCTTGTACGTCAATCCGAAGGGCGAGTCGCGGCGGTGGGACAGCTACAACGTGCTGCCGACGGTGTCGACCGAAGACGTCGTGTTCAAGGACGTCGATGGCGACGGCAAGCCTGACGTGGTGTTTGGCGGCGGCGGCGTGATCGCGTACGCGATGCCGGATCCAGCCGATCCGACCAAACCGTGGCCGGTTCGAGCCGTCTCCGAGAACGTGACCGTCAACGCGCACGGCATCGGCGTCGGCGACATCAACGGCGACGGGCGCATGGACATCCTGCAGCCGTCAGGCTGGTGGGAGCAGCCGGCGAGCAAGACGGCGACAGGACCGTGGACGTTCCATCCCGAGTATTTCGGCCGCGGCGGCGGCGAAATCAGCGTCTTCGACGTGAACGGCGACGGCCTCAACGACGTGGTCACGAGCATCGAGGCGCACGGCTGGGGCCTGTCGTGGTTCGAGCAGAAGAAAGAGAAGGACGGCACGATCGCGTTCGTCGAGCATCAGATCATGGGCGACTTCTCGGCGAAGAACGCGGGCGACGTCGTGTTTTCCGAACCGCACGCGTCGACAATTGCCGACATGGACGGCGACGGCATTCCGGATCTGGTCATCGGCAAGCGCCACTACTCGCATGAGGAGAGCTGGGCCGATCCGGATCCGTACGGGGCCGCCGTGCTCTACGTCTACAAGACGGTGCGCGACAAGGCGGCGCCGGGCGGCGCGCGGTTCGTCCCCGAGCTGATTCACAACCGATCGGGCGTCGGCTCGACGGTGACCGTGGCGGACGTGAACAAAGACGGCGTGCCCGACATCCTCACGTCCGGGACGCGAGGCACGTTCGTGTTCTTCGGGAAGCCTCGGGCAGCGGCGGCGAAGCCGGCGGCAGGACCGGGCAAGTAACTAAGGGCGTGATTTTCCGGCGGCCTCGGCGGATCCTGTGGTCCGTCGAGGCCGCTCGTGTGATCAGCGAGTACACACCCGGCTGGCGGGCACTACACCATTCCGCCTGTGTCGATATACCGTGGTGCCATGGCCCTGAACCTCAAGAACGCGGACGTGGAACGACTGGCTTGACCGCCGACGGCGCCGGCGCGATCACGGCGGGATACGCATGATCGAACACCGACCACATGAAGTCCGTGCGCATCCGCGCCTGCGTGTGACAGTTCATGCACCCGAGCTGCACGCGATTCTGATCGAACGTCTCCATCGTCACGTTCGCGAACGCGGAGCCAGCGCCGACGCCAGGGAAGGTCGTCGAGGCGTCACCGGTCACTGAGAGTGCAACGGGATTGGCCTGGTTTCCGGGGACGCGGGACCACTGCGTCATGACCAACTCGTAGTGTTCCCACACCGTGCCCTTCAGCAGATTCTGATAGCGCGTGTTGGTCGCGGACGTGTTCGGGTGGATGGGCGTTCTGGACGATCGCGTCACGTTGAACGGCTTCGCCGGCTGCGGCGCGAGCGGAACGAGAAACAGCGGATTCTCGTCGGGCATCTCGGCGGCGCCGCCGTCGTGGAAGACGAACTTGCCTGGACCATCGGCTCCTGCGGGCGGGACGTTGTCCACGTGTTCGTAGGTGGACCAGGACCACTGCGGCCGGCTCGGCGTCTTCTGCACGAGGTGAAGTCCGACGAGCCCGACTTTGACGCGCGAGCACTTGCCGCTGTTTGGATCCTTCAGGATCGCCACGCGCGTGTAGTAGCGCTGCGTCTGTGCGTCGCTGAAGCCGGTCATGTCGAGCCACGCGGCTTTGATCGCGATGGAGCCGTGTGGAAACTGCATGCCGGGCGTCGTGTTCCCTGGTTCAGGCACCGGCGGCAGATTGCTCCTGAGAAAATATTTGTTCTTCACGATGAAGTCGTACGCCGGCTGATTGTAGAGAGTCTGGTAGCGGACGTACCGGCCGTTCTGTGCGACGAGCGGGCCCATCAGGTTGCCCATGCCGGATTGCCCGATGTCGCCGTACTGTGTGCTGCTGGCCAGGACGATCTCGCCGAACTGCGGGTTGACCTTGCAGGCGTTGTGCGCAGCCGTGTCGTAGTCGTTGAAGCTTGGCGTCGGCGCCGTGCCGTCCTCGGGAAAGACTTCCCACAGCGACTTGTAGGTCTCGAACACGCGCGGCCCCGGGTCGCCGGCCGTCTTCGTCGTATCAGCGGCACCGCGTTTGTCCTGCGTCGCGGGCCAGATCATGCCGACGAACAGGCGCCACGAGTAGTCGTCGAAGTAGTCGATCGCGACTTCGCTGAACCCGTCGGGGATGCACGTATCGAGCGGCGCTTGCGGGGACGACACGGTCGCGACCGGACGAGCGGGGCAGCCGGTCTGCGCGCGAACTGTCAGAGCTGCGAGACTCGACGCGGCGGCTGCGACGCCGACCGCGAGTCCGATGGACAATTTGAGAACCCGCATGCGTTCAAGCTCTTGGACGGATTATAGCTGGCGACTCAAGGTTCGCAGAACCTGTAGAACCTGTAGAACCTGTAGAACCTGCAGAACCCGTAGAACCCTATCGCCCCTCCAGCATCGGAATCTTGTTCTTGTTCGGCCGGCGCGTGAGCTGTGGCCCCGAGAACTTCGCCAGCGTGATCTCGGCAACGTAGAGCACCTTGCAACCGTTTTCGAGGTGGCCGCCAAACGCACCGCGCTCGGGCGTCGCCAGCGTGATGTGAACGTGCGGCTCGCCGTTGGCGATCAATCCTCCGGCGCCGAGGATCTCGGCGGCGCCCTTCTGCGTAACGAACACGTCTTCGGCCAGCATCGCCGTCGTCTTGACGTAGTGGTAGGTGCACTCCTGGGTTGACCCGACCGTCGTCAGCACGGCACCGTCCTGGATGTCGTACTGCTTGATCGCCGCGTTGATCCCCTCCAGAAGACCTTCGTCGCGATCCAGATTGATCCGGTAGATCTCTTTGACGTCTCCGCCGGCGAACACTTTGGTCGAGTTGTCGGCGGCGAGAATTGCGCCAGAGCGAGAGCTTCCCGAGCAGGTGAGGCAGAGCGCGGCTAGTCCGACAGCTGCGACGCCGTGTCTTCTCGGCATGATGCGGCGTGAGATCATTGGTGGCCTCCAGGAAAATTCAAGTCGCTCGGATCGGATTACTTGACGCTGGCTGTCCGCCCGCCTTCGTAATGCATGATCTGGTAATAGGCTTCCCAATCCCAGATGAGCGGCGAGGGTAACGGCGCGAGCGGATTACTCAGATGATCGGCGTACGCCTGAATGGTCTGCCGCGTGCGCGGAACATTTGTCAGCCAGTCGCCTGCGTACCAGTTCTTCCACTGGCCGTACTCGGCGGCGGCCTCTGCTGATCGGATGTCGTCGATGGTTCGCATCGCCTGCGTGAGGTACTCGCGTGCCTCGCCGATCTGGCCGGCGCTTCTCGCCTGAGTCGCCTTCACGACGTTCAACAGCATCGCGTTGCTCGCGCGGTTGATCGCGATCGCCGTGAGGACGTGGGCCTGGTAAAAGGGTCGGCGGTCGGCGGCGATGAGATGGGTTGCGGCGCGCGCATGCTCCCACAGCGCGTCCCATCGCGGCTGGGCGTCGGCGCACTCGCGCAGTTCGATCGGCAGCGTCGTCTGCAGCCAGTCCTTCGGCGCCGGCGGACCGCCGGGCGGCACCGGATCGACGCGCCGGATTGGCATCCACGGCGGAGCCTGGCTCGCGACCGTGTAGAGCGGACGATCCAGCAGATCGGTCAGCAGGATGCGGCGCGCCTCCGAGTGATACAGCTGATCGCCGTACTCGCGCGTGCCGCCGTTCACCGTCGTGCGCGCCGGCGCCTTGAAGTACTCCTCGTAGACGGCAGCGACGCTGCTGGCCGCCGCGGTCCCGAACTGCTCCGACGACCACCGCCGGTAGAAATCACCGGCCGCCGACGATCCGTCCGCAGGGGCTCCTTTCCATGCGCTGTCCATCACCGCGCGAATCGTCATCGCGACCGGGCGGATGTCGCTCGTGTTTAGAAGCAGGTAGTGCGTCGCGCCGGCAGCGATGAAGCGTCCAAGCTCCGAATAGATCCGCTGCACCGGAACCATCTCGCTCAACTGATTCGCGCGCTGGTTCATCATCGCGACGTGGTAATACGCGCCGTCGCCCGCCTTCACACGTCCCGCGTCCTGCAGATTGCCGTACCCGTCGTCGGCCCAGACGGCGTGCACACCATCCGGGATCTTCAGTTGGCCGGCCTGGACGAGTCGCGCGCCTTCCTGCCAGAGATTCGTGATGAACGACGCATCCGGATGCGTCTGCCGGACGATGCGTACTTGTTCTGCCATCGCCTCGCCGATGACGCGACCGAGCGCGGCGTCGTCGCCGGCAACCGACGGGTCGTAAGTCGCGTAGCTGGAGTCGGAGAGGCCGCGCAGTCCGACCGTCCACAACACTTCTTGATTCGGCGCATAGCCGGCGACCGCGTTCTTCCACGCGCGCTGCAGGATCTCGGGATGCGCGCTGTAGGCGTACGGCGCGTCCTCGGGCCATCTCGCGACGTTGAGGCCGAGCGGAATCGCGTGATGCTGCGTGATGATCAGGCCGCGTCGAGCGGCGAGCGCGATCTGCGGCTCGTCAGAGAAAATCCACGTGCCTGGCGCGACGATGTTGCCCTTCAATCGGAGCGTGGTCTCGAAGATCTTGTTCCAGATCGAGAGCGAGATGCCTGTGTGCTCCGCCGCCGGCGCGGGCGACCAGCCGGTCAGCAAATCCTCGTCGTTGATGAAGAAGCCGCGGTACTGAAAGACCGGCGGCGCGAAGTCCTTGTGCAGTCCGTCCGGTAGATCGATACGCGCCTTGCGCGCTGGCGTGTGGTCCGTCCAGTAGTAGAGCGGATCGATGCCGAGGTAGTCCTCGGTAAACTGGTAGATGGCGTAGATGGTGCCGCGCATGTCAGCGCCGCTCAGCCTCAGTGCGCCGTCCCGCACGGCGATCGAGAACGACTCGCGCGGGCCGCTGCCGGCCGAGACGATCACCACCGCGCTCGCGCCGGCCTCCTCCCGCCGCTCGACGATGCGCGGCCTCCGGCCGATCACCTTCTCGAAGTCGGATGCCAGGTCGCGGGCGGCTTCCTGCACGGGTCCCGGTTGGTCGGCACTGACGACGAGCGTGGTACTGGCGTCGAGGACGAGCGGCGCGGCCGCACGGGCTGATGCCGTCAGCGCCAGGAGGGCAGCGAACAGAAAGGTTTTCACGGCGCGCCGATCATAACTCCCGTGGAGTCAGTCGACGGCGCTTCGTTTAGAATCCTCGCGATGAGTCGGACGCGCGGCCCCGGACGGTTGTCCAGACGGGATTTTCTGCGCCACGTGCCAGCCGCCGCGTCCGTGCCGTTTGCGGCATCGGCCCTCAATGCGTCGATGGCGCAAGGCGCGCGCCCGAACATCATCTTGATCATCTCGGACCAGTTCCGCTGGGATTGCCTCGGCGCAAACGGCCGCACGCCGATCGCGCTCACGCCGAATCTCGACGCGATGGCTGCACAGGGCACGAACTTCGCCAACGCGATCACGAACCAGCCCGTCTGCGCGCCCTCTCGCGCGACGCTCTTCACCAGCCAGTACCCGACACAGCACGGCGTTTGGCACAACGGCCCGGGACTCGGGTCGGAGCACGCGACGATCGCCAGCGCGTTCCGCAATGCCGGCTACACGTCGAACTACGTCGGGAAGTGGCATCTCGCGCCCGTCGACAGCGTCGATCCGGCCCAGCGTGGTCCGGTGCCGCGCCAGTACCGTGGCGGCTTCGACGATTTCTGGGAAGGGTGCAACGTCCTCGAGCTCACCTCGCACCCGTACGAAGGCAGCATCTGGGACGGCGCGGGGCAGGAGATCAAATTCGCGAATCGCTACCGGGTCGATTTCCTCACCGATCGCGTCGTGAACTTCCTGCGTCAGCCTGCGCGTCAACCGTTTTTCCTGGTCATCTCGTACCTCGAGCCCCACTTTCAGAACGACTGCAATTGCTTCGTCGCGCCGACCGGCGAGGCCGACAAGTACAGGAACGCGTTCGTTCCGCCCGACCTGTCGTTCTTCCCGGGCGACTGGCAGGCGCAGCTTCCGGACTACTACGGATGTATCGCGAGCGTGGACGCGAACGTCGGCCGCCTTCGCCGGGAGCTGGATGCGCTCAATCTCACAGGCAACACCGTCGTCGCGCTCACGAGCGATCACGGCTGCCACTTCCGCACGCGCAACGCCGAATACAAGCGCAGCGGCCATGAAAGCTCGATTCATGTGCCGCTCGTCGTCACCGGTCCCCGGTTCAATCACGGCCGGACGGTCTCGCAGCTCGTGTCTCATCTGGACCTCGCGCCGACGCTCCTCGACGCGGCGGGCGTTGCGGTCCCGGGCTCCATGAAGGGGCGGTCGGCGATGCCGCTCGTGGAAGGCGCCGCGACGGCCGCCGGGTTCGATGACGTGCTGATCCAGATCAGCGAATCGATGACGGGCCGTGCGCTGCGAACTCCTGACTGGACATACGTCGTGGCGGTGCCCGACGGCGTCTCGCGCGAGACCGCCGCCGAGTACGTCGAGTACCAGCTGTACGATCTGCGGTCCGATCCCCATCAGCTCGTGAACCTGGCCGGCCGGCGAGAGACCCGCGCGGTGTCTCAGCGGCTGAGCGAGCGGCTGCAAGCCCGCATGGTCGAAGCAGGAGATCCACCGGCGAAGATTGTTCCCGCCGCGTTGTACCCTTGATCAGCACATTCCCGAAGGAGGGAAGTCCATGGATCGACGTCAGTTTCTGATTGGTGGCGCGGCTGGTATTGCGGCGATTGCCGGACATGGCCTCGTCGGCGCCGCGCAGGCGCCGGCCGGTGGCGGCCAGGGGCAGGCAGGCGGACGCGGCCGCGGTCCTGGACGAGGGGCGAACATTCCCGCAGAAAAGCTCGCGCGCATCTCGCTGATGACGCTGAACTTCAACTCCCAGCTCAAGCTGCCCTGGAATGCGAACCCGCGTCCGACGCAGACGATCGACCTCCTGGATCTGCCGCAGTACTACGCAGAGCAGTGGCGTGTGCCGAACATGGAATTTCAAACGGATCATCTTGCGAAGGATCCGGAGCACGCACTACCGGATCCGGCATTCTTCAAAGAGATGCGCGCCAAACTCGACGCCGCGAAGGTCTCCGCGTCGCAGATCAATCTCGAGATCGGCGGCATGGGCGATCTGACGGGCGATGCGAGGGAGGCCTGGCTCACGCGCGCCAAGGCGTGGGCAGACGGGTCGTCGATTCTCGGCGTCACGCGCCTGATGGTGATCCAGGATGGCCTGTCCGAGGAGACCAAGGCGATCACGATCGCGACATGGAAGCCCTTTGCCGACTACGCGCGGGCGAAGGGAATCAAGACATCCGCCGAGACCAGGGGTGGAGGCGGCGGTCGCCGTGGTGCCGCGCCGGCAGCACCACCGTCACGACCGGCGTGGATGATGCTCGAGGAAGTGATCGAGGCGTCAGGGGGCTATTCGAACGTGGATCTTGGCGGAGCCGCCGCGAGCAATCAGCAGGAGCTCCACGACTGCATCAAAGGCATGTTCAAGACGTCGTCTGGCAACATGCACATCAAGTCGAGCCCGAACTGGGACATCGGGCAGGCGATCAAGTTCACGGAGTCGCTCGGTTACAAAGGGCTGTACTCGATCGAAGTGAACCCGGAGCCGGCGATCGCCATCGTCTACAACACGATCGTCGCGAATCTGTGACGCCCGGGCCTACTTCACGAAGGTCTCTGCTTCTGCGACGACCATCTTCGTGATGAGCACATCGGTCCAGTCCGCGCCGAACGTCGGAGAGCCTGGC
>Ga0066903_100002598_pt1 | contig 14263 bp, 8 predicted proteins | sample PanSoiMetaGPlot1_FD_67491 | JGI IMG/M metagenome (GOLD analysis project Ga0066903, IMG submission 67491) | Tropical forest soil microbial communities from Panama analyzed to predict greenhouse gas emissions - Panama Soil - Plot 1 (version 2) | ecosystem: Environmental > Terrestrial > Soil >...
ACGATCGTTCCAAGCGTGCTGCAGAGGTCGCGCACATAATAATTCCCGTCGCGCTTCTCGATCATGAAGTGGTTGCGCGATAATCTGAACGGGACGGTGTCATCGAGCTTGAGGTCTGGCTGCAACGGCGGCAGCCCTTCCCCTGCAACAGGCCCGCGGCCAACGATAAACGGCAGATCGCCGAGCCCGAGTGGGGTGGCGAACTGACGCCGCAACCATGGATCCTTGGCGGCGAGATACGCATTATGGACTGACTCTACAGCCGTTTGACTGCGGGCTTCCTTGCAGGTCCAAGGGGCTCGGCCGCTTCGCCTTTCATCGTTGACGATGCGATCGTCGGCCTCGCGCAGCCGCTGACTGAGGCCCACGGCAACAACGACGATCGTGATTCTATGCAACGTCGATTTCCTCATGACGGCTTTCTCAGTTCCCGATGGCCCGACGAATGTTGCTACGCAGTCTGCGTCAGCGGATTCGAGCGATGTCGGAAGTGGATATATTCATCACCTCTGAGAAGCGATTGCGCGATCTTGCCGTCCCTTTCTCCCGCTTGCGCTAACCACGACCTGGAGACTATGAACAAGCGGCTCAAGGCGCTGGAAGCCAAGAGCGCCCAAGAGGGCCTGGTGCTGACCGAGGCGCAGGTCGTCGCGCCGGAAAGGGCCAAGACCGAGAAGGAGGCGCACGGCGAGTTCGAGAGCGAGCATCCAGGTTACTGCGGCGCCCAGGATACGTTCTATGTCGGCAACCTAAAGGGCGTTGGACGCATCTACCAGCACGCAAGCACGCGTCAGGCTGCCAAAGTCAGCGCTGCGCCGCCGACTGAGTAACCGCATTGGCCGATCTGTCCATTTTGGTGGGATCGCTGATCATGACCATCCTGGGGATTGCCAAGTCTCGGAAGCAGTGGACATGACGAAGGGCGTGCTACTTCGCATCTTCATGCTTGAAGGGCAGCGTCACCGTGGTGAACTGCTTTACGATTGGCTGCTGCGCCACGCCCGCGAGATGGGGATCACGGGCGGCGCGGCTTTCCGCGAGATTGCCGGTCACGGACGCCACGTCCTTATTCCCCCGGTCACTTATCTATCGGAGAAGAAGAGCGGCGGGGGAAGCCTTCCCTGACCATCAGATTTGAAAAGAGTTAGCCGATGACGGGACGCTGCCGCAATATCCAGCTGCTTGCCAGGGTTGCAGGAGAGTTTAGAAAGAATCGGGTATGCTAGAACCTCAATGATGTCATAGGCCACGAGGGTAGACATTCATGACTTGGGGTGCTCAAGGCGTAGCGGGGAGATTGCAATGGATCAAGCAACCCTGGCAACCTCGATTGCTGAACTGACGGGAACGCTCCGACCTGCCTATGGGACAACCGAAGCGGACCTGGAGCACGGCAGGCTTCTGCTGGCACAGGCGCTTCGATCAGGGCAAACCTCCACAGCGATTCGCGGGACGGTAACACTTGCCGCGAACCCAAATGCCACCGCGCAAGCGAAGGAGTTTCGACATCTTTCGGGGCCCAAGCCTGCTACGCCAGTGCGTGCATTTATTCGCACGGTACCAAGTCCCACGAGTGTGCATCCCTCGCTGCCGGCCGCGGCGCGGGGAATTGCCATAACCGACTCTGCAGGTCCCTTCCTGACGCCACTTGGGAACCCACTCTGGATTGACGCGTTCAATGTAATTCAGCTCACGCCGATTACGCGCCACGTGACAAACCTCCTTGGACTGTTTCCTATCGACCCCGCACGGTCTACGCCCCGAAAGATTGTGCTCAAGGCTGGCAGCGTGTGGTTTCAGGCTCAGTTGTTGGCCGCGAACAGCCCGAAAAATTCGTTTACGGGATTCCGTATCAAGGGGGGCACACTAACGATTAGTGAAGATGCGGCGCGCGCTGGCGGGGGTCTCGACCTAACCCCCACGACCATAGCTACCCTGATCGTTGATCTCGATCCACCTGCATCGACGCCAGTCGCATCTGGACCCGGAATTGACGCTGGCGCCGCAGCTGTGACTCTTCCGGCTTCGGTGACGATTCAGTTCGATCCTGCGGGTGCAAAATTGACGGCCGTGAGTGATTCGCAGGTGAGCGTTTATGGACAAGCGCTAGGGTTAGACTGGGCGGCTGGCGCGGCACCTGCATTCGAGGACACCACGAATGAGATTGCGACGCCGCTGAATTTTTCGCCCAATCGGTTCCAGGTCGGCGAGGCGCAATCGAGGTTGCTGGTGGTGTCTGGGACCGGTCCCGTCCAAACGGCGTCGTGGGTGTTGCCGGTTGTCGTCACCACTCCCTCGAATCTCGGGGAAGCAGCAGGGGCTGGGGCATTGATGTTAACGATCGGCCCGGGAGTCGCGCAACAATGGGCAGGACTCTTACAGCCGGCAGTTCTCAATCAAACTGTGTTGCACTTGATTCCCGGCCAGATCGTGGCTCTCGCTAAGGGTTCGGGCATCCAGCTATCGGAGACCTTCGATCTCTGGCAAAGGTCGAGCGTCGATTTCGCTGGCGCGCGCCCGTTCAGCTCGTTTTACCTCAGTCAGGCAGGTCTTGAATGGTTCGAGACGAATGGAACCTCCGTTGCCCATCTCGACCGGCCTCTGCGCGCCGATGATTCTCGCTTCGCGCTCAAGATTGTGAACGGGTTGCTGCTGATATTTCAAACACCAACGCGATTCTTCATTTTCATCGGCACGGTGCTCAACACTAACCCGGCAGGCACCAATGCAATTGCACTCGAGAACGCGTTGATCGTATTGGACCGGCCGTCCGCGATGGCCATCTTCGGCGAGCTCGATCCCACAAACTTGAATTCGGTGCGGAGTGGCGTGGTGGGAATGGAGTTCGGACTGCGTGGGTTGTTGCCGACGTTGCCCGATCCATACGCGAGCAATTTCGTGGCTGCCGATTTCGCTACTGTGGGCAAGACTCCGATTGGCATCTTGACGGCAGCCGTCACATGGAAGGCTCCTGATAGCCCGATTCTGGCGTTTGGTCTCCTTCTATCAAGTGCCACCGGGACGGCAGGGTTACTTGTTGTCGAAAGGCAAAGGCTGTCCCTTCTGGATCTCTCTACGAATGCAGATTTGTTCGGCGTTGAATTTCTCCCAAGTCGCAACGCCACGATTGGCATTGACCAAATAGCACTCACTCTTCCCGGTTCGGGGTTAGCAGTCTTCACCGTGCCACAGATCTCCTGGGAACCGATGAAGTCCCAACCTCCGGTCGCGGGCCTGCATTCAGACAACGACGGTGGCCGGTGCGCGTTCACCGTCGAAACAGTGGATCTGGTGCGCATCGAACCCGTCCCCGCTCTCAACTTTCTTGTGGATGAAGTTGGCGGAGGCGCAAATTTCACGGGGCATTTCACTCTTCCGTTTGGGCTGGTTGCCAACGTTCAAGCTGGCCAGTTTCCGCAGTCAGGGGGCACATTCCAGCTAACCCAACCTACTTTCAAGAACCTTTCCGGAGGCTTGCAGTTGACGCTTGGCGCTCCACACCCGGAAGTTGAGGATGCTTCGTTACCGGGGACGTGCGAGGCGACAACCCCCTACGGAGCCGCGGTTCTGAGCGCCACCGTAGCGAATACATTCAACGACGAGTTCCTGACCGGCACCATTAACATGCAGCCGCCACCCCCTCCACGAGTTCCGGTCAAGCGCATCGATATCTCAGGCTATGGCGCCAGCATGTTCAGCGAGTGGAGGGACTCCAAGACGGAAGTTGGGATCGTCAAGGCCCAGTTCGATGTGATCGTTGGGCGTACCGCCTACGAAGTCATCAAGGACCAGAGTTATCTGTTCCCATGGGGCGCCCGGGTGGTGCGTACGATCACGATCGGGCGCCAGGGCGCCGGCTGGGTTCAACGCGCCGACAGCGGATGGCAAGCTTCGTCCGACGGCGTATTTGTATTCCCTTCGAAAGAGCAACCGGATTATGCGGGGCACGTCCACCCAGGTGCAGTGCTCGGCGTTACAAACATCCGCAACATCCGGGAGGTGACCGGTGGATTGATTACTGCTTTTGGTCTCGAATACCAGCAGGTTTTGTTCGATGCCGACGTGGTGCTCGATAGCGCTTTTCATGTCACGAAAGGAGCACACGTCGAAGCCGGCCGCCAACTGGTAGCCAGCCACGACATTGGTGGTTATGTGCAGGTCACTCCTGGCGACGGTGCTTCGCGGCAGCAACTCGCCGAACTCCTGAAAAAGACTGGGCCGGTCGGTGGCCCGCTCGCATGCGTGGGGAATGTTGGTGGTCCCTCCGGTCCGCAATTGACGGCGGTATCAATGGACGCCAGCATCAACAAAACCGGCCCTGATGCGGAGCTTGTAGCAGCCCTGCGCGGCTCGCTCGCCTTGCCGAAAGAGGGCGCTTGGACGATCTCGAAGCAGGTTGGCACTGGAGTTCCCGCTGCGCTGGATCCGAAATTTCATCTGCCACTGATCAAGAACGACAATCTCGACCCCAACAAGTGGCATTTCGCCGATCCCTCGGACATCGCGCAAATCACGTCTCCAAATATTGCTTATGGGCTGGTACAGGCTACTGGGAGCCAGAAGATGTTCTTTGCCCAGCCTTTCGTGGATCAGACCGCACCGGCGAAATTCAATCTCCCTGCAGTCCCGCACTTTGCAGACGTCGGCGCTCTCCTCAACGCCACTGGTTTATTTCCAGATCTCGGTGCCGCGCTGCCATTCACCACGATCCCTTCTTTGGGAGTCTCGGGGTCCGACATTTCTTTCAATCCTGCTCCCTTCCAAATTACCGGGCAGGCGCCAAAATCGCTCGTGGATTTCGGTGCAGTCAAAGTTCTGCTGGACTATTCCGATGGAGGCAAACTTGATCCCGCCACAGGCAATCGGGCAGTCCCCATCCCGAGCACTCTGGATGTGAAAGTCACGCCCGGCGGGAATCCCACCTGGTCAATGTCACTTGATCCGATCAACCTGATTCTGGTGACGCCATTCGGCGACCAGAATGATCCAATTCTGCGACTGGTCGGCGGCGCAAAAGCCGACGCCAACTCGGCCCCCACCTTGACATCGTTGGATGTCCAGTACGGTGGTGCCCTGAGCCTGGTTCAGCAGGTCTTCAGCAAGCTGGAGCAAATCGCCAGTTTCTTGCCAGGTGCTCCTTTTTCTTCTCTTCAGGTGAACTTTTCAAATGGCCGGTTGACGATCCAGGACGTGTTCGCACTGCCTCAGCTGCCGCTTGGCTTCGGCTACGTGACCGACGTTTCGCTCATTCTGGGCGCCGCCATCCAGCTTTCACCACAATCACTGGATTTCACAGCTGGGATTGGAAGCGAAGAAAAGCCATTTCATTGGTTGGTGAGCCCCCTGTCGGGAACAGGTGTAGTACAGGTCGGCGTCAGCAACGGTGATCTCGCGATCTTGATCGAGGCTGGCCTGGGCGTTGGTCTCGCGATCGACGTGGCCATTGCTTCGGGCTCGGCATCGGTGGTAATCGCCATCCAGATCAATAATGAAGTCTCACCATTTCAGATCAAGGCGATCCTCACGGGGCAAGCGAGTGTCGATGTTCTGGACGGCCTCGCGAGTGCTTCCATCACACTCAGCGCAGCGTTGGGAATCACTCCCGACACCCTTCCGATCCCCAACACCCTCACGTTGTATGCAGGTGTCAGTGTCGGAATCCATCTAAGTGTCTGCTGGTTAGTCAGTGTGGATTTCGACGGTACGTGGGGATTCTCCGAATCTTTCCAGAAACCCGGGATTCTGCCGGTCTAGAAAGAGGAGCCATGGCACTCACAGATTTGCGATTGAGCTTTCTGGCGTTCCCGCAAAAGTGGGCGCCGAATTCCCTGGAAGTCAATCTTCTACTGCTTCCAAATGCCGATCCGCTGGCACCCCTGATTCCGGCGCAACCAATGTTCGCTGGCACGGCTCTGCACCTTGAAGCCGTGATCGTGATCGGACTCGACGCCCTACCGGCTCCGTCTTCTCCCAACACCCAGACAATTCCGCAAGTAGTTACGCCGCCGGCTGACGCGGTATCCCTTTTTAACAAGTTTAAGAGTGACCAGGCTCCGACCTCCACACCGTTAGCCAACCTCGCCGGCGTGAGCATTCTTAAGTCTCTGCCCGAGAGCTATACCAGCGCATTTCCATTTGAGCAGTCGCGGACACCTTTCGCGAACCCTCTGGAAGATTTCGGCTGCGCTCTCCGCGCTCAAAATCCCGGCAATCCCAAAACACCGCCTCCTCCTCAGACATGGTCCTGGGGAAAATTTATCTCCTTCGCGCTGCGCCAACCGCAGTTTGCGCAGGAACTGGGGCTGCTCTATCCGTTGACCCTGCCTCTAGATCCTGCCACGGTGAAAAACGGGAGTTGGATTTATTTCCGCGTGGACGCGAGTAACCCGGCCAATCCCTACGCGAATGCCCCAACCGACACGTTGAAAAGCTATGCAGCGCGGTTGCCCGCACTCGCTGGCACAGCGCGCCCTTTGTTCGCCGCGAGCCTATTCCCGGTTGTTGACGCGATCCCGAACGAGAGCCTATACGACGATGTGCAGATTGAGGCAGAAACCTACGACGACGGCTTCGCGAAGATTGTGCATGTACATCAGCCCATCTCAACCGACGCAGCTATTGAAGACCGCAACCAGGTGAAGCCCGGGACGGATGCCGGAATTCAAATCGGCTGGGACGATGAACAGGTCACCATCTGGTACAACCGTTCGCTGAAGACCGCACTTTCTACACAAACATCCGTGCCGGACGCCATCGAAAGTCCGCTTGGCGTGCAAGGCTACTGCGTCGATGTCCGAGAGCCGGGCGATGCGAATTGGCGTTCTCTCTGCGAGGGCTCGGCTACGATCACCTACGGGACCTTCACCGCGAAGGTCCTGCGTGAATACGGCATCGAACCGGTGCCAGTCCGCTCCGCTGACGGCGTCGACAAGACATCATGGCTACCTCGCTATTTCGCACAGTGGCGGGGGAAATCGCTGATCGTTAATGATATGGACGCGTACCTGCTGGGTGGGGGTGCCGCCCCAGCAACGCCGCCGGCAATAACGCCGGAGCTGCCTCCTGTTCAGTTACTCTACGGACACGACTACGAGTTCCGGACCCGGTTGCTGGATCTGACTGGTGGAACGCCGGATCCTGGGTTAGGTGCCGGCATCAACCCCGGTCCGGCGACATCTGCCACATGTGCATTTCGCCGTTACCTTCCGCCCAAAGCGGTTACTTTTCCACTCAATCGCGGGACTCCGCCACAGCCCATCGACAGCCTGAGTTTTGCTCGACCCATCATCGGATATCCGGAATTTCAATTCGCCGGCATCACCGACGAAGCAGTCGTGCAGAAACTCATCGCACTCATTCCCCCGCCCGGCACAGTAAAGATTCTGGGCGTCCCTGATCCAGACGTAGACAAGTTTCAGTTGGCGGTGGAAGTACGTACACCTGCCCACGACGTTGGTAAACCCGGAGAACTCGATGGTCCTTGGCGTCACGTGTATTTTGTCGAACGCTCTTTCAACCCCTATCCAGCCGATGATCCCGTAAGTGGCGACGCGCTCGTGACGGTTGAGTTCGAGTATCAGGACATTCCACACATCTCCGCACTCGCGACGATCACGCCGGACCTCAAGGGCAAATTGCCTCTGCCTCGCACACGGGACATTCGCATCGTGATCACGCCGCTGGGCAAAGCGGTGAACAACTATTGGAATGACGATTCCACTCGCTTCGGCATGGTGAGCACCTTAACCACACGAGCTGAGGCTACGAATGAGAACAACCTGTTTGGTACACCACAAGATCAGCAGCCCGACCAGATCCGTGCAGTTCTACTACAGCCTCAAAACAACCTGACGCTGAATCTGGCGCAAGAGTTACGGCTCGATGTGAACCAACTTACGTTTAAAGGACAGCCGGGGACTCGAACCGTTTTCGGATGTTCGAAGGCGCTACGCCATGATTTGGCGCCGGACAAATCTACGATTACGTTCGCTGCCGAGGGCGAGCTCCTGAATAAGTGGATTGTCGTGGCCGAATTCGATATCGACCGGGACTGGACCTGGGACGGTCTGGCGGATCACGGAGTAGAAGTAGCACGCGACGGAAAATTAGTCGGGACCCTGGAAGTCCGACCGACCCTCAGCCAGATTGCGATCGGGAACGACATCGATACGGGTCCACTCGCAGACCCGAGCGTGCGGGAAAGTACTCATCTGATCTTCTTCGATGCCATTGATGCGACTCCCAAGACGTACGGTTTTCCCGTCAACCAGTCGCCCAAATGGCAGTTCACGCCGTTCTTGAAGAATGCACCTCCGGCCGTGAATCTGGTGCAAAGTTTCACGCTCGTGCTACCACTGACGACGCCGCCCCGGCAGACCCCGAAACTGGCCTCGGCAGGAATTGCGCTTTCCCCGTACATCATTGAGGGAAACTATTCCGCAACAGAGCCAAGGAAACGAGCGCTATGGCTCGAGTTTGCGGAACCAGTGGCGGATCAGCACGACACGATTTTTGCGCGCGTGCTTGCCTATGGGCCGGACCCCTTGATGGTCAGGGGCCTGGCGTACGATCTCCAAAATCCTGAAGAACCCGATCTGCCGATCGATCCCGAGCAGATTCGCGTGATCACTCCACTCAGCTCGCGCGACAACGCCGGGCTCAGTGCGATGGTCGAATTAATCCAGTCACCGACCTCTGACGTGCATTACATGCTGCCTTTGCCTCCGGGGATCTCGGAGGAGGATCTCGAATTATTCGGTTTCTGGACCTATGAATTCCGCGTGGGACACCGCAGCATCTTCGACCAGCCTGTTGCGGGCTTGTGGTCCACAGCGCGAGCCCGATTCGGACGCCCGCTACGTGTCACTGGCGTGCAGCATCCGGCGCCAACCCTGGTCTGCTATCCGTCGCACAGCGTGGGGAAGGTGCGCGTCGTCGCTCCATTTGCGACCCCTGTATTGCTGAATGGCACCTCGCTCATCGACCCACATGAAGGGAAACCGCACACGCGAATCTGGATCATGTTGTACGCCCAGGTGATGCAAGCGGACGGTCAGTCATGGAGGAATGTGCTTCTCAATCATCGTCACGCGGAAACTGTCGGGGCCCTGGAAGATGAACGCGCGGAGGTCACCGTGCGGCCGTCACGAGATGTATTTGGGCACGCGACGTTCAACGACCAGCAGATTCAAGGCTTGTTGCAGAAGTTAAGTCTTGCACCGAACACCCCGTTGAGTGTGCTGGCCGTAGAGTTGCTGCCGCCACGGGCAGACCAGCTCCGCGATGAGATGGGGCAAAACCTGGGACAGGTGCGAATTCTTCGAACCAGTTCGCTGACACCAGTGCCGCAAGCTTGTTGACCAGGAGGCGGATTTCGAAGACGCGCTGGTGCTTTGGGTCTGTTCTCGGGAAAGAAGATCAACCTCTGAGGCCAAGAGCTACTGAGGCTGATCAAGAAGAAAGACCATGGACGTGCCACCAGAAATGACCGCAGCGGTCGATGACAACGCTTCGCAGGTGTTAAGCATTGCGGGTGTTACAGGGATTGGCATTGGCTTCACGGAAGTAAATGGAATTCCGACCGATAATATTGCGATCCTCGTGTCCGTGGCCGACATTGGCAATATCCCAGCGGGTATACCGGAGACGTTGGCGGGATTCCCGGTTGGCATTATTCAGCGGAACGTTCTACCGCAGGACGATCTGGCGCGCTATGAGCCTCTACTTGGCGGTGTCTCGGTCAGCCGCCAAGGGAGCACTCAAGGGGGTACGCTCGGCGGAATCGTCCGCGACAATGCCACGGGAGAGTTGCGCGGGCTGAGTGCCGCTCACGTCTTTCTCCATGGCGGTGGGCAGCCTGGAGACCCCATCTTACAGCCAGAGAGCCTGCTGCCTAACCCCGCGGATGTCATCGGTACGCTTCTACGTTCATCCTTTCCGACCACTCCGAGCACTCTGCCTCCGCTCTTACCCATCGGCTTCAGTGACGCAGCCGTCTGCACGATAACCCGATCGGCGGCCGCAGCAATCGTTGATATTACCCGCCCGGTAAACGGCACAGCCATCGCACAGAAGGACGACCGCGTGATGAAACGCGGCAAAACCACCGGGCTAACTTTTGGCATCGTGAATCGGGTTCATATCTATCAGTTGTCACAATTTGACAAACAGCAAGCGGAACTCGTCGACCAGTTCGAGATACGCGTAGACAGTTCACGATCATCAATGTGGTCTAAAAGAGGCGATTCTGGATCACTCGTCGTCAAAGTAGACACCGGTGAGATCGTCGGTTTGCATTGGGGTGGCACCGCTGATAGAGTAACGGGAGTTGATGATGGTCAGTTCGGCTACGCGAGCGACATCGACAATGTGGCCGCCGATCTTGGAATTTCGCTGTTCTGGCCAATCCCTCAAATCTCTGCACTCAACCCGAGCCAGGGAGCCAGCGGCGGGGGAGACCAGGTCACCATTACTGGAATCGGATTTCAGCTTGCCTCAACCGTCACCATCGGCGGAGTTCCAGTTTCGTTCCAATTGATCAGTGACTCACAAATCGTCGTTCCGAAGACTCCGCCGGGCAACGGCGCGGTCGATGTGTTGGTCACTGCTCCCGGGGGAACATCGCTGGTCGGAAGGGCCGAATCAACTTTCACTTACTTGTCCGCAGGACCTACAGTACTGTTTTCTCCACGGTTCTTCGGTGATGATGTTCTTGCGTCATGCCTGTCCGGCCACCGGATCTTTGACGGAAGCGGCGACCCGCCTGAGTCTGTCGGTCGCATCCAGCAAGCATTGTCCGATCTTGGTTTTACAATCAGTGTCGATGGAGTATTTGGCTCAGATACAGATACTGCGGTAACCGCTTACAAGACGAACAAGGGCATTACACCGAATGATCCAGTGGTTGGCCCAGAGACCATGGCAGCTCTCGATGCCGATTTTGCGCACGAGCTGCTGGATGCAAAAGCCAACGCCGTTGCCGGCACACAATTCGACCTGGGAGACCGGATCGGAACGCGTGTGGATCTCGAGGATGGATTCGCTACTTGCGACTATCAAAACGGGATTTGTGTTGAGGTTGGCCATGTCGCCGCATATGCGATGCCGTCGTCGGTGCCAGCGGCATGGGTGACAGCTGGTGGACTGAGCGGGACTTTTGGTCAGCCTACAAACGATCCACTCATACTCGACGAGACTCGCTCGGTGCAGGAATTTGCCTCAGCAGCTTTTGTGTTCGGCGATGCTCAGAACTTTGCCCTGCCCCTAGACCTTTGGGAAGCATCAGTCGCGGGCGGCTCCATGATCGGTCTGCCGCTAGGGCCGCCGCAGCCGATCGGAGCCGGGGGAGCAAACTTCGTTCAACACGACCAGGGCGTTGTGCTGGCAGCTCCAGGAGCGGCTCCGCAGCCATTGCCGCAGGCGGTGTTCGATCTGTGGATCGCGCAGGAGGCCGCCGGAAGTTCGCTCGGACCTCCAACCGGATTTGCGTTTCCATCGGCCTCAGGCACAACCATCTTCCCGTTCCTATCCGGCGGAATTGCGTTGAACAGCGTGGGCGTACCGTCCCTGGTCGGACTCTTGGCTGGTGACTTGCAGAGATATTTTCAGCCCGAGGACAACTCTGTGTTTCTTACGCGCCCGATTGTAGGAACGGTCGCGACACCAATCATCGGTGCCACAGCGGCCTTCGCAGCGATGCGCGATGACATCGCTAGCACATCGGGAGCTACCGATTTTGTCTATATCTTGAGCTGGCACTGTAATGTGGATCTGCCGCTGGTCGCAACGGACCCAACCTCAACCCTGCGCTCCTTACTTAGCAGCTGCGCGTCCAGGGGGGTGCAAGTGCGGGCAATGCTTTGGGCCGGGGACCCGGTCCCACCTCCGCCCCCGATTATCACCATCGTCGAGCCTGAGGTGGGAATTCCGTGGCAGCTAGTAAAGGACTTTGCAAAAACGAAGACGTCGCGCACAGTTAACGATCCTGCTGTGCAGTTCATCAATGGTTTGTTGGCGAGCGGCAACGATGCAGCAGCGATTCTCGACAATCGACACCTGCCCGTCGGATCCCATCACCAGAAGGTGGTCATCGTCGGAACTGGTGGCAAGTTAATCGCATATGTCGGCGGTATCGAGGTCAACATCGATCGCGTTCCTCCGCCGGTACCGAGCGAGGTGGGATCCCCGCTATTCGACATCTCTGTCCGCCTTGAAGACGCGGGCGCCTGGCTTGTCTTGAACAGTTTCGTCTTGCGGTGGACCGCCCATCCCCATAATTTCGGTGCGCCCTTGCGTGGAGCTGGCCTTGCCGTCCCAGCTCACGCGGGTCCACTCGTAGTGCAGGTCACCAATACGTACGGGAGGGGATTTCCATTCGCAACAGCGGTGCAGACTTCGTCAACCGCCCTCGCAAACGGGATCAGGAGTGCACGAACATTCTTTTATATGGAGGACCAGTACTTTGTGGGTTCGCCGAAGATGGCCACAGCGATCAGCGATGCGTTGTCGTCGAACCCGGGAATCTTCGCCGTTATCGTCATCGCCGCCGAGGATAGCGTGATTGACACACCCGATGTGGGTTTTCGCCGACGTGCTTTCCTCCAACCGATCGTGGCGTCATTTCCGGGACAGTTGCTTGTCTTCGAGAGGCTCGGTAGCGGCTCGACGACGGGGCCGACCGCCTATGTCCATTCGAAGTTGCTCATCGTGGACGACGAGGCGGCTTTCATTGGCTCCGTGAACTCGAACCGTCGATCATGGTTCCACGACAGCGAGATCGATGCCACCATTGTCGATTCTGGGGGCGTAGGAGGGACGACACCGGGGACACGAGGGTGGATACGAGATTTTCGGTGCCAGCTCTGGTCAAAACATCTGAATACTGCCAATGGCTCGCTTGGCGATGCAACAGTCGATGTTAACCTCTGGCGCGGAGTGATCTCGGGAACGACGCTTGGTACCTCGGTTCGCCCCTACAATGTTGCCGCCGTTGTGCCGCGTTACCCGATCAATGGCGTTGTAGTCCCAGCCCCCCTGCTCCAGAAAGCGTGGGATACTCTCGAAGATCCAACCTGAATTCCGTACATAGTCGATCATTTGACATCTAACAAGCTAACGGCACAAAAGCGGCTCTCAAAGAGCGCAAGCGCATTGGAGTCTTACGATGCGGATGAATTTGAGTCACTAAAGGATAGGACGCTAAAGTGGTTACACGCCTTGCGAAAATGACTTCCCAAGACTCTTTACAGCCCCGAATTGAATGTCACCTATAATTCGCATTGCAGCAATTTTCTATTCGATCACCTCGTCGGCAGCTACTTGCAGGGTCAGCGGCACCGTCAGGCCAAGCGCCTTAGCGGTCTTTAAGTTGATCACGAACTCGAACTTAGTGGGCTGAATAACCGGTAGATCGGCAGGCTTATCACCCTTAAGGACACGGCCGACATAGACGCCAGTTTGACGCCACGCATCGGCGACGCTGGTTCCATAGCTCATTGGACCGCCGTTCACGGGGAAGTCGCGAAAAAAGTAGGCTGTGGGCACTGCATGGCGTGCCCCCCCATCGATGGAGGGGAGGAGCTGTCTGGGGGAAAAGATGATCGCGTGTTTCGGCTTAATCGGGTCAATGAACGCGCATGTGCGGAACCTGGCCATGAAAAAATTGCTGCTGACTAGTATTGCTGCGCTGTTCCTGCCAACAGGGACAGCACAAGCCCAAACCCACGATGCTGATTTCCCAGATCAAATGAAGGCCATCGATGCTTGCTATGTTGCGTATATCGTTCGCGCGCTCTGGCAAAGTCACCGCCTCGCGCTGGCGAAGACGAGCCCGCGCTATCCGCTTCCGTCCCTGGCAAGCTATCTGGCAATGCAACGACATCCGCGTGACCGTCACGTCACGCCAACCGGAGGAAATCGAATATGATCTCGGTGGTTCGATTTGGGGTGGTTCTCGCTTTACTATTGTTCGCAGGTTTATCTACTCCAACGGCCGCCCCCGCCAACCCCTTTAGCGCTTCCGAGAACGCACGGCAGCGGAATCCAGACCGCTATCGATTACCTCAATGTTACCTCGAGTGGGCGTTGGTGGATCGCCGGCCTCTACAGCAACGTATTTCGTGCCGAGCGTGAGCTACGCCATTCGGCGGAGAGACGCTGTTCCAATAAAATTGCGGATATTTATCGACGATGTCTGCCGGCGACTCATAGCCGAACTGCCTATTCAAACCGATCTCCTCAAATTCGTAATAAAGCGCATTGGCTT
>Ga0066903_100002599_pt1 | contig 14260 bp, 9 predicted proteins | sample PanSoiMetaGPlot1_FD_67491 | JGI IMG/M metagenome (GOLD analysis project Ga0066903, IMG submission 67491) | Tropical forest soil microbial communities from Panama analyzed to predict greenhouse gas emissions - Panama Soil - Plot 1 (version 2) | ecosystem: Environmental > Terrestrial > Soil >...
TAGAGAGGCTCGCGCTTGAGCGGCAACGCGACGGTCCAGGGCCGCACCCAGGTGCCGGGATCATCGATGGTGACCCGGTACTCGAGCGTCTCGGCATCCGTGCGCGTCAGGCGTTCGACGACCTTCAGTTGAAGGCTGGTGGGGTTCTGATCGCCGTTGACACGGGCACCGGTGCGGCCGTTGAAGTTGGTGGTTTCGACGACGAGCGTCGCGCCATCCCAGCGGCCGCGTGAGTCGCCCATGTAGCTGCGCATCGCCGTCGGCAGGTGCGGGCGATTGTCGAGCGGGATGATCCGCGTCTCGTGGATCATCTCGCTCCGAATGGCGACCACACCGGGCGCCTGCACGATCTCGATGCCGCTCGAGTCGATCGACGGGAACATCGAACCGAGCACGCCGCGCGAAATGCAGCGATCGTAGGGACCGAGATCTTCCGGACCGTTCCACGGCCCGGCGCCCCAGCTGCTGCGCCAGGCGTTGAGCTCACGCGCCGCGCCTTCGGGCGTCGTGGCCGGCAGCCGTCCGTTCGGCGGATCGACGACCAGGCTGCGACCGCCGACCTTCGCACGCAGCCACGCGGAGGTTTGCTCGCGAATCGCCGGCGACAGCGGGTCACGACCGCCGTCGGTCCGGAACTGCTCGTCGACCAGTCCGCTCGCCGCGAGCTCGGCGAGCGCCACGCGCAGATCGAGCTCGTCCACCCGCTCGAACGGCGTCTCTTCGAGATTGCGACTCGGCCACATCCCCTGGAGATCGGGATCGCCCCAGGGCGTGCGTGGAACAGACCAGCGCTGTGCGGTGACCGTAACGGCCGACAGCACGATGAAAGCAAGAAGGGGCTGACGCATCTACGATCGAAGATCTACGATTTATCGATAAATCATAGATCCGAGATCTCCACATCATAGATTCTTCAGCGCCTTTATCGGATCGACGCGGCTCACCCGCCGGGCAGGGGCGTACGCTGCCGTCGCCGCGGCCAGCATTAGCACGGTCGACGCGACGGTCAACGTCGGGATGTCCACAGACCGGACGCCGAACAGGAACGATCGGAGCAGCACGCCGACACCCAGGGCGAGCGGCAAGCCGGCAGCCAGGCCGCCAAGCGCCCAGCGCAGCACATCGACGACCACCATCCGCACGACCGCTCCAGGCTCGGCGCCGAGCGCGATCCGGACGCCAACCTCGCGGGTACGCTGTACGACGCGGTATGACACTACGCCGTAGATGCCCAGCATGACGAGCACGATCGAGGCGGCCGCGAACACCAGCATCAGCGTCGCGTCGAACCGGCGCTCCGACACCGATTCGTTGACCCTGTCGTCCATCGTGCTGAACGCCGTCAAGGCAATGTTCGGATCGATGCGTCGGACAACCGACGTCATGGCTGTCGACGCCGCGCCCGTGTCGAGCGACGTCTTGATGGCCACCGACAGGTTATTGAGGAATCCATCCCAGTGCGGGAGGTAGATCGTGAGAGTCGGTGCGGCATCGAGGCTCACGCCGCGCACGTCGTTCACGATGCCAATCACTTCATACTCGAATTCCGATGCCGTGAGGTGGAATCGCTTGCCGAGGGCGTTCTCACCAGGCCAGACCCTGCGAGCGGCTTCCATCGAGATCGCCACAACGTGACGCGTACGGTCGCGGTCGTCGAAGGTTCGGCCCTGCCGGAGGTTTACGCCGAGCGCGCGGAAATAGTCGGGACTCACCGTCCGGATGTCGCCAAGCGGTCGCTGCTGCGGCGGCATCGGCTTGTCGTTGGCGACGACGATGCTGTTCACGCCGATGCCGCTCAGAGGCATCTTGTTGGCGACGCCGACGGCCGTCACCCCGGGGATGCGCGCAAGTTGTGCGTCCAGTGAGTCGACCAGTGCTGCGCGCATGTCGCGGCTGCCATAGCGCCCGGGCGGCGCGGCAAGGTCGACCGTGACAAGACGCGCGGCGGCGAAGCCGCGATCCACGCTGAGCACGCTCCGCAGGCTTTGGAGCAGCAGGCCGGCTGCGACGATCGACGCGACGCTGATCGCCACCTGGCCGCTGACCAGTATCGAGCCGAGTGCCTGACGCCGGAAGGCCGGTGTGGGTGAGTCCCGCTGCATGGCCGCCGAGATGTCGATGCCGGCGATTCGGCGTGACGGCACGAGGCCAGTCACGAGCCCGGCGACTGTCGAAATACTGAACGCGAACAACAACACTCGACTGTCCACGTGGACTTCGTCGAGACGCGGCACGCCAGCTGGCGCCACGGCAACGAGAAGGGGAACCGCGAGGAACGCCAACGCGACGCCCGCGGCTCCGCCCAGTAGCGCGAGCACGAGCGTTTCGACGACGATCTGGCGAATCAACCGGCGGCCTCCGGCGCCGAGAGCGGCACGAATCGCCATTTCACGATCGCGCGCCGTGACGCGGGCGAGCAGCAGATTCGCCACGTTGACGCATCCGATGATCAGGACCGCGGCGACCGCTGCCCACAACAACTCGAGGCCCGCGCGCGACGTCGAGGTGATTTGTTCCCGCAACGGCTCCGCGTCGGCGCCGAGTCCAGTCCATTCGGGTTCGCGGCGGACGATAGCGGCCTGGACCGTTGCGAGCTCGGCGAGCGCCTGCGCCCGTGTGGCATCGGGCCGGAGTCTTCCAATCGCCGCGAAATCGTTCTCGGTCCGTTCGCCCTCCCGCAGGACGAACGGCATCCAGAGTTGAGGCCGCTCGAAGAAATACGGCATCGCGCTCAACCGGTCGATCGTCGGGAACCTGAAGTTTGCCGGCAGCACACCCACGACTTCGAACGGTTGATCGTTGAGCGTGATGACGCGGCCGACGATGCGCCCGTCCGCTCCGAAACGGCCGCGCCACAGTGCGTCGGTCATCACGATCACCCGCTCGCGCCCGGCGACGTCGTCGCCGTCGACGAACAGTCGGCCGAGCCGCGGCCGCACGCCGAGCATCGGGAAGAGCCCAGGCGAGACGCGCCCGAGCGGCACCCGTGCGGGATCGCCGACGCCCGTCAGGATGGCAGGCTCGCCGCCGACGATCGCCAGCGACTCGAACGAGCGCGCATGAGTCTTCCACTCGTCGAAGTGGAGCCCCGCAATCGGGATTCGCCCGAACTTCGGCGCGGTCTCGAACAGCGCGACGAGACGGGACGCGTCACGATACGGGAGTGCCCGGAAGACGACCGCGTCGAGGATGCTGAAGATGGCGGTCGTGGCGCCGATGCCGAGGGCGAGAATCAGCAGTGATGCCGTGGTGAATCCCGGCGCACGCCGCAGCGAGCGAAGCGTGTACCGCACGTCCTGGACGAGCGAATCCACGATCGGCAGCCCTCGCTGATCGCGGTAGGTTTCCTTGATCTGATCGACACCACCGAAATCTCTGCGGGCGGCCGCGTACGCCTCCGCGCGGGACAGTCCGCGTCGCGTGTGCTCGGCAGCGAGTTGCTCGAGATGCGCGCGGATCTCGTCGTCCAGCCGCTCGTCACGGCGGCGTTTCGAGATGGAGCCGAGGATTCGAGCGCCGAATGTTCGCAGTCGATGCATGGACGCCTCACTCGCAGCGCAGCGCGACCAGAGGGTCGACCCGGCTCGCCCGCCGCGCGGGCACGTAGCACGCGGCGACAGCCAGGCCAGCCAGCACGCCGGCGGCCGCGAGAAACGCGACCGGATCGGCCGGTCCCACACCAAAGAGCGTCGACGCGGCCACGCGCGCGGCGGCCGCTGCTCCGAGCAGCCCGATGGCGACGGCCCCCACCGTGAGCGCCAGACCGCGCCCAATCACTTCGCGGCGAACCCGCGACGGTGATGCCCCAAGCGCCAGGCGAATGCCGATTTCATGCGTCCGCTGAGAAACGGAGTACGCCATCACCCCGTAGATGCCGACACCCGCGATGGCCAGCGCCACTGCCGCAAAGATCCCCACCAACGTCGCGAGGAAACGCCAGGAGCCCTGCGTCGCGGTCACGATCGCGTCGAGCGGCTGCATGGCCCAGACCGGCTGATCTTTGTCGACCGACCAGATCGCCTTACGGACGACGTTGGCGAGCGCCATCGGCGCCACCGCCGTCCGCGCAACCATCGACGAGAAGATCATCGGGTTCTGGTAATGCGACACGTACAACTGCGGCATCGCTGGCTCGGTCGGTGTCGCATGCTTTGCGTCGGCAACGACACCCACCACCGTGAGCCAGTCCGCCACGTCGGGGATTCTCAGCCGACGACCGATCGCGTCGTCGTCCGGCCAGGCCGCGCGCGCGAACGTCTCGCTGACGATCGCGACCGGCGGCGCGTGGAGATCGTCGCGATCAGTGAAGTCGCGCCCGCGCCGCAGCGCGATGCGCATCGTGCGGAAGTAATCTGGCGAGACCAGGTGGTACCGCGCCTGTGGCTCAGCCCCTTTGACCACGGGGTGACCCTCGAGCATGTACGACGTTTCCCCTCCATTCCCGCTGAGCGGCACCGCGCGAACCAGGGCTGCGGATTCGACACCAGGAACGACGCGAACGGCTCCCGCGACCTGCTCGAAGAATCGAGCAATCGCGGCGGGCGTCCGGTACTTGGCGGGCGGCAGCCGGAACTGGAGCGTCAGCACGCGCTGCGGATCGAACCCGAGCGACACGCGTTGCACGGCCATGAGGCTTTGGAGCAGAAGGCCCGCCAGCGCGACGAGCGTCACCGAAAGCGCCAGTTCCGCCACGACCAGCGACTCGCGCGTACGTCGTCCGCCCGATGGCGATTGCCGGACACTTTGCATCGCCTCGGTCAATTGCACCCGCGACAGTTTCAGCGCCGGCACAAGTCCGCACAAGACCGCAACCGCTGCGGCCACAAGCGTCGTGAACAGGAGAACCGTGCGATCGAGGACGACGTGCGCAGGAATCGGCACGTTGGGTGGACGAAGCCAGACCATCGCCTGCAATGACCACGTCCCGGCCACGAGACCGAGCGCGGACGAACCGGCAGCCAGCAGCCCGGCTTCCACGGCCAGCTGCCGTACGAGCGTCCAACGCCTTGCCCCGAGCGCCGTCCGCAGCGCGAGTTCCTTGTGGCGATCGGCCGCGCGGGCGAGCAGCAGGTTGCTGACGTTCGCGCACGCGATGAGCAGGACGACACCAACCGCAGCGAGCAGGAGCAGCAACGCCGGGCGCGAACCGCCGACGAGGTTTTCCTGAAGGTCCACCGCGCGGGTCATTCGGTTCACCTGCGTGTCCGGGAACGCCGCCGCGAGGCGGGCAGATACGACACCGAGGTCCGCGTTGAGCGCGTCGACCGTCGTCCCCTGACGAATGCGCGCGATGCCGAACAGCGACGGACCTGCGCTCGACAGATCGTTGCGCCCGGGAAACAGGCCGGCGGGAATGAACACGTCGGCCTCGAGGAGCGATCCGGCTGCGGGCACCGTCGACGGATCGAACGGCGACACCAGGACGCCGACAACCGTATACGACGCGCCGTTGAGAATGAGCGACGCACCGACAGGTGTCGCGTCGGGCGCGAAGCTGCGCTCCCAGAACCCGCGGCTGACGACAGCGAACGGCCGCGAACCGCCCGGCTGGCTCTCAAGCTCCGTGAAGAACCGGCCGCGCTCAGGTATCAGGCCGAGGGCGTCGAAGAACGACCCGGTCACGAACGCGCCCAGCACTCGTTGTGGCTCCGCGGTTCCAGTCAGGTTCACACTCTGAGTCAGCCAGAGTCCGCACGCCTCTATCGAAGGAAGCTGATCGCGAACCGCCAGGTACTCGTTGTATGACAACAGCGATTGCGGGCGGCCGGGCGTCTTCGTCGACAGCATGACCAGGCGATCGACATTCGGATACGGCAGCGGCCGGAGCAGCACCGCGTTGACGATGCTGAAGAGTGCGGTGTTGGCACCGATGCCGATCGCGAGCGTCGCAACCGCGACGGCCACGAACGCCGGACTCCTCCTGAACACCCGCACGGCGTATCGGAGGTCGCGTGAGAGCGCGTCCATCCAGGGCAGTCCACGCTGATCGCGACAGGTTTCCTTGATTAGATCGACACCGCCGAAGTCGCGCCTCGCGGCGGCGCGCGCGGCATCAGGCGACAGGCCGCGGCGCATGTGCTCATCGGCCAGGAGATCGAGATGCGCGGCGAGTTCTGCCGCGAGACGACGGTCCTGTCGACGCGTGAACAAGAACTGGCCGCCGACTCGCGCGACGAGAGCTCTTAGGCGCGTCATCAACGTTCCCGCTGCCATCATTCCCACCGCAGCGTCACCGCCGGATCCACCCGCGAGGCTCTCCAGGCAGGTAACAGACCGGCGATCGTGGCCGCACCAACGAGGACGGTGGCCGACATGGCGATCGTCAGCGGATCGGTCGGCGCCACTCCGACAAGCAGGCTCGAGACGAGGCGTGCCGACGCCAACACCGCGGGGACCCCAAGTGCCACCCCGATCACGGCGAGCCTCAGCGACTCGCCAAGCACCATCGTCAGCACACGCGACGGCGTGGCGCCGAGCGCGAGACGCACACCAAGTTCGCCTGAGCGCTGTGCGACGTTGTAGGACATCACGCCGAACAGACCGAAACTCGCGAGAGCCAGCGCCATCAGGCCGAGGCTCGCCGTCACCTGCGCCACCACGCGCTCCCGGCGCAGGTTGTCGTCGACCTGCCGGGCGGTAGCCGTGACGCTGTCGACCAGCAGTGTGGGTGCGGCGTCATGGATCGACCGGCGGACTTCGTCGAGGATCGACGCAGGCACCCCGGACATCCGGATCTCGAGCGCTGACGCAAAGCGGGTTGGACGCTGCGCGAGCGGGTAATATGCCATCGGCCCAGGCGACTCCTGCACGGCATTGACTCGCGCGTCTGCCACGACGCCCACGATCTCGATTCGCTGATCGCCGAAGCTGAATGACTGGCCGAGCACAGATCGGCCATCAAAGTAGAGGCGCTCCGCCGTCTCGTTGACAATGGCCACGAGCGGCGTGCGATCGGTGTCGCGATCGTCGAAGGCACGGCCACTGACGAGGCGCATCCCAACTGTGGAGAAGTATCGCGGTCCGACGCTGTACTCCCCGAATCTGATTTCTTCGTCAGGCCGTGGCACGTATCCGGCGATCGTGACGGTTGTCGAGTCGCGGCAACCGGCCGCCAGCGGACAGGTCGAGACAGCGGCCGATTGCACGCCCGGAAGACCTTCGACTCGCCGGACGAGGCTCCGATACAGTTCGCGCAGGTCCCGCTCGGTGTAACGCGACGCCCGCGCATTGAACTTGACCGTGACGACGCGCGCGGGGTCGTATCCGAGCGGCACGCGCGTCAGGGCCAGCAGGCTCTGCCCGAAAAGACCGGCCGCCGTGACCAGGGCCAGCGACAACGCGATCTGACCGGATACCAGCAATTTCGACGAGGTCAGCCGCGCGCCTTCGCGCATGGTGCGACTGTCACTGCGAAGAACGTCAGCCGATCGATCGGCCGTCGCCCGCCACGCCGGAAGCAGACCGAACAGGAGCACGGTGATCGTCGACGCGAGCGAAGCGAAGCCGAGCACGCGGCCGTCGACGAGGGATCGAAACGGCTCACGCCCCGGTGCCTCGCCCAGCAGGCGACGGGCCAGGTCGTCCCCGCCCCAATACGCGAGCAGGACGCCGAGCGTCGAGGCCGCCGCGACCAGGAGGACGCCTTCAGTGATCAGCTGGCGAGCGAGCCGGCCGCGGCTGGCTCCCATCGACAGCCGGATCGCGAGCTCGCGCCTGCGCGCGGCCGCCCTCGCCAGCAGCAGGTTCGCTGCGTTCGCACACGCGATGATCAGCACCACCGTGACCATCGCCAGGAGCGCGACAAGCGGATTGGTGAGCCGGGTACGCTCAGTCGACAATCCGCGCGCAACAGGCGTCAGCGCGACGCGCCGGCGAAGCAGCTGCTGGCGAAATGCGCCGGTGTACGACTCGGCCAGGCGAGCCATCTCGCCGGCAAAGACGTTGCTGAGTGGCCCCTGCACCACCGCCATCTGTGGGCTCGAGACACGAGCTACGATCTGCAGCCACTCGATGCTGTCCTGCGGCGGCCATGGCTTCAGATCGTCACCGTCATGCGCGCTGTAGTTCTGCGCATACCGAACCTCGTCCTGCATCGCGAGCGGGATCCAGATATCCGCGGGCGCCTCGAGCCAGACTCCGGAAAATCCCGCCGGCGCGACGCCGACGATCCTGACAGGCGCCCCGTTGAGCATGAGATCGCGGCCGACCACGTCTCGCGACGCCAGAAACACCCGGCGCCACATCGCCTCGCTGATCACGGCGACTGGCCGTCGGCCCGCGAACCGATTGTCGTCGGCCGACAGCGCGCGGCCGAGGATGGGTGGCGACCCGATGACGTCGAAATACTCGCCCGACACCAGCTGCACGCGGCGGCGAGCGTCGAGCCGATGGCCGTCGATGCTCGTCTCGACGAGCTGGATCCGGCTCATCGCGGCGACCGCGAGCGTTCCACCGACGCCGTCTCTCACGCGTTCGAAGCTGGGAAACGAAAAGCGGAACGGGACGGAGCCAGGTCCCGCCTGCTCGACGAGATATAGCTCCTGGGGACGCGGGACCGGCAGTAGTCGGAACGCCAGCGCGTTCAGAACGGAGAAGACGGTTGTCGTCGCGCCGATCGCAAGCGTCAGTACCAGGACGATTGTGACGGCGACTGCGGGCGTCTTCCTGAACGAGCGGAGTGCGTACCGAACGTCCTGTCCGACCGTCTCGAGGGCCGGCAGTCCCCGCCGAGCGCGATAGGCTTCCTTGATCTGATCGACGCCGCCGAAGTCGCGGCGGGCAGCCGCGCGCGCGGCGACAGCCGACAAGCCGCGCTGCATGTGTTCGGCCGCCAGCAGATCGAGGTGCGCGCGGATCTCGTCGCTCAACTGATCGTCGCGGCGGCCGCGGCGGAAGACGCCGCGAATTCGCGAGCCCAGGACGCGCAGCGCGGTGCCGATCACGGCTCGTTCTCGAGCAGGCGATTGACGAGGGCGACCGTCCGTGTCCAGCTTTCCGTCTCGGCCGCCAGCTGCTTTTTTCCCGCACGCGTGATTTCGTAGAAGCGGGCCTTGCGATTGTTCTCGCTCGTGCCCCACTCGCTCGTGATCCAGCCCTTCTGCTCGAGCCGGAGGAGCGCCGGGTAGATGGTCCCCTGGTTGAGCGCGAGCGAGCCCTGGGCGGCCTGTTCGATGCGCCGCGCGATGCCGTAGCCGTGGAGCGGGCCCAGGGCTTCGAGCGTCTTCAACACCATCAAGTCGAGCGTGCCGTAATGAACTTCGGCGTCAGGCGGCATCGGCGGTCCTCATGTGGAGAGACAACATGAAGATAGGCGTTCTCGTGTGGTCTGTCAACAGAAGAGACTCGGGGCTCCGGGGCTCGAAGCTGGAGGGTCCGGCGATCTTCGATGTCGAGATTCTGAATCGAGTGATCTACTCTTTCCGGCCATGGGAACCAACTTGTCTCGAAGAGATCTGTTGCAGCAGGCGGGCGGGGCGATGCTCGTCGGGCTGGCACGGCCCGGACACGCCACGGCGGCCGCCGCCGACAGCGCGCCAGGCTCGTTGATGACGACGCTCAGCACCTTCATGAGCGAGGCTGCGGGGCGCCCGCTGCCGGCCGCCGTCGCCGAGAAAACGCGCCACATGATTCTCGACACAATTGCGGCGATGGTTTCGGGCGCCGATTTGCCGCCTGGCCGCTTCGCCATCCAGTTCGCCCGCGCCTACCGTGGCGATCAGGTCTCCACCATCGCGGCATCGAACGTGCTGTGCGGTCCCATCGAGGCGGCGCTCGTCAACGGCATGCTCGCGCACGCCGACGAAACCGACGATACGCACCCGCCGTCGCAGTCGCATCCGGGATGCTCCGTCGTGCCGGCGGCGCTCGCGGTGGGCGAGAAGTTCGGGATCGACGGGACTCGTTTTTCGCGCGCGGTCGCGCTCGGCTACGACATCGGGACGCGCTTCACTGCCACCCTGGGCAAGCTTCAGTACATGTTCGACACGCACCGGAGCACGCATGCCCTGGCTGGCAATTTTGGCTCGGCAGCCTCGGCGGCGTGCGCGGCGGGCCTCAACGCGCAGCAGATGCGATGGGTGCTCTCCTACGCGGCGCAGCAGGCGTCGGGCCTGGCGTCGTGGCAGCGCGACAGCGATCACATCGAGAAGGCCTTCGATTTCGGCGGCATGCCCTCCCGGAGCGGCGTGACCGCCGCGCTCCTCGTGCAGGCCGGCGCGACGGGCGTCGACGACGTGCTGACGGGCGCGGACAACTTCCTCGAGGCGTTCGTGCCGAAGAACGACCCGGGCATGCTCGTCGAAAAACTCGGCGAGCGCTACGAAATCACGCGCACCAACATCAAGAAATGGACCGTCGGCTCGCCAATCCAGGCGCCGCTCGACGCACTCGAAATCCTGATGACGCGGCACCGGTTCGACGCGTCGCAGGTCAGGGAGATGACGGTGCGGGTGGCGACCAACGAAGCCAAGATCGTTGACAATCGCGAGATTCCGGACATCTGCCTCCAGCACATGATGGCCGTGATGCTTCTCGACAAAACGGTCACGTTCAAGTCGGCGCACGACAAGGCGCGCATGAACGACGCGGCCGTGCGGCGCGAACGCGCCAAGGTCCGCCTGGTCGGCGACGAGGAGCTCGAGAAGGTGATGCCGCGACGCGACGGCATCGTCGAGGTGACGCTCGCCGACGGCCGGCACGTGACCGAGCACGTCAGTGCCGTCAAAGGCACGGCCGAGAACCCGATGACCCGGGAGGAAGTCGTCGCCAAGGCACGGGAACTGATGACTCCGGTCCTCGGCGCGCCGGCCACCGGCCGTCTCGTGGACGTCATGTTGAACATCGAAGGGGTCAAAAACGTCCGAGAGTTACGGCCGCTGTTGCAGCGATCCTGATCGCGTGCGCCCGGCCGCCCCGGTTCTGTATTGCAATCCCATATGAGATGTGTCAGCCTTCTATGGGTTCCCAAGACGAGCAAGCGGTGAGTTAAGGCATGGATATCGCACGACCCTCCAACAAACGTCAGAAACGCATCCGCCGCGTCATCTACGGCATGCTGGCGCTGGCGGTCGTGGCCCTGACGACCGTCGGCCTGCTGAAACTGAAGCCGGCTGCGCCGAGCGTCGACCGGGGCACGGTCTGGGTCGACAGCGTCCGCCGCGGACCGATGGTGCGCCAGGTGCGCGGCCTTGGCACCCTGGTGCCGGAGGACATCCGCTGGATTCCGGCCACCACGGTCGGCCGCGTGGAGCGCATCGTGCTCCGTCCCGGCATCAACGTCGACGCGCGCACCGTCATCCTCGAGTTGAGCAATCCGCAGCTCGAGCAGGAACTGCAGGACGCGACGCTGAAACTGAAGGGCGCGGAAGCCAACCTCGCCAACCTCAAGGTCACGGTTCAAAACGATCTGCTCGCGCAGCAGGCGCAGACCGCCGGCATCGAAGCGGACTACAAGAAGGCCAAGATGCAGGCCGAGGCCAACCAGCAGCTCGCCGACAAAGAGCTCGTCTCCAATATCACGCTCCAGCAATCGAAGCTCGACGCCGACCAGCTCGCCGCCAGGTACGAAATCTCGAAGAAGCAGCTCGCCAGCCACGCCGAAACCATGCAGGCGCGCATCGCCGTGCAGCAGGCCGAGGTGGATCAGGCGCGCGCGATGCTGCAGTTGAAACAGCGGCAGGTCGACGAGCTGCACGTGCGCGCCGGCTTTTCGGGCGTGCTGCAGGTGGTACCGGTCGAAGTCGGCCAGCAGGTGGCGCCGGGCACCAACCTGGCGCGCGTTGCTGATCCGTCGCAGCTGAAAGCGGAATTGAAGATCGCCGAGACACAGGCCAAAGACATCCAGCCAGGTCAGTCGGCGCAGGTCGACACGCGTAACGGCGTCGTCGAAGGCAAGGTCGTGCGAATCGATCCGTCGGTGCAGAACGGCACGGTGACCGTCGACGTGACGATGACCGGGCCGATGCCGAAGGGCGCGCGCCCCGATCTGAGCGTCGACGGCACGATCGAGCTCGAGCGGCTGAACGACGTGCTGTCGGTCGGCCGTCCCGCCTTCGGCCAGGAGCAAAGCGCGGTCGGGCTGTTCAAGGTCGATGCGAGCGGCAACGCGTCGCGCGTGCAGGTGAAGCTGGGCCGCAGCTCGGTCGACCGCATCGAGATCCTGTCGGGGCTGAACGTCGGCGATCAGGTGATTCTGTCGGACATGTCGACCTGGGACGCGTTTGACCGGATTCGCCTCCAGTGAGGGCGAATCACATTGGGTGATTGGGTGATTTGGTGACTTGGTACATGCAATTGCCCAATTACGAGATTACTCAATTATCAAATTCTGAGGCCCCATGATCCCTACACCCTCCATGCCTCCGGTGATCAAGCTCGATCATGTGGTGAAGAAATTCGTCACCGAGGAAGTCGAAACCTACGCGCTAGCCGACGTCGGCTTCGAGATCGCGCGCGGTGAGTACGTCTCGATCGCCGGGCCGTCTGGGTGCGGAAAGTCGACGCTCCTGTCGATCCTCGGCCTGCTCGACACCCCGTCAGAGGGATCGTACTGGCTCAACGGCCGGCCCGTGTCCGAGCTGAAGGCCTGGGAGCGCGCGCGTGTACGAAACCGCGAGATCGGGTTCATCTTTCAGAGCTTCAACCTCATCGGCGACCTCACGGTGTTCGAGAACGTGGAGCTCCCCCTCACATATCGAGGTATGCGCCCGGCCGAGCGCCGGCAGCGCGTCAACGAAGCCCTCGAGCGGGTCGGCATGGCGCATCGCGCGAAGCACCTGCCCAGCCAGCTCTCCGGCGGTCAGCAGCAGCGCGTCGCCGTGGCGCGCGCCGTCGCCGGCGAACCGGTCATCCTGCTCGCGGACGAGCCGACAGGCAACCTCGACTCGAAGAGCGGTGAAGCGGTGATGGATCTGCTGTTCGAGCTGTATAAGACGGGCGCCACCATCTGCATGGTGACGCACGATCCGCGCTACGCGCGCCATGCGGAGCGCCACATCCACCTGTTCGACGGCAAGGTGGTGGACCGGGCCATCGAAGAAGACGTCGTCGTCGGCCGATAGGCGATGCTCATTTCGCTGAAGAGTCTCGAGAAGTCCTACCCGCAGGGCCCCGCGCGGGCCTACGTGCTGCGGCGGATCACGCTCGACATCAAGGCCGGCGAGTTCGTCTCCATCATGGGGCCCTCGGGCGCCGGCAAGTCGACTCTCCTGCACATCGTCGGCATGCACGACGCGGCCTGGACGGGCGAGTACTTCTTCCTCGATCAGCCGGTGCACCGGCTCAATCAGAAGCAGCGCACGGAGCTCCACAAGAAGTACATCGGTTTCGTGTTCCAGAGCTATCACCTGCTCGACAACCTGACCGTGTACGAGAACCTGGAAATCCCGCTCTCGTACCGCGACGTGAGCCGGAAAGATCGACAGAGCATGGTGGCCGACATCCTCGACCGCTTTCAGATCGTCGGCAAGAAGGATCTGTATCCGAACCAGCTGTCGGGGGGCCAGCAGCAGCTGGTCGGCGTCGCGCGCGCGGTCATCGCCAACCCGCAGGTGATTCTGGCGGACGAGCCGACCGGCAACCTCCACTCGGCGCAGGGCAAGGAAATCATGGAGCTCTTCCGGTCGCTGAACGACGCCGGCACGACCATCGTGCAGGTGACGCATTCGGAGGTGAACGCCTCCTACGGCTCGCGCGTGATTCACCTGCGCGACGGCTGGATTGTGGACGACTAATGAGCAAACAAGACGTCTGGCAGGGCACGCTGGCCCTGATGGTGTTGAAGACGCTCGAGACGATGGGGCCGCAGCACGGGTACGGCATCGCGCGGCGCATCGAGCAGACGAGCGGGCACCTGCTGGCCCTCAACTACGGCACGCTCTACCCGGCCCTGCTCAAGCTGGAACAGGAGGGCTACATCAAGTCCGCCTGGGGTCTGTCCGAGAACAATCGCAGGGCGAAGTTCTACCAGCTCACGCGCGCCGGCCGGAAACAGGTGGAGCGCGAGACCAGGGAATGGGAACAGACGACGGAGATCCTCGCGCGCTTTCTGTCGCCGAGCGAAGCCTCCTGATCGCCAACCTCCCCTACAATAGAGCCTCCGCGGATCATGCTGGATCCTGGACTGCCGGACGCGCTCGCGCCCGGACGGCGATTCGGCCGGTACGAGGTCGTCGGCCGCCTGGGCGCCGGCGGCATGGGCGAAGTCTATCGGGCGCGGGATCTCGATCTCGGACGCGAGGTCGCGATCAAGATCCTGCCGCGC
>Ga0066903_100002600_pt1 | contig 14258 bp, 15 predicted proteins | sample PanSoiMetaGPlot1_FD_67491 | JGI IMG/M metagenome (GOLD analysis project Ga0066903, IMG submission 67491) | Tropical forest soil microbial communities from Panama analyzed to predict greenhouse gas emissions - Panama Soil - Plot 1 (version 2) | ecosystem: Environmental > Terrestrial > Soil >...
GCCCTTCTCCGGCCTCGACGCCGCCGCCGCGGCGGTCGTCGACCGCGAGCTGCGCGAGCTCGCCGGGCAGCGCACCCTCGTCGTCTCCACCCACGCGCCCGAACGGCTCGACCCGCTCGCGCCGCTGCGGCTGGCACTCGCGGCATGAGCGGCTACTTCGGCGACGTGGCGGCGCTCGCGCGCAAGGACCTGCTGCTCGAGCTGCGCTCCCGCGACACCGTCCCGGCGATGCTGCTCTTCGTCGTCGCCGCGCTGGTCGTCTTCCATTTCGCGCTGCCGACGGACGCGAGCGCGAGGGCGACCGACGGGCTGCTCTGGATCGGCATCGTCTTCACGGCCCTGCTCGGGCTCACGCGCGCGTTCGTCGCGGAGCGGGAGGGCGGGGTCATGGACGGGCTCGTCCTCGCCACGTTCGATCGCAGCGCGATCTGGCTCGGGAAGACGCTGAGCGTCCTGGCCTTCCTCGGTCTCGCCGAGGTGGTCGCGCTCCCGGCCTACGCGCTCTTCTTCCGGCCGATCGGCTGGGAGCTGGTCGTGGCCGTCGTGCTCGCCGACATCGGTATTGCCGTGGTCGGCACGCTGCTCTCGGCGATGGCGGTTGTGAGCCGCGCACGCGAGCTGCTCCTGCCGTTGCTCTTCCTGCCGCTGGGGATTCCCGTGATCGTCGGCGGCGTCGGCGCTACCGTTGCCGACGAACCCGGCCGCTACCTGGCCTTTCTCGCCTTGTACGACCTCGTTTTTGCGATCCTCTCGTGGGCAAGTTTTGAGTACGTCGTTGCGGAATAGCCGGCCTGCGCTGTTCGCCCTCGCGACCCTCGTCCTGCTCGGAGGGGGCATCGCGCTGGCGCTCTTCTGGGTGCCCGACGACGCCGACCAGGGCTTTTCGCAGCGGATCTTCTACATTCATGTCCCGATCGCCCTGACCGCCTATGCCTGTTTCGGCTGGGGCGCGTGGAAGGCGCTGCGCCTCCTCTGGCTGCGCGACGAGCGCTACGACCTCGAGAGCTACACGGCCGTCCACATCGGGCTCATCTTTGGCGTGCTCACGCTGGTCACAGGCTCGATCTGGGCGCGAACGTCGTGGGGCGTCTGGTGGACGTGGAGCTCGCGCCAGCTGGTCATGTTCCTCGTGCTCTTCCTCTTCTACGCCGCCTACTTCATGCTCCGCTACTCGGTCGAGCCCGGCCGTCGCCGCGCGAACATCTCGGCGGTCTACGCGCTCTTCGGCGTGGTGCTCGTGCCGATCAGCTTCCTCGCCATCCGGCTGAGCTCGGACCTGATCCACCCGGTCGTGCTGAAGAAGAGCGGGCCCGACATGGCCGGGTCGATGTTCCTCGTCTTCTGCATCTGCCTTGCCGGGATGCTGTCGCTGGCCGCAACGATGTACAACGTCGAACTGACGGGCAAGCGGCTCGACGGCCATCTTCGTGAGCTGCGCGAGGCCCTGGCGTGAGCAGCGGCGACCGCTACGTCTTCGCCGCGTACACGGTCGTGCTCGTGACCGTGCTCGTGTACCTGCTGATCATCGCGCTCAAGGTGTCGCGGCTCGACCGTGAGCTCGGCGAGCTGGCGCGTCGCGCGCGCGAGCGGCGCGCGCAGGAGGAACAGGACGAACGCGAGCAGGCAACCGTTGGCTGAGCTCCTCTTCTGGCCGGCGCTACTCGCGTACGGCGAAGCCGCCGTCGCCTACGCAGGCAACATACGCCATCCCGGGTCGCTCGGCCGCGCGGCCACGTGGGGCGTCCGCATCGGCTGGCTCGTCCAGACGTGGCTGCTGGTCGCTCAGGCGGCGCGCGCGGACGGGTTCCCCTGGAGCACGTGGGCGGGATCGCTGAACCTCTTCGTCTGGCTGCTCGTCACGGGCTACCTGGTCTGGGGCTGCCGGCCGAGCTACCGCGTGCTCGGGCTCGTGCTCATGCCGCTGGCGGCTGGGCTGCTCGCGGTCTCGTACGTCGCCGGCGGCGTGTCCTCGGACACCGGCGGGAACTTCTCGACCGCGTTTCTCGCCCTGCACGTCGGCCTGGTGCTCGCCGCCTTCGCGGGCTTCACGCTCTCGGCCGGCCTTGCGGGCGTCTACCTCTGGCAGGAGCGGCGGCTGAAGCGGCGCACCGCCGGGATCCTGCGGCCGCAGGCACCGGCGCTCGTGGCGCTCGACGAGCTCTCCGCGAAGACGATCGTGGTGGCGCTGCCCGCACTGACGGTCGGGATTGCGATCGGGCTCGGGCGGCTGTTCGAGCGCGGCGGAGGCATCGACGCCCTCATGGCCGCCACGCTTCTCACCTGGTGTGCCTATGCCGCGCTGCTGGTCGTGCGCTACGGCCTCGGCTGGCGCGGTCGGCGGGTTGCGTTCCTTCTCCTGGCGGGCTTTGCGCTGGTGGTCACCGTCCACCTGGCGCTTCCGGCGTCGCACTTCGCATGACCTCGTCGGGCCTGACCCTGGTCGGCACGTCGCACCACCACGCACCTGTCGAGGTCCGCGAGCGTGTTGCGCTCGACGGCGACGCAGCCGCATCGCTCGCCGCCGAGCTCGCCGTCGAGGGCTACGAGGCCGTGTGCCTGTCGACCTGCAACCGCACCGAGCTCTACCTGGTCGGCGCCGAGGCGGAAGCGCGCGCGGAGCGCGCGTTGGCCGATCTCGCCGGGGGTGAGATCGGCAGCGTCCTGTATCGGCTGCACGACGAGGCGGCCGCCTTGCATGCCTTCCGTGTTGCCGCCGGTCTCGACTCGATGGTCCCCGGCGAGGGCGAGATCCTCGGTCAGGTGCGCGCCGCCTACGAGGCCGGCGTTCCCGGCCCGGTGCTGGACCGCCTCTTCCGGCAGGCGCTCTACGCCGGCAAGAAGGTGCGCGCCGAGACGGCGATCTCCGAGAGCCCGACCTCCGTCGCTTCGGCGGCGGCCGCGCTGGCCCAGCAGGTCTTCGGGAACCTCGAGGGCCGCGCCGTCGTCGTGATCGGCGCGGGGGAGACAGGGGAGCTGACCGCCCGCAACCTCGCCAAGCGCGGCGGGCGCATTGTCGCCGTCGCCAACCGTGGCGAGGAGCGCAGCGCCGCGCTTGCGCGCCGCTTCGGCGCTTCCGCGGTCGGCCTCGACGCGCTCGAGCGGGTGCTGCCGCAGGCGGATGTCGTCATCTCGTCCACGAGCGCGCCCGATTACGTGCTGGACGCCGACCAGGTGCGGGCGGCCCTCGGACGGCGCAAGGGCCTGCCGCTGCTCCTCATCGACATCGCCGTCCCGCGCGACCTCGACCCGGGCATCCACGCGCTGGACAGCTGCTACCTCTACGACATCGACGATCTCGAGGCCGTCGTGCAGGCGAGCCTCGCGGGCCGGCGCGAGGAGGCGGCGCGCGCGGAGTCGATCGTCGGACTGGAGGCCGAGCGCTTCGGGGCGTGGCAAGCATCGCTCGACGTCGTGCCCGCCATCGCCGAGCTGCGTGAGCGGGCGGAAGCCATACGGGCCGGTGAGCTGGCCCGCGCGGAGGGCGCACTCGGGCGCATGTCCGAGACGGAGCGCCGCGTCGTCGAGTCCGTGACCGCCGGGATCGTCAACAAGCTGCTCCACCTCCCGACCGTGCGCCTGAAGGAGGCTGCGGCCGGCGCCGACGGTGTGGCGTATGCCGACGCCGTCCGCCACCTCTTCGGCCTGGACGAGCCGGAGGACGCACGCTCGTAAGGCTGGGGACGCGCGGCAGCCGCCTGGCGATGACCCAGGCTGGAGCCGCCGCCGAGACGCTGCGCGCGGCCGGCGCCGAGGTTGCGCTGGTGCCGATCACGACGGCGGGCGACCGCGACCGCACACGGCCGTTCGGGCAGATCGGCGATCGCGGCGTCTTCGTCAAGGAGATCGAGGAGGCGCTGCTCGCCGGACGCATCGACGTCGCGGTGCACTCGGCCAAAGACATGACCTCGACGGACACCGAGGGCCTGATCGTCGGTGCCTACCTAGCCCGCGAGGACCCGCGCGATGCGCTGTGCGGCATCGGCGAGCTGCTGCCCGGCATGCGGATCGGGACGGCGTCCGTCCGGCGGCGCGCGCAGCTGCTGGCGCTGGAGCCTGAGCTGGTGATCGAGCCCCTGCGCGGCAACATCGACACCCGCCTGCAGAAGGGGCGCGAACGGAGGCTCGACGCCGTCGTGCTGGCGGCGTGCGGCCTTGACCGGCTCGGCCTCCAGGCGGAGATCGGCCGGCGGCTCGAGCCGGACGAGATGCTCCCCGAGGCGGGCCAGGGCGCGGTCGCGCTCCAGGTGCGGGCGGGCGAGGAGGCGCTGGTCGTCGCCGCGGACGACCGGGAAACGCGCCGCCGTGTGACGGCGGAGCGAGCGTGCGTGGCGACGCTCGGCGGCGGCTGCCTGGCGCCGGTCGCCGCGTACCACGACGGGGTCATCCTGACCGCGCTGGTTGCCGCCGAGGATGGGCTGTGGGTCGAGCGGCGCAGCGGCGACGACCCGCACACGGTCGCCGGCGAGCTCGCCGGCTTCGTCGCCGCGTGAGAATCGCCGTCACCCGGCCGGCCGGGCTGGACGACGGGCTGGTGGCTGCGCTCGGGGAGCAGGGGCACGCGGTGGTTTCGTGTCCGCTCATCGCGCTCGAGCCACTCGGCGACGAGCCGATCGACGCCTCGGCGTACGACTGGCTGGTCGTCACGAGCCGGGCGGGCGCCGACCAGGTCGCGCGCCGGCTTACCCGTCGTCCGGCACGGATCGCCGCCGTCGGGCCGGCAACTGCGGATGCGTTGCAAGCACACGGCTTCGCGGTCGACCTTGTTCCCGCCGAGGCCAGCCAGGACGGCCTGCTGGCCGAGCTCCCGCGGCCGGCGGGGCGGGTGCTGCTCGCGGCCGCGGAGGGCGCCCGACGGCTCCTGGTCGACGAGCTGGGCGCCGACTTCCTACCGCTGTACCGGACGCGGGAGCTGCGTCCCGCGGTCTTCCCCGCTACTGATCTCGTGGTGCTCGCCTCCCCGTCCGCGGCGCGTGCCTATGCCGCGCTCGGCGCGGCACCGGTCGTGACCATCGGCCCGCAGACGACGCAGGCCGCCCGTGCGGCGGGCCTCACGGTGGCGGCCGAGGCGGAGCGGCCGGACGTCCATGCGCTCACCGCCGCGGTGGCGTCGGCGGCGCGATAACGTCGCCGCCTTGGTCATCACGTTCCTGACCGACTTCGGGCTCGAGGACGAGTTCGTCGGCGTCTGCCACGGCGTGATCGAGCGCATCACGCCGGGCACGCGGGTGATCGACATCAACCACGGCATCCGCCCGCAGGATGTGCTGCAGGGCGCGCTCAGCCTGGCGAACGCCCTCCCGTACATGCCCGTCGGCGTGCACCTGGCCGTGGTCGATCCCGAGGTCGGCGGCGACCGCCGCGCGGTCGCGCTGCACAGCCGAGACGGGCGGCTCTACGTCGGCCCGGACAACGGCCTGCTGGTGCTCGCGGCCGAGCGGCTGGGCGGAATCACCGCGGCGCACGAGTTGACGAACCGCGAGCTCTGGCTCGAGTCGGTCTCGTGGACGTTCCATGCCCGCGACGTCTTCTCGCCCGTCGCGGCGCACCTGGCCGCAGGACGGCCGCTCGAGGATGTCGGCCCGGCCGTCGACCCGTCCAGCCTTGTGCGGGTGGACCTGCCGAAGCCGACCGTCCGCGAAGGCCTGATCGTCGCTCGCTGCGTCGCCGTCGACCGCTTCGGCAACGTCGAGCTCAATGCGCGCGTCGAGGATCTCGACGCGGCGGCGATCAAGCTTGGAACCCGTATCGAGGTCGAGCTCGCCCGCGAGCGTTACTACGCGGTCGCGGCGGCGACCTTCTCGGACGTCGGTGACGGGGAGGTGGTCGTCTACGAGGACTCGTACGGCAGCGTGGCGATCGCCATCTCGCGCGGGAGCGCGGCGGAGACGTTCGTGATCGCGCCGGGCGACCGCGTGGCGCTGCGCGTGCTCTGACGCGTTTCCCGCACTTTCCAGGGAACACGGTTGAGTTTGTCCGCCGACGGCGCTACGTTCGGGGCACAAGAACGTTCGTGGCGCGGTAGCACCGGCCCGGACGTTCTTTTTTCGCGTCGGCAGTCCAGCCAGCGCTTGATGCAATTGCAACCTGGCGCCATACTGGGCCGATGCCGCTCCCCTGGGAGGACGGCCAGGACGACCGGCGTGGTTGGGACCGGGCGTCGATCGCCAACCGCAGCGCCAAGCCGTACCGGCCGAAGATCTCGCAGCAGGACCTGACGCTGCCGAACGAAGCGAGCAAGCTCCGCGCGCTCGCGCTCTGCACGGCCTGTGCGCTTGCCATGACCGTGCTCTACGTGCTGATCCCCCTGTACATCGTCGCCGCGTTCCTGGACGTCCGGACGTGGGCGCCGGTCGTCCTGCTCGCCGCGTTCGTCGGGCTGACCGCCTTCCTCGTCTACGTCTCTGTGCGCGAGGACCGCGAGCTCAGGGAGCTCGCGCGGGACCTGTAGCCCGGTTCGTCGTAGAGTCTCGCCTCCCGACCCGAGAGGAGCGCCAGATGCCGTACGTCCTGTCGACCGCGTGGATCGTCCCCGGCAAGAAGCAGCGCCTGCAGGAGTGGTACGCCGAGCTCGAGCAACGCCGAGACGAGGCCTTCCAGACACTCGACAACGAGGGCGTCCGGCAGGAGGTCGCGTTCATCCTTCCGACCGAGCACGGCGACCTGCTGGCCGTCTTCATCGAGGTCGACGACATGGACTCCGCGAACGAGGCGTTCTTCTCGTCGCCCTTCGAGATCGACCACCAGCACCGGCAGGTGATGGACGAGTCCACGGTCGGTGGGTCCGAGGGCCGCGTCTACGCCGACCTCATGTACGCGTTCCAGAACCCGAAGACGCCGCTGCCCGGCTAGGCCTCGAGCCAGTCCGGATCGGTCCTCGGGACCGAGGCGACCAGACGAGCCGTGTACGGGTGGCTCGGCGCGTCCAGCACCCGGTTCACAGGACCGGACTCGACGACCTCGCCGTCGTACAGGACGTAGACGCGCTCGGCGACCTGCCTGACCACGGCGAGGTCGTGGGTGATGAACAGGTACGCCAGCCCGAGCTCCGCGCGGAGCGCCGCGAAGAGGTTGAGGATCTGCGCCTGCACGGACACGTCGAGCGCCGAGACAGGCTCGTCACAGACGAGCAGCCGCGGCTGGAGCGCGAGTGCCCGCGCGACGGCGACGCGCTGACGCTCGCCGCCCGAGAGCGCCACCGGCTTCCGAGCCGCGTAGTGCGTCGGCAGGCCGACACGCGCGAGCAGGTCGGCCTCGGTCGTCCGGGAATCCGGCCCGACCGACAGCGCCTCGCGGAGGGTGGCCCCGACCGTCATCACCGGGTTGAGCGACGAGTACGGGTCCTGGAAGACCATCTGCACGCGCCGCCGGATCGCCCGGCGCTGCTCGGACCGGAGGCGCGAGTAGTCGGAGGCCTCGATCCCGTCGATCAGCACACGTCCGTCCGTCGGTGTCTCGAGCCCGACGATGCAGCGGGCGAGTGTCGTCTTGCCCGACCCGGACTCGCCCACGAGGCCCACGCTCTCGCCCGCGCCCACCTCGATCGACACCCCCTTCAGCGCGGCGACCTCGTCCTGCCCCCGGCGCCGGGCGAAGCGCTTCCGCAGGTCGGTGGCGGTCACGAGCGCCGCGCCCTCCCCGCCGGCGCGCGGCTCGTCCGGCGGCACGGCCTCCTCGACCGCCCGGTGGCGTTCCTCGAGCTCCGGCCGGATGTCGTCCAGGCGGACGCAGGCCGAGAACCGCCCCGAACCGACCTCGCGAAGCGGCGGATCGCCTTCCATGCACGCCGGCGCGGCCCAGGCGCAGCGCGGGACGAAGGGGCAGCAGCCGGACACCGCGTCCGGGAACGGGACGGAGCCCTCGACGACGGCCAGCTCGCCGAGCTTCCGCTCGACCGACGGCTCCGACAGGAGCAGGCCGAGCGAGTACGGATGGAGCGGCTCCGCCTCGAGCTCCGAGCCCGAGGCGACCTCGAGCACGGAGCCGGCGTAGAGGACGTAGATGCGCCGGCAGATCGAGAAAGCGACCCGGAGGTCGTGCGTGATCAGCACGAGCCCCATCCCGCGCGCCTCCTGGATGCGTGCCAGCAGGGCCAGGATCTCGCGCTGTGTGGTGACGTCGAGGGCGGTGGTCGGCTCGTCGGCGATCAGGATGTCGGGATCGCTGGCGAGCGCTGCGGCCAGGGCGACTCGCTGGAGCATCCCGCCCGAGAGCTGGAAGGGGTAGCGGCCGGCGACGGCCGGATCGCGGATGCCGACCTCGGCGAGCCGGCGGACAGCCTCCTCGCGCGTGCGCTCGGCAGCGGTCTCGACCACCTGAACGCCGACGCGGAGCAGCGGGTTGAGCATCGTGAACGGGTCCTGCAGCAGCAGTGAGATCTCGCGCCCGCGGATGCGTCGCAGCGACCGCTCGGGCAGGCCGAGTGTCTCGCGGCCGTTGACGTGGACCGAGCCGCTCGCATGGACGCCAGGGGGCAGGAGACCCACGAGGGCCTTCGCCGTCAACGACTTCCCGCTGCCCGACTCGCCGACGATCCCGACGGTTTCCCCGGCCGCGACGTCGAGGTCGAGCGCGCGCACGATCGTCCGTGCGCCTTCGGGCAGCCGGGCCTCGATGCGCACGGCCTTGGCCGCGAGGACCGGGGCGGCGTCGCTCAGCGCGCCCGCCCCCTGTCGGCGAGGTTCTCGGAGAGCCAGTCGCCCATGATGTTCACGCTGACGGCGACAAGCACGATCGCGATTCCGGGAGCCAGTGCGGCCTCCGGGACGTCGAGCAGCAGGTTGCGGCTGTCGGAGAGCATGCGGCCCCAGTCCGCGGTGCCGGGGCCGACCCCGAGGCCAAGGAACGACAGCGAGGCCAGCGAGACGATGGCGAACGCGAAGGTCAGGAAGGCGTTCGCGAGCGCGATCGGCAGCACATTCGGCCAGACGTGGCGCGCCATGATGCGGCGGTCGGACAGTCCGAGCAGCCGCGCCGCCTCGACGTACGGCCGGTTGCGCTGCTCGAGCGTCGCCGCACGCACGATCCGGGTGTCGACCGGTGCGAACAGAACGACGAGCAGGCCGACGGCGAGGAAGTACCCGCCGCCGAGCACGCCGACGACGACGATCGCGATCAGGAGCGCCGGGAGCGCGTAGACGAAGTCGACGATCCGCGAGATGACGGTGTCGGAGCCGCCCCCGCGGTAGCCCGCCAGGACGCCGAAGAAGTTCCCGATCAGCATCGCCCCGAAGGCGATCAGCGCGGGACCGAGGATCGCCGTGCGGGCCCCCACGATCGTGCGCGAGAGGATGTCGCGCCCGAGGTCGTCGGTGCCGAGCAGGTGGTTGCGGCTCGGCCCGGCCAGGGAGGCGAACAGGTCCTGCTCGTTGGGATCGTGTGGCGCGATCCACGGGCCGAAGAGCGCGCACACGAGCCCAGCCAGGAGCACGATCGCGGCCAGGATCACGGGGATCGAGACGCGGCGCCGCCGCGAGCGGGCGGGCGCCTGAGCGGGCTCGTATCCGGCGGCGACGACGCCGCTCACGCCTTGACCTTCTCGAACGTGACCCGCGGGTCGACCATGACGTAGATCAGGTCGCTGATCAGGTTGATGAGCACGACCACCGTCGCGATGAGCATCGCGATCGCCTGCACGACCGGGATGTCCAGGTTCGTGACCGAGTCCACCAGCAGGGAGCCGAGGCCGGGCAGGGCGAACGTGACCTCGACCAGAACCGTGCCGGCGAGCATGTAGGCGAGCAGCAGGCCGGCGGCCGTGACGATCGGGAGCAGGCTGTTGCGGAGCGCGTAGTGCGTCAGGACGCGCTGGCGCGGGATCCCGCGCGCGAGCGCGAACGTCACGTAGTCCTGCTCGAGCGACTGGACGACGGCAGCGCGCGTGATCTTCACGATCAGGCCGATGCCGGTCAGCGCGAGGGCGAACGCGGGCAGGGCGAGATGCTGCAGCCGGCCGCCGAAGCCGCTGCCCTGGCCGAAGACCGGGAACCAGCCGAACTCGACCGCGAACACGTACAGCAGCAGGATCCCGGTCGCGAACGCCGGCGCGCTCACGCCGAGCACGCTCACCGCGACGACGCCGCGGTCGGCCGCCGAGCGCCGCCGCACCGCCGCCAGGATGCCGAGCGGCACGCCGATGATCATGGTCAGGATGAAGGCGAAGCCGCCGAGCTGAAGCGTGAGGACGAAGCGCTCTCGGATGACGTCGACGACCGGCTCGTTCGTGCGGATCGACCGCCCGAAGTCGAACTGGATCGCGCCCCGCGCCCAGTCCAGGTACTGAACGAAGAACGAGTCGTTCAGGTGGTACTGCTCGCGGATCGCCTGGATCGTCGCGGGCGTCGACACACGCGCCCCGAGCAGAATCTGCTCAGGGCTGCCGGGCGCGAGATAGAGCAGGCTGAAGACGACGAACGAGATCGCGATCAGCAGCACGACGAGGGCCGCCAGCCGCTTCGCGATGAAGAACGCGATGCTCCGTGCGCTCACCCGAACACGAGGGGTCGGCTCCCCGGGCCGTCAGGCCCGGGGAGCGGAAGACCGGTTGGGGCCTACTTGGCCGAGATCTGCAGCGCCCACGGCGTGTAGAGGTACCACGTCCCCCAGCCGGGGTAGTTGAGGTTGTTCTTGACCGCCATCGCGATGTCCTGGTACCAGATCGGGATGTACGGGACATCGGCCGCGGCCAGCCGGAACGCCTGCTTCAGCGCCGCGGCCCGGGCGGCCGGCGTGCGCGCGTTCTGCTGCTTCGCGAGCAGCGCGTCCATCTTCGGGTTCTTGTAGTTCGCCGTGTTGAAGTTGTTCGCGACCGCGCCCTTGCTGTCGTAGATGAAGTGCAGCGCGTCGGCCGGATCGGGGTAGTCCACGCCCCAGCTGATGATCTGCAGGCCGAGCGGGTTCTTGTGGGCGTAGATGGTCGCGAACCACTGGTCGACCGGCTGCTGCTTGACGGTCAGGTTGATGTTCAGCTTCTTCAGCGCCTGGCTCAGCTGCAGCGCGGCCTTGCCGAGCGTCGCCTCGGCGTCCGGGAAGGGCAGCGTGAGGTCGAAGCCGCCGTCCGCGTACTTCGACTTCGCCAGCTCCGACTTCGCCTTCGCCAGGCTGTACGAGTACTGCGGCAGCGTCTTGTTGAACGCCTTCGCCTGGTTCACCGTGAGCACGTCGCCCCACTGCTCCGGCGGCGGCATCGTGGGCGCGGTCTGGCCGTAGCCGTGCAGCACGGCCTTGACGAGTCCCGCCTTGTCGAACGAGTACGCGATCGCGCGGCGCACGTGGACGTCGCTCAACGGGCCGTCCTCGGTGTCGAGTGAGAGGTACGCGGTGCGGAGCTCCGGCGCCAGCTGGATCCGGATGCCGGAGAGCTTCTTCCACTGGTCGATCGCGTCCTGCGAGATGCGGAAGGTGCCGTCGAGCTCGCCCTGCCGCATCGCCAGCAGGCGCGTCGCGTCGTTGATGATCACCTTGAGCGAGATCGAGCGCACCTTCGGCCGCCCACCCCAGTAGCCGTCGAAGGCGGTGAGCTCGATGTCCTCGTCGCCCTTGAACTTCGTGAAGCGGAACGGACCGGTGCACATCGTCAGCTTCTGCGGCGTGCCGATGTCCTTCAGGTTCTGCTGCCAGTACTTCTTCTCGAGGATGTAGGTCACCGCGACCGCGTAGCGGAAGTAGGGGTCGGGCTGCTTGAGCTTGATGATGACGCGATCGCCCTGCGCCTTGATCGACTTCACGGCGGTGTAGAACGCGGCGATCTGCGAGCCGGCCTTCGCGCTCGCTGCACGCTGGAGCGAGTAGACGACGTCGGCCGGGGTCAGCGTCGAGCCGTCCCAGAAGTGGACGTTCTTTCGGATCCGATAGACGCGGGTGAGGATGTCCGGCGCGCCGAACTTGTCGGCGAGGGCCGGCACCAGTCGGCCGAGGCGGTCGTACTTGACGAGGGTCTCGCACCCGAGCGACACGACGGTCGCCGTGCCCGAATCGGCGGAATGGGTGTATTCGAGCCCTCGGATCGAGGCGCCGATCCCCCAGGTCAGATGCTGCACGTCGCCGGCAGTCGAGCCGGTGCGCGCGGACGCCGCCGTGACGAGGCCCAGTGCCGCGCAGCAGATACCCAGGACGAGGGCCGCAGTTCGACGATTGCGGCGGTGGTGGCCGGTGCTCATGGTCGCTCCTCGCTCGCGTAAAGGGATGCGCGAACCTACAACGCTGGATCCAGCAGGTCAACGATCCGTCCGGCGCTTTTTCATACGGAAGATTGATAGAAGTCGGGCGTGCTCGGGCACAATCGCTGGCACCCCGGCGTGGAGCCTCTGAAGACGGTGCGGCCGGGGGAGCTCGTGACCCTCGACGCGCCCCTCGGCAGCGGCGACCAGATCGGTCCCGAGAGCGCGTCCGAGGACCTGCTGACACTTGATCTCTCCGACGACCTGCTCGCGGGGCCGGTGTACGTCGAGGGCGCCGAGCCGGGCGACGTCCTCGTGGTCGAGCTCATCGGCGTGGAGCCCGAGCCATTCGGCTTCTCGGCGGTGTTCCCCGGCTTCGGCGTCCTGGCCGACCTCTTCACGGATCCGTTCCTCGTCACGTGGCAGCTCGACCGCTCCTTCGGGCGGTCCGACGCGCTCCCGGGCTTTCGGATCCCGGCCGACCCGTTTCCCGGCACGATCGGCCTGGCGCCCTCGGCGGAGCTGATGGAGGCGGTGCGGCGACGAGAGGACGTCCTCTTCGAGCGGGCCGGCCTCGACCTGTCGGACTTCACGCCGCCGGCGGTGCCTCCGCATGCGGACGGCGGGCTCGGCACGCTGCCGCCGCGCGAGATCGGCGGGAACCTCGACCTGCGCCAGTTTGTCCAGGGCGCACGGCTGTTCCTGCCGGTGTACGCGCCGGGCGCCCTGCTCTCGCTCGGCGACTGCCACTACGCGCAAGGCGACGGCGAAGTGTGCGGGTCGGCGATCGAGATCGGCGCGCAGGTGACGCTGCGGCTGGACGTGGTCAGGGGTGGCGTGTGGCGGCCACGCTTTCCCGCGCTCGAGACGGCCGAGCGGCCCGCGCGGAGAGCCTTCGCGACGACGGGCATCCCGCTGACCGACGGCGGTGACAACGAGCTGCTCGACGTCGGTCTCGCCATGCGGCGGGCGCTGCTCGAGATGATCGACTTCCTCGAGGCCGTGCACGGGCTGAGCCGGCAGGCCGCGTACGTGCTGATCAGCGTCGCCGCGGAGATCCGTATCGCCGAGGCCGTCGACCTCCCGAACGCGCTCGTCTCGGTGGCGCTGCCCGTCGACGTCTTCGAGCGCTATGCCAGCCCGGCGTAGGCGCGCAGGACCTCCCGCGCGACGCGGCGCCCGAGCGCGAGGTGATCCACGCGGAAGCGCTCGTTCGGTGCATGGACGTTGCCGTCCGGGACGTCGAAGCCCGTGATCACGAACGGGATGCTCCGGGCCTCGAGCGCCGGCGCGATGGGGAGCGAGCCGCCGCTCCGCACGAGGACCGGCCTCGTCCCGACGACCTGCTCGAAGGCCGTCTGCGCGAGCGTGATCGCCGGGGTGTCGGCGGCGGTCAGCGACGCCTCGCACTCCGCGAGCAGCTCGAGCGTGACCCGGGCGCCGGCGGGCGCGGCGTCGGTGAGCAGGCGCTCGAGGCTCGCGGCGATCTGCGCGACGGACTGCCCGTACGCCAGCCGCATCGAGAGGTTGGCCTCGGCGCGCGCCGGCACGATCGTCTTCATGAGCCGCGGGGAGCCGCCCTCGATTCCGTTCACGTCGAGCGACGTCTCGGCCCATGTGCGGCGGTAGAAGTTCGCGGCCGCGCGGGGGTCGGAGGGCAGGACGCCCTGGTCGGCGAGCGTGTCGGCACCCGCGGGCAGGGATGCCCAGGAGGCGATCTCGACCTCGTCCGGCGCGATCGTGCCCGCACGCAGGGCGGCCGGCAGCGACCCGTCGCGCGGCAGGACGGCCTGCAGCGCCGTGACGAGCGCATGCATCGCGTTGAGCCCCGCGCCGCCGAAGACGCCCGAGTGGACGTCCCGCCGGTTCGTCTCGACGGTCAGGTGGAAGTACGCCGTCCCGCGCGTGCCGAGGTAAAAGGCGGGGACGTTGCCCTGCAGCATGGCCGTGTCGAAGATGACGCACGCGTCGGTTCCCTGCCCGTTGCGCTCGACCCAGTCCGCGGCGCTGGTGCCGCCGATTTCCTCCTCGGCGTCGCACAGCACTCGGACGTTGACGGGGAGCGCGCCCGCGGCGGCGAGGTCGCGCACCGCGTCGAGCAGC
>Ga0066903_100002601_pt1 | contig 14258 bp, 15 predicted proteins | sample PanSoiMetaGPlot1_FD_67491 | JGI IMG/M metagenome (GOLD analysis project Ga0066903, IMG submission 67491) | Tropical forest soil microbial communities from Panama analyzed to predict greenhouse gas emissions - Panama Soil - Plot 1 (version 2) | ecosystem: Environmental > Terrestrial > Soil >...
GCAGCAACGCGCCGTTCACGCCGTCCTCATGGCCGGTGAGCGAAACCTAGTGCGCGACGGTACGCCAGAGCGTGCGGTATGCAGCTACGGCGATCGTACTTGTCAAGGCTTTCGAAGCGTGGCGGTCAGGGCTTGAATCATATCGACGAGACGTTGAATGAGCGTGTCCAATCGTTCCAATTCCTGCCGAATTGTCGTGACTGACACGTCGTGCGGATCCGTCGCGCGGCGACCACTTCGCGTGACTCGGCGTCGGTCGGGTATCTGGCGCCGTTCCATGCGCGGCGATACAGCAAGAACTATGGCTGTCGCCGACGACACTTCGCCGCGCGGTTCTGCACGCGGCGACTTGTCCTGGGAAGATGCAATTCTTCCGTCCTGCAGAAAACCATGGGCCTGGGTGTACTCACGAGCATGATCCACGGCTCGCAGGATCCTGGTTTTGTTGCGTTCATCCGGACGGTCTCACCTCGGGTGTGTTCGCCGGATATTTGGCGAGGGATAACAGGCCCCGCGATCGATTCGCAACGAAGTTCGAACGGTCTATTTAGCAAAACATAATGTTCTCGACGTTGTTTCGCAACGTTATCAATCAGTAGAAAGTCAGCACCCATGGCGACCCGGGCTGCATTGGAACTCGTTGGGCTGACGTCGCTGATGGCGTTGACACGCGGCCACCCGGACGTTGCGATCGCGCTGATCGACGGTCCCATCGCGACGACGCATGCCGGTTTGGCGGACGCGAACATTCGTGAACTGTCAGGAGCACTCGGATCCGCGTGCGACCGGGCGCGTGCGGCTTGCGACCATGGCACCTTCGTGGCCGGCATCCTCGCTTGCGAACGCGGCGGATCGGTACCGGGAATCTGTCCGGGCTGCACCCTGCTCGTGCGGCCGATCTTTTCCCAGCCGTTGAGGGTCCCAGGACCGAGCGCGACACCCGATGAACTGGCCCTGGCAATTCTGGAGTGCATACGAGCCGGGGCGCGGCTGATCAATCTGAGCAGCGCCCTGATTCCGGCGTCCTCGCGAAGTGGACGATCTTTGAAAGAGGCGCTCGATCACGCGGCTTCCAAGGAGGTCCTTGTCGTTGCCGCTGCCGGCAATCAGGCCCAGCTGACCAGTTCGATCATCACGAATCACGAATGGGTGATTCCGGTCGCGGCCTCGGATGGATCCGGACAGCTGGCAGCCTATTCGACGCTGGGCCGCTCGATCGGCCGGAACGGGTTGATGGCGCCCGGCGAAGGTGTGACGAGCCTGACCGCGAACGGCGGGACCGCCCTTTCGCGCGGCACCAGCGTGGCGGCGCCATTCGTCACCGGTGCGGCGGCGCTGCTGTGGTCCGAGTTTCCCACAGCGACGGCAACACGGATCAGATACGCGCTCACCGCCCGCACCGCGCGCCGACGGATCGTGCCGCCGTTGCTGGATGCACGCGCCGCCTACCGTTTCCTGGAGACCGTATGAAGAACCATGCCGCAGAATCGAGGATCTCCGCCGAGCCGCACCGCGTGCGGCTTCCCGGCTTCGTCCGCGAGGACGTCGGACTCGGCACCACGCTCAAAAACGTAACCTCGTCTCTCGGAATACGGCCGTGCGGTGGCTGTGCGCGCCGCGCCGCGGCGCTGGACCGGTGGGTGGTTTTTTCGGGCGCCCGACGGCCGACGCACCGATAGACGCGCTGTCGATGGAGAGGAGCACACATATGGAAAACACTGAAGCGCCGGCCGCGAGGTGCGAGGGGGCGCCCGACACTGTCTCCCGACTGTCCCCGTCAAGGGCTGACGGGGCAGCGTTTTCGGCCGTCACGCCGCAAGGCGATGATTGTTGTACGAGCTGTCGCGACGGTTCCCAAGACGTTCCTGGGTCCGGGTCGTACGTTTACGCGCTTGGCCGCGTGACCGCGCGCATTCCACGTCCGGCCGTGGAGAAGGAGTTCGCGCAGGCCATCGGCCGCGCCGATGCAAGCGGCAAGACCGACAGACAGGCCTTTCACGACGTGCTCAAGCAGCGGGAGAATCGCTACCTGGCGCGTCAGCTCTGCTGGCTGTTCACCGTGCAGGGCCTCGAGACGTATCTTCTGCAGCCGCGCGAATCGGCCGACCTGGACGTGTTGATCGAAGCGGCCGGGGGCCCGGAGTCGTTGCCGTGGATGAGCCTCGTTATTGGAGAGCGCGGATCCATCGCGCCGCCAGGTCTGTGCAACGGCCTGACGCTGCCGATCGTGACCTGCGATCAGATCTACTCCTTCGATCGCGGCTCGCTGCTGCAGTCCATCCCTCGACCGGACAACGCGCCGCCCGAATTCGACGCGACCGCTTCGGAACTGCTCGAACGCATCATGCTCATGACCGACAACGCTGGCGCCACCGACGAGCATCGTGCGCTCAACTACCTCGTCATGCGCTATCCGGCGATGTATGCCGCGGTGGCTAGCGCTCACCAGCGGAATGAGTCTCTGAGCAGTGTTGACGTCCGTGCCTCGACGTTGAGCGCGACGCGCACCATCGTCGACGTCATCCTATCGTTCACGCACCGAACGACGGACGTCGTCGACAAGTCGTTCGTTCGCGTCGACGTGACGGAGGAGTTTCCGTTCCTGGTCACGAAGATGTCACCGTACTACGACCGATGAACGTGCAGCAACGAAAGGAGCCCGCTATGAACATGCCCGGATTTTCAGCCGACTTCTCGCTGAAGGGAGCGTCGTACTCGTTCAGCCAGCGATGGAGGCATCAGGTGGCCACGGATGGCGTCCAGCCGGCTCTGGTGTGCAATCCCGATTGCCTGGATCAGTGCGTAATGGACTGCAGCGACTGCGACGACCTTCCGAATCCTGCTTCCCGCGCCCGCTGTCGGGCCTTCTGTATTAGACAGAACGCCGCGTGCCGGCGGCGGTGCTGCCGCTAGCGGACTCTGGGTCCGCCGGAGTCGACCATCGGCATCGAGTCCGAGCCCGGCGTGGTGCCGATGCGCTGCGCCGGCGCTCGACTGGGAGAACCAAGGACAGGAACGTGATTCAGGCTTGGCGCAGTTCCTGTTCGTCGACCTCCAACTGAATCGTGAAGGGTTCAATAAACCCAGTCGCGCGCCTTGCCGTTCCAAGCGCACCCTGAGTCGAAGGCCGAAGACGCCTAGAATGCGATGCGACGCGGAGGCTGTGCTTCGCCAATATTCCGTCCGGTCTGAGAATCTCCACGCCACACGTGGCGACGGCAGCCCGAAGCGAGACCAGTCCCCTCGTCAGCGCATGGATCGCAGCCGTTGAGTCCTGACCAGCGATACGGCGCGGTCATTCGCAGATCGGTCGCGTTCGGGTCATCAATCGACCGCATTTGCCGTACCAGAGGCGACCGTCGATCGCCAAAACGGCTCCGAGCTTTATTGGTGAGGCATTCTGACCTGGGCTCCCGATACGGGCGTCACGTATTTCAGATTAGTTGAATGTGACGTCAGCTCGGTTGAACATCGTGTCGACCGAGCGAAACGGGCAGTGTGCAGGGCGTGCGGACGGACGTCGGAGCTATGTCCATGGACATTCTGCAGTTTTCCGCGCGAGTTCTCGTCGCTCAGGCAAGGGGCTGCCAACGGGCGGTGACCCTGCTTCCGGACACGGTTCTGCCTATGTCGTCGTTTGACGTGCGGTCAGGTTTTCCTGCGTTGGCAGGCGCACGGGCCGAGGCGTATCCGTCCTTGGCACGAGGGTCACGCGGCCGCGTCGACTGACGGGCATGTCGCGCACGACGCCGATCGGTTTGCTTCACCGCGTGCCCGGCGCGCCGCGGCCGCGCGTGACGTCAAGTCTGCTGACACCGCGTCCCCTGCGCCGAAGAGATGATGAAGCGGCTGGCCTCCTTCGTGAGGTGGTAGCTTTCGCTCCACGGTGCGAAGACGCGCTCAGAGGCGCAAGAGAGGAGACCAGCCATGGAGTATGGTGCCATCGACCTGCACAAAAAGGAAAGCCAGGTGCGGATCATTACGGAGGGTGGCGAAGTGATCGACCGTCGTATCGCGACGGCGCGCGATCGTTTGACGACGCTCTTTTGGGTCGCCCCCACGCCCGCATCTTGATCGAGGCCTCGACTGAAAGTGAATGGGTGGCGCAGCACCTGGAGACGCTGGGCCCATGAGGTCGTGGTGGCCGATCCGAGTTACACGTTAATGTAGGGACATCGTAGCCGACGCGTGAAGACCGATCGCCGGGATGTGGCGGCGCTTCTTGATGACGACCTCGAGGCGCCCGCAGCAACGCTACGACCAGCGGCTTCAGGATCTCGTCTACAGCTCTGGGGACGTGACCATCGCGACGAATCTTGGCGTTCCGCACTCGACAGCCCGTGGCTGGCTGCGAAAGGCACCAAGGCTCGCGGTAACCATGGGCGTGGCGAACGCGAAGACAGCAGAACTCGAGCAGGAAGTGCTGGAGCTCCGGCGACGCGTGAAGAAGCTCAGGGCACTGCTCCGGCTGGCCCTCGCCCTGCTTCGAAGCTCAGGATACACCTTGAAGCAGGAGCGTCTGCCCGACGGCCGCGACAAGATACGGATCCTGAGAGCCGTGGATGGTGCCCGTGACTTTGTGCCGTTGCGGCCGATCTTGCGGTTCATGCGACTGTCCCCGAGTCGCTTCCATGCCTGGCGACGGCGCCAAGACGCGTGTACGCTTGACGACCAGTCGTCCTGTCCGCACCCGTCGCCCATCGTCTGACCCCGCGCGAAGTCCTGGCGATCAAGGAGATGGTCACCGCAGTGGAGTATCGGCACGTTCCGACCGGCACGCTCGCCGTCCTGGCGCAGCGCCTCGGCAAGGTTTGGGCATCGGCCTCAACTTGGTATCACCTGGTGCGCAAGTACGGCTGGCGCCGACCCCGGCTCCGCGTCCACCCGGCCAAGCCAAAAATAGGCCTGCGAACGACTCGAGCCAACGAGATGTGGCACATCGACACCACCGGCATCCGCCTGCTCGACGGGCGTCGCGCCTATCTGCACGCCGTGATCGACAACTTCTCTCGACGGATCCTCGCGTGGCGGGTCGCTGAGATCTTTACGCCGGCGAACAGGTGGCGGTGCCGGTCGAAGCCGGTCGGGAAGTAACGCCGTCAGAGGCGACTCCGGTCGTGTTGGCGGATGCCGGCGTCGAGAACGTGAATGCCCAAGTCGACGAGTTGATCACCACGGGAGTGTGCTGCGCCGGGTCTTGGCGTTCACGGACCTCAAGTTCTCGAACTCCATGATCGAAGCGTGGTGGCGCTCGCTCAAACATCAGTGGCTCTTCCTCCACGCGTTGGACAACGTCGCCACGGTCCGGCGATTAGTGGCGTTCTACGTTCAGGAACACAACACAGCACTTCCGCATTCGGCGTTTCGCGGACAGACGCCTGACGAGATGTATTTCGGCAACGGCGATGCGGTCCCGGCAGACTTGACGGTGCGCGCGGCCGCCGCTCGCCAGGCCCGCATTCAGGCCAGCGTAGCAACGCGGCTCCAGGCGCTCCAAGTCTGTCGAACGCGCGCTCAGCGACAGCGCCGGCAGCGCGCCCGGTCTTATCCTGCTTCGGGGCATCTTGAATGAGGTTCAACCTGAGTCGCGCGTGTACGCCCAATTTCAGCAAAAACGATGTTGAGCTGCCCGGCCGATCACGGCTCAGAACATGCGCGTATGGAGTTTTCAGCAACGACAGGATTTCGCTTCTCCGTTATTGCCGCGCTCCCTTGTGAACGGTCAGCGTTCAAGAGCAGGACTGCTCGACCTGGGCGGTGTCGTCCGTCCGGCCGTGCGCCTTTAGCACGAGAATGATTAGCGATTCCGGCTGTTCGTTTGCCGTCGAGGGCGAATTGCTTTCCTCTTCCGATTACGAAGGCCCCATCTCGACGCAGTCGACCGAATGCAGCTGGTTCCGGCCTCCCAAATCGCTGGAAGATCATGCTCGGCGCCTGATCTGCTCAGGTCATGCTTTGATTTCGTAGCGCAGGATGCGCGCACGATACGAGCCAAAGGACCGAAGCGACGACCGGCGTCAAGGTGGGAGCGACGATGAAAGTTAGCGTTGTACGCGGCCAGAACGGAGGGCACGTTGAACTTCACGGTGTAGACGGGTTCTTGTGCGATCTGATCGCGTCGACAATGTTCGTCAAGAGCGGTTTGAAGTCCGAGAAGTCGATGGTACTAGCGTTTGGGCGTACTACTTGATGCACGAAAACTCGCTTTTCCGAAGTGCTTTGTCCTGTCCGCATCCTTAGAGCGTGTAACAAAACTCCAAATCTTGATCCTCGTCGGCGAGGTAGCGTGAACAGGCATGGCCGTTGCGCTGCTTCCAGATCGGTTGTGGGATCTCGTCGAACCGTTCTTGCCGATTCCACCGCGACGGCCAAAGGGTGGACGGCCGCGTGTCTCGAACCGCGCATGCTTCACCGGCATTGTCTTCGTGCTTCACAGCGGTATTCCCTGGCAGATGCTCCCGCTGGAACTGGGGTGCGGGTCAGGGATGACGTGCTGGCGCCGTCTGCGCGATTGGCAACAAGCGGGCGTCTGGGATCTGATCCACTTCGCGCTGCTGGATTGGCTCGCTCGCAGTGACCAAATTGATTGGTCGCGGGCGGTCGTGGACAGTTGTTCCATCCGCGCGGTGTACGGCGGTGACCAGACTGGTCCGAATCCCACCGATCGGGCGAAGCGCGGGAGCAAGCGGCATCTGATTTGTGACGGGCGCGGCGTACCGCTCGCCGTACGCCTGACCTCCGCGAATCGGAGCGACTCGCAAGAAGCCCTGGCGTTGGTGGATGCGATTCCGCCGCTGCACAGCGAATGGGGCAGACCGCGGCAGCGGCCGGACTGTGTGCTCGGGGATCGCGGCTACGACGCGGCCGCCATTCGGCGCGGTCTTCGGACTCGTCATATCGTGCCCTTGCTCGCCATGCGCCGCACCGAGCATGGGAGTGCCCTGGGTCGGTGGAGATGGGTCGTGGAGCGCACATTCGCTTGGCTCAGTCAGTTTCGCCGCCTCCGGGTGCGGTATGACAAGCGGGCCGACATCCACGAGGCGTTCCTCTCGCTCGGGTGCGCGCTGATCTGCTGGCAGTCGTTGCGGAGGACGTGGAACACCGCCTGAGCGGAGGTCTGCTGCTCCGGCGTCCATCCCCAGGTCGCTGCTCCTACGAGCTGGCACAGCACCCCACGAATGAGGCGCTGACGCCGGGAGAGTCGATGTCTTCAGGCTGACAAAGCCAACAAGAGATCGCCGACCGCATGTCGGCACCGAAAGAGACGGTCAAGGGACGCGTTCAGAACATCCTCTCCAAGCTGGGCGCGAACGATCGCCACCCACGCGCCATGATTGAGGTAAGCGGGGAAATAATTGATTCCTCGATTAGACTAGAGCGACTTGCGCCCATCCTCGTCAGACTCGGAAGGGGTGACGGGCACGACACTTTTGGGGCTTTCTCGGGATTCCGGAATCGGTGACACTACACGGTCCGCAGAGGATTGGATCATGCGCGGAGCTTCGGTCCTCGCCGCTCTTCTGCTTCTCTCCCACGGTACCGTTGTGCGCGCGCAATCGCCGAACGCTTCGCTCACCGGTCGTGTGAACGACACATCGAACGCCGTGATCGTTGACGCAATGGTAGCCGCGATCGGCGCCGACACAAACGTCCGCCACGAAACCACTACCAACGCTTCGGGCGAGTACTATCTCGCGAATCTTTCGCCCGCGCGGTACCGCATCGAAATCGAAAAGCCCGGTTTCAGAAAACTCGTCAAGCCGGACGTCATCGTCAACGTCCAGGATGCGATCGCGCTCGACTTCGAGCTGACGGTCGGCCCCGTGTCCGAGAGCGTCACGGTGGAAGCCGGTACACCGCTGCTGGAGACTTCCAACGCGACCGTCAGCACGTTAATCGGGAATCGATTCGTCGAGAACATGCCATTGAACGGACGAAGCTTCAGCTCGTTGATCACCCTGACGCCCGGAGTGGTCCTGGTCCCGACGAGTTTCACTGAGCAAGGGCAATTCAGCGTCAACGGACAGCGGCCGGACGCCAATTACTTCATGGTGGACGGAGTGAGCGCGAACATCGGTTCGCCGAGTGCAAGTTTCGGCGCGGGCGGGATGGGTCAGCTCCCGGCCACCAACGCATTTGGCGGCTTGAACAACCTGGTTTCTCTCGATGCGCTGCAGGAGTTCCGGATTCAGACCTCGACGTTTGCACCCGAATTCGGCCGCACTCCAGGGGCCCAGGTGTCCGTCGTCACGAAATCCGGCGCGAATACGTTTCACGGCGCCGCCTTCGAGTACTTCCGCGACGATGCGCTCGATGCGAACGACTGGTTTGCCAACAGCAAGGGCCTACCAAAACCGGCGCTGCGGCAGAACGATTTCGGCGGCGTCCTCGGCGGGGCGATTAAGAAGGACCAGCTGTTCTTCTTCGGTTCCTACGAAGGACTGCGGATGCTCCAGCCGCGGGTGGCGAACACGTACGTGCCGTCGCTCGCGTCGCGTCAGTCAGCGCCCGCGGCGGTGCAGCCCGTGTTGAATGCGTTCCCCCTCCCAAACGGCGCCGATCTGGGCAACGGCACCGCCGCGTTTTCTGCCGGCTACTCGGATCCGTCGACGCTCGACTCTTATTCCATTCGGACGGATCTGCCGACGCGCATCGGAAACGTGTTCGGGCGGTACAGCGATGGACCGTCGAGCCTGGTGCAGCGCGGGGGCGGACGGTTCATGACAACCTTCAGCAACCTGAATCACACGGAAACCCGGACGCAAACCTTGACGTTCGGTGCCAGCAGCCCGCTGAACTCGCGCCTGATCAATGACCTCCGGTTCAATTACAGCGTGAGCCGAGGCCGGAGCTTTCTGACCCTGGATGACTTCGGCGGCGCGGTTCCGCCCCCGGAGCCTCTGCTGCTGCCGGCCCCGCAGTCGTTGAGTCACTCCTTCGTGGGAGTGTTTGGGGACTTCAATCCATTCGGCCTGAAGTTTGACGCAGGGACGATCGCGGACAACGCGCAGCATCAGGTCAACGTGGTAGACACGCTATCCTGGATTGTCGGCACCCATCAGCTGAAGGCCGGAGTCGATTATCGGCGTTTGCACCCCGAAGAAGGCTCTCTCACCTATCAGATTTCGTATTCGTTCGGATCGCTGGCGAACCTGCTGGCGAACTCGCTCCCCGCGGCGTTCGTCGGCTCCAGAACCGCGGACGTCCAGATGGTCTTCTCGAACTGGAGCCTCTTTGCGCAAGACACGTGGAATGCCGCGCGGAACCTGACAGTCACGTATGGACTCCGCTGGGATTACAACTCCGTCCCTTCGTCGCCGAACGGCACGCCGCCGTTTACGGTGGATCAGGTGGACGACTTCGCAACGATGACCCTGGCTCCGCCGGGAACACCGCTGTGGCATGCCGGGAAGAACAATTTTGCCCCGCGCGTCGGCGCGGTCTGGCACGCGCGCCCGGACACGGTCGTCAGGACCGGGGCCGGCATCTTCTACGATCTCGGCTACGCCGACATCAGCAATGCGATGGTCGCCTTCCCGTACGCACAGTCAAGCACGACATTGGGGACGTCGCTCCCACTGTCCGCCAGCGCCTCGGCCCCTCCGCCGTTCAAGACAAGTCCACCAGCCTCATTCATGGCGGTGATCGATCCGAACCACTCGCTGCCGCGCACGTACGAGTGGAATGCGGCCGTCGAGCGGAGTTTCGCCCACAGCGATGCCCTGTCGATCACCTACGCAGGAGCGGAGGGCCGCGAGTTGATGCGCAAGGACATCTACATCGGGCCGAATCCCAAGGTGGTGGCCGGTGAGTTCGATGTGCTCCGCAACGGCGGGCGCTCGAGCTACGAGTCGCTGCAGGCACAGTATCGCCGGCGTCTGTCGCGCGGTCTTCAAGCGCTCGTTTCCTACACGTTGGGTCACTCGGTCGACGACGTGTCGTCCGATGGGAACTACCAGAACGTTCCCCCGAGTGCGTCGTCTTACCGAAGTGAGCGAGGTCCATCCGACTACGATGTCCGCAATACGTTCTCCGGCGCGGTTTCGTACGAGATCCCGGGACCGGGGAGCGGAATGCTGAAGACCGTCCTCGAGAATTGGTCGATCGATTCGATCGTGTACGCGCGCAGCGCGCCTCCCGTCAACGTGGTCACGGGGAAAAACCCCTTCGGCGGTGCGTTGTCGGGAGCCAGCAGCGTGCAGCGTCCGGACGTGGTTCCTGGCGTGCCGTTCTATCTCGACCAGCCCGGCGCGCCGGGAGGCCGGGTCATCAACGCGAAGGCATTCAGCGCCCCGGCCGCAGTTCAAGGCAATCTCGGGCGCAACGCTCTGAGGGGATTCGGCGCGACGCAGTGGGACCTGACGCTACGCCGCCAGTTCCGCATGGCGGGCGGCTTCTCGCTCCAGGGACGCATGGACGTGTTCAACGTCCTGAACCATCCGAACTTCGGCAGTCCGATCAACTACCTCAGCTCCCCGCAGTTCGGGCAGGCCACGCAGATGTTGAACAGCTCTCTGGGCGCCGGGGGACAGAGCGGCGGCCTCAGCCCGCTGTATCAGATCGGCGGCCCACGTTCGATCCAGCTGTCGATCCGCCTCCAGCTCTAGCAAGCGATGCGCCGGCCGATCACGCGATAAGATGCGCGTCATGCCCGGCAGGCGACCGCGTCGGCACGATGTCGTTGTTCTCGGTATTGCCGTCGCGTGCGTGGTGGCCTGTTGTCCTTCGGCCTTCGCGCTGAATCCCGCACTCGACCTCAGTCAGTACGCCCACACGGTGTGGAAGATCCGCGACGGCTTCGTCAGAGGCATGATCAGATCGATTGCTCAAACGCCTGACGGCTATCTCTGGCTTGGGACCGAATTCGGTTTGGTCCGCTTCGACGGCGTTCGAGCTGTCGCGTGGACTCCGCCACATGATCAACATCTCTCTTCCAACGAAATCGTCAAGCTGCTCGTCGGGCGCGACGGGACGCTCTGGATCGGCACACGCCAGGGGCTCGCGAGTTGGAACGGTGGCAAGCTGACCGATTATCCCCAGCTAGCCGGCCAAACCGTCAGCAGTCTTCTCCAGGATCGTGAAGGCGCCGTGTGGGCTGGCGGGATCGCTGCTCCTACCGGCAGGCTATGCGTGATTCGCGAGGCAAACGTCCGGTGCGTCGGTGACGACGGGAGACTCGGCCACGGGGTCTTCGGCCTTTTCGAAGACCGCAAAGGCAACATCTGGGTTGGTGTCCAGAATGGACTGTGGCGATGGAAGCCAGATCCCCAGGAATTCTATTCCGTGCCGAGCACAGTCGACGGCGTTCAGGGCCTGGCTCAGGAAGACGACGGTACGTTGTTGATGTCGATGCGCGGCGGGATCGGCCGACTGGTGAACGGGAAATCGGAGCTTATTTATCCGTTGCCAATGCCCGCGAAGGAGGTCGAATCGCTCAGGGTTCTGCGCGATCGCGACGGAGCCCTTTGGATTGGTACCTCGAACGGAGGCGTGGTTCATGTCCACCGGGGGCGGACAGATGTGTTTGCGGCGTCTGATGGCCTGTCTGGTGATCGTGTCGGTTCGTTCTTCGAGGATCGGGAAGGCAGTGTGTGGATCACGACAACCAACGGTCTCGATCGTTTTCGTGAGTTCGCTGTCGCGACGTTCTCCACGAAGCAGGGTTTGTCGGATGATGAGATCAGCTCCATCCTGACGGGCCGCGACGGAAGCATGTGGCTGGGCACCGCGCGTGGCTTGAATCGATGTAATGGCGGACGCGTGACGGCGAATGGCCTACGACAGGGAATCCAGTCCCTACTCCAGGACCAACGCGGACGCATCTGGGTCACCACGCTCGATGCGGTCGGCTATGTCGAAAATGAACGATTCACACCGTTAGCTGGGATGCCCGGCGGAGTCGTGCGCGCTATTGTCGAGACCGCCCCTGACAATCTCTGGATCGCGAATGTTGGTGGTGGTCTGTTCCATGCGGTGCACGGCAGCGTGGCACAGCGCATTCCGTGGGGCAGTCTTGGGCGCGGTGACTTTGCAACAGCTCTGGCCGCCGATTTGCGACGAGGCGGCATCTGGCTTGGATTCTCGAAGGGCGGCATTGCCTATCTGAATGACGGGCAGGTCCGCGAATCGTACGCCGCTACCGCCCTGGGCGGAGCTCGTGTCAACAGCTTTCGATTCGACACGGAAGGAGCGGTCTGGATCGCGACTGCGGGCGGTCTGAGCCGGCTGAAGAACGGCCGTCTCGCGACCCTGAGCAGCAAGAATGGCCTGCCATGCGACGGCGTGCACTGGACGATTGAAGATGACGCCCACTCACTCTGGCTGAACACAGCGTGTGGTTTGATCCGAGTGCCGGGTCCCGAACTTCGAACGTGGATCGCACGCGCAGATCGCGGTGGAGATTCAACTGGCACCATCCGGGTCGCTGTTCTTGATAGTTCTGACGGTGTGACGAGCAGCGCCACCGCCTACGGCTACAGTCCGTCGGTTGCCAGGGCCCCAGACGGGAAACTGTGGTTCACTCAGAGTGATGGCGTCGGTGTGATCGATCCGGGCCGTCTGCCTACCAACGCCCTTCCACCGCTGGTGCACATCGAGCATATTACCGCCGACCGCACGGTCAGCGATATCGCCTCCGGATCGAGTGAGCCGATGAGGCTGCCCGCGCTGACGCGCGATCTGCAGATTGACTACGCCGCGCTCAGCCTCGTCGCACCGGAGAAGAACCGGTTTCGGATCAAGCTCGAAGGGTGGGATCTTGACTGGCAGGACGTCGGCAACCGCCGGCAGGCGTACTACAGCAATCTTCCTCCTCGCAACTACCGCTTCCGTGTGATCGCGAGCAACAACAGCGGCGTGTGGAACGAAGCGGGCGCGTCCCTCGATTTCTCGATCGCACCGGCGTACTACCAGACGACGTGGTTCCGCGTCGCGTCTGTTCTCGGTGTGCTGGCGCTCGTCTGGGCGGCCTATCAGTACCGGCTCCGCCAGATCGCCTACGAGTTCGACACACGCCTGCAAGAGCGAGTCAACGAACGAACGCGCATCGCGCGGGACCTCCACGACACGCTGCTGCAAAGTTTTCATGGGCTGTTGTTCCGCCTTCAGGCGGTGTCCAACATGTTGCCCGAGGGTGGCGATGCGAAACGGAACCTCGAGACCGCGATCGATCAGGGTGCGCAAGCGATCACCGAGGGACGGGACGCCGTACAGGACCTGCGCGCGTCGACCGTCGTCACCAACGATCTGGCCCAAGCCATGAGCACGCTCGCCGACGAGCTCGCGGCCGCTCAAGTTCCTGACCCGCACGCGAGTCCGCCAGTCGTCGATGTCGCAGTCGAAGGCACCCCGCGGAATGTCCATCCGATCCTGCGAGACGAAATCTACCGGATTGGCGGTGAGGCGCTCCGCAATGCGTTTCGCCACGCACGCGCCCGCAGGATCGAAGTGGAAATCCGGTACGACGATAGGCAGTTGCAGGTTCGCGTGCGGGACGACGGGAAGGGCATCGACCAAACGGTACTTGATGAACAACCAACCGGGCACTTCGGCGTGCCGGGCATGCGGGAGCGCGCCGGACTCATCGGCGGTCATCTCGAGGTGTGGAGCAAGTCGGGAAGCGGCACCGAGGTGGAGCTGACGATTCCAGCTCGTGCGGCGTACGCGATGGCACGGACGCGAGGCCGCTCCTGGCTGTTTAATAGGAGAACGGTAGAAACTCACGACAACTAATTCCGCTCCGAGTCGGATCCTCTCCGTCGACGATCATCCCGTCGCGCGGTGACAGGTTCGCGGCGCTGGAGGCCGTTCAGCCGAATACGCGCGTGTTCGCCCAGTGTTGACCTATCCGTCCGAGGACTCCATATCGGATCGTGGGCGTTTTAGGGAAATTCGCACGCCTCGTGCCGACGAATCAGGGCGTTTAGTCGCGACCTGTGCCGTGCCGGGGTTTTGTTAGAGGCTCTTAGCGTCGTTGAACGTCTTGCCCTCATAGATGATTGCCTTCGTCGCCGGTTTGAAATAGTCCTCGATCCTCGACTGCGTTGCGCCTACACCTTTTGGAGCCGCGAGCGCATAGACGTTTTTTGTGAGATGTACGAAGGGCTCCGCTCCGGTGATCGTGACCTTAAAAGAGTTCTTTAGAGCCTTATTGATGGCAGCTGCGCCGTCGTCATTGTCGTAAAGAATGAGGATAGGTGCCGGCTTCACTGTGTGGCGCAGTTCTGCCCTTAGAAAAACGCGTGTTGGGCCGTACACCG
>Ga0066903_100002602_pt1 | contig 14258 bp, 14 predicted proteins | sample PanSoiMetaGPlot1_FD_67491 | JGI IMG/M metagenome (GOLD analysis project Ga0066903, IMG submission 67491) | Tropical forest soil microbial communities from Panama analyzed to predict greenhouse gas emissions - Panama Soil - Plot 1 (version 2) | ecosystem: Environmental > Terrestrial > Soil >...
GAGCGCAAGGACGGCGAGAACGTGCGGCAGGCCGGCATCCTCGAAGGGTTCGAGCTGGCGCGCGAGGAAGCCGAGACGATGATCATGCAGGCGCGGCTCAAGGCCGGATGGATCACCGAGGCCGACCTGGCGCCGCCGGCCGAGGAGGCCGCGGCCGAGCCCGCGCCCGCCGAGGCGCAGAGTTGAGGCCCGCCGGGAGAGCGCCTATTTATGCTTGTGGCGACCGAGCAGGACGAGGTTGACGCCGGTCCCCGCCGGACCGGGCCGGAGCGGCGGTGCATCGTCACGCGCGAGGTCAAGCCGGTCAATGAGATGATCCGGTTCGTGGTCGGGCCGGAGGGTGCGGTGGTGCCCGATATCCGGCGCCGGTTGCCCGGGCGCGGCGTGTGGGTCACGGCAAGCCGTGCCGCCGTGGCGGCGGCGGTCGCCAGCAGGGCTTTCGGGCGGGGTTTCAAGCGCGACGTCACGGTGGCGGACCTGGTCGCCACGACCGAGCGGCTGCTGGAGCGTTCTGCGCTCGATGCGCTCGCCATCGCCCACAAGGCGGGCTTGGTGGCAGCGGGATTTGCCAAAGCCGAGGCGGCGCTCGCGGTGCAGCCGGTGGTCGGCCTGATCCATGCCGCGGACGGCAGCGCGGAGGGGGTGCGCAAGCTGGCGGCCAGCATCCGGCGGCGGTGGGGGGCGGATGGCGGCCCGGAAGTGATCGATGCCTTCACATCGGAGCAATTGGATTTGGCATTGGGCCGGGCAAATGTGGTACATGCTGCCGTGCTCGCGGGCGTCGCGAGCGCAGGATTTCTCGCGCGCTACCGCGGCCTCGATCGCTTCCGGTGCAGGGTTCCGGCCGGTTGAGGATCGCGTCGCACGCGATGGGAATATTGGACAGGCCCGGTGTCGGCGTTACGAATGCCGCCTCGCCCAAGCGGGCGGAATTCGTAATCCCTGCAAAGGGTTCGAGGTCTCAGTAAGCCGCCCCTGATGAGGCCAGAAGGCCTGATCAGGGCAACGCGGCGTGGAGCTGGATCGGTAGTGATGGAAACTGAAACGAAAAACCCCGGCGACAAGACTCTGAAGGTCGCCACGACCAAGACCCTGACGCTCAAGCGCGGGGTCGAGCAGGGCATGGTGCGCCAGAGCTTCAGCCATGGCCGCACCAAGCCGGTCGTGGTCGAGAAGGTGAAGCGCCGGGTGGTCGGTCCGGGCGAGACCAAGGTCGAGACGGCCGCGGCGGCCGCGCCAGCCCCGAGTGCCCGACGCACCGTCGGAAAGGCCGGACCGGGCGCCGCCGCTCCGGCCCCTGCTGCCCCGGCGGCGGCCCCCAAGGCCTCGGGCGTCGTGCTGCGAACCCTGACCGAGGAAGAGCGCAGCGCTCGGGCGCACGCGCTCGCCGACGCGCGCGTGCGCGAGGCCGAGGAGCGCCGGATCGCCGAGGAGGAGGCACGCCGGCGCGCCGAGCGCGACAGCCGCGAGCGCAACGAGCGGGAAGCCGCCGAGGCCCGCAAGCGTGAGGAGGAGGACCGCCGGCGGCACGAAGAGGAGACCAAGCGCAAGGCCGAGCAGGAAGCCAAGAAGCGTTTCGGCGAGGAGGAGGCGAAAGGACGGGCCGGCGCTTCCCCGACCACGCGCGCGGCCGCCGCGACCGAGCCGGACGAGGATGAGGCCCCGCGCACCACCCGGCGCGGAGCCGGGGCGGCGCGCCCGGCGCCGGCTCCCAAGCCGGCGCGCGGTGGCGGCGAGAAGCGGCGCGGCCGGCTCACCTTGGTCACTGCGCTGTCCGCCGACGAGGAGCGCGAGCGGTCGGTCGCGGCGTTCCGCCGCCGCGTGCAGCGGCTCAAGGGCCAGACGAGCGGGGAGCCGAAGGAGAAGCTCGCCCGCGACGTCACCATCCCGGAGGTGATCACCATCCAGGAGCTCGCTAACCGCATGGCGGAGCGGGCGGTCGACGTGATTCGCCTGCTGATGAAGCAAGGCCAGATGGTCAAGATCACCGACGTGATCGACGCCGATACCGCGCAGCTCGTCGCCGAGGAGATGGGACACACGGTCCGCCGCGTCGCCGAATCCGACGTGGAGGAGGGGCTGTTCGATGCGCCCGATGAGGATGCGACGCTGGTGCCGCGGCCGCCCGTCGTCACCATCATGGGTCACGTCGACCACGGCAAGACCTCGCTGCTCGATGCGATCCGCTCCACCGAGGTGGCGGCCGGCGAAGCCGGCGGCATTACCCAGCATATCGGCGCCTATCAGGTGACGTCGCCGTCCGGCGGCAAGATCACCTTCATTGACACGCCCGGCCACGCCGCCTTTACGGCGATGCGCGCGCGCGGCGCGCGGGTGACCGACACCGTGGTGCTGGTGGTTGCGGCCGATGACGGCGTGATGCCGCAGACCGTGGAGGCCATCAACCACGCCAAGGCCGCCAAGGTGCCGATGATCGTCGCCATCAACAAGATCGACAGGCCCGACGCCAGGCCCGAGCGGGTCCGCACCGAGCTGCTCCAGCACGAAGTGCAGGTCGAATCGCTCGGCGGCGACGTGCTCGACGTCGAGGTGTCGGCGACCAAGAAGACCAACCTCGACAAGCTCCTGGAGACGATCGGGCTGCAGGCCGAGATCCTCGAGCTCAAAGCCAATCCCGATCGCCCCGCGGAAGGCACCGTGATCGAGGCCAAGCTCGACCGCGGCCGCGGTCCGGTCGCCACCGTGCTGGTGCAGCGGGGCACGCTGCACGTCGGTGACATCATCATCGCCGGAGCCGAATGGGGCAGGGTGCGCGCGCTGGTGGCGGACACGGGGGCCGCGGTGGAGTCCGCCGGGCCTTCCATGCCGGTCGAGGTGCTCGGCTTCAACGGCACGCCGGAGGCGGGCGACCGCCTCGCCGTGGTCGAGAGCGAGGGCCGCGCGCGCGAGATCTCGGATTACCGGTCGCGACAAAAGCGCGAGAAGCTGGAGGCACGCGGCGGGGCGTTGCGCGGCTCGCTCGAGCAGATGATGAGCCAGCTCAAGAGCGCCGGCCGCAAGGAGTTCCCTCTGGTGATCAAGGGCGACGTGCAGGGCTCGGTGGAGGCGATCATCGGCGCGCTCGACAAGCTCGGCACCGAGGAGGTGGCGGCCCGCGTCATCCACGCGGGCGTGGGCGGCATCAACGAGTCCGACGTTCGCCTGGCCGAGACTTCGAGCGCGGCGATCATCGGGTTCGACGTGCGCGCCAACAAGGAGGCGCACGAGGCGGCCGAGCGTGCCGGCATCGAGATCCGCTACTACAACATCATCTACGACCTGGTCGACGACGTGAAGAAGGCGATGTCCGGCCTGCTCGCCCCGACCTTGCGCGAGACCAAGCTGGGCGAGGCCATCATTCTCGAAATCTTCACCGTCTCCAAAGTCGGGAAGGTGGCCGGCTGCCGCGTCACCGAGGGCGTGGTCGAGCGGGGTGCCGAGGTCCGGCTGATCCGCGACAACGTCGTCATCCACGAAGGAAAGCTGGCGCAGCTGAAGCGGTTCAAGGACGACGCGCGCGAGGTGAGCGCCGGGCAGGAATGCGGCATGGCCTTTGAAAGCTATCAGGACATGCGGCAGGGCGACGTCATCGAGTGCTACCGCGTCGAGAAGGTCCAGCGCTCGCTCTAGAAGCTGTTGCTAGCGGGAAAGAATGGCGCGAGGCCATCATCGCGAGCCCGCTTCGGGTCCTTCGCAGCGCCAGTTGCGCGCCGGCGAGCTGGTGCGTCACGCGCTGGCCGACATTCTTTCGCGCGCCGAGGTGCACGATCCGGTGATCGAGAGCCACGTGATCACCGTGCCCGAGGTACGGATGAGCCCCGATCTGCGGCAGGCCACCATTTTCGTCGTGCCGCTCGGCGGCCGTGACGAGCAGGAGGTGCTCACCGCGCTGGAGCGCAACAAGCGCTATCTGCGCGGCGAGATCGCGCGGCGGATCAACCTGAAATTCGCGCCCGAGCTTCGCTTCCGCCTCGATGAGCGGTTCAACGAGGCGGAGCGGATCGAGAAGCTCCTGCGAACGGCCGCGGTCCGGCGCGACCTCGATCGGTCGGGCGACGATGATTGACGCGCCGAACGCAGCACCGTCGCCCGCACGGGCCGCGCCGCGCCGGCGCGAGAAGCGCAGCATCGACGGCTGGCTCATCCTCGACAAGCCGGTCGGCATGACCTCGACGCACGCGGTCGCGGTGGTCAAGCGCGCCTTCGCGGCCAAGAAGGCCGGCCATGCCGGCACCCTCGACCCGCTCGCCACCGGCGTGCTTCCCATCGCGCTCGGCGAGGCGACCAAGACCGTCTCGTTCGTGATGGACGGCCGCAAGGCCTACCGCTTCACGGTGCGCTGGGGCATCGAGACCGACACCGACGACGCGGAGGGCCGGGTGATCGCGACCTCGCCGGTGCGGCCGGACGCGGGCGCGATTCGCACTGCCCTGGCGGATTTCCGCGGCGAGATCATGCAGACCCCGCCGCGATTTTCCGCCGTCAAGATCGCCGGCGAGCGCGCCTACGATCTCGCTCGCGAAGGCGAGGCGGTGGCGCTCGCGCCGCGTCCGGTCGAGATCGACCGGCTCGACCTGATTGCCGTGCCGGACGCCGACCACGCCGAGCTCGAGGCCGGATGCGGCAAGGGAACGTATGTGCGGGCGCTGGCGCGCGACCTCGGCCGCGCGCTCGGCACGTGCGGCCACGTCGCGGCGCTGCGGCGCTCGGCGGTCGGCCCGTTCGGCGAGCAACACGCCGTCGGCCTGGACCAGCTGATCGAGCATACCCAGGCGAGTGACGGCGGCGTGGCCGGACCGGCTCCGATCCTGCTTCCGGTCGCGGCCGGTCTCGCCGCCCTGACGGCGCTCAACGTGAGCCGCGCCGATGCGGCGCGCCTGGCGCGCGGCCAAGCGGTGCTGCTGCGCGGGCGCGACGCGCCGGTATTCGAGGGATGGGTCGCGGTATCGACGCACGGCGCGCTGGTGGCGCTGGCCGAGGTGGAGCAGGGCGAGCTGCGGCCGCGTCGCATCTTCAATCTGTCGGCATGACGCCAGATGCCGGCGTCCCGGCGAGGGTTGCCATGGCCGGACTTTTTCGCTGGCGCCACGGGGAATAATCGCTATATTCCAGCCGACCGCGCGGGCCGCTTCGCCCGCGCGCGCCGCATGGGGCGACCGCGCTGGACGACATCCCGGCTCGGCCGTCGAGACAAACCCAAGAACCAAGGAACCTCCGATGTCGATAACAGCCGGCCGCAAGGCCGAACTCATCAAAAGCTATGCGACCAAGTCCGGGGATACCGGTTCGCCCGAGGTTCAGGTGGCGATCCTGTCCGAGCGCATCGTCAACCTGACCGAGCATTTCAAGACGCACGTGAAGGACAACCACTCGCGGCGCGGGTTGCTGAAGCTCGTGTCGCAGCGGCGCCAGCTGCTCGACTACCTCAAGCGTTCCGACGAAGGGCGCTACAAGACCTTGATCGAGCGCCTCGGCATTCGTCGTTGATCGCGTTTTCGCATGGGGGGCGCAAGAGGCTCCCCGCGTCGTACGAGCGGCCGCCTCAAGGCGTCCGCCGTTTCAAAAGTCCGGCAGCCGGTCGGGCTGCCGAGCAAATCCCGGACCGGAAGGGTCCGGGCGAACCGAAGGTTCGAAGGCCATGGCAGGATCGCCGGACGCTGTTTCGGTCGTCGTCCGCGCCGGCGCGCGGACCGCGCGCAGCGTCTCGCCGTCTTGCTCATGGCTTTCGCCTTCCATGAACCATGAGAGAAGATTGCAATGTTTGACATCCATCGTGTGGGCCTCGACTGGGGCGGCCGCCAGCTCGTGCTCGAGACCGGGAAGATAGCGCGCCAGGCCGACGGAGCGGTCGTCGCGAAATACGGCGACAGTACCGTCCTGGCGACCGTTGTATCCGCCAAGGAGCCGAAAGAGGGCATCGATTTCCTGCCCCTGACCTGCAACTACCAGGAAAAATTCTATGCGGCCGGGCGCATTCCCGGCGGCTACTTCAAGCGCGAGGGGCGCCCGACCGAGCGCGAGACGCTGGTGTCGCGCCTGATCGACCGCCCCGTGAGGCCCCTGTTCGCCAAGGGCTACCGCTGCGACACCCAGGTGATCGTGACCACGCTGTCGCACGATCTCGAGAACGATCCCGACATCGTCGCCATGGCGGCGGCATCCGCGGCGTTGACGCTGTCCGGTGCGCCGTTCATGGGCCCGATCGGCGCCGCCCGCGTCGGCTTCATCAACAACGAGTTCGTGCTCAACCCGCAACTCGACGAGATGCCCGAAAGCCACCTCGACCTAGTGGTCGCCGGCACCCAGGACGCGGTGCTGATGGTCGAGTCGGAGGCCAAGGAGCTGCCCGAGGAGGTAATGCTGGGCGCCGTCATGTTCGGCCATCGGCACTTTCAGCCGGTGATCGACGCCATCATCCGCCTCGCCGAAAAGGCAGCCAAGGAGCCGCGCGAGTTCAACGTCGCGGACGATGCGGCGCTGGAGCAGGAGATGCTCGGGCTGATCGAGCAGGACCTGCGCGCCGCCTACGCCATTCCCGGCAAGCAGGATCGCTACAACGCGCTCGATGCCGCCAAGGCCAAGATGATGGCGCACTTCTTCCCCGAAGCGACCGAGACGCCGCGCTACGACAAGCTGCGCGTGGCCGCCGAGTTCAAGGAGCTCGAGGCCAAGATCGTGCGGTGGAACATCCTCGACACCGGCCGCCGCATCGACGGCCGCGACAAGCAGACGGTGCGCCCGATCGTGAGCGAGGTCGGCGTGCTGCCGCGCGCCCACGGCTCGGCCCTGTTCACCCGCGGCGAGACCCAGGCGCTGGTCATCGCCACGCTCGGCACCGGCGAGGACGAGCAGTTCGTCGACGCGCTGGAGGGGACCTACAAGGAGACGTTCCTGCTTCACTACAATTTCCCGCCGTTCTCCGTGGGCGAGACCGGCCGGCTCGGCGCGCCCGGACGGCGCGAGGTCGGCCATGGCAAGCTCGCTTGGCGCGCGATCCACCCGATGCTGCCGCTGCATCATGAGTTTCCGTATACGATCCGGGTGGTCTCGGAGATCACCGAATCCAACGGCTCGTCGTCGATGGCGACCGTGTGCGGCAGCTCGCTCGCGCTGATGGATGCCGGCGTGCCGCTCAGGCGGCCGACCGCCGGCATCGCCATGGGGCTGATCAAGGAAGGCGAGCGCTTCGCCGTGCTGTCCGACATTCTCGGCGACGAGGATCATCTCGGCGACATGGACTTCAAGGTGGCGGGAACCGAGCGCGGCGTGACCTCGCTGCAGATGGACATCAAGATCGCCGGCATCACCGAGGAGATCATGCGGGTTGCGCTCAACCAGGCCAAGGACGGCCGCATGCACATCCTTGGCGAGATGGGCAAGGCGATCACCTCGGCGCGCGCCGAGCTTGGCGAGCATGCGCCGCGCATCGAGGTGTTCTCGATCCCGGTGGACAAGATCCGCGAGGTGATCGGCTCGGGCGGCAAGGTGATCCGCGAGATCGTCGAGAAGACCGGCGCCAAGATCGACATTCAGGACGACGGCACCGTGAAGGTCGCGTCCGCCAAGCACGAGGCCATCAAGGCGGCGATCAACTGGATCAAGTCGATCGCCTCCGAGCCGGAGGTCGGCCACGTCTACGACGGCACCGTGGTGAAGGTGGTCGACTTCGGGGCGTTCGTGAACTTCTTCGGCTCCAAGGACGGTCTCGTCCACATCTCGCAGCTGGCGCCGCGCCGGGTGCAGAAGGTCACCGACGTCGTCAAGGAAGGCGACAAGGTGAAGGTGAAGCTCCTCGGCTTCGACGAGCGCGGCAAGGTGCGGCTGTCCATGAAGGTGGTCGACCAGCAGACCGGCGAGGATCTCGAGGCCAAGCAGAAGGCGGAAGGCGAGCACCCGCGCGAGGCCGCGGCAGGCGCCGAGTAGCGGCGTACGGCTGGAGCGGCCGCCTCCCAAGCCGGCCGCCCGCTCACGCCGCCGCCCTCGTCACTGCGCGGCGTCCTTGAGCGCCTGCCCCTCCGCTTCCTCGGTGCTCTTCAACGTCTCCGGATGCGGCATGGCGAGAATGTTGTAACCGCCGTCCACGTAGTGGATGTCGCCGGTCACGCCGGTCGATAGATCCGACAGGAGATAGAGGGCGGCCCCGCCGATCTCCTCCAGCGCCACGCTGCGGCGCAGCGGTGCGTGCCGCTGCTGGAAATTGAACATGACGCGCGCATCGGCGACGCCGGCGCCCGCGAGCGTGCGCACCGGCCCGGCCGAGATGGCGTTGACGCGCACCCGCTGGGCGCCGAAATCGGCGGCGAGGTAGCGCACCGAGGCCTCGAGCGCGGCCTTGGCCACCCCCATGACGTTGTAGTTCGGCATGACCCGCGTCGAGCCGCCATAGGTGAGCGTCACCATGGCGCCGCCCGCCGGCATCAGCGCCACGGCGCGTCGCGCCACCTCCGTGAACGAGAAGCAGGAGATTACCATGGTGCGGATGAAGTTCTCGCGGCTGGTGTCGGCGTAGCGGCCTTTGAGCTCGCCCTTGTCGGAGAACGCAATGGCGTGCACCAGAAAATCCAGCGATCCCCAGCTGCGGCCGATCTCGCTGAAGACGGCGTCGACCGAAGCGATGTCTTCCACGTCGCACGGCACGATCAGGCTCGCCCCGAGCGACTGCGCGAGCGGCCGTACCCTCCGGCCCAGGGCCTCGCCCTGGTACGTGAAGCCAAGCGTCGCGCCCTCCGCGGCGAGCATCCTGGCGATGCCCCACGCGATCGAATGGTCGTTGGCCACCCCCATGACCAGGCCGCGCTTGCCCCGCATCAGGTTCATGCCGAGCTCCGACTAAAGGCCATCACGCGTCGAGCCGCTTGAATACGACCGACGCATTGGTGCCGCCGAACCCGAACGAGTTCGACAGCACGCAGCCGAGCGCGACGTCGTCGCGGCGCTCGCGCACGATCGGCATGTCGGCGAAGGCCGGATCGAGCGTCTCGATGTTGGCGCTCTCGCAGATGAAGCCGTTGCTCATCATCAACAGCGAGTAGATCGCTTCCTGCGCGCCGGCCGCGCCAAGCGAATGGCCGGTCAGCGACTTGGTGGCCGAGAACGGCGGGCACTTGGCCCCGAATACCTCGCGCATCGCCTCGACCTCCTTGAGGTCGCCGACCGGCGTCGAGGTGGCGTGTGGGTTGATGTAGTCGACCGGCGGCTTCACGTCCTGCAGTGCCATGCGCATGCAGCGCGCGGCGCCTTCGCCCGACGGCGCCACCATGTCGTGGCCGTCCGACGTTGCCCCGTACCCGGCCATCTCGGCATAGATCTTCGCGCCGCGCGCCCTGGCGTGCTCGAGCTCTTCCAGCACCAGCACGCCGGCGCCGCCGGCGATGACGAAGCCGTCGCGGTCGACGTCGTAGGCGCGCGAGGCCTTGTCGGGCACCTGGTTGAATTTCGACGACATCGCCCCCATGGCGTCGAACAAGACCGAGAGCGACCAGTCGAGCTCCTCGCAACCGCCGGCGAAGATGATGTCCTGCTTGCCGAGCGCGATGATCTCCATGGCATTGCCGATGCAGTGGTTGGAGGTCGCACAGGCCGATGAGATCGAGTAGTTCACGCCCTTGATCTTGAACCAGGTCGAGAGGGTGGCGGAGGCGGTGGAGGACATCGCCTTCGGCACCGCGAAGGGGCCGACGCGCTTGGGCCCCTTGGTGCGGGCGGTGTCGGCCGCTTCGACGATGGCGCGCACCGAAGGCCCGCCCGATCCCATGATGATGCCGGTGCGCTCGTGGGAAATCTCGCCTTCCTCGAGGCCGGCGTCGCGGATCGCCTGCTCCATCGCGACGTGGTTCCAGGCGGCACCGCCGCCGAGAAACCGCATCGCGCGGCGGTCGACCGCCTCCTCCGGCGCCAGGGTCGGCGCCCCGTGCACCTGGCAGCGGAATCCCATCTTGGCATATTCGTCCGCGCGCACGATGCCGGAGCGGGCCTCGCGCAGGCTCGCCAGCACTTCCTGAGTGTTGTTGCCGATGGATGAGACGATCCCCATCCCGGTGACCACGACCCGTCGCATGATCGCCTCGCAAGCATTCTGACCCGCCCGCCGTGCGGGTGTTTCGCCGCCGGTTGCCGGGCCGGTCAGGCTCCGCTCGGCTCCATCAGGCCGTCCTGGCGGACCAGTCCGACCTTGAGGTCCTTTGCGTGGAAGATCAAGGCGCCGTCGGCGGATACCCAGCCGTCGGCAATGCCCAGCACCAGCTTCGAGCGCATCACCCGCCGGACATCGATGCCGTAGACCACGCGCTTCATGGTCGGCAGCACCGTGCCCGAGAACTTGAGCTCGCCGAGACCCAGCGCCCGGCCCTTGCCCGGTGCACCGAGCCAGCCAAGGAAGAAGCCGAGCAGCTGCCACAGCGCATCGACGCCGAGGCAGCCCGGCATGACCGGGTCGCCCTTGAAATGGCAGGGAAAGAACCAGAGGTCCGGTTTCAGGTCGAGGACGGCGCGCGCCAGGCCCCTGCCGTACTCCCCGCCGGCCTCCGCGATCTCCGAGATGCGGTCGAACATCAGCATCGGCGGCAGCGGCAACTGCGCATTGCCGACGCCGAACAATTCTCCCCGCCCGCAGGCGAGCAGATCCTCGTAGTCGTAGCTGGCACGCCGCTCTTGCATCAGCTTTCCCCGCCGGGAGCTTTGGAAATCCCGTGCGTCGATTTCCTAACACACGTTACCCGGGGGGCAAAGCGCAGGCCCGCCGGCGCCGGTCCCGACCGGCTTCAGGCGGAACAGGATTGTTGCGAAAAAGTTGCATCTAGCAGGCCAGTTCGCATATGATCTCATTCGCAACCACCTCGGGCAAGGCGAACCCCCCGAGGATATTTTGGCTGAGAGCATGACACCACCGCGTGGGATGATTGTGACAAGTACCATGGAGGGGGCCGAGCGGCCGGCGAGCCTGGTCTCGCGCGCCGAGCTGACGGGCTGCCCCTGGCATGACACCAAGGCAATGCTGCGCCAGGTGGGATTGCGGCCCACGCGCCAGCGCATGGCGCTCGGCTGGATGCTGTTTGCCAAGGGCGACCGCCACATCACCGCCGAGATGCTCTACGAGGAAGCGACCCGCGCCAAGGTGCCGGTGTCGCTGGCGACGGTGTACAACACCCTGCACCAGTTCACCGAGGTCGGTCTGCTGCGCCAGGTCGGGGTGGACGGCTCGAAGACCTATTTCGACACCAACGTCACCGAGCACCACCACTTCTTCGTCGAAGGCGAGCATGCGCTCCTCGACATCCCCGGCGCCTCGGTCATGCTGGACAAGATGCCGGCCCCACCCGACGGCTACGAGATTGCCCGGGTCGACGTGGTGGTGCGGCTGCGGCGCAAGGAACCCTGAGCCGGTTCGCCCGGCCGTGATGGCTCGTGCCCGGCTGCGTGCCGGGCATGTCGTTTAAGGTGGTGGAGCCGCCGAGCGCGATGGCCGCGCCGCCTCAATCGATCTTTTCGTCGGGATAGACGCCCCACAGGCGTTCCTGCTGGATCCAGCCGTCGAAGCCGTTGCCGACGACCCGGCACCAGGTGCCGCTGCAGCGCTTGACCAGGCCGAGCACCCCGACCTGCAGCTTGGCCAGCACTGACCGGTTGGGGTCCGGCTCGTCGTAGAGGGGGACCAGCTCGTCCTTGCTCTTGCCGTTCGCCGCCACGGTCGCGGTGCGCCGGCCGGAAAGGAGCGAGTGGTAGACCCAGCCTTCCGCTCCCTCCCAATCGCGGATGCGGCGCCAATTCTCGAACTCCGCCGTGACCTCCACCGGCAAGCCGGCGCGGCTATACACCCAGGTGACGTCGTGGTCCTTGGTGGGACCCGCGCGCACGTTGACGCGATCCGCCTTGAGACTCACGAATCGCGGGATGGGAAGCCCGCTCACCGTCTTCGGCGCTGCCGGTTGGGCGCGGGGGGCGGAGAGCGGGACCGCCACCATGATGCCAACAACGAACCCAAGCCGGAGCCACGCAGCCTGCATGATTCTCACCTACGCCTCTCATCGGAATGTGCCCCTGGCGGGACCTTCCGGCGACGACGCCCCGAGCTCCAGGCTCGGGTGCGGCCGCTTCCTGTCCGCGGGTCCTTCTGTTAGAGAGAGGCAAAAGCTGGCCCCGTCCCCCACCGGACCCGACGCGAGCCAGTTTCGATCGGCGAGGTTAAAGAGGCCTGAACGGGTGGCTGGCGACGACCTGGGCAGCCGCATACCGGCGTGGAATCCGAGTGAACGATGGCGAAAGGTAGGAAGCCGCTGGTCGTCGTCACGCGCAAGCTGCCGGACAGCGTCGAAACGCGCATGCGCGAGCTGTTCGATACCCAGCTCAACCTCGACGACAAGCCGATGAGCCAGACCGCGCTTGCCGAAGCCGTGAAGGTCGCCGACGTGCTGGTGCCGACCGTGACCGACCGCATCGACGCTTCGGTGCTGAGCCAGGCCAGCGACAAGTTGCGGCTGATCGCGAATTTCGGCAACGGTGTCGACAATATCGACGTGGCGACCGCGGTTCAGCGCGGCATCACCGTCACCAATACGCCGCGGGTGCTGACCGAGGACACCGCCGACATGACCATGGCGCTGATCCTGGCGGTGCCGCGCCGGCTCGCCGAGGGCGCCACCGTCATCACCGGCGACAAGGATTGGAGTGGCTGGACGCCGACCTGGATGCTGGGGCACCGCATCTGGGGCAAGCGCCTCGGCATCATCGGCATGGGACGGATCGGACAGGCGGTGGCCCGGCGCGCGCGCGCCTTCGGCCTGCAGATCCATTACCACAACCGGCGTCGTGTGGCGCCGCAGATCGAGGAGGATCTGGAGGCGACCTATTGGGAGAGCCTCGACCAGATGCTCGCCCGGATGGACATCATCTCGGTCAATTGCCCGCACACGCCCGCCACCTACCACCTCCTCTCGGCGCGTCGGCTCAAGCTGCTGCGGCCGGAGGCCTATGTGGTCAACACCGCGCGCGGCGAGGTGATCGACGAGAATGCGCTCACCCGCATGATCGAGGCTGGCGAGCTCGCTGGCGCCGGCCTCGACGTCTTCGAGCACGAGCCGGCCGTGAACCCGAAGCTCGTGCGGCTTGCCCGGGCCGGCAAGGTGGTGCTGCTGCCGCACATGGGCTCGGCCACGATCGAAGGCCGCATCGATATGGGCGAGAAGGTCATCATCAACATCAAGACGTTCATGGACGGCCACAAGCCGCCTGACCGCGTTCTGCCGTCGATGCTGTAATGGCTGGATTTCTTCAATGACATTGATGCGCCCGACCTTCCTCGTGCCCCGAACCGGCTATGCGGCTGGCACGATTGCGAGCTTCGCAATTGGGACATTCGCCGTGCTGGTTACTCTCCTGTCCTGGATCCGGCTGGCGGCGGCCGAGCCGATGACGGTGGACGAGTTCCGCCGCGAGCTGGTCGGCGTGCCGTTGTGCGGCACGCCCGAATCCGGACCGTTCTCCGGCAAGATGCTGTGCACCGTGCATCTGCCGGACGGCACCGCCGTGGTGGCCGGGCAGGGCATGCTGGTGCGCGGCACCTGGGAGGTCGACGCGGGACGCATCTGCCGGCGCAACGCGCACGATCCGCTCGAGCGCCGGCGCTGCATCGACTACGAGAAGACCGGCCAGGATCACTACCGCAACAGCGACGGTATCGATCTTTGCATCGGCCCGTGCCCTTGACGTTGAACGATCGAGGGCCTTGGTGGAGCACGGGGGAGGCTCGCCATCTCCTGGCTCGGCCGTCCAGCAGGAGGAACCAAGGATGCGTGCACCGATCGCGGGCGTCGCGGCAGGCGCCCTCCTCGCGACGACCATCGGCGCCGTCGCGCTCACCAAGCTCACCCCCAAGGAGATCCAGGAGACCTTCTTCAACGGCCAGCCGTTCACGGCATCGACGCCCTCCAACATCAAATTCAAGATGACCTTCATGGCGGACGGCAAGGTGACGCGCGAGCCGTTGAGCCGCGCGGCGGGCGTCAAGGGCGAAGGCACCTGGAAGCTCAGCAAGGACGGCTTCTGCACCAGCTGGAAGGGCAGCGCCTCGACCTGCTTCACCCTGGTGAACGTGGAGCCGAACAAGTGGTCGGTGGTGCGCGGCGCCACCACGGTGGCGACCTGGAGCCGGGATCAATAGGCTGGTGCCCCGTTTCCGAAGTTCGCCGCACTAGCGCGTACCCGTCAGGAATGAATCGACAGATCGCGGATCGTCGGCCGTTCCCCCGACAACGGGTTGTCGG
>Ga0066903_100002603_pt1 | contig 14253 bp, 11 predicted proteins | sample PanSoiMetaGPlot1_FD_67491 | JGI IMG/M metagenome (GOLD analysis project Ga0066903, IMG submission 67491) | Tropical forest soil microbial communities from Panama analyzed to predict greenhouse gas emissions - Panama Soil - Plot 1 (version 2) | ecosystem: Environmental > Terrestrial > Soil >...
ACGAGGACGGCACCGATCGGACGGCGTGAGTCCGCAGGATCAACTCAGCCCGCCGAGCCGCATACCTGTCGGTAGGGGTGGCCAGGCAGGAACTGCGACCACTCGGCGCGGGTCAACTCCCGGTTCGCCAGTCGGCAGGCATGCGCTTCCCAGCCAGCGGCGGTAGCGGGGTAGAGCCATACGTTGCCGGCCGTGTCGGTGGCCACGATTGTTCGCCCGTCCGGCGAGAAGGTCACGTAGAGGTAGGAACTGGGACCACCGTTGAGGTAGGCACCCGGCACCGGCAGGGAGGTGCCGATCTGCTGGCCGGTGCGCGCATCGTAGAGGCGCACCGTGCCGTCGTTCCCGCCGGTGACGAGCCGTGATCCGTCACTGCTCCAGGCGACGGAGTACACATACCCAGCCGAGGCCCGGATCGCCGGCAGCACCGGCTTGCCGGTTGTCGCGTCCCAGATCCGCAGGAAACCCTCGAGATCGGTCGTTGCCACGCGGGTGCCATCGGGTGAAATAGCCGCGCCAAGCATGTACTGGGCGGTCGGCGAGCCGTTCCAGCGCGCGAGTATCTGCCGATGGGCCGGGTCGACGACTGCTGCCTTGTTGCCGAGTTGAGAGATCGCCACGGTCGTTCCGCGAGCGGAGAACGCGACCGCCGTGGGGTCGCCGCCGCCGTGCAGCACCGTCGGCCGTGCCAGCAGCTTTCCGGTGGTGGCGTTCCACTCCGCGACGAGGCCGTTGGCATGCGCTGCGGCTGTCAGACCGCCGAGGGTGATCGGGCCGATGGCCGCCACGGTCTTCCCGTCGGGGCTGATGGTGGCCCATGTGTAGCTCGGTAGGCCTGCCTGCAGGTCGCGCAGCAGCATCGGCTTGGGCCGGAGGCCCCAGATGGCCAGCGAGCCGTGCACGGACTTGCCGAAGGTATCCCCGGCTACCAGCAGCGACCGGCCGCCGGGGCCGAAGAAGACGGCGGCGACAGCGCCGGGAACAGCGCGGAAGCTCTCGATCTCGCGCTGTGCGCGCACGTCCCAGAGATTCACCATGCCGCCGGTCGTGCCCATGGCCAGCGTTCGCCCGTCCGGGCTGAGTGCGACGTTCCAGGAGCCGAACGCCGGGTTGGACGCCGCCGCGCGGAACGTGGTCCCGAAGCTCCGCTTGCCAGTGAGGTCCCAGGCAATGGCGGTCCCGTCGTCGCTAGTGGTGTACAAGGTCGACCCATCCGCGCTGATGGCCTGGAAGGTGACAGCGCCGGCATGCCCGGTGAGAGTGCGCACCACCTGGTGGGTGGCGACGTCCCACAGACTCGTCCTGCCGTCGGAACCGCTGGTGATCGCGGTCCTGCCGTCGGGCGTGAAGCTGACCGCGCGCACACCGCCCCGGTGTGCGGACGTGGACTGGGTGACGACGCCCGTCCTCAGGTCGAGGAAGCGCACCGAGCCCGCCGCGTCACCGAAGACCATGGCCGAGCCGTCAGGAGACAGGGCGGCGACCAACCCGCCCGCACGGTATGTGCGCACGACCCGGCCGGTGGTCGCGTCTAGTACCGACGTGCTCTGGCTGCCGACGGCGACAATCTGCCGCCCGCCTGCAGCGTAGAAGACGAGACCAGTGCTGCCAGGGACGGCAATGGGCGCGCGGAGCAGCTGTCCCTGGGGCAGTGCCCACTGCACGACATAGCCGCCGATCGCTATCGCCAGCCGGTGGCCGCCGTCGGCGAAGGCGAAGTCGCCGCCCCCGAAGTTGGGGAGTCCGCTGCCGGGCTGGAAGCGTCCGAAGTCGGTGACGTTCGTGGGGAACGGGAGCCTTTGGACAATGCGGCCGGTTGCTGGGTTGAGGAAGTCGACCTCACTGGGATTCTGTGTCCCTGGAGCCCCGAAGAAAGCGAGCATGCCATCGGGTGCGTAGCCGAGGGTGGAAGGCGGGCCGTTGAAAAGGCCGGGGACTTCGCGGATCCGCCGGCCGGTGGCGGTGTCGAGGAAGAAGACGCTCGGGAAGTTGTCCTCGAGCGCCAGGGTGTGCCCGTCCGGCGATAGCGCCAGGCCGCTAGCGCGCAGGCCGTTGCCGTAGTAAGTACGGATCGCGTCTGGTGCGCGTAGCAGCGTGGTCAGCAGGTCCCCCTGCGCCTGCTCGGAAGGTGCCAACTGCGCGCCTGCCACGCCGAGCAGCATTGCCTGGTCGAGGTGCGGGTCGGCGGCAGCCTGCGCGCCAAGGCTGTCTGCCAGGGCGATGGTCGCCGAATGGTCCGCGCTCGACCGCGCTATCAGCGCGAGCGCGCCGGCGATCAGGGCCAGCGCCAGAATGACCGCAGTCCCTGCCAGCAGCGCCCGCAGGCGGCGGTTTTGCTGCCGCTGACCTCGGAGCTCACGCTCGCCCGCGCTCCGGCTGCAGTCGATGAACTCGCGCTCGAGCTCGTCGAGCTCATCGGAGTGCACGGCATTCCAGTCCAGGGCGCTCGCCAGCCGGGCGCCACGATAGAGCTCAGCGGGGTCGCGTTCGCGGGCCTCCCACTCGCGGGCGCTCGACGCCAGATGGGCACGGAAGCGCCGCTCCTCAAGGCTTTCCGCTAGCCAGGCGGTGAATCGAGGCCACTCCCGCAGCACAGCCTCGTGCGCGACCTCGACCTCATCGTCACCAATCGTGAGCAGGCGCGCCCGGACCAGCTCGGCGAGAACGCCGTCGGCGCCTCGAGTGCGGCTGAAATCCGAGACCGGCACCCGCTTGCGGACGACGACAGATCCGTCGCCGGCCGCGAGGCGGAGCATGATAGCCCGCGCGAGCGTTCGGTCATCCTCGGTCAACCGCCGGTAGGCGTCCTCGGCCAGGCGAGCGACCGCACCGCGAACGCCGCCCGAACGGCGATAGCTGCCGAACTCCAGGAGGCTGTTCTGCCGCAGCCGCCAGAGCTCAAGCAAAGTAGCCGACAGCAGCGGCAGCCCACCGGGCTCGCTCACGATGTCAGCCACGAGTGCATCGACGAGCGGGCGCTCGACCTCGAGCCCAGCGCGTCTCGCGGGGAGTTCGATCGCCCTGGCCAGTTCATCTCGTTCCATCGCACCGACGAGGACATGGTTGCGGCTGAGGTAATCCGCGAACCCCGGATAGGCGGCGCAGTGACCGTAAAAGTCGGCACGCAGGGACACGGCCACCACCGCCCGGCGCTCGGGATCGGCCGCCGCCGCCGTAAGGCTCGCGACGAACGCTGCGCGGTCGGCCTCGTCCCGGCACAGGGTGAACAGCTCTTCGAGCTGATCGACCGCCAGCAGCAGACGCTCTCCGGGCGCAACGATCGCGAGGGCATCGGGCAGCGACTCACCTCCGAGCAGTCGCCGCAGCTCGGCAAGCGGATGCTCGCCCGGCCGGAGCAGAACGACCCGCCAGCGCGCGCTTCCCGGCAAGGCGCCCGCCGACAGGGAGGCAAGCAGGCCAGCCCGCAGGATCGACGACTTGCCGCTGCCGGACGGGCCGACGATTCCCACGAGCGGTGAGTCGACAACCCGAGCGACGAGGTCGCCGACGAGCCGTTCGCGCCCGAAGAAATACTCCGAGTCGGCGATGTCGAAATGAGCCAGGCCCTTGAACGGGCACAGCTGAACGCCTGGCAGTTCGCCTCCGGCCTCCGCTGACAGGCGTGGTGCGGCATCCAGGCTCGGATCGTGGAGCAGGATCGCCCGCTCGAGCTGCTGCAACGCCCGGCTCGGCTCCAGGCCGAGCTCCTCATTCAAGGTCTGCCTCGCTAGCCGGTACGCGTCAAGCGCATCGGCTTGGCGGCCAGCGCGGTACAGCGCGAGCATCAGCTGACCGCGCAGCCGCTCCTGGAGCGGATTCGCGAGGATCAGCGCTTCCAATTCGCCGACAAGTTCGGCGCCCTTCCCCTGAGCCAGATCGGCGTCGACGCGGTCAGCAATCACCGATTGCCGCATCTCCTCCAGGCGCCGGATCTCTGCCTGCGCGAACTCCCGCACGGCCAGGTCGGCCAGGGCCGGCCCGCGCCAGAGGGCGAGCGCCTCGCGAAGCTTGACGGACGCCGAAAGCGCGTCTCCCGCGCCCAGATCGCGTCGGCCTTCTGCGACAAGCACCTCGAACCGGTGGATGTCGATCCCTGCCGTGCCGGCCCGTAGCAGATACCCGCCGCTGCGCGTCGCGAGCACGCCGGTTCCACCGACGGATGGCCCTCCGTCGAGCAATCGCCGCAGCCTCGAGACCGTCGCCTGGACCGCGTTCAGCCCCGTCTCGGACAGGCCGCCGCCGGCCAGTTCCTCGACAATCCGGTCGGTCGAAACGAACTCGTTGGCGTGCAAGAGCAGCAGGCCGAGCAGCGCGCGCTGCCGCTCTCCGCTGATCTTCAGCGGCTCTCCGTCCCTGAGGATCTCCAGGGGCCCGAGCAGGCGGAACTCGAACCGACTCTCGGGCGATTCGGCGCTAGCCGTGGTCATGGGCCTGATTATCGGCGTAACGGCCGTTCTTGTCACTCTGTGTCCCAAAACCGGCACTAAGTTCGCAGGCGCTTGACAAGTTCGGTCAGCCGCTGGCGCTCGGACTCGTCGTGGGCCGAGTCGATGAGGTCCATGATCGTCACCGGCCGGCGGAGCCGCTGGGCCGTGGCGGCCGTGACGCGCTGCAGCTCAGAGAGAATGGCCAGGCGCTCGGCCTGCCGGCGGGCTTCCTGAAGGCTCGCCTCAAGCTCGAAGGCGAGTTCGTCGAGGAAGTCACCGGGCAGCCGCGCTGGGCGTGACATGTGCACTGGGGTGGTCGGAGCCGCCCGCGATCGGGGCTTCCAGGGGATGCGCATCGCTCGTCAGCCCTCGGTGCCCGGGTGCCACTTGCGGCGGCGGTGGATCAGCCCGGCCGGATCCGTGATGGGCGCAATGACCGAGGACTTGTTCCCGGATCGCTGGCGAGGCGTCGCGTGCTTCATCGTGGCCTCCTTCATCGCCTCGTCCCTTCGCCAGTGCGCGGGATGAACGCCTTGATGCTGCCAGGAAGCGCTGACATCGGCCTGACATCATGCTGACGGGCCGCCCACGACGAAGCTCGGCGCGCGACCTCAACCCAGAAGCAGAGAATGGCTGGGGTCGTCGGGGTGCCAGGGCCGATCGCCGGAAGTGCGGTACCCGTGGGTGCGCCGTCTTGCGCAAGAGCACCCAACTCTGCGCATAATATGCGTCACCCACCATACCAGGCATCTATCTACTGGGAATGCGCGATCTGCTGCATCCGGTCAACCCCGAAAGGCGCGCCCCATGTCCGATGCACGCGAACCGACCAGTCCGAATCGCCAGTGTCCGCAGTGCTTTGAGGAGATAAGCTCCAAAGCTCGTATATGCCGCTATTGCCACTCGGATCTACACGTGGAGAGCCAAAGCCAAGTCCTCAGCGAATGGCTACGCGCACATCCCACGCTGACAATCTCGTTGGCCACGTTCCTCTATGTCACCTTCCGCGTCTACCAGGCAGCAGATTTTGACGTTAACAATATGCTCAAAATCCTTCAGGCTAGCGGAATCACCCCCATCCTGATCGGCGTTCTCCTCGTGCAGCTACCGGCAGAGCTCTTGCTTCTCACCCTGGCCGCGTGCTGGTGGCTGCACTCCGCCGCATCCGACCGATCCGACGGATCTCCTGCTGGGGCGAGCACAGAACCACTCCTCGCCGGTTCCCGCGCGTTGCCCGCACTCCTCCTAGCAATACTTATCCTGCTGTCCTATGTGATTATTCCCTGGCCATTCTTCGTGATGTCGCTTCTGGTAGTTGGTTCTACATTGCTGATTTCGCGCAGAACGATGAAGATGAGGAGCGATGCAACCACGGCCGAGCCGGCCCGTTCCCGTCGCATCCTCGTGCGGTTCATTACGCTCCGGCGCCTGTTGCTGGCTCTTGCGGTCGCCGTCCTCGTCTACGCCATAGGTAGTCCTGCCATTTGGGTGGACGCTGAGATGGTCACGACCACCGACCACGGCGAGATAGTTGGCTATGTTATCGCTGACAGCGACGGATGGACGACGATTCTGACGCCCACCTGGACTGGCTATTTGCAGCATGGCAATAGCGTAATCCTAGAGAAGACCGCGAACATTACGAAGCGACAACTGTGCGCCATCACCATACCGCAACCCTCGATCTTTGGAATCAAGATGTACCGGCCTATCCAGCTGTGGCATGCCTGGATGAATCACCGGTCGGTGCCGACGCTGTCATCACGCTGCCAGATCGGAAGTCCTACGGCGAAATTATGGCGCGAGAACGTGACAGATATGTCGATGCACTTCGTGCCCTCGGTGTCGCGTGCATAGTCTTTGGCCACTGGTTCAGTGCGACGGCCTGGTGGGGCCCTGGCCGCGTGGGCGTGGGCAGCATCCTGTCAAGCATTCCACCATTCTGGCCCGCCACATGGGTATTCATGGCGGTGCCCGTTATGCTCTTCGTCGGCGGCTTCTCGAACTTCATTGCTTTGAGCCATTGCCTGGGAGGACGTGGTGGCTATCGAAGGTTCTACAATAGGCGATTGCGTCGCCTGCTTGGGCCCGTGGCGTTCTTCGGCGGAATCTGGATTGTGGTCGAATTCTTGTCGCACCTGCTCTCCGTCGGCGGCGATCGCTTGATTCGTGGGGTTGACCTCGGTGGCGCTGGGCCTTTCGGTCCGTTGTGGTTCATCGCGGTGTATTTGATAATCGTGATGATGTCCCCGGGTCTCGTTTGGCTCCACCGAAGGTATCGGATTGCGATCCCGATAGCGCTCTGCGCTGGCTGCGTTGGCGTCGACATACTTCGGTTCGTGGGACACGTTCCGGCAGTGGCATGGCTGAACATAGCCCTCGCGTGGCTGCTGCCACATCAGCTTGGATTCTTTTATGCGGACGGATCCTTCGATCGCGCTTCGCCGAAGCTGGCGGCAGGCATGTGTGCGGCCGGGTTGCTTGGCCTAATTGTTGGGTCGAGCACAGTTTATTCGCCGACCATTGGATACGTGCCTGGACTTGGCCCATCGAATATGGATCCGCCAACGACCATGATCGTTGTGCTCTCGATGTGGCAGGTAGGACTCGTCCTCCTGTGCCGTGGCTGGATAGTCGCTGCTCTGGGCTTGCGGGCCGTCGAGACGATAGTGATGAAGCTGAATGCGGTCATGATGAGCGTGTATCTGTGGCATATGACGGCACTGCTGCTCGCACTGCTCATGCTAAAACCGCTGGGACTGGCAAATTCCGACCTGCTAGTGAGTCAGTGGTGGTCTCAACGGCCAATGTGGCTGATCGTGGCAGCGGCCATCCTGGTGGTCGTGATAAGGCTGGTTGGGTGGGTTGAGCGTGAAGGGGCGCCAGACGTACGGGTTACGCCGAAGGCGTACCCGCTGACGGATGCGTGACATGGGCAAGCAGTCTCGATTCGCCATGGGCTCGGAGCGCCGTCTCGTTCGGCTTGAGAGCGCGGGTGGCAATGTAACCGGGCATGTAGCGTGCGGTGGGATTCGCGTGATGCGGTGCTTCGGTCAAATGGGTGAGGTGAAATCCTGCGGCGAGCTGGCCGCCGATTTGCTCGGTCAGCGAGTGGCTGAACTCGGCCGGGCCGTCTGCGTGATATTGCTCCCGCTCATCCTCAGGCAGGTCCAATGAGCTAAACGGAAGCTTGTAGCGAACCACGAGTTCGCCCCGCTCCTGCGCGGCGAGATCGAAGATGAACAGGTCCGGGTTCAGGAACCCGGCAAGCAGGATGCCGCCGGGCCGCAGCACTCGGAACGACTCGCGCCAGACTGGCGCGAGTTCTGGGCAGAACACATTCGACACCGGGTTGAACACCACATCGAAGCTGGCATCGGGGAAGACGCTCAAGTCACGCATGTCGCCGAGCACTGTCCGGATGGTCAGTCCCTCCCGGGCCGCTACTTCCTCATCGCGGCCAAGCTGCCGCGGCGAGTTGTCGAACACGGTCACCGTCGCGCCCGCCGCTGCTAGGACAGGACCTTGCTGCCCGCCGCCACTTGCCAGGCACAGCACCGCGGCGCCCGCTAGTTCTGCAGGGAACCAGTCGCGCGGCATGGGCTCATAGCCGATGAGCACCACCGACCAGTCTCCGGCCCGCGCCCTGGCGATGACATCAGTCCCGACCGGCCTGGTCCACTCATTCTCATTGTCTACTTCGCGGTCCCACGCAAGACGGTTGTGCGCGACAGGATCGAAACTCCCAGCCATAGTTGTGCAGCATATTGGGCGCGTACGGCGGAGACCGGTCATCGCGGGGTCAGCATGCAGAACTCATGGCCATCGGGATCGGCCATGACCACCCAGCTGACCTCGCCCTGGCCGATGTCGACCGGAGTGGCCCCAAGCGAAACCAGCCGGTCGACCTCCGCTTGCTGATCACCGTCGACGGGTGGAGCGACGTCGAAATGCAGCCGGTACTTCCCGGTCTTCGGCGTCAGCGGCGGGCCGCCCCAGCTGATTTTCGGGCCGCCGCTGGGCGAGCGGATCGCAGTCTCCTGGTCCTGATCCCAGACCAGCGGCCAACCCAGCGCCGCGCTCCAGAAGTAGCCAGCCTGCTGTGTACCCTCGCACGCAAGCTCTGCGAAGAATCCGCAGTCGGCGAGGAAGTTGTTGCCAGGTTCGATGACGCAGAACTCGTTACCTTCGGGGTCCGCGAGCACGACATGACCCTCCTCCGGGCGCTGGCCAACGTCGAGGTGCCGGGCACCGAGCCTGACGGCTCTGGCCACCGTCTGCTGCTGGTCCTCCAGGGACGTGCTCGTCAGATGGAAATGCATCTGGTTCAAGCCGATCTTCGGCACCTCAGTCGGAAGGAACCGGATCCGGAACCCGGTGTCATCGCTGGGCAGAAGCGCGGTGCCGTCATGAGGGTCGTCGGCCATCTCCCAGGCCAGGACGCCGGCCCAGAAGCGCGCCAGACGCCGCGGGTCGTTCGCATCGAAGCCGAGCGCGTCAAGGTGACACGTCACAAGGCACAACGCTAGAGACCCCGGCCCGCCGCGCAAAGCGAATAAGTCAGGGAGCGGGCAGGACCGGGCTAACCACCCACGAGGTGCCATTCCAGTGCAGGATGTGGGCGAGCGCGGTGCCGCCGACCGGCTGTGAGCCGCCGACCGCCCAGGCATTGCTCGCTGACCTTGCGACCACGCCGCGCAGCGCTGCGCCGCCCCCGCCCGGGCTCGGGCTGGTCAGCCGCCGCCAGATGTGTCCGTTCCACCGCGCGACGAACGTCGCGCCGCGCTGCGTGGATCCGACCGCCCAGACGTAGTTCCTTGCCACGATCGCCACGCCGTTCAGGGATCTGGCCGCAGCCGGCATGCCCGGTACGATCCGCCAGGTCCGGCCGTTCCAGTGCAAGGCGACGGGATGGCCGGAGGCGGTGCGGCCGACCGCCCACGCGTTCCGGGCCGAGTTGACAGCCACCGCGGTGAGCCAGGCATCGCCGCGGAGCGCCGGTGCCGCCACGTGGCTCCAGTGCTGGCCGTTCCAATGCAGGATGAACATCCCGATGCTGGTCCGATGAAAGACGGCGCCGACCGCCCAGGCATCACCGGCAGAACGGACAGCGACACCGCTGAGTTGGGCATTGCGGTTCGGGAACGGCATCCGCCGCCACGCTGTGCCGTTCCAGTGCAGGATGAGCGGCCCACCTGGAGCCGTCTGGAAGGGCACGATGGCGCCGACGGCCCATATGTCCCGTGCGGAACTCGCGGCCACGCCAGACAACAGCGAGTCGACGCGCGCAGCCGGGTTTGTCACGAGTTGCCATGCCGTGCCGGTCCAGTGATACGTGAGCCCGGTCGACGTGTTGTCCGAGAACGAGCTTCCCACGGCCCATGCGTTGCGCGCGGAAATGGCGGCCACGCCCGTGAGCTCGCTGCCATTGTTGGTCGGCGGCGCGGTCACCTTGGCTAGCTGCCAGGCTTGCCCGTCCCAGTGCGCGATCATCGGCAGCGGCGAGCCGTTGAGCCAGCTGTTCCCGACGGCCCAGGCGTCGGACGCCGAGGTAGCGGTCACCGCGACGAAAGCGCCGCCCAGGCCAGGCGGCTGAGCTTGCGAACGGTCTGTACCACCGGGGGCGGTCGCGGCAAGGGCCGCGGAAACGCCGACCGGCACCACCGCGACGGCGGCGGCGATGAGGACGATGCCGCGCCTGACACCGCGCAGCCGGGGTCGCCCTGCCCGTGTCCTGGCATTGACCGGATCGGTCATGCCTCTTGGACGTCTGCCAGCAATTAATGGTTGACAGTCAGGGTCGGGCGCCAATTCCGGACGCAGAAGTTGGTCAGCGGTTCACGCGGAAGTGGCCCGGCGGAAGCTGGCCACGGCGAGCGGGATGGCGACGAGGAGGAGTCCGGCGATCCAGGCCAGCGCCTCGGCGAGTGGCCTCGCCGTGGGTCCGCCGAGCGCCAGTGCCCGCAGCGCGCCGACGATGACTGTGACCGGGTTGATCCTGGCGAAGGCCTGGAGCCAGCCGGGCATGGTGGCCACTGGGACCAGCGTGGAGCTGGTGAAGGTCAAGATGATGACCGGGAACAGCCCGGCCAGCCCGGCGGTTTCGGCGTCACGCACAGCGAGCCCGAGCCACATGTTGAGCCAGGAGAACGCGAGGCCCGTCGCGGCGGCCAGCGCCACCAAGGCCACCGCCGCGGCCGGGCCGGCATGGAACCGGAAGCCAATGGCTGCGCCGACGCCGATCATGATCGTGGTGACGAACAGGTTGCGGGCGGCATCAGCACCGGCGCGGCCCGCCAGGATCGCCGCTGCCGGGGTGGGCAGCGACCGGAACCTGTCGATCATTCCGGTGGCCAGGTCATCGGCGACGGCCACCGCGGTCTGTGAGGCGCCGAAGCCGATCGCCAGCACGAGCACCCCGGGGAGCAGGTAGTCCACGTAACGCGCGACACCTGGCACGCGGACGGCGCCGCCGAACGCATAGGTGAACAACAGCACGAGCAGGATGGGCTGGAACGTGGCGAGGGCCAGCTGGGTCGGGACGCGGGCCAGGCGGCGCAGGTTGCGGGCGGTGATGGCGGCCGCACCAGCGAACACAGATCCTCGCGGCGGAACCAGGGCATCGGCAATGGTGCTGGCGGTCATCGTGTCCTCCCCAGGACCGAGTCGAATGTGCTTGCGTCGCCCGGCGGGTCTGCGCGGTCAGCGTCACTGGCCGGCTGGACCCTCGGCCGGCCGGTCAGGGCCAGGAACACGTCCTCCAGGCTGGGGCGGCGCACCGCCAGCTCGGCGACCCGCATCCCGGACCCGGCCAGCCGCTGCGCCAGGTCGGCCAGGACGGCCGTGCCGTCGCTGACGGGCAGTGTCACTCGGCCAGTCCTGGCATCGATGGCTGGCGATCCGGTGCCGAGCCCGACCAGCACCTGGGCCAGCCCTCGGGGATCGTTGCCCGGTGCCGCCTGCACCTCCAGCCGGTCCCCGCCGGCGCGCGCCCTGAGCGCGCCCGGCGCGCCGCTGGCGATGACCTGGCCATCGTCGATCACCACGACCGCATCCGCGAGCCGCTCGGCTTCCTCCAGGTACTGCGTGGTGAGCAGCAGGCTCGTCCCGCCCGCGGTCAGTTCCGCCAGCAGCTCCCACAAGGCGATCCGGCCGTGCGGGTCAAGTCCGGTGGTCGGCTCGTCCAGGAAGACGACCGGCGGGCGGGCGACCAGGCTCGCGGCGACGTCGAGACGGCGGCGCGTCCCGCCTGAGTAGACACGAACCTGGCGGTCGGCGACGTCGGCCAGGCCGAAGCGGTCGAGCAGTTCCCCTGCTCGGCTGATCGCATCACTGTGGCTCATGCCGTACAACCGGCCGGTCATCAGCAGGTTCTCCCTGCCGGTCAGGTACTGATCCACCGCCACATACTGGCCCGACAGGCCGATCAGCCGGCGAACCGCTGCCGCCTGAGCGACCACGTCAAGGCCCGCCACGCGGGCTCGGCCCCCGTCCGGGCGTAGCAGGGTCGCCAGCACGCGGACCATGGTGGTCTTGCCTGCGCCGTTCGGCCCCAGCAGTCCAAGGACGGTGCCTGGCCGCTGCTCGAAGCTGGCGTCGTCGAGCGCGCGAATCGCACCGAACCGCTTCGACAGGCGATCCACGACGATCGCCGGCTGTTCGGTCATCCTCTCCTCCAGTCGTGTCAGGCTATGTGGGTGACTGGTCACCCACTATACTCGGCGCATGGCGAGAGTCACAGCGGGCGTCAAGGAGGCGACCCGGGCCAGGCTGCTAGCGGCGGCAGCGCGCGAGTTCGCCCAGGTTGGCTTCGAACGCGCCAGTGTCGACGCGATCTCGGTCGCCGCTGGGTGCGGCAAGGGAACGATCTACAACTACTTCTCCTCCAAGGAAGAGCTCTTCCTGGCCGTGGTCGAACAGGCCCTCGCTCAAGCCGCCAGGACGAGCGCAGTCCTGGAAGGTGCCACAGCGCGGCAGCGGCTCACCGCGACGCTCGCGGGCTTCTGCGACTGGGCAGGGCAGCACGACGCCCTGGCACGCGTCCTGATCCGGGAGTGCCTGATGGGCACGCCCGGCCTCTATCCGGCTGTGATCGGCGCGGAATGGCCGCTCACGGCGGAACTGGAGGCAGCCATCGGCGACGGCATTCGGGACGGCGAACTGCGCGGCGACCTGCCCACGGACCTGCTGGCGCTGGCCATGGCCGGGCTGGTCGACCTGGCCCTGGTTCAGCACTGGGCGTCGGGCGGTACCCGGCCGTCGCTGGCCGAGATCCCGGCGCTTGTGCTCGCCTTGCTGCTCGGCCCGGGGCCGACGTAGGCGGTGTGAGCAGAGACGACAGCGCCCCGGGCCGCGAACGCGGCCCGGGGCGCCATCGTCTATCGATCTAGAACTGGATGCGCCACACTCCACGGCCGTGGGTAGCGGCGTAGATGAACCCGTTGGGGCCGACGGTGAGGTCGTCCACTACGGCATTGGGCATCCCGGTTCCGAGCCGGGACCAGGTGGTGCCAGCGCCCTGACCGGCCAGCGCGGTGAACACGCCCTGGTCGGTGCCGAACGCGAGCTTGCCGCCGCTCAGCACGATGGCGTCGCCTGGGATGTCAGGCAGGTTCCCGGTGATGTTAGTCCAGGTCGCCCCTCCGTCGGTGGTCTCGAACACGTGGCCGATGCCGCCGCCGGGGATCCAGCGCCTGGAGAAACCGCCGAACGCCGCATACGCGTGCGCGGGGTTGCTCTGGTCCACCCAGACGCCGGCGATGTAGCGGTTAGGCAGCCCGGTCGTGCTGACCTGGTGCCAGGTGCCGCCATAGTTAGTTGCGATGCCTGTCTTGAAGCTCGGGCTCGGGTTGCCTCCGCCGTGCACCCAAGCGGCGTAGATTATGCCGCCGTTGTTGGCTGACGACATCGCCGTGACCGAGTTGCCCGCACCGGTGTCGTACACCGGTGTCCACGAGCAGGCGGCGTTGGTGCACGCGGTGTTCCATCCGTCGGTGGACACCCACACGAACTCGCCGCCGATCAGCCAGGTGTTGGTGTTCTGCTGGTCTTGCGTGATCGGCGTCCAGAACCGCGCGTTCGGGTCGCAGTTTGCCCTCGGCCCGCCGGGAAGCCCCGTAATGCTCTGGGCCACGCAGGTCGGGCTGATGAAGTCGGCGAACGAGTGACCGCCGTCTTTGGTCGAGTACATCGTGCCGTCGACGTACTCGCCAACCAGGTTGTTCGCGTTTGCCGGATCCACGATGACGGAGAACCCGTCACCGCCGGCCGGCGTCACCATCTGGTTGCTGCTGTCTGCGAGGAACGACGAGCCGTTGTCCTGCAGCCCGCCCCAGACGGCGGTGCCTCCGTTGAAGGCCCCGGCCCTGGCGTCGTAGTACTGCAAGGTGTGCAGCGTGGCGTTCAGGTCAGTCCAGTTGCCGTCCATACTGTCGTCCGACAGTGGGCGGCTGTAGACGCCGCCGTCGTTGCCGATGACGATCTTGCCGTCGGTGATCATCATCGCGTGCTGGTCGGGGTGCGTGGTCTTCGGGCAGCTGAGCGTGGCATCGCAGGCGTAGTTGTAGTTCCAGTACGGGCTCGCCGTGATCCACGTGGCGCCGCCGTTCTTGGACTCGTACACCTCCTCAAGCCCGGCGTAGATGTGGTTCGGGTGCATCGGGTCGACGGCCAGGTCCTGGTTGTACCAGGTCTGCACGCCCGGCGTGCCGAACGTCGGCGAGGCCGACCCCGACGCTGCCAGCTTGGCCGCGCTCGCGATCAGCTTCCACGGCCCGGTCACGCTGGCCGGGTCGCCGCCCGTGGAGAAGATGCCCTGGAGCACCGA
>Ga0066903_100002604_pt1 | contig 14251 bp, 1 predicted proteins | sample PanSoiMetaGPlot1_FD_67491 | JGI IMG/M metagenome (GOLD analysis project Ga0066903, IMG submission 67491) | Tropical forest soil microbial communities from Panama analyzed to predict greenhouse gas emissions - Panama Soil - Plot 1 (version 2) | ecosystem: Environmental > Terrestrial > Soil >...
CGGTGTCCTGTACGCGCAGACCGATACCAACCCGGTCGGCCAAAAAGACGCGAGCTCCGGAACGATCTGGCGCATCGACGCCACAACCGGCGCCGCAACCGTCATCGGCGCGAACGTCGGGCGTCCGCGCAGCTTCGCGGCGCTGTCCGACGGCAAGCTCGCGCTCGCCGACTACGAGAATCAACGCGTCCGGATCTTCGATCCGACGAGCGGCGCCGTGTCCGACCTGGCCGGCCTGCAGGGGTGTCTGGGGTCGGCGAACGGCACGGCCGGCAAAGCGCGGTTCACTGAGCCCCGCGGGCTAGTCGTCGTCGCCGGCGATCGCATCATCGTCGCCGACCGAACCGCTCACATCCTGCGCGAAGTATCGCGCGCCGGCGTGGTCACCACCTTCGCAGGGGACGGTGTGGCGGGCACCATCGACGGTCCGCGCGCGGGCGGCGTGCGCTTCGACCAGCCCGCGGCGCTGGCGGCCGACGCGGCCGGAGACGTCTTCGTGTCCGACTTCGGCGCGCATCGAATCCGTCGCATCGCCGCCGACGGGACAGTGACGACCGTCGCCGGCACCGGCACCGGCGGGTTCATGGACGGCCCCGGCAACTCGGCCGAGTTCTACGGGCAGGAAGGGATCGCCGTCAGCCCAGACGGCGCAACGATCTACATCGCGGACGGAACCCTCGGCGACGAGCCGCCCGGTCCCTATCACCGAATCCGGAAGATCACGATCGGACCGTGACTAGGAGAGTCCGGCGGTTGTTTCGTGAGTTCCCGATCCCACAAACACCGGTTCAACCAGACGGTCGGGGGCGAGGCGTCCCCGGTTGCTTCCCTAGTGAGTGATCTGGTTACCCTGCAGCATGATGACCGGGGTCGTATTGTTGTACTCAACGCCAAAGAAGCCCATTCCTCCCAGGCCTGGCAGTCCAATTGGCGAGACGCCGATGCCGAGCCCAGGCGCGAGGTTGCCTTGGACCCCATAGCTTCCTCCTTCCGGACCCAGATCTAGCACTAAGCCGCCTCCTGATCCCATGAGTGCCGGCAGACCGCCGTCCTGGATCTGAAACAGAATGGCTGGCCCGACCGCAAGCCCGAAACCCATGCCGAAGCGCATACCGACGGTCGACGTCAGGGCGACCCGGCCATCAGTATCCAAGAGGATCATGGTGGAGTTCGTTAGCCCAAAGGCGGCGAGCTGGCCGGATGTCTGCACGCCAAATCCAAAGACTGCGGCAGGGTGGCTGATGAAGACGATCGGGTCACGTTTCGGCTCCCAAACAAAGTCCGCATCAATCTGAGGTATTTCGCAGCCCAGGTGACAATCCGGCACGCTTCCGAACGCACCGACGTCGCCGCTCGTCTTGCCGCCAGCGGCAACCGTGTTGAGGTTCGGCGGCGGGTCGGGTATCGGATCTCCGCCCCCGGCCAATGTGGTGAGGGTGAGCTGGACATTGGTCGGATCGGACGCGTAGAGGAAAATCCTGGTTCGGAGCCTGAAGTCTCCCGCCCCTCCATCCCCTTGGTTCTGGGCCAAATTCGCCTGGCTCACGTTGGCGAAATGTTTGGCGGCGAAACCTGCGGCTCCCAACGCCGCCCCTTGCACCTCGCCTTCGAGAATGTTGATGCCGAGGCCCTTGCCCCAGATCACGTCGCTCAAGCCTGCGTCGAGGCCACCCCCGACAGCGCCTCCCACAAGCGCACCGGCCAGATTTTGCCCAATCTGCCCGCCGACGCCCGCCCCGACCGCCCCTGAGAAGCCCCCCAGGCACGCGTTAACAGCAATCACCGAGAACGGGGTATTGTTCTGGATCGCGGCCGTAACGCTGAGCGCGGTGTTGAGAATCATGAACGCGATGTCACAACCCGCTCCGCCCGTGTAAGGGCAGGCGATGACTCCGACGAGCGCGAAGGTGAAGCTGACCCAGTCGTCGATGCTGTCGAGGAAATATCCGGTCGGGTCCGTGTATCGCAGCGGATTGTTCTGAACGTAACTGTACCGGTTGTAGCTCTGTAGATCTGTTTCCGATTGGATATTCGGATCGGGCGACAGGAAGCGGCCCAGTTCGGGGTCATAGACGCGGCCGTTCATGTTCACCAGCTCGACGTTGGGAATCGTCTCGTGACCGGTGAATCCGCGACGCCCGACGGGGAGGTCAAACGTCGCGAGATCCGCGAAGGTGCTATCCGGGTTCCGCCGAGCGCCCCACGGATCGTAGTCAAACTCCGTGGCGTCCGCCCCGCCCCATTGCGGCGTCATGACGTGGCCCACCTCGTCGCTCATGGCGGTCACAGACCCGAGATGATCGTAGTGATAGTACTTGGTCGCCGTCGAGCTCGAGCCCGCCTGGTCCGTCACGACCCGCAGCGCGAACGGGCTGCCGCCATGCGCGCCGGCAGCATAGATGTAGTGGACGTGCTGGACGGTAGCTCCCGTCGTGGTTCGCTCGTACAGGCTCTTTCCGTTCCCGCCCAACCCGACGTACACGGTCCGCGAGGGATCCTGGCTCGAGGGCGACGTCGCGATCTGCACCACCCGGTTCTGGTCGGCCCCGTAGATGAAGTCGGCAGCGCCGGTGTCATTCCCCAAGGACGTCTTGGGATCATTCTCGACGTGAATGATTTTGTCGTCGCTGTTGAATGTCAGCAAGCGAGATCCGCCGCTGGTCATGTTTCCGTGGTTGTCGTAGTTGAACAGCGCCCCATCGGACGTCGAACAGAGCGTGTGCGGTCCAGGATTGCGGGCGCCCACCGAGCAGCCGCCGCCGTACGTGTAGCCGAGCCCGTTCTTGTTCGTGATGTTTCCGAGGCTGTCGTAATCGTAAGACTCCGATCGCGTGTATTCGGCGTTCATGGTGGTGTTGACCGTTTTCAGTCGATTGAGCGAGTCGTAAGTGAACTTCTCGTCGGCGAATGTCTGGTCTGCTTCATTAAAGCGTGAGCGAAACGCGAGATCCCCGACCTCGTCGTATCCGTACGTCAATTCCTGGATGGTCGTCTCGTTGTCCGCGTGCGCTGTGCTGGTGGATCCCATCAGCCAACCGGTCGAGTCATTCCGGTTCTTTATGGTCTCGACGCCGTTGGCGGTGTACTCCGTCGTGACCTGCCCCAGCTGATTCATCTGGGTCGCGACCCAGTAGACCTGTCCCGTCGTCGCATCATCGACGTATTGCAGATCTCCGGGCGCCGTGTAGTGGTACCCAATGGACAGCCTGCTCCCATCCACCTGGGGATAGGTGACGACGCTCTGTCTGTCGATGGCGTCGTATTGATAGTCGGTTGCGAACGTCTCTCCGTCGATGCAGTCCTGAACCTGCTCGACCTCGCCGAACTGCGTGTAGCTCCAGGTCCGGATGGCCCGGTTCCCGTCCGTTGAGCTGGTCACGTACGACGGCGCCGCGCACGGTCCATGGAGGCGTGCGTCCGGCGCGCTGATCATCGCAGCGATCCTGCCGACACCGGCCCCAGGCGCGACGTCGTAAAACCACTGCGAAACGTCGCCGGTGGGATCGGTCTTGCTCGTCAATCGACCCAGCGCATCGTACGTCTTCTTGATCGGCTCCCCGCTGCTGTCGACCATCTGCACGATGTCGCCGAAGGCGTCGAACGTGTACACCCAGTTTCCGACGTCGGGATCGTTGACGATGTACTTGCGACCTCGGGCGTCGTACGAGTACACAATGATGTTCGAGTGACCGTCGACCGGGGGAGATTGGATGGCGGTCGGATTCCCGTCGGCGTTGAACGAGAAATGCGTGGTCGCGCCGGCATTGTCCTGTACGGCGATGATCTTCCCGAGGGCGTTCTTCGTCTCCGTGCGCGTCTGCATCCCGCCGCGGACGCCCACCCCGGTCGTGATCGACGTTCCCGAATAAGTGATCGTCGTATGCAAGACGTCCGGCGACCCGATCAGCCCATTGATGACGCCTTCTTGATCCAAGATGTCGATGGTCCGGTTGAGCCCATCGTACTGATACCCCGTGACAAACCGTATGCTACTGCCGTGGCGAAACGGCTTCGATTTGTTGAGCACCTGACCGATGTGGTTGTAATTCGTTACCGTCTGTACGAAGAAGCCATCGAAGTCGCGAGACAACGTCCCAATCTCGCGACCCAGCACATCGGAGTAGACGAAGTGCTCGCCGCCGTTCGCCTCTTGCCTGACGGCGACGATCGCCGACCCCGCTGGGTCGGCGCTGGTCGTCAGATAGCGCAGGGTGCTGGTGGCGATGCCAGGTCCGGGACTGTTGCAGTGATCGGTTTCGGAAATCCGATTCCCCACGGCGTCGATCGCGTAGCAGGTGGAGATCCCGTTTGGTCCGGTCTTTTGCAGCAGCGTGCCGCTATTGACGTCATACCAGGTGTATTCGCTCTGCCCCAAGGCGTTGGTCGTCTTGACCGGGAACATCCCGAGCGGGGGGGCCGCGCTCTGATTGACTAGCGGGACCACGAAGTCGTTCGGATCGTAGCTGACGCTCGTCGTCCGCGAATCCGGCGCTCCAAGCTGGCACCCGGTGGGATTGCTGTCGCAGATCGTGGTCGTAGCGACGTTCCCGAATTTGTCGTAGGTGTAGGCCGTGTCCAGCTCGACGCCCGGGCCCCCGCCCGGTTGGAGCTGACGCAACACGAGGGGGCTGGTCTGTCCCTGGTTGGGCTGGTTGGGGGAGCGAGCGTATTGAAACGACGTCGTGTAGACGATCGGCGCCAACTTCGCGGGCGCGATCTCCTGTGTGGTCACCGTCGTTACCTTCGGCGTGCCTTGCAACTGGGTGACGCTCCCCTCGTCGCCGTAATCATTGGCGACCTTCTTTTCCCAGGTCTCGTTCTGCGTCGCGGTGTTCTCGATCGACGTGGTGGTGTCGGTGAGTGTCAGGTTCCCGTTGTCGTCGTAAGTGAACGTCGAAACAGCTGCCAACAAGGGTGGAAACGACCCGAGCGATCTGTCGGCCGATGTTCCTGATACGTAAATACTGTCGTCCTCGATCTGCGAGGGGTAGACGAACAGTGACGTTTTAGGGGCGACGTTGTTGCCTGGTAGCACACAGGGTGACGTGGCCAGGCCGGCGAACAGCGGCGTCGTCCCGCCGACGGCACAGTATTGCGTGTTCGTAATGTGGAAAAGAACGGGCGTGGGATCTCCATCGCCGACCGTGTAGGTTCGCTTTACCGAGGTCGGCATGCCCGTGTATGGGTAGTTCTGGGCGAAGGTCGTTGTAGTGGCCATCCCGCCTGGATCAGTAACCGTCACCGAAGCGAAGCCCTGCACACCGCGTGCGTTGGTGCTCCCGCGCAAGTCTCTATACTGATACGTTGTGGAGACCGTCGCGTTGGCACCCAAACCGTCGTCGTCGTCCACCTTCGAAACGACCCGGAGCGGGACTGTCGCGTACATCGTGCCTTGAGCGAGAGCCCCGGTGTCTCCGTAAATGCCGCTCGTCTGGGCGTCCCCGGACGTAATCGTGGCGTAAGTAACCTGGCTCTTCTTGGCGAGGCCCTTGGGGAAGCCCTTGATCATGGGCGGCTGGAAGGTGTTGATCCAGGCCACGTTACCGACGGTCGTCGGTTGTCCGCCCCCTACACAAAAGCGGTAGCTGCTATTCGGGCAGGATGCGGAGGCGAGTATGTCGGGCATTCCGTCGCCGTTGATATCCACGAAATAAGGGTCCCCGATCGATGGAAAAATGGCCGGGCCGACCGGGCTGTTGGCATCGACCACGAACCCCGAAGCGGTATCCCGGACATCTTTCCACGTCGATCCGGTATTGAAGAGAATCGCGTAGTCGCCGTTAGCGTTTCCGCCCCCGACAGCGTGTGGCACCTGGAGGTCGACGCGACCGTCTCCATTCAAATCGCCGACAAGACCGGTGTAAGTTGGCCGAGGGAAATCGCACGTCGTGACCGGATAGTGGTTGAGCGTCGCGACAAATCCATCTGCGTTATGCGTCGTCGAACCGTCATTCGTCTCAAACCTTACCGGCGGCCGAATCAAGGCGCACGTACCGCTGCTGTCACGTTCCCAGGCATCCACTTCAAAGAAGTCGTAGCGACCGTCGCCATCGATGTCCGCCCTGCCGACGAGATCGGATTCAGGAAAGGGGGGCGACAACAGCGAAGAGAATCCCGCGGCGGAACCCGTTGAAAGCATGACTTGAGATGGTTCACGGAAGTTACCAACCAGTTTTGTGCTCACGACGTCCATCAAGCCGTCGCGGTTGTAATCCTCGAGGAAATACGGTCCCAGGAAGGGGACATGTGGCCCCAGGAAGGGGATGCTGTTGAAGCCGGCGATAGCCTGAGCTGGGGTAAAGCCGAAGGTCGACGATTCGTCCACCCACCCGCTGGCAGTGTTGATCAGAACCGTCATCTGGTTGCCTGAGCCGAGCCGCACCCAATCTGACCGGCCATCCCCGTTCATGTCCGCCAGGTTGTCCGTGTAATCGCCGTTCGTGGTGCTCCCGAGGAACTGGAGAACGCCGAGGTTGGTAGGAAAGGTGTTGGTGAGGACGGCGTCAGAATGGGTCTCCCATCCGCCGGTCGTCTTGATGCGGTTATAGACGATTATCGGCAATGTGCTGCAGTCGCTGCTCGAGAAACCCGTATTGCAGAGCTCGCGGGACATGCCGACCCAGTCGGGAAGGCCGTCGCCGTCCATGTCAGCCAGCAGCGCGGTCTGATTGTTGTTATTGTCGTACAACGATCCCGGGAGCGCCCAATCCGGTTTTGGGGACCACCCAGAGCCCGTGTTCTCCCAGACTGCGTTCGTGACGTCGTGACTTTGGACGGCATCCGGTCGGCCATCGCCGTTGAGGTCGATCAGAAAGGCGCCACCGAACGGCCCGTCGCCGGCAACCAGATCGTTCGGCAATGGATAATTGAAGTCCTGCTGGAACGAAAAGCCACCGCCGACCCAGTCGAACGTGATCGGATCGAAGCAAGACACCGCGCCCTGCTGGCCGGGACAGAATTGAATGCTGTTCATCCGGCTGGGCAGCGTCACGTCGTCGGGCAGATAACCGAGTGTGTAGCTTCCAACGGGAGAGCTGATGGTTTTCAGCCGGTGCGGGATCGGGATCGTCCATTCGCCGAACCGGATGGTCGGGATGTCCATTCGGGGCGCGGTGTCGTACGTGAAGGTGACCGCGGTGGGAGGGTTGACGAGCGGTTCGGCGTCGCCTCCGACGGTCGGAATGGCGCGATGGCCGGTGTAGTCGATTTCCGTGACCTCGATTCCGTTAGTGGAGAAATCGGCCTGTTTGTTGTTGTAGACGATGTCGTAGTAGTTGTCCCAGGGGTCCTCGACGCGGTCGAGAAGCCAGACCACGGTACGCGTCCCGATAAGATTGAGAAGGACATCAGAGTGGTCCGCGGGCACGGTGACCATGTCATAGCTATGCAAGCCGTAATGGCGGATCTCTCCGCCTTTCGTCGTTACCAAGAATTCTGTGCCGTCGCTGGTGATCTGCGAGAAATCGTTTGTCTCGAGTTGGTACGTGCCAGCAAGCGCGTTCGCGCTGTCAGAGGGGTTGGTTTGGGTGCGCTGAAAGAGGCGCTGACCGTCGAGGCAGACCGGAACATCCTGACGATCGGGAGATTCGGTCCCTGCCAGCTCATAAGGTTTGGACGTCCCATCGCTCGCAAGGGTCTGCGGACAGACGTGAATCATGGAGAGTCCGGTCAGTTGCCAGCCCTGCCCCATGATCCCGTTGGCACCCTGGCTGTTGTAGACGAGCGAGAGGTTGGGGACCATGCCCGCCGTGCCCTTGGGAATGGTGAGGGGCATCGTGTAGGTCGCGGCGCCGGTCGGGCTGACGTCCAATTTGCCCGACAGGGTCCCGTAATACAGAGCGCCCACCTTAGGATCATCGGCTTGCGTGATCGCCGACGGCGGCGTCTGGTACTGACCGAGGTCGGCCTTGACGGTCACCTGCGTGCTTTCGACGGCCACGCTCTTCCCCGTCGTCCCGACCGGCATCGTGGGAAGGACCCGCGTCGACGTTGACGAGGCGGTGACGAACTGGCCATCGACGTCCCAGGAGATGGTCTGGCCGGCGTTGAACACCGGTAAAAAGGCGCCCGGGTGACTGCCGGCGGGCAGCAACTCCGGCGGCGCAGGGTTGGGATTGGGGACGACGCTGCCATCGACGAGGACGTTGTTGATGGTCGGTTTGACACTGGTGGTCCCTCCGTTCGAGAAGCCGAACACCGCTGTGAAAGTGCCGTTGCCGTTGTCCACGACGCCGTCGGACCAGAGACAGACGCCGCTTCCGCTACCGCCGCAGGCGTTGTTCGGGGACGGACAGGCGATCGTTTCGGGCGACACGCGGAGGAGGAAGCTGCTGACGACGCCATTGTGATACCCCCACCCGACGATGTCGTCGCGGTCGTTGATTCCGTTGGCGACCTGGATGTTCCAGCCGCTCGCATGATCGATGACGTCGTTCAGGTTCTTGAACCCGATTCCGTCGGTGTATATGAACGCCGATTGTTTGGTGCCGCCCGCGTCCAGGAAACCCCACCCGACGGTGTCGCCCATGTCGTTGACCGACGTGGCGTAGGTGCTCCCCTGCCAGCCACCGTTGAAGGTATCGATCGCTCCGGTACCCGTGTTCAGGCGGAATGGAACGACCGTCCCCATTTCGCCGGCGGCGCCCACGATGTAGGTGCCGGAGATCGCGTTCGCGAGCGCTAGCGTCAGCCCGGAAGTGGGGTCGACGTACCGGTTGAGATCGACCAGTCCGGCGGTGTCGTTGAAAAGCACGGCGTGACCGAACCTCTGCAGGCCGGTCAGGGGTGTATTGGGCACCAATGACGCACCAACGACTGTCCCCGACGCGCTCAAGCCGAAGGCCCAGCTGCCACGCCCGTCGAGCGTGCTGATGTCCTGAAAGCCGATCCCCGGGGTGTAGCGGAATCCGTGGAACTGCCCGCCCGCGGTATCGACGCCGGCGATCTGGCCGCTGTTGTTCACCGCATACCCGTATGCACCTCGGAAGGTGGAGGTATCGGTGGCGACCGAGTTGTCTCCCACAGGCCCGAGATCGACGAGGCCCGTCGCGTCCGTGCGGCTGAAGACGTGAGAGGAGCCGTCGGGCTGAGGCAGACTTCCGACCTCGATCTCCGTGTCGCTGATCGCAGCAGCAACGCTCAGTGCCGGAGCGCCAGGCTGTGCGCTGATGTCGAAGAGCGGCTGGCCGCCCCCGAACGAGATGAAGGCATGCTGCTGGCCTGACGCGGTGGTGCCGACGCCCACGATGTCGGGGCCCATGTTCACGGCCGCGGCCATGGTCGGCGAGCCGCCGAGGTTCCCGAGGTCGGTCACCGACAGATCGACGACCAGCGGGAACGATTTGTCCGTCTGACAGCTGCCCGCCTGGCAACTCTCGCCCTGCGTGCACGCGTTACCGTCTTCGCAGGCCGGCCCCCGCAGCGGCGAGAGCGCCTCGACGACGTTGATCGGCCCGCTCGCCGCGTAGCCGCCAGAGACGAGGATCGTCTCGCCGTTCGCGGTGGCGACCGCTCCGCCCCGGGAGGTCGTCATCGTGGGCCCGAGACTCCACGTGTCAACGGCCGGGTCGTAGACGTAGACCTGATTGAACACAGCGAATGGCGAGTTGCTCGATGCCGTGGAACCGCCGATCACGAACAGCTTGCCGTCCACGACGGCCGCGCCGGGGCCTTCCAGCGCCGAGGGCATGCGCTTGAGCGAAGTCCAGGTGTCCGTTGCCGGATCGTAGGCCTCGAGGGTATCGAGGAGCGTGCGATCCGGAGCGAGCCCTCCGGCCACGTACAGCTTGCTGCCAATGACGCCGGAGGCGGGGTAGGCACGCTGCGTGGGCACCGGCCCGCGCGCGGTCCATGTGTCGGTTGCGGGGTCGTAGCTGTCCACGAAATCGGGCGGAATCGCTCCCTTGTCGTTGCAGCAGTGCCCGCCGGTGACGTAGAGCTTGCCGCCGATCGCGCCGATCGCAGGCCCTGACCGACCGACGCTCATCGAAGCTCTCGTCGTCCACGAATCGTGGACCGGGTCGTAGGCCTCCACGGTCGTACTCCCCAGGAACGTGTCGCCCCCGTCCCCTCCGACGACGTAGATGGTTCCGTTGATCGTCGCCGCTGCTGTCGTTTGCCGCGCGGTTGGCATCGGCGCCCGCGGGCTCCACGCGTTCTGGGTGGGATCGTAGGCCTCGACAGTCGCGCTGACTGCGTTTCCACACGGCGGCGCGTCGCAGCCGCCGAACACGTACGTCAAGCCGCCGAGCGCGACGCCGGCAGGGGCGTAGCGCGGCGTGGCCAACGAGGCCTTGCTGGTCCAGGGCGGCCCCGCGGTTTGATCGAGCGCGATTGGGTTGGAGCACTGCCCCGTCAGGACGTCACGCGTCCCCTGCTGATGGCAGCTGTCAGGAGGCGGGCACGGGCTCAGATCGGGAAGCTTCAGCTTGTATGCGCGAAGATGGCTGTTGTCGAACCCGTTGTGGTAGCCGTAGCCGACCACTTCGTGGTTGTCGTTGATGGCAAAGCCGCCCAGGAGTAGCCACCCGGATTGCGGATCGATCAACGTGTTCAGATCGACGATGCCCGTAGCGTCGGTGTAAACGAACGGAGCCTTCGGCCAGAACGGCAAGTCGTCATAGACCGATCCGACGATCTCTCCCGAGGCGTTGATGTCGGCCGCCCAAACGACGTTCGGCGCGTTTGGCGCGAACGTCTCCGGCATGCCGAGGTCGATGATGTCGACGACGCTCCCATCGGAAGCTGTGGTGATCCGGTAAGCACGCCCGACGCCATCGTGGTTCCCCCAACCGATGATGTTCTGTGGGGTCACCTGGTAGGCGGTGATGAGGGCCCAGCTGCTGCCGGACGGAAGCAGATCATCCAGAAATTCGGTGTTCCTTCCGTCCATGTATCGAACTGCATGCCACGTCATATCCCCCCTGAGCTGTTGGCCCACGACGCGCGTGCCGCTGTCGTCGATGGCGAGCCCAACCGCCGCGATGGCTCCACCTGGATCCGGCGCCCACGGCAATGCGTCGGCGGCTCCCGAGTTGAGGCGAAACATCGAGTGCCCCGCCGGGAAATACATGTCGCCGGTCGCCGTGCCGGCATCATTGATGCGGTAAGCGTCTCCGGCGTAGGGCTGGATCTCGGGCAGGCTGTCAACGCTCGGGTCGTAACGAAACGGCTGCACGCCCCCCGTGCCGCAGATGACGCCGCTTTCGTTGATGTCGAACGCGTTGCTCGATGACCAGCTCGACGGCAGGTAGACCATTCCCTCCGCTTCCGTCCACCGGAAAGCGCGGCTCCCGGGAAGCGTGGAGGCATGAATCCCGCTCGTCGGCAGCGTGTCCGTCCCGACGACGACGCCATGATTGTTGATGCCCGAACCAAACGACCAGCCCTGCGCGGAGCCGAAGTCGATGACGGTCACGTACTTCGCCTGCCCCGCGGCGGTGCAGGCGTTCACCGACCCCGGCAGGCACACGCCCGCGTGGCAGGCATCCCCGGTCGTGCAGCTGTTGCCGTCGTTGCAGGCGACGCCATCGGCCACGGGCGAGCTCGAACAGAACCCGGTGGCCGGGTTGCAGGTGCCCGCCGTGCGACACTGATCGCTCGGGGCGCAGGAGGTGCGCGTGCCGCCCGTGCACGTTCCCGTTTGGCAGGTGTCCGTCCGCGTACAGGCGTCGCCATCGTCGCAGGTCGTTCCGTCCGCTTTCGCCACGGGCGCCGGGCATCCGGTCGCCGGCACGCACGCGCTTTGCGTGTGGCACTGATCAGGCGTCGCGCACGTCACCGCCGTCCCGCCACTGCAGCTCCCGGACTGACACGTTTCGCCCGTCGTGCAGGCGTTGCTGTCGTTGCACGCCGTGCCGTCGGCCTTCGCCACGGCTGCCGGGCATCCCGTCGCAGGCACGCACGCCCCCACCGTGTGGCACTGGTCGGCTCCCGTGCACGTCACCGCCGTCCCGCCCGTGCAACTTCCCGACTGACAGGTCTCCCCCGTCGTGCAGGCGTTGCTGTCGTTGCAGACCGTGCCATTGGTCTTCGCCACGGGTGCTGGGCATCCGGTCGCGGGCACGCACGCGCCTTGTGTGTGGCACTGATCTGGCGTCGCGCACGTGATCGCCGTCCCGCCACTGCAGCTCCCGGACTGGCAAGTCTCGCCCGTCGTGCAGGCGTTGCTGTCGTTGCAAGATGTTCCGTTTGCTTTCGGTGAGCATGTGCCGACCGACCCGCTCAGGTTGCAGGCCGAACACTGGTTCGTGCAGGCGGTGTCGCAGCACACGCCGTTGACGCAAAAGCCGGTTGCGCACTGGCTGTTCGTTGTACAGGCGAGCGCGAACGACGGGTCGTAGACGCGGCCGAGATTGACGGTCGTCGATCCGTTGAGGCCACCCGCGAGCAACACCGCGCCGCTCGAGAGCAGTGTCGCCGTGTGGGCTTGAACGGCCGCCGGCAACGCCGTCGTAGCAGTCCACGTGCTCGTGCCGTTCCACAGCTCCGCGGTCGCGACGGTACTTGTGCCGTTCGAGCCGCCCGCGACCAGCAACGACCCATTGTTCAGGACGCCGGTCGCCAGCAGCGTCGCCGTGTGAACCGATCGCATCGAGGTCATCGTCCCGGCTGACGGCCAGGTCGCCGCCGTGCCCGACGACGGGATCGTGAACAGCAGCGTCGTCGCCAGGGTGGCCGTCCCGCTCTTCCCGCCCGTCACGAGAACGTTGCCGTTCGCGAGCGCGGTCGCGGTCTGTCCTTCGCGAGCGCTCGGGAGGGCGGTCGTGGTCGACCATGTCAGCGCCGAGGTGTCGAACAGCTGGACGCTGGTCAGGCTGGTCGTCCCGCCGGAATTTCCGCCGACGATCAGGACCTTGTTGTTGAAGCTCGAGTTGCTGCTCGCGAGCAGTGTGGCCGTATGCGATCGCCGGGCCGATGCCATCGTCGTCGCCACCGCGGTCCATGTACCGGTCCCGGACGCCGGGTTGTAGATCGCGGCCGTGTTCAACACGCTCGTTCCGTTCATGCCGCCGGCGGCGAGCACGTTCCCGTTCGGCATCAGGGTCGCCGTATGCAGGTGGCGCGCGGCGTTCAGGTTCGCCGCGGCTGTCCAGGTCCCCGCCGTCACGGAGTACAGCTGGGCGGTGTTCACGCTCGCCGTTCCGTTGATGCCTCCCGACACGAGCACCTTCCCGCTGGTGGTCGTGTTCGACGACGTGTTGAGTTGAGTCGCGGTCGCTGACCAGCGGCCGAGGCCGGTCGCCATGCTACCCGTCGCCGCCCACGTCGATGTCGCCGGGTCGAATAGCTCGGCGGTCAGCAGCCCCGTGGTCGACGTAGGAGAGGTCCGGCCATTGGCCACGAGCACCTTCCCGGTCGACAGGCGTATCGCTGTGTGATCCTGACGCGCCGAGATCATCGTGCCCGTCGTGGTCCAGCGCGGATCGAGAACCGCCGGATAGACCACCTGGTCCGCCGGCCAGCTGACGCGAACCGTACAAGTTCGGGCGCCGGGCGCGGTGACCGCCCGTCCCCACGGCGCGGCCGGATCCGTGTCGAGCGCGCAGCCTTCGACGGCGAGCACCGCATTCGTCGTCGCGCCGTCCGCACCGACGATATAGGGAGGCTCCACGCGGAGCCGTGGCGTCCCGCCGGCGTCGAGCATCTCCAGGGTGTCCGCCACCAGGCGCAGTCCGCTGACCCCGTCGCCGAGCGTGATCTGATAGCCGACGTCCGGCGCCGCGGGGCGGGTTTCGAAACTGACGAAGTCTTCGGCGCCCGTCGGAAGCACGCGTTCCAGAATCGTCGCGCCCGAGCGGTGCGCGTGGGCGTACACCGAGTAACCGTCAACGGAAACCGCCGGAACGTCGCGGGCCTCTTGCACCGCGACGTCGACGCTCACATGCGTCGCACCGTCCTCGAGGTGCGAAGGGCTACTCGCGAGGCGGGGAAGCGTCACCCGGGCTGCGGCCGACGGAGCGGCCGGTGGTTGCTCCGGAACCTTACCTTCGAGGGATGCCGCCGTTGGGCGGTCCGACAGGGGCGCCGACGGAAGGGATCGAAGCGTGGCCAGGATTCGACGCGCCTCTTCCGACCGGGGGCGTTCGACCGATGGACGCCGGCTCAGAAGAAGACTCGCGCCCGCGACTCCGATCGTCACGACGCCCACGGCACCAATCAAACCACGAACGCGTACGCTGGCTCTCAAGCTCATCTTTACTCTCCCGAAACAAAGGACTGACGGAGGACGCACCTCGGGTCCTGCGCGTCG
>Ga0066903_100002605_pt1 | contig 14248 bp, 12 predicted proteins | sample PanSoiMetaGPlot1_FD_67491 | JGI IMG/M metagenome (GOLD analysis project Ga0066903, IMG submission 67491) | Tropical forest soil microbial communities from Panama analyzed to predict greenhouse gas emissions - Panama Soil - Plot 1 (version 2) | ecosystem: Environmental > Terrestrial > Soil >...
GCCGCCTCGCTGACGTCCCACCCACAATTCACTCTTCCGGCTACTGCTGATCGAATAGACGATATCGTGGCTGAGTCCGGCGGCCGCGACCATTTCGCTCTTTCCTCCTTTCAGCCAGCGCAACCCCCCGTCACTTGGCGCAAACCATGTTTTGCCTCCCGGGTCTACATACAATGCTCCCGCGCTTTGCGACTGCAGGCCGGCGGCCGAGTAGGTGACAAAGGCACTGTTGCGCAGGCGCTCCAACACTTGCCCAGCGCCAATCCATAAATTTCCTTCTCTATCTTCAAAAAGAGCGGTCACCGCGCCGAACCCCCGATCCACCGAGACTCCATCACCGTTCACGCGGATCAGTCCGTTGGCCGTGCCCACCCAGAGGTTCCCATCATGGTCGCGGATCATGGAACGAATTGGAACATTGCGCAGAGCGGAGGCAACTCCTGCCGAGGTGACTTCCGCACCGTTCCACCGCAGAATGCCTCTGTCTGTTCCGATCCATAGCTCCCCGTTATCCAAGGCAAGTAAGCAGTTGGTCCTGTAATTGAACTGTCCCCTCGACGCGGCAGAAACTCTTCCTCCGCTCATATAGAAGAGACCTTTGTCCTGCGTCCCAAGCCACACTTTGCCATCCGGGGTTTCAGCGATCGAAGTGATTACAGAATTGGGTGCGGCAAAGCGGTGAGCGACGAGTTGCGTGGCCCAACTGAAACGGGTGTTGCGATTGTCGGCTTCCGTCGTCGCTGTGCCTTCCGCGGGTGCTCGGTCGTCCGGAGAAGTGAGAACTTCGAATCTTCCGCCACGGTTTGTGAGAGCGCCCAGGGTCACTGATGAGAATAGAACTGTACCGTCTCCTCGCCTGCCGACGGAAGTGATCCCGGATTCTGCTTCCTCGCGGCCCAGTTCAAGTGTTCCATCGTGGTACCGCAAAATCCTGGTGTTTTGTAGGAGGATCCACAAATTCCCTTCTGCATCTCGCATGAGCGCCTGGACAGCACCGATCGAAAAAGTTGCCGGACTCGCCTGCTGGAAAAGACGAAACGTCAACCCGTCAAAGCGAATCAGCCCTTTCTCGGTGCCGATCCACAGATAACCGTCCGGAGTTTGCTCGAAGGAGCTTACGGATCCGGCGTTGAATCCCTTTTCGACACCCCACTGATCGCGGATATACTGCGAGAGCTTTCGATCCGGGTCGACGGGATAGGCTGGGTAAGCTAGACACACTACGGCAAGTACAGCCATCATGCTCTTCAAGAGCCGATGCCGTTCTCGACGCCGATCAGGGAAGGTATTCGAATTTCTCAATAACAACTTCTTGCTCTTTTTGCAAAGGACTCTTGTCGCTGGCGACAACGTAGAGCAAAAGCACGATTACCTCCTTGCCTCTCGAAGGTACTCCCGACGTGAAGACGTGCTCGGAAACAGGTGCTCCAGCATCCATCGAAGATCCCCGCACGGTTTTGAAGCTCACACGTCCCGATTCCCAATGCATCGAATGTGCCAGGGTACCAGAAGGTACCTTGAACGGAGCGACATTGCCGGGAACGTAGAAAGGCTGAAGAGCATACTGCGCGTTGTTCTTACTGGAAGCATCGCCCAATCGGCCCATCTCAAGGTCCATTTCGCGGTAGTGTTGGTCTCCTCCCTCCTCGTCGAAAGTACTCATGCTTAGAACCGCGGCGGGCTCCAAGTGAGTCGTGTCGCGTACCACCAAGCTGTAGGTTCCGTACCCGAGACTCTGGGTAAGCGCCAGGTCCGCACACGACCACCTGCCTTCTTTTTTCTTTATGCGGAGATGCAAGGCACCGCTCGCATCGGTCCAGGCATTATCACCATCGTACAAATTATTCAGTCCTCCCCAATCGCTGGCGATCGTGCGAACCTGCCACTGGTAACCGCTAAATTGAAGAGGCTTCGTGGGGGCGAGTTGCGGGGTTCCGACACCATTAACGATCGTTAGCGATACGACGGAACCACCTTGAGTCGGGGCTACGTCGAGGGTTGGTGAAGGCCGGTACCCCGGTTCCACCAACAGCGCGGCATACTCAAATCCGAGGTGGGTAGAGGTGCTCCAGGTTGAGTCGGCTTGAATGGGGATGAGAGCCTGGTCAGGCCACGGCTGGACCCACCATGGTCCGCTGTGGGCGTAAATGACAATTTGCTGCCCAGGGCTGTATCCCTTGACGCGCCCAGCTATGCTGTCAACTTTTTCTCTCCCTCCCTGCGCGGCTGGGGGAATCTTCGTAAACTCAATGGTCGGGTTGGCGGCGGATTTCTGCGAGTGGCAACCAAGAAGTGCGAGACAGCAAACCAGGGCCAGAGCTAACTTCAGCTTTGGACTTGCCCGGATGATATCGAGATTGACCAGGTCAATTTTTCGAAAACGCTGTCCCACTGGAAACCTCCGCAAGGCTTCGCGACTTGGGTAAGCATGCATTCGGTTGGCGCCCTAAGTGCGTAGCCAATTACTTTTTCTGGTGAATAGGTCGTCCAAACAGACTCGTCGTCTTTAGGTCATGTGTGATCCGGGGACATTATTTACGGTCGCTTCTGACCGTACCTATCGATGCCCAGCCGCCGGATCTTCGATTCAAGCGTCTGGCGCGGTATTCCCAGTTTCGCGGCCGCGCCCGAAGGTCCGGAAATCCGCCCATGGGTCTCGGCGAGAGCTGCTTCGATCATTTCCACTTCACGTTCGCCCAATGCCGAAAGGCCTTCGCGCTGCGATGACTCTTCCGATTCACTTTCGAGCCAGCTCTCATCAACAACGAAGGTATCGGTTTCACACAGAATGACTGCGCGTTCTACGACGTTCTGCAGCTCGCGAATGTTCCCTGGCCAGCGGCAGCTTTGTAACTGCTCCAGCGTTTGCTTGCCGATGTGGCGGATGTTTTTGCCCGCGTCTTTGGCAAAGCGCCCGACGAAATACTCCACGAGCAGTGGGATATCGTCCACACGTTCACGCAGCGCCGGAACCGCGATGGGGAAGACGTTCAATCTGTAGAAGAGATCCTGGCGGAAGGTTCCGGCCGCCACGGCAGCGGGCAAATCGCGATTGGTGGCCGCAATCAGCCGGACATCGACGGAGATTGGATGATTACTCCCCACCCGCTCGAATTCCTTCTCCTGCAATACCCGCAGGAGCGCAATTTGCGTTTCCATCGGGAGTTCGCCGACTTCGTCCAAGAACAGCGTACCGCCATTAGCGGCTTCAAACCTTCCTACCCGCCGCTGCAGTGCGCCGGTGAAGGCGCCCTTCTCGTGCCCGAAAAGCTCGGAGGCGATCAGGGATTGCGGAATCGCAGCGCAGTTGACCTTTACGAAGGCTCGGCCTGCGCGTTTCGATCTCCGATGCAAGGCACGCGCTATCAGTTCTTTTCCCGTTCCCGTTTCTCCCAGAATGAGAACGGTGGAATCAGAAGGGGCAACCTTCTCAACCTTTTTGAGGAGTTGGCTCATGGGTTTCGACGAACCGACAATTTCCTCGAACATCGAAGAGCGATCAATTTCCTCTCGCAGTACGAGATTCTCGTTGCGGAGTCGCTCTTCCATCTTCTTGCGGTCATCGATATCGGTTGTCGTACCGTACCAGCGGATGATCTGACCAGATTCGCCCTTCAGGGGGTTGTATTGAACAAGCTGCCAGCGATACTGCCCGTCCTTGAACAAGACGCGCATTTCCGAATCGAAGGGAAATCCCGCCGATAGTCCTGCGCTGCGCTCAGCGACAGTGCGATCAAAATCGTCCGGATGGCAAACTTGCCTCAAGAACCCACCATCTTTCGTCTCTTCCATGGTGAGTCCGGAACGATCCAACGCAATCCGGTTCGCGTAGAGTAACGTGCCATCGGCCGCCAGGACCGTAATGGGCTGGCGGATAGTTTCGGTGATCGTGCGAAGCTCCTGCTCGCTTTGGCGCAGCTTCTCCCCGGCGCGCTTGCTGCCGTCGATGTCGGTTGCGGTAACGTACCAGCGGATGACCTTGCCAGATTCGTCCTTCAGCGGATTGTACTGAACAAGGTACCACCGGTATTCTCCACTCGTGTGCCGGGCACGCATTTCCAGTTCGAACGGAGCCCTCCGTCGGAGGCCTTCTTCACGAGCTCGGAGGCGGTCTACGTCGTCCGGATGGAAAACTTGCGGTGCGAACCCGTCTTTCATTATCGCGCTGAGCGACAGCCCCGTTTCTTCGCAAGCCACCTGGTTCGCATACAGCGTTTTCCCATCGGGCGCTAGAACGACAATGACTTGGCGAATCGCATCCGTGATAGTGCGAAGGTCTTCCTCCCTTTGCCGCAGCTTCTGCTCGGCGCACTTGCGATCATCGATGTCAGTCAGGAGGAAATACCACGTGGTTATCTGGCCTTCCGCGTTCCGCACCGGGCGGCCACGAGACTGGAAATATCGGTAAACACCATCAGCACGCCGGCAACGCAACTCAACGTCACAGACCTGGCCCGTCTCGAGCGACTTCCTAAGCGTCTCGACTACACGAAGAAGGTCGTCAGGATGAACGACGTTGGCCTGAGTCCAATCCTTCATCTCCTCACTTGTTTTGCCGAAATACTCCAGGATCTGTTGGTTTACAAACTCTACCTCTCCCGCTGGGCTCATCGTGTGTACGAACCCGGGGATGCTATTGATGATCGTGCGAAAATCGGTCTCGCTCTGCAGCAGTTTCTGCTCGGCACGCTTGCGATCGTCGATGTCCGTAAGAAGGAGATACCAAGCGGTTACTCTGTCTTCCGGATCTCGTACCGGAATGCCGCGGACCTGGAACCATCGGTACGCGCCATCAGCACGCCGGCAGCGATGCTCCACTTCATAGATCCGTCCCTCTTCAATGGCCTTGATGCGAGCCTCGATGATGCGCGGAAGCTCATCAGGATGAATCGCATCGGTCAAGGCCCAGTTCTTCAAGTCGTCGGTGGTTTTGCCGAAATACTCCAGGGTTTGACGGTTGAGAAATTCGACCTCACCGTTTGCGCCCATCGTTGCGACCAGCCCGGGGATGTTATCGACGATCTGCCTCCAGGACAATTCCCTCGCTTGCAGGATTTCCTCTGCCCGCTTGCGATCCTCGATGTCAAGATTTGTTCCCTGCCACTTGACAAGGTTGCCCGATTCATCTCGCACCGGGTTCGCGAAAATGAGGAACCATCGAGGAGATCCGTCGAAGCGGCGCAGACGCACTTCCGTCGTGCCAGCCTCATGGGACTGCCTCAGGTCCTGCCACCAGGCTTCGAGACGTGGGATGTCGTCGGGGTAAACAGCTGATTTCCAGCCCGCGCCGTATAGCTGTTCCACAGAAAGCCCGACGTAATCCCGAAATGGCTGGTTGAAGAAATCCAGGGAGCCATCCGGCAGAGCCGACCAAGCCATCGTTGGAATGCGATCGAGGAAAGAGCGCCGTTCCAAGGGAGCCGGAATTTGGCCCTCATAGTCAGAATTCCGCGACGCGGCATGGGTTTGGGAACGCATGCAAAGCTAGACTGATTAGGCCATGACGGTGGGTGCCAAACAATTGGACAATGGTATAGGTAGTACCTTGGTATTGCTCTGGGAGAGCCAAGAGCGCACACCTTCGTCGCGCCCCGCACTGCTGGCAGAAGCTATCAGGCGAGGTGGTGAGCCACTTACGTCAGTCGGTGTCCGAAGAACCAGGCTGCATTTCCTGGGCACGTTCGCGAAGCATCCATTCGCGCACATAGGCAGGGCATTGGAGGAGTTGAACGCCGGCCTCCTCGCAGTCGATTAGGAACTGAACCACCCCGAGGTCGACGAGCGTAACCTCGCCCAAGTCCAAGATTTTGCTTGTGCAGTCGTCGTCCATTTCCGATCGAATGCTGGCGATCTGGTCCGACTGAATTCGCCCGCTCAGACGCAAGCTGGTCACGCATCCGCCGCTATCTTTTTCAATCCTGAACATTTTGTGCTCCCCCCGAGGCGTCGACCATCACATACCGATCCGCCGGTTCCCGGCGTGTGGCCAGACGATCGGCGTAAATGGAGCCTATTCCCGACGAAGCGCCGGTGATCACAGCCAATCCCTTCGGTTGGGTGTTCATGTTTCTTCCTTTCTGGGTCTAATGTGGTCCTCCAGGGTTCGTTACAGTTGTCGTTGCAATGAATCCAGCTCGATCCGGCAAGTATCGCTGAACGCCCTCATTGGATCGTGCCCACTCACGGCCTGGGCTTCAATTTCCTCGGCCGTGAGGTTGGCTTGTGGGTAGGTGCCAACAATAGTCCTTACGACCTTTTCCGCTTCCTGCAGAACGGGATCGGACGAACTGAGCCGAATGCGGCTCGCGAGCGCATAGACTGGTAACAATTTTTGAAGATCACCGGAGTTGTTCTGCATGGCGTCTACCAGCAAGCGCGCGCTCTCGCCGATAAAGTCGGAATACAGCGCTTCCCGTCGCGCAATCTGCTTTCCCAACAGGTCGCGGCGGTCCTGATGTCTGGCTGTGATCCACGTACCGATGGCCGAGCCTAATGCACCCACCAGCGAACCGCCGATAGCCGCCAACGCGGTGATCATCACGGAATTCATAGGTGCCGGGCCCATTTTCCCCCTCGATCTCTTCGCTTACATAGCTGCGTGGCGGACTCGCGCTGCTTGAGTTTGCATTTAGGGCGCCATTCGTAAACCGCTGAGGGGCAATGCTTGTCTGGTCGAGCGCAAGCCTCGTCGTCAGCAAAATGCTGAGCGTTCAGCAGACGGCACCAGGGCGGGGCCGAGGCTCAGGGTGCTAAGTGCCGTCCCTTGAACACGTTTTAGAGTGGGCACTTGTTTGCCTTGTGAATTAGGCCGGCATCTCCGGCAGGCGTGAGCAGAAAAAAGTCTGAAGAAAGGGGCGGCCATGTTCGGTATAACGAGTGAAACAATCCGCCAGTTTTCCCTAGCCGAAATTCTCCTGCTAATCGCAATGAATATCGAAGCGACCCGCTTAGCTTCTGAGAGCCGCGTCCGTTTGGCGATTGGCAAGGCTTTGAGCAGCTAACCATAGCTGGAGGGAAACGCGATGACTTATGTACCCAAGCAAGCGGGATTCAGGGAGTTACAGGATTCCGCGGGGCTCTTGCGCGTGGTCTTCCACTATCCGGAATTGAAACCCTGCAATCCCGTGCCGGCCGTGCCAAGTCGCGGGGGCTCCATCAGCCGCGTCGGTCTGTGCGCAGTCATGAAGAAAACGTCCATACTTGCCTCGTCATGCGAGACCACGAGACTTTCAGTCAGGGTTCGTGCAGGGCGCCAATCCGTTATTTTGAACAAAAACAGGAGCGAGATATGAGCGCGATCGAATTTGGGCTGGCATCGCAAACACCTTTTGTGGAATTACCGTCGCATGTGGCGTTCGAGGAGCATTTCAACGAAGCGGAAGCTCTGGAGGGCTCCGAGAATAACGATTACCCGGCCGACGAACCAACCAGCGAAGCGGGGTTTGAGCAAATCGTCGGGCGAAGCGCAGCCTTGCGACGGGTTTTGCGGGAGGTGGAGGTCGTAGCTCCAACCGACTCCGGCGTGCTGATTCAGGGAGAAACGGGGACCGGAAAAGAGTTGATCGCCCAGGCGGTTCACAATCGAAGCGGCCGGCGTGATCGGCCGTTTATAAAGGTGAACTGCGCCGCCATACCTTCTGGCCTACTGGAAAGTGAATTATTTGGGCATGAAAAGGGTGCCTTCACAGGTGCCATCATGCGAAAGCCCGGCCGCTTCGAGGTCGCGGATAAAGGAACTCTGTTCCTGGACGAAGTTGGAGATATTCCCCTCGAGCTCCAAGCCAAGCTGCTGCGGGTTCTGCAGGAGCATGAATTTGAACGGCTGGGCAGCACCCGGACCCAGCAGGTAGATGTACGCGTGGTCGCGGCCACACACCGGGATCTAAAGCAGATGGTGGAGGAGGGCACGTTCCGGAGCGATCTCTACTACCGCCTCCACGTGTTCCCGCTGACGGTTCCTCCGTTACGCGATCGGCCGGAAGACATACCCTCCATCGTTCGACACTTCGTCGCGAAGTATTCCCAACGAATGAACCGACAGATCGAAACAATCTCGCCACGCACCATGGAAGTGCTCAAAGACCATGCTTGGCCAGGAAATGTGCGGGAGTTGCAGAACTTCATCGAACGAGCTGTGATCCTTTCGCCCGGAACGTCACTCCGCGCTCCCTTGGATGAATTGATACAAGAGCGTGTTCAAAGTTCACCGACCCATTTGTCCACGCTGGAAGAGATGGAGCGGGAGCACGTACTGCGCGCTCTGAAGGAATCGAACTGGGTCACAGGCGGTCCTAAAGGCGCAGCGGCCAAGCTGGGGATGAAACGGACCACTCTGGCCTATCGGATCCGGAAGTTGAGAATTCCCGTCCGGCCGGAGCTGTGAGAAGAGAATCCTCAAAAGCATAAATCAAGGGCAACACGTGCCGCATCGTTTCTTTTTATATTTTGCGACCGATCGGTCTCTTTTGTAATCTGATGTTGGCAGGCAGGAGGCAGGGAGAGTATGGCGGCGGCAACAATGCCCTTGACGATGGCGGCTAGGGACGAAGGGAAAGCCGTTAATCCTTGGCTGATCGCGATCACAGTCACGCTCGCGACATTCATGGAACTGCTGGATACGGCCATTGCTAACGTCTCTCTGCCTCATATTGCCGGAGGCCTCGCCACCAGCTATGACGAAGCGACATGGGTACTCACTAGCTATCTTGTCGCAAATGCGGTCGTGCTACCGCTCAGCGCCTGGCTAAGCCGCGTTTTCGGTCGAAAGAACTACTACATGGCTTGCGTAGCATTGTTCACACTGAGCTCGTTGATGTGTGGTTTCGCTCCCAGCCTCGGATTATTGATCTTGTTCCGCGTGCTGCAGGGAATTGCTGGCGGCGGGTTGGCTCCGGTGGAGCAGGCAATTCTGGTCGACACGTTTCCAGCCTCAAAGCGGGCGGCTGCATTCGCGCTTTACAGCATGGCAATTGTGACCGCTCCCGCTGTCGGGCCACCTCTGGGCGGCTGGATCACCGACAGCTTTTCCTGGCGCTGGATCTTCTTTATTAATGTTCCGATCGGAATCGTGTCGCTCATCCTCACAAGTCGGATTCTGTCTGATCCTCCAGAATTCAAGCGCGAAGTAGAGGAGGCGCGGACCGCCGGCAAGCTCAAAATCGACTACGTGGGAATATTGCTGATCGCGATTGGCTTTGCGTCTCTGGAAGTAGTGCTCGACCGTGGAGAGCGACTGGACTGGTTCGGAAGCAGCTTCATTATTGCTTTCCTTGTAATCGGCATTGCAGCGCTCGGCTTTGCGATCTTCTGGGAACTGCATCATCCGGATCCCGTGGTGGAGATTCGCTTGTTGAAAGAGCGTAATTTCGCCATCGCGAACGCGTACTACTTCCTCTTCGGATTTGTGCTGTTCGGTTCCACTGTGCTTATTCCTCAAATGCTCCAGTCGCTTTATGGTTACACCGCAACGGATGCAGGCTTGGTCTTGGGCCCAGGAGCCATGGTGATTGTGGTTCTGGCTCCAGTGGTCGTTCGCATGGTGAGCCGCATTCCTGTGGCTCGTCTGCTCGCTTTCGGTTTTGCGATTCTGGCTTTGGCGATGTGGTATTTTGCAGGATTCAATCTGGCCACGAACTACGCACGAGAGACCGGAGCACGGATGCTCCAGGGTCTGGGAATCGCGTTCTTGTTCGTCCCCGTGACGCAACTCGCATACTCCTATCTCCCCAAAGAAAAGAACAATAAAGCATCCAGTCTTACCAATCTCTTTCGCAACCAGGGTGGAAGCTTTGGTATCGCTCTGGTGACGACGCTATTGTCCCGGCGGATGCAATATCACCAGTCAGTGCTGGTAACACATGTAACCAACTTCGACCAACCGGCGAACGCGACTCTCGCCGGGATCACAAATCGCCTTGTCGAGCACGGTTCCAGTATCGCGGATGCGTCCGCTAATGCGCTCGCGCAGGTGTACGCGACGGTGCAGCAGCAGGCCGCCATTCTGTCTTTTCTCGATTGCTTTCGGGTTTTAGGAGTGGTCGCAGTCATCGGAGTACCACTGGCAATTTTTATTCGCAAATTCAAACAGGGTGGAAGTGCTGCAGCGCACTGAGTGCGGGCAGGAGGAAAATATGTCACACGCAATCGATACCATGGAAGAGACTCGAAAGCCTTCTTTGCTGAAAGAGGATAGCGCCGAAGGCATCACAACACATTCATTCAAGATTCGCCCCGCAAAGCCGAAACGGAAGTCCGTTCTGCGCTGGGCATATGCAAGCATCCCGGTGGCGTTAGTCGCTCTATCGGTGAGCCTCTGGTGGCTGCACGCGAGACACTTCGAGACGACCGATGATGCCCAGGTGGACGGCCACATCAATGTGGTTTCAAGCCGGATCACCGGAACGGTCGTTTACGTTAATCCTCGAGTTGAAAACAACCAATATGTTGAGGCAGGGACACTTCTCGTGGAGCTTGACCCAAGCGACTATGAGGCGGCGCTCGATCATGCACGCGCTGACCTGGCGACTCGGCAGGCAAGTGCTCGCTCCGCCGGTGTTAATGTTCCGATCACGAACGCCAGCGCGTTCAGTCAGCTTACTCTGGCGGAAGCCGCGGTTGATGAGGCTGCCGCTGCACTCGCCACCGAGGAAGCCAATCTTGCGGCTGCGCAGCACCGAGTTCAGCAAGACCAGGCCGTTGCTGCGCGCGCCGAACGAGATCGAATCCGGTACAAGAACCTGGTTGACGCCGGGGTCGTGTCGCACTTGGACTACGATGCTCGCGAGGCAGATGCTCTCGCCGACGCTCAGACAGTCGATGGCGACCAAGCTCTGGTTCGTGCTGAAGAACAGAAAATCAGACAGGTGAAGAAACTGATCCTTCAGAGGGAGGCCCAGGTTGGGGCTGCTCGAACCGCTCCGGAACAGGTAAGCGACGCAAAAGCCAAGTCTGAGTCCAGCATCGGCCAGGTGAGTGAGGCGAAAGCAGACGTTCGTACTGCCGAACTGAACCTGGGCTATACGAAGATCTACGCATCGGTTAGCGGGGTGATTGGACGCAAGTCGGTCGAACTTGGTCACAGGGTTCAACCAGGACAAAGCCTGCTCGCGATTGTTCCCCTCGATGACGTTTGGGTCACCGCCGATTTCAAGGAAACTCAGTTGAAGTATATGCGTGCCGGCCAGCCGGTTACGGTCCACGTTGATACGTTCGGCCGCGATTATCACGGAACAGTTGAAAATCTCCCTGGAGCCGCTGGGACCTTGTTCAGCCTTCTGCCGCCGGAGAATGCCAGCGGCAATTTCGTGAAAGTCGTGCAGCGGCTGCCGGTGCGGATTCGTCTCAATTCAGATCAGGATCCACAGCACCTATTACGGCCTGGCATGTCGGTTGAGCCAGCAGTCAAAGTGCGTTAACCCATTTTAGGTTATCGGTCATTCGTAATTGTCCGTTTAGAGCAAGGAGGCAAAATGTTCAAGCGAATTCTGGTTGCATATGATGAATCTCCTGCGTCCGGACGCGCATTACTCGCCGGCATCCACCTTGCCAAGAGTCTGAACGCCGAATTGAGAGCCGTCTCGATACAGGAAAAGCTGCCTGCATATAGTGGATACATCGACGCCGAAGTACCAGGCGGGACTGCACTGCTCCAGCAGCAAGCGACTGAGTACTATCGAAAGCTCCAGACCGAGGCACAGGAAGCCGCTCGTGAACAAGGCATCGCGCTGACGACGGAACTTGTCGAAGGCGACGAAGTAGAGGCAATCGTGGAATGCGCGGAGAGAACTCATAGCGATCTTCTGGTGGTAGGCATACACCGCCATCCCTTGCTGGCCAGTCGTCTGTGGAATCACACGGCACATGATCTTTCACAGCGAGTAGCCAGCGATATTCTGGGTGTTCATTAAGGCGTGAAGCCTGTTTTGGGCGTTAGGCAAAGCTCCATGGGTTGTTTCAAATACTGGGCAGAGGTATTGTGCCGGTATCGGAAGCCGCATTGAATTGATGATGTCTAAAGGCGACCAAACTCGGGAAAGAATCATCGCGAAAGCGGCGGAACTGTTTAATCAACGCGGCCTTGAAGGAACTTCAATGGCCGATTTAATGGAGGCGACCGGACTTGAGAAAGGTGGAATCTACCGGCACTTTCCAAGCAAGGAAGCAGTGGCGGCGGAAGCGTTCGATTACGCCTGGGAAGAAGCGTTTCAGGAGCGCGTGCGTGACCTCGACAGTATCCCGGGAAGCATCGATCGGCTGAAACATCTGATTGCGAATTTTGTGGACCACCGCTCAAGTATTCCTGGCGGATGCCCACTCCTCAATACTGCCGTCGAATCCGACGACGGAAATCCCGTTCTACGTGAGCGAGCTCGACAGGCACTCGGCAAGTGGCAGGATCTCCTCACATCAGTAATCAACGAGGGTATTCAGCGGAGAGAAATCAAGAGTGGAGTCGATGCAAAAAGCCTGGCGATGCTCGTTATCGCAACTTTGGAAGGTGCGCTGATGATCAGCCGGTTAGAACGGAATCGGGATGCGCTGCTGGCGGCGCGAGCGCATCTGGATCGATATCTTGATAAGGAGGTTGGAGCCCGGAGGCCACGAACGTCAGCGTCGCAAGCGAATCCGAATGAGATGCTTAAGGCGGACGACGGGCGCTCTAGAAAGTGAAACGTGCATCCAGTTGAATTTGACGCCCTGTGGCGACCGTAGAAAATATTCGGCCGACGTTACTGGCCAGGTCCCCCGCCACATCTTTGAACACGGCGTCTCCATTCCCTCCCAGGGTGAGCGGACTCTGCGTGTTGCTTGGGACTGCAAAATTGGGATGGTTGACGAGGTTATAAGCTTCCACACCGAACGTAAGCTTCTTGCCTTCCGACAGGTGGAAGTTCTTTTGCACCGCGAGATCGAACTGCGCGAAGCCGGGGCCACGCAGGATATTGCGTCCAGCACTGCCGAACTGGCCGGGAGGCGGCAATGCAAAGGCACCCGGATTAAACCAGCACGCGGGAGTACCCACTCTAGAGCCGTTTGAACAAACACCCTCATAGGGACGGCCGACAAGGTCTGGCCGTTCCGAAGTCAGTAGTGATTGCAAGTCTGCGTTGTCAAAGCCCAGCACTGGAGTAAAAGGGACGTTGCCGTGGACGTTGGCAATCGCTGAGATTTGCCAGCCACCAAATTGGCTTCCGCGTCCAAAAGGCAGTTCATACACCACGCTGGCAACGAAGTTATGCCGAATGTCGAATCCTGATCGTCCCCGGTCCCCCTTGAGATTGAACGGGTCCTGAGTCGTGGGAGGTTCGTTAACCGCATCTACGGACACATTGCTGGAAGCATCATCTACCGAATGGGAGAATGTGTAGGACGCCTGCCAGGCAAGATTATGGGCGCCATGGCTCGAAACAGACAGTTGCAATGAGTTGTAGAACGACTGCGCATCAGTGAGAACTTCTAACAGGGGTGAAGGCAAGTTTGGATTGTAGCGCTGGCCCAGTGCGGTTTCGAAAGGGTTGGCCTCTACCTCGCGAGGAAGATGATTCCCCCGCGCACCAAAATAGCCTGCGGTGAGAATCGTCCCCGGCGCAATTTCGCGCTCCAAGTTGAGGTTGTATTGCAGGACGTATGGGAAATTTGGGCGGTAAGTCATTTGAATGACGTAGAGCGGTTGCGTCAGGAGAGCACGTTGCGGATTGAGGAATGTAGGAAAGACGTAGGAATTTATGTCGTAAAAAGGCCGTAGAGCCCGATCCACACCAAACAAGATAAAAGGGAGTTGATCGCGAAAGATGCCGACGCCGCCCCGCAGCAGGGTCTTGCCATCACCGAAGATGTTCCAGGCAAAGCCCGCCTGGGGTGAAAGCAAGTCCCGGGGTGTCGCGGCGAATAGATCGCCTACGGTCGGGCCGGAATCGGTGGCCGGATTACGAATGACCGACATACGCCCGTGTGCTTCGGTCGGAATGGAGTAGAAGTCGTATCGCAAACCGACATTCACAGATAAATGGCTGGTTACGCGAAAGAAGTCTTGCGCGAACCCTGAGGTAACGCTCTGGCGGTAGTCGCGCCTCGAATCAGAGTTGGATGGGTCGACACCTACGTACGATAGAGGCAGAGCTTCAAGAAAGAATTCGAGAGCCGGGTTGTTGGAGTGCGCAGGAAGTCCCAACGGACTCAGATCCTGAAACGTGTACAGCCCATTGACTCCAAAATCCAACTGGCCGTTGGATTGGATCCTTCGAAATTG
>Ga0066903_100002606_pt1 | contig 14248 bp, 9 predicted proteins | sample PanSoiMetaGPlot1_FD_67491 | JGI IMG/M metagenome (GOLD analysis project Ga0066903, IMG submission 67491) | Tropical forest soil microbial communities from Panama analyzed to predict greenhouse gas emissions - Panama Soil - Plot 1 (version 2) | ecosystem: Environmental > Terrestrial > Soil >...
GAGCAGCGTATTCGCGTCGCCGCGCTCCGCGCGGCGCGAGGATCCGTGAGATCCGGATTTTCAAGCAAAGCTGACGATTGGGCCGCTTGAAAATCCGGATCTCGCGGATCCTCGTCACGGCCGGCCGAAGGCCGGCCAACGCGAATACGCTGCTCTCCACCCGAGCGCGCCCCCTCCGTTCTCTCCGTTGACTCCGTTGCTCCGTTTCTAGATCCGATGTCTCCGATCCCCTCCGTTGGCGCGACTATAATCTCCTCCATGCGAAAGACCCTGATTCCTCTCATCAGCTTTGCCGTGCTCGTCGGCACGCTCTCGGTCCAGGCGCGCGGACAGCGCGGCGGCACGGCGCAGGCGCCGCCCGCGGATCTCGTGCTCACGAACGGCCGCGTCGTGACGGTGGACGACAGCCGCCCAGAAGTTCAGGCGATCGCGATCAGCCGGGATCGCATCCAGGCGCTCGGCACCGCGGACGAGATCAAGCCGATGATCGGTCCCAGCACGAAGGTCATCGATCTGAGGGGACAGCTGGCGATCCCGGGCTTCATCGAGAGTCACGGGCATTTCACGGGCGTCGGCGGCGCGCAACTCCAGTTGAACCTGATGAATGTGGACTCCTGGGACAAGATCGTCGCGATGGTGGCGGAGGCGGTCTCGCACGCCAAGCCCGGGCAGTGGATCTACGGGCGCGGCTGGCACCAGGAGAAGTGGACGTCGAGGCCCGAGCCGAACGTGGAAGGCTTCCCGACGCACGCGTCGCTCGACAAGGTGTCGCCGAACAACCCCGTGCTGCTGGTCCACGCGAGCGGCCACGCGGCGTTCGCGAACGCCAAGGCGATGGAGCTCTCCAACATCCGACGGCCGACCGAGAGCCCTGCGGGCGGCGAAATCCTTCGAGACAAGAACGGCGACGCCACCGGCCTGATGCGCGAGCGCGCGCAGGGCCTCATCAAGCGGGGCGCCGGCGAGCCCGCGCCTACTCCTGAAGAGAACGCGGCGCGCGACCGGAAGGTGCTGGAGCTCGCCGCGCAGGAAGTGCTCGCGAAGGGCATCACGACGTTCGAAGACGCCGGGTCGCCGCTCGCCACGATCGACCTGATGAAGACGATGGTCGACGAGGGCAAGCTCGGCGTGCGGCTGTGGGTGATGGTGCGGCAGCCCAACAACATCATCGGACCGAAGCTCGCGCAGTACAAGATGATCGACCATGCCGACGGGCACCTGACCGTCCGCGCGATCAAGCGGCAGATCGACGGGGCGCTGGGCTCGCGCGGCGCCTGGCTCCTGGCGCCGTACGCCGACAAGCCGGAGTCGACCGGCTTGGCGACCGAGAGCGTGCAGGACATCCAGGAGACGGCCCGACTCGCGATGGCGAACGGCTTCCAGTTGTGCGTGCACGCGATCGGCGACCGCGCCAATCGCGAGACGCTCGACATTTTCGAGCGCGCGTTCAAAGCCAACCCGACGAAGAAGGATCTGCGCTGGCGCGTCGAGCACGCGCAGCACCTGAGCGCGCAGGACATCCCCCGGTTCGGCAAGCTCGGCGTCATCGCATCCATGCAGACCGTGCATTGCACGTCGGACGCGCCGTACGTGCTCGAGCGCCTCGGCAAGGCGCGCGCGGAAGAAGGCGCCTACGTCTGGCAGAAGCTGATGAAGTCGGGCGCGACGATCGCCAACGGCACCGACGCGCCTGTCGAAGACGTGGATCCGATTCCGAACTACTACGCGGCGGTGAGCCGGAAGCTGAAGGACGCAACGGTGTTCTTCCCCGATCAGCGGATGTCGCGGATGGAAGCCCTGAAGTCGTACACCATCAACGGCGCCTACGCCGCGTTCGAGGAAGGCAACCGCGGATCCCTGAAGCCGGGCAAGTACGCCGACATCACGGTCCTGTCGAAGGACATCCTGCAGATTCCCGAGGACCAGATCCCCACGGCGAAGGTGGTCTACACGATCGTCGGCGGGAAGGTGTTGTACGAGAAGGACGCCGCCGGCGCGACCGCGAGCCGGCGGTAGCCGATCGTCCGGAGGATGCCCTAACGCGTGGCCAGCGGGCGGCCGCCGCGCGAAGACGCAGAGGACTGCGCCGGCACCTTGCGCCGGTACTGATCGAAGAAGCGGTTGCACGCCTTGTGGAACCGCTCGGCGAGCTGCCGGCCGGCCTCACCCGGCACCGGCACGAGACGCGCGAACGACGACTGCGCCTGCCGCACTTCCTCGGCCATGTTGCGCCACTTCGACTCCTCGCCCGCGCGGCCTCCGATCGTGTTCGACGCGAGCGCTTCGCGCAGCCGCGCCGCGAGATCCTGCGACGTCTCGGGCTTCGAGTCGGTCTCGGCGACGAAGCTTTCGAGCTTCGCGACGAGCTTCTCCATCCGCTGGCGGCTGGCCTCGACGTCGAGCTCGGTTCCCTTGAAGGCGTCGGGATAGGCCGTCAGCAGCCGCTCCATCGTGCTCATGAAACGCCCGCTGAGCGGATCCGATCCCTGGCGAACGGCGGTGGTGGACTGATTCCACCGCGTGCGCAGCGAGCGCACCTTCTCGAGCAGATCCGGCGGAGCCGTCGGCTCGGCGCCCTCCGCCGGCAGCAGCGACTCCAGTTCCTGGAGCAGCGCCTCGCGATCGGCCTGGCGCGACTCGAGCTCGATCTCGTCGCGACGCTTGTAGCGATCGAAGAAGTGATCGGCCGCGGTTCGGAACCGGCCCCAGAGCGCTTCCGACTTGCTGCGGCGGACCGGCCCGACGGTCTTCCACTCGGCCTGCAGGCGCCGGAGCTCGGCCGCCGTCCTGTCCCACTCGCGCGAGTTGGCGAGCTCTTCCGCCCTCGCACAGAGCGCTTCCTTCTTCGCCTGGTTCGTCGACCAGACTTCCTTGCGCTGCGCGAGATCCTCGTTGCGCCGCGTGAAGAAGTGATCGCAGGCATCGCGGAATCGCTTCCAGACGACGCGCGTGTCGGGGCGCGGCACGGGGCCGGTGGCCTGCCACTCCGCCTGGAGCTTCTTCATCTCCTCGGCCGTCTTGATCCAGTCGGTCGAGTCGGCGAGCGCCTCGGCGCGTTCGCACAGGGAGATCTTCAGCGTGAGGTTGCCCTCGCGCTCCTGGGCGCGCGCGGCGAAGAACTCGCGCGCCTTGGCCTGGATCGGATCCGCGGCCTGGCGGTAGCGGTGCCACAGTGTCTGCGCCTGCGCGCGCGGCGCCTCGGCGGCCTGCTTCCAGCGCTCCTGGATGTCGTGGAGCTCGCGCGCCGCCTTCTCCATGTCCTCGGGCTTCTCGAGGTCGTACTTCTTCCCGAGCGCCTCGGCCTGCGCAATCAGCTCTTCCTGGACGGCGGCGTTCGCGAAGCGCTTCCACTCGTCCATCTCGCGCAGCTCGTGCAGCTTCGGCGCGAGCGCCGCGAGCGCGGCCTTGAGTCGCTCGACGAGGTACTCGCGCTCGTGGTGCGGCACCGTCAGCGGCGTCTCGATGGCGGCACGGAGATCGCGCGCGGCCTTGTCGGCTTCCTTGAGCGTCAGGTCTTCCGCTTCCGCGCGCTTGTGCACGCGCTCGATCAACTGGTCGATGCGCTGCACCTGCTGGCGGAGCGCCTTCTCGGCCGTGGCGCGCTTGGCTTCGGCGCGGTCGCGGACGGCCGTCTCCGCGGCGGTGAACCGCGCGTCGATCGCCTCGTCCAGCGACGCGGTCTTCTCGCGAAGCGTCTTCCACTCGCGCGCGACCGAGTCCCACGCGTACGCCGGGCTGTCCTCCTGCCCGGCGAGCTGTTCCGCCTCGGCGGCGAGCTCCGCGAGACGCGCGTTCGTCTTGCCGGCCTCGAGACGATTCTCGTGGCGCGTCCGCGCGCGCGCGCACACCTCTTCGAATCGCTCGACGAAGCGGGCGTGCACATCGGCTTCCGGATCCTGCGCCAGTCCTTCCCACTCGGACCGCGCGACCTCGAGACGATCGAGCGCGTCCTCGCCTTCGAGCGCGTCCACGCGTTCGCAGAGCTGTGACTTCACATCGCGCGCAGACGCGAGCTCGGCTTCACGCGCCTCGCGCTCTGCCTGCTCCTGCCGCGCGCGCTCGAAGGCGCCGCGCGCGACCTCGACGGCGCCGCTGAAGCGTGACCGATCGGCGGCGGCAATCTCGGCGTTCGTTTCGAGATCGCGCCATTCGGCTTCGGCCTCGTCGAGCTGGAGATCGAGGCCCGCCGCGGTCGTGGCCACAGAGAGCGCCTCGACGCGCGCAACGGCCGACGCGACACGCTGCTGCTGCTGCTCGAGCGCGGCGCGCTTGGCGGCCTCGGCTTCGTCGATGGCCTGGACCATGGCGCGTGCGCGCTTGCCGACCGACTTGTTCTTCGCCCGCTCCGCGAGCTCGTCGAGCGCTCCGCGGTCTGCGGCGCCGAGGGCCACGGCGCGTTCGAGGGCGGCAAGGCCCGCGTCCTTGTGATCCGTCTTGGACGCGACGTTCAGGAGCTCTGCCGGATCCTGAATCCGCTCGGTGGCCATCGTCGCGCTCCGTGGATCCGCGGCGTGCCGCGCGACCGAGCTCAGCGACTTGACGTCGGTCAGCCGGGCGATCGCGTCGGCGCGGATGTTCTCCAGCGGTGACGTCTTGGCGACTGCCGAAATCTGCCGCTGGTCCGTCAAGGCGGCCAGCGCGCGGGAGGCCTTCTCGTGATCGCTGCCGACGGCCATGTCGGCCAGCCGCGCGAGGATCTCCTCGCGGATCGCCGGGTCCACGTCGTCGGCGGACATCGCGGCCAGCACCCCTACGTCCTCGATGCGCGCTGCCGCCGCACGGCGGACGCGAGGCTCGGTGTCCTCTCGTGCGAGCGCCAGCAGCACGGCCGTCTCCTCGTCGCTCGCGCCCAGCTCCTCTATCGAGGAAAGGCGAACGTCAGGATCGGTAGACTTGTACTTGGGTTGGATCTTGAAGCGATCGAGGAAAGACATTGGGGAGCCTTACCCAATCAGGTAATCGGGAAATCGGGAAATCTGGTCGTCGGGTGCTGTGACTGATTACCGGATCACTCGAGAACGCGTTTACCTGATTGCAAACGTAAAACGTTAAACGGATTCCTGGGTCAGCCAATCGGCGATCCGCTCGCGCGTCCAGTGATGATCGTCGTTGATGTGGACGAGCATCGGCGCCAGCGGGAGTCGCTTGGTACATCCTTCGTGAGGACACCGTTTCGTGACCTCGTCGAGACAGCGGAACAGCCGCTCGAGATGGTCCGGAATCAGCTTCCCGTGCGCTCGCGGCAGGTGGTAGATCGCGTCGTACACCGCCCCGAGGGCGCACGAGCCGCCCTTTTCATCGAAGTAACTGCCGAAGCACTGTGGTCCGCGTGCCGAACCCGCGCGAATATAGTCCGCCAGCTCGCGCTGTTCGCTCTGGAGTTCCGTTACCATCGTTGCCCTCCGGCGAGAGACTCAATTGTAGCGCACCGGGCTGGCCCCCATTTGACGCGGGGGTCACGCGGTCATAACATCCATGATCCATTCGCTTGAATCGTCACACACAATCTTTTGGGCCGCTTTGGCGCCTCGCCAGGATCGAACACTGAGCGTTCGCTTCCGGCCGCAGGCCGGCGCCGGTCGAAACTGATGTCTATCCTCTTCGTGCTGTTCGGTTTTCTCCTGCAAACGCCTGCGCCCGCGGCGACGCCGCCTCAGGCGGCGGGCAACCCGATCGTGATCATCGACACCTCCGAAGGTCCGATCACGGTCGAGCTATTCAAAGATCGCGCCCCCGTCTCGGTGGCGAACTTCCTCGAGTACGTCAAGGACGGCTTCTACCCCGGCACCATCTTCCATCGTGTCGTCGCCGGTTATGTGATACAGGGTGGGGGCTATACGCCGGAACTCGTGGAAAAGAGCACGCGCCCGCCGATTCAGAACGAGGCGACCAACGGGCTGAGCAACGAACGCGGCACCGTCGCGATGGCGCGCACGCGCGCGCTCAGGAGCGCGACTTCGCAGTTCTACATCAATCTCACGAATAACTCATCACTCGACCACCGCGGCTTCTCGCCCTCCGATTTCGGCTACGCGGTGTTCGGCAAGGTGATTGCCGGCATGGAGGTCGTGGACAAGATTGCGGCGGCGAAGACCGGCTCCCGTGACGGCATGGACGACGTGCCCGTCGCGCCCGTCCTGATCAAGAGCGTGGCGGTGAAGTAGGCCGGGCCGCTTCGTTCATGAACCGCCCGCTTCTCATCATCTTCCTGACGATCCTCGTCAACCTGATTGGCTTCGGGATCATCATCCCGCTGCTGCCGTTCTATGCGCAGACGTTCGGCGCGTCGCCGCTGGCGATCGGCCTGCTCTTCGCGTCGTTCTCCTTCTCGCAGCTCGTCGCGTCGCCCGTGCTCGGGCACTGGTCGGACAGATGGGGACGCCGGCCGATCCTGGTGTTCAGCCTCATCGGCACCGTCATCAGCTTCGTGATGCTGGCGCTCGCGCGCAGCCTTGCGATCCTCTTCATCGCCCGCATCGTCGACGGCCTGTCCGGCGGGAACATCACGACTGCGCGCGCGTACATCGGCGATATCGCGACCGAGCAGAACCGCGCGAAGTACTTCGGCTTCCTCGGCGCCGCGTTCGGCCTGGGGTTCATCATCGGGCCTGGCCTGAGCGGCCTCTTCGCGCGCATCAGCTACACCGCGCCCATCTGGGCTGCCGCCGCCATCACGCTCGTGGCGACGCTCCTCGCGTGGTTCTGGCTGCCCGAGACCGTCCATCGGGTGAACGCGGTGGCCGGCTCGCCGTGGAAGGCGCTCCGCGAATTGAGCGGCCGTCCCGGTCTGCGCCTCCTGCTGTCGATCGATTTTCTCTACTGGGCGTCGTTCGCCGTCTACCAGACGACGTTCGCGCTGTTCGGCGAGCGCCGGTTCGGCCTCGACGCGACGCAGACGGGCTACCTGCTGGCGGTGTTCGGCTTCCTCGGCGTCATCGTGCAGGGCGGGATGGTCGGGCCGATCGCGAGGCGGCTCGGAGAGAAGCAGATGCTGATCATCGGGCTCGTGTTCGTCGCGATCGCCTGGGGCGGGACTGCGATGACGCACTCGTTCCCGATCTTCCTCCTGCTGCTGGTTCCAGGCGCGCTGGGCATCGGCTTCTGCAACCCGTCGCTCGTGTCGCTCGTGAGCGGCGCGGGCGGGAAGCACGAGCAGGGACGAGTGCAGGGCGCGGCCGGCGCGCTCGAAAGTCTCGGCCGCGGTCTCGGCCCCGTGTGGGGCAACGGCCTCCTGCAGTGGCGTGGCGAGGGCACGGCCTACGGATCCGCCGCGCTCGTCCTGCTCGGCACGGCGGCGCTGGCCATGCGCTATCAGCGTCCGCAACCTGTATCCGTTCCATTCGCCCGCGAAGCCGATCGCGTCGGTCGGGAAGGTGCCGCCGCGCGCCAGGACGAACCATGAGCCGGGCATGAGCCTCCTGCACCGGAATGGGCAGCCGGCACGGCTCATCGGATCGCGAGGATCTCCGTCCGCCGTCAGTCAACGCCGGGTCTAAGAGACCCGGCCGACAATGTCCGCGACCGGCCTCAGCGCGTCTCGAGCTCTTTCTCCAGGCGCGAGACCAGATCGTCCAGCTGATCGACGACGGCGCGGACGGTGTCGGGCTGGCTGAGATCGACGCCCGCCTTGCGCAGCTGCTCCATCGGGTAGTCGTTCCCGCCCGAGCGGAGCAGCGTGAGATACCGCTCGCGCGCGGCGGCGCCGGTCTCGCCCCCGGCCATGATCTGCCGGGCGATCTGCGCGGCCGACGCGAAGCAGGTCGCGTACTGGTAGACGTAGTACGGCGAGTTGAAGAAGTGCGGGATCCGCGACCAGGTGATCCCCGTGTGATCGTTCAGATCGACCGACTCGCCGTAGTAATCCTTGAGCAGCTGCATGTACGTCCCGGTGAGGATGTCGGCCGTGATCGGCTGGTCCTGCTCGGCGAGCCGATGCGCCCGCAGCTCGTAGTCGGCGAACATGACCTGCGTGTAGAACGTCCCGGTGATGTTGTCGATCGCGTGCTGCAGCAGCACCACGCGCTCGGTCGGATCGGTCGACTGCTTCAGCATGTACTCGAGCAGCAGCGCCTCGCTGAGCGTGGACGGCACCTCCGCGACGAAGATCGTGTAGTCGGAGTAGATGAACGGCTGCGTCTCGTGCGACAGGATCGTGTGCATCGAGTGGCCCATCTCGTGCGCCGTCGTGAACACGTCGTCCATCGTGTCGGTGTAGTTCAGCAGCATGTACGGGTGCACGCCGTACACCGGCGCCGAGTAGGCGCCCGAGCGCTTGCCCTCGTTCTCGTAGACGTCGATCCAGCGGCTCGAGAACCCCTTCTGCATCTGCGTGCGGTAGTCGGGCCCGAGCGGCTCGACCGATTCGACGATCCAGTCGAGGACCTCGTCGTACCGGTACTTCTTGTCGAAGCTGACGAGCGGGATCGAGAAGTCGTAGACGCGGTACGACCGGACGTTCAGCGCGCGCCGGCGCAGCTGGTGATAGCGGCGCAGCGGCGCCACGCCCGCGCGCGTCGTCTCGATCAGGTTCTCGACGACCGACGTCGGAATGTTGTCGCCGTGGAGCGCCGCCTCGAGCGTCGTCTTGTAGCCGCGCGCGCGAGCCTGGAACCAGTCGCGCTGGCACACCGCGTTGTAGAGCGTGGCGTAGGTGTTCAGCGACGCCTTGTAGGTGTCGTGCAGGGCGGTGAACGCCTTCTCGCGGTCGGCCTGCTCGCGCCGCGTGGCGAGGATTGCGCGGTACTGTCCGTATGAGACGGTGACTTCCTCGCCGGTCGACAACGTGATCGTCGGGAACTTCGCGTCCGATGTCGACAGCGCCCAGTAGGCGTCGTTCGGCGACGAGGCCAGGCGGCTCGCGAGCGACATCAGCCGTTCGCCCGCTTCGTCGAGCACGTGCTCCTGCTGCCGGTAGAGGTTCTCGATCGCGAAGCGATAGAGGCGCAGCGCCTCGGCGCGATCCATCCACTGGCGGACGGTGTCGAGCGGAATCTGGAGCATCTCCGGCGCGAACCACGATTCCGCCTGCTTCCACTTCGCGAACAGGATCTGCACCTGCTGGCGCTTCGCGTTGATCGTGTTGTCGCGCTGATCTTCGTCGTACTGCAGCGACGGGAAGTACCAGACGCGGTACGCGAGCTGGCCGAGCTCCTCCGCCAGGCGGAAGGCGGTCAGCAGTTGCTCGGGGCCCGCCGCGAGCGTCCCCTTGAGCGCCGCGTAGCGCTCGATGCCCGCGTCGAGCGTCTTGTAGGCGGTTTCCCACGCCTCCCAGTCCGGGAAGATGTCGTGCACCTTCCACTTGAAACGGTCGGCGATCTGCGCGCGGTTGCGGCTGCGAACGGGTTGCCCGGGCTGTGCGAGCGCCTCTGTAGGCATGCGTTAACTATAGATCCACCGGTGCGGTCCCCGGTTCACGCTCGAGGCAGCCCGTCTGTAACGCTTCGATCCGCCCGCGCACCAGACGAGCAGACAGCAACCGCCGATGTGGACACGGTGACTTGGTTGCTGGCTGCAGGGAACGTGACCGGTGGCGGCACCGCGCCGCGCGGGGGCTGGGCCCGCGACGGCCGAACGCATGATCTCCCGCCGTGATGCGGCAGCCGGGGATCCTCGCCACGGTCACGCAACGCCGGGACGCGGGCGGGCTACCGCCCCGTCCCGGCCTCTCTGGTGGACCGTCCACGTTGACGAGGGCCTCATCGAGGGATGCCCCGCCTGCGAGGGGGTCTTCGATCGGCCTGGACGGGCCACCAGAGTGAGGACAGGACGGCGCCAGCGCCACCTGGCGACAGTGCCCCAACGTGCGCAGTACTCCCCACGACGCCGTCACGTGAAAGGAAGGTGTGACATGTGGATAGGTGCGATCAGACTGGTCGTCGAAACGAAAGACGCTCCAAACGCAGGGACCGACAGCCTGGTCCAGGCGACCGTCTTGAGAGATGGCACTCAACTTCGCGTGCTCAACCTGGACTACCCGACCGAGGATGATCTCGAGCGCGGTGCCATCCGGAACTACGACTACATCGGACCCACGAAACTCCCGCGTCGAAACGACCAGACGCCAGAACTGCCACCGGGGATCGGTCAGAGTCCAATGCCATATCCCGGGTACGGCTTCGAGTTCTCCAATGGACTGAACGGCCACCTGACGCTTCGCCTGCGAATCGGCGGCGACGACATGTGGATCAAGGACAACGTCGACTTGTACGTCAGGCGCATTCGCCAGAAGGCGACGAGCTTCGACACGCTCGCCTGGGTGGAAGACTCCGACTGGACGTACATCGCCAGCTGGACTCAGGACGTCGCCATGAGCACGGACTCGGGCGAAGGCTTCACGACCTGGAGCCTGAAGCTGAATTGAAAAGAGACGGGGAAGACAGGACCTCTTCCTGTCTTCTCGTCTTGACGCACTACGGGGTTGCGACGATCAACTCGAACGGGCCCCAGTAGTACGGCTTCGCCGTCACGCCGCCGCCGGCGAGCAGGGTGAGCTTGGCGGATCGCACGGCGGACGCGGGCGTGTCGCCGCGCGCGAGGCCTGCATAGACCTGCGTCATCAGTTCCGACGTCGATCGATCGTCCACGTCCCACAGCCCCGCCAGGACGCGGCGCGCTCCGGCGCGCAGGAACGCCCACGCAAATCCCACGAGTCCCTCACCCGAATACGCGCGGTCGCCGGCCGTGCGGCAGGCGGAGATCGTGACCAGATGGGCGTCGAGCCGGCCCTCGGCGACGTCACGCGCGTAGAGCTTGTACCCGTTCGCATCCGGCGAGAGGATGACGGCCGAGTCGAGGGGGCTCTCCTTGTTCGCCGAGGCGTGCGCGGTGAAATGAATGAACCCGAAGCGCTCGGGATGCGCATCGCGAAACGCCTGTGGGGTGGCGCTCGCGCCGCGTCGGACCGTCGCGTTGGGGAACGCGGCGGCCACTGCGGAGACCTCGGCGGCCGCGTATCGCAGCGGCGGAAAGTGCGGATCATCGGGCGTCGCCGGATCTCCGATCACCAGCGCCTGCTGCGGACCGGCGGCCGCGCGCGGTGCAGGCGCCGCCGCGAGAATGCCCAGTGACGGCGCCACCATCATCTTCACGTCTTCGATCCAGTAGTGCCGCCTCGGACCGTCGACCGGCAGCGTCTCGAAATTCAGCTGGCTGAGCGCCGCGTCGGGGACGATCACGACGGGAGCGCCGGGACCGAGAAGCCTGGCGAACGGCGCGACCAGCATCGAGTAGAGCGCGTCTCCCGGCGTGCCCTTCGAGGCGATCGGGTCGGCGCTCGACGCGACGATCATCTGCTGATAGTCGCGCACGAGCGGCACGATCTCGCTCGCACGCGGCAGCGACGCGTGCTCGATCCCGGTCGCCGTCACCGCCCAGGCGTTCGACTGCTTCGGGCCGAGCGAGTAGAGGATTAGTGTACTGCCGCTCTGCCTGGCCACGCGCTGGAACTCGCGCGCCGGCGTCCTGCCGCGGTTCTCGACGCCCTGTCGCTCGCCCAGTACGCGCGCGCGACTCGAATCGGCAATCTCGAGCGCGCGATCGAACTGGCGCTGCCCGACGAGGGTGTCGATGTACTCCGAATACAGGCCTGCTCCTCTCGTCAGGTATGTGAGCTGGTAGTCGGTCTTGATCAACGTGCTCTGCGTGCGCTCGATGACCTCGAGCGCCGATTCGAAATGGGCTGCGGCTTGCGCGGTGCGTCCCTTCGCGAGATCCAGACGGGCCAGGCCGACGTACGCGTCCGCGATGGGGAACGGATCGGTGGCGCGGACGGCCAACGCCGACCCATACAGTTTCGCGGCGTCGTTCAGACGGCCCCGGCCCTGAGCGATCGCGGCGTCGTTCACCGTGTCGTAGATCACATCCGCCGAATCCGGCTCGCGCAGCGAGCGCGACTGCCGGCTCAGTCGCTCCGCATCGTCCCACGCACCCTGCTGGATGTACGCCCACGCGAGATAGTTCGCCCACAACTGCGCGTCGCGGCGCATGGACGGGTCACCGATGGCGACCCCGAGCGCGCGCTCGAGGTACTTCGTCCCCTGCTGCAGCTCCCCCTTGTACAGGTAGGTCGTACCGAGCTCGCCGAGCGCCTGCTCGAAAAAGACTTTCGGGCCAGGTTCAGACGCCTGCGCGGCCTGCTGCTGCATCGTGAGCGCCCGATCGAAATCGCCCAGGCGCGTATAGCAGATGCCCGCATTGTAGAGCGCGACCGATCGGATGCGCATCGTTACGTGGGTCAGGTCGACGGCGGTTTTCAGGTAGGTAAGGGCCTGATCGTGGCGATCGAGCCCCACGTAGGCACGGCCGAGATTGATCAGTCCGAGCGCAAGATGATAGTCGTCGGCGCGGTGGCCGGCCTGGTCGATCAGCGTCGACAGCGACGTGCGCCCGTCATCCCAGTGCCCCAGCCGCACCTCGGCCTGGCCGCGCAGTGCGAGGACGTCGAAGAACACGTCCGTGGCGCCCGCCTCGTGCGCGAGCCGCTCGGCCGCGTTCAGCGTACCGATTGCCGGCCCCAACTGTCCCTCGACAATCTGAAGCTGCCCTTCGAGACACTGCTTCTTCGCACGAAGCGGAGCGAACGACGCGCCGTCCGGGAGCGACTCGCGCAGGATCGAACGGGCTTCGTCCTTCTCGCGAAGGACGAGATGGATCTCGGTACTAAGGAGCCGGAACCGCCAGGCGTCGACCGACGATGGATTGCTGCTCGTGAGATCGATGCCCTGCATGGTGAGCTTGCGCGCCTCGGCAAGCTCACCGTGCCGGAATTGATCGGTGGCGGCCTCGAACAGTCGGTTGGCGTCGGGGGTGGAGGCTCTCTGACAGGCGCCCAGCAGCAGGAGCGCCGCCAGAGCGGCCCGTCTCACGGCACCCAGCCTCCGTTGCTTCCTCCCGAGCACACCGCCATGTCCCCTTCGTCGGGTGACCCGAACTCGAAGCGCAGCATGTTGATCCGGCGCGTGTTGGTGCCGACGAGAATCTCACCGAAGAAGAGCGTACCGAAATCCTTGACCGCGATCGTGTGTCCTGCGATCCGTGCAGTTGGATGCTGCTGGATGTTCTTCCAGGCGAGGCGGCCCACGACGGTCGCGTACATCGGATCCTTGCAGACCAGTGACGGCGGAGCAGGCGGCTGCGCGGCGCGGGTACGGATCCCAATCGCCGTCGGGGAAAACGCCGCTGGCGGCGCGGGAGGGGGTGGGGGCGCCGACAGCATGAGCAGCGGTTCGTAGGTCTGCGTGAACTTCGGATCCTGGCACGCGGCCACCAGCTTCGAGCGCGTGTCGTACTGCTGATAGAACGCGTGGTCGATGGCGACGTCCAGTGGTTCTCCGTCGATCGAGATGCCCGAGATGGCCGTCTCGGGTGCGAGCTGAATCGGCGGTTCGAGCGTCGCGCTCGGGTTGGTTGACGTCATGACGGCGCGCACCAGGTCCACCTTCACTCGTGCAGGATTGCCGACCTCCAGGCCGACGACCTCTGCAAGGACCGTGGTGATCGCGGGAAGCGTGGGCGGCACGGGGCCGGGGGCGACGCCCGCGGCCGCACGTGGGGCACCGTATCGTCCCTCGGCGAGCGTCTCCGCGGTCTTGAAACGGACGAAGCCGTGTCCGCTGAACGTGCTGCCGTCGGCTCTCGAACGGGAGATGCCCCCGGCCGGCGTCAGTGAGCTGGCGCCGCAATCCAGGGCAATGTCGTAGGCTTGCGGCCGCCAGATGTGACCGCTGATGGCGGCCGCATTTCCATAGAAGAAGTATCGAGACGTCATCTGCTGCATGTAGGTCTCGCGCCTCCTGATTATCGTGCGGGAACCTGGAAACGATATTCCTCAGGCGTCCCGCCCGTTTCGATAATCAGAACATACTCTCCGGGCTGGCGCACGTCCTGCGCCGGCACGAGGAGTACGAGAGGCTGACCTGCTGCAGGTGGCTTCGCAGTGTTGGAAACGATTTCAGTACCGTCCGCACGCCGAACCTTCCACGGGATGCTACCCGTGACGCCGCGCGTGTCGAAGTCGGGCATCAGCGGCAGCCACGATCCCGAGTCCTGGACCGGAATCATGGGCGCATCGCCGCGGCTCGCCTGGCGCAGCATGACCGGTGAGATGGCCTGCGCCGTCGCCATGGACCGGAGGTCCGGCACCAGGACCAGCGCCTGGTAGCCTGCGAAGAGCGCGAGTGCAGCCGCCGCAGCCCAGGGCATCACCACCGTGAACAGATTCCGGGCCCTCGCCGGGACGATGCGGAGATTG
>Ga0066903_100002608_pt1 | contig 14248 bp, 22 predicted proteins | sample PanSoiMetaGPlot1_FD_67491 | JGI IMG/M metagenome (GOLD analysis project Ga0066903, IMG submission 67491) | Tropical forest soil microbial communities from Panama analyzed to predict greenhouse gas emissions - Panama Soil - Plot 1 (version 2) | ecosystem: Environmental > Terrestrial > Soil >...
GAGCACCGTCGCGTGCCATGCCGGTACGCCGTCGCGCTCGGCGTCGGTGCCGTTGACGAGCAGCACCCATTCGACGTCGAGCTCGACACGCCAGAAGCCCGTCATCATCGTCGCGCCGTGCCCGGCACGCCAGAGATCGGCGCTCGCGACCATGAGCGCGAGCGGCCCGTGCTGCGCAATGATCTGCTCTGCGGTCTTCATCGTCGGCCCTTCCGAAAAAGCGCCCGTGCGCGCGCGCGCTGAGATTCCTGCTGCGTCTTCTCGTCGTGACATCGCGAGCAGATCGCCTGCTCGTTCTGCTCGGTCTCATCGCCGCCTTCCGCGAGCGGCACGCGATGATCCCGAATCGTCGCGAGCGTCAGCACGCCGCGCTGCAGGCAGGGCTCGCAGAACGGCTGCCGTTGAAAGAGCCGGGTGCGTGCCGCCTGTCGCTGCCGCCCGCGTATCCGCTCGACGGCTGCCGGGCGCTCGATCCAGCCCGCACGTCTGCGGTGCTGCTGACAGCGCAGCTTGCCGCAGGTCGTGCAGGGGCGCGGCGGTGCCATCGGCATCAGGCAGCCCCCCGCGTCGCCCCGTTCAGTCGGCGCCGGGCGCGCTTGCAGTCGGCGAGCATTTGCGCGAGCACATTGCGCTCGTCGATCGGGATTTTGCCAAGCCCAGAAATTCTGGCCTTTCGCATCAGCTTGCAGCAGCGCGCCGAGCAGAAGACCCGGCGCCGATCGCCATACACGGGCGTGAACGATTCACCGCAGCAGGGGCAGACATGCCGCACGGCGACGTGCGCACGGGCGCGCACCGCGCGCTCGAAGCGCGCTTGGCGATCGGCGCGCTCGGCGCGGTGCGCCTGTCTGCAGTGATGGTGAAACTGCGCCGATCGCTGCGTCGTGCCGAGCGGCTCGCCGCAGCGTCGGCATGGTCGTGCCAGTGTCTGCCGTGTCGCAGCGCGGGCAGCATCGAGCCGCCCGGCTTCGCGCGCGCACCGGTCGCGGGCGCTGCAGCGGCGCGAGCAGTACAGCTTCAGATCGCCGCCCGAATGCCCTTTGCGCTGCACCGCGACGGCGCAGTGCTGACAGGCAAACGCCGGGCGGCGGGTCGGCTGCGGCTGCCGTCGCTGCCATGCGTGATGGCAGCTCAGCGAGCAGAACGCCTGCGCCGCTCGCCGCGAGCTCGGGCGCGGCGAGAATGTCACGCCGCAGCCCGAGCAGATGCGCGGCGGGCGCTGCGCGATACGGTGCGCCGCATAGCACGGCGTGCAGCGCCCGATCGGGCGCGAGATCGCGCGACCGCAGTCTAGGCAGCGCCCGCCGCGCCGTAGTAGACGCCCGCTGCGATCGCGCGGCCCGGGCTTCGGTTTCGGCCCGCGCTTCATTCCTGCTGCCCGACGACCTTGAGCTGCTGCCGGGCGTTCGCTTCGACCGACTCGGGAAGCAGCCCCATCGCCTTCGCGATGTCGAGCGTCTGTTCGGCGCTGACGCCGGTCTGCCGCGCTGCCATCAGCATCATCGACGTCAGATTGTTTTGACTCGCCCGGTATCGGGTATATGAGCTGACCGCCGAGATCGCGATCTGCACCCGATGCGCGCGCTCGGGATCTTTGCCGCGATACGTCGTGAGGTACTCGCGAATTTCCTGCGCGCCCGCGAGCGCGGCGTCGCTCAGTGCTTCGTGTAGCGCGGCTTCTCCTGATCGATGCTGTCTTGCCATAGGGGTTTCTCCTGAGTTAGTCGGCTTCATTGCGATCGCGAATCGGCGGCTGCATCACGAGATTCGCCGTCGCTGCAAACGCATCGGCGAAAAGCTGAAGCTGATCGGCGGTCAGATAGGTCTCGAAGCGCAGCACGACGGCACCTTGCACGCCGATGCGCACGTCGATCAGACGGCAGTGATCAGGCACGAGCCCGCGCGCGATGAGCTCACGCGCCAGCGAGTGATTCGAGATCGCCATCAGCGGCTCACCGCGACGACGTACCAGAGCGCGCCGATGACGAGCACGATGCCGGTCGTGATGATGAGCGGCAGATCGAACATGGGCTTCTTCATTGCCCGGTGTCGTCTCGGGTTTCCTTTTCGACCAACACCCAGCGCCCGGTCGCGTACGTGATGACGCGCTCGCCGCGTTCGTTGATAAACGACACCGACCCGTTCGAATGAAATTCGGCATCCTTCGCGCGCACGTTGCGCTCTTCGCCTTCGGTTAATACGACGTGATAGTTATTCATCGGTGTTTTCCCTTTCGGTTTTTGTCAGGCATTTCATTTCGTGACCGTATGCACGCAGCCCGCGACGCTCGTCGCCGTGAACGTCTGCCGCCCGTTCAGGGCCCAGCCGAAGGTGCCCGAGATGAGCGGCTGATTCGTTGACCATGATCCCGACGTGTCGCCCGAGCGCGACGGCCAGACGAGATTCGTGATGGCGAGCTCGCACGGGTGCGGCTGCGGCGGGTCGGGCGGCGTCTCCCCGCCGCCGCCTTCGCCGGGCGTGACTTTGTAGACGTGAATGATCGGCGCGTTGTAGCAGCAGCCCTGCGCGTCGCCGTACTGCGACGCGAGATAGAGCGTTTGCGTCGCCGGGTCGTACGCCGTCGATTTGATCCAGTGCGAAAACTGAAATTGCGGAAAGTTGAAATCCCAGAAGGCGACGGGCACGGGCGTCGAGCGATCGTGCGCGCCGCTCTTCACCGCCGCGAGATCGTTCGCGTCGTATGCCCAGGCGCGTTGGGTCCAGGGGTGCCCGTGCTGCCCCTTGCCCATCACTTCGTAGTCGAGACAGTAGATGTCGCCGCCGTCGGGCGTCGGCGTGCCGACGAGCGTCGGATCTTGCGTCGCGACGCCGTAACACGGCGCGTTCGTATGCTGCCCGATATAGAGCACGGTCGAGCTGCCCGCGATGAACACCGCGCCGCCTGCGACGCCCGTGTCATTCCATTGGACGTTCGGCTGCATCGGCTGCCCGAGCGTCGGGCGATCGGGCTCGATGCCGAAATAAAACGCGAGCGCCTGCGCGGGCTGCGTCGTCGCCGACGGCGAGCGATTGAAGAGCACGGCAGGCGTGCCCCAGCTCGCGCGCGAATTGATGCTGATGCCCCAATTCGCCGCGAGCGTGTTGCCGCCGAGCAGCGCCTGCCATGCGTCGGGCACCGCCGTCAGGAAGCCGCCCGTCACGCCGCCGTTCGTCGCGTTATTCGAGCCGAAGGCGGCGATCTCCATCGGCCCGACGATGCCGGGCGTCGACAGGTTGCGCGATCGCGAGAAGAGCGACTTCATGCCGAGATAGCCCGCGTCGTAGTTGATGTACGCCGCGCCGTACAGCGTCTCGCCGTCGACGAGCAGCCCACGCGCCACGCAGCCCGAGCTGCTATTGCCGCAGCTCGGCGGCTGCAGGTTCGGATTCCAGGCGTCGTGCGGCGCCTGCAGGATCGTCGCGCTCGGGAGCTCCGAGCCGCTGCAGGTGCTCGACACCGTGACGCACTGCGCGATCGCAGGCGTCGGGATTGAGACTTCGGCGAGCCAGCCGTTGTACTTGTTTTCGCCTTCGTTCATCGAGACGAAGAGCCCGTGCTGCACGGGATCAAAGCCGATCGACTTGCAGCAGCCCGACAGATCGCCGCCCGGCTGCGTGTAGTCGAGCTTCGGCATCTTGAACGCGCCCTGATAGTGCAGCGACGCCTGCGTCACGCGCGGCAGCCGTCGCGGGTCGGTGCGGTGACAGCTCATCACGCCGAGCGCGGCGAAGATGACGATCAGCGGGATCAGTCGTCGGATCATGGGTGCTCCTTCAGTCGCCGAGCAGCCGCGCCAGATTGTCGAGTCCAGCGCGGCGCTCGGCATTCACGTCGAATCGCGTCGACGCGGCGGGCGGTGCCGTCGCGTCGACGCGTGATTCCGACAGTTCACGCAGAAATCGTGCAGGCAGCCCGTTTTCGCGTCGCCGTCGAATTGATACGTCAGCGCCGTCAGGCAGAAGAGACAGACGCGATCGGCCTTGCGCCGTTCGATCTCGGCGCCGCTGAGCTGCCCGACGTAGAACCGGATATTCGGCGGCTTCGATTTCGGCTTCGGCTTCTTCGCCATCGTCACTCCTGCAGACATCACGCGCAGCGCCCGAGCAGCACAATCAGCGCCGCCAAGAGAATCCACGGCGTCAGGTCGACCCAATTGCGCCCGCCCGTCACTCGTCACCGCCCCGCTGCGCCGTCTCGGGCTCGGGCGGCGGCTGATGGCGCACCGCGTCAGCGCGCGCGGCGTCGGCTTTCAGATCCGACCAGACCTTCGGCGTCGTGCTCGTCAGATACAGGCGCATCGGGCGCGGCGCTTTCTTCCAGGCGGCTTCGAGCGCGGCGAGCCCGTCGCGCGCGTGCGCGCGCATCGTGCGCAGCCAGTCGTCGAAGTCGTCGGGCTTGCGCGGCGGCTCGGGCGGCGGCTGCTCGACGAGCTCGCCCGTGCGGGCATCGAGCCCGACATGCCGAGCGGCAGCCGCCGCACCGAAGCGCGGGCGCGGCGACGGCTCGGCATCGTCGCGCGGCTCGAATTCATCGGGCGTGTAGAGCCCGCTGAGCTCCTGCGGAAACGCTTTGCGAATCGCGAGCGCCTCAGCGCATTTCGCGAGCATCAGATCGCCGGATTTCTGCCAGAGCCCTGTCGCCGTGCCGTCGCGCTTCTGCTGCACGTAGGAATCCCAGCGGGCGACGCCCCAGACCGGCTCGCGGAAATCCGATCGGAGCACCCCGACGCGCGCGGCGCTCGGATGACTGCGCGGGGTCCAGACGTCTTTCCATTCGCCGCTGTCGCCGCACCAGAACGGCCCGAGCTGCCCGGCGTAGTGCCCGCTGCGCTCGGCGATGAGCCGGAAGCCGTCGATGCTGACCTGAATCGCCATCACGTCACGCTGCTCGCGCGAATCCCAGCGCTTGATGGCGTAAATCTGCCGCGCGAACGGGTCGAGCTGCGTGCGGCGGCACTGCTGCAGAAACAGCGCGAGCTCGTCGTCGGTCGTCTCGCGGGCGATCGTGCGCTTGATGAGCTCGATCTGCTCGGCGTTGAAGAGCTCGATGTGCTCGCGCGTGCGTCTGACGATCTGCGCGGGCGCGGTCATTCGTCACCGCCCGGCTCGTCGGCCTGCTTCCACCACGACGCGAGCTTCTGCTTCGGCGTGAGCCCCTTGTTATAGAGCTCGATGACGACAGCGGCGATGCACGTCGACTTCGATGCGCCCGTGCGCTCGCGCATCATCTCGGCGCGGCGCAGCAGCCCGCCCGTCGCGCCGCCGAGCTTCTCGATGAGCAGCCCTTCGTTCGTCGCCCCGTTGTACCGATTGAAGACGAGCCCGACGCCCGTGACGAGATAGGTGTCGAACGCCGCGCTGACGCCTGCATACGCCTTCTTCAGCACGCGCACCGTCTGCCCGACGACGGTGTCGCCCGATCGGTCGTAGAGCTGACAGAGCGCCGAGATGCAGCCGACCGAATTCTCGGTCTTCGTGTTGGTGATCTTGAGCCCCTGCGCTTCGACGACGCGCCGAATGTCGTTCTCGCGGCGGTGCCCTGCCGTGCACGCGACGTGAAATTTGTCGTACGCGCTGATCGCCTTGCGCGCGTCGCGCCCGAGAAAGATGTCAGCGGCTTCGGCGTCGCTGAGCCCCTCATAGACCTCGCAGTCGAGCACGTCTTTCTCGAAGCCGTTCGCCTTGAGCGCATAGATCCGATGCTGCCCGTCGAGCACCCACGGGATGCCGTCGCGAATGTTGATGATCGGAAAGCCGAGCTTGTTCAGATCGAGATCGGCGGCGATCGCGTCGCCGTGCGCCTGCCGGAATTGCCGCTGCGTGACGAGCGCGGGCGGCACGCGCATCTGCGAAATCAAAACGGGCCTAATCTTCGACGGTCGACGGGTCGCTCTTTTGGTGGTCATAGGGGTTCGGCTCCTGCTGCGTGACGAGCTGCGCGATGAACTTCGAGAGCGCCCGACGTGACTGCTGCAGCGAGCGCACCCAGGCGCCGAGCTTCGTGCGGTCGAGCGCGGCGAAATCGATCAGCCCGACGTCGGCGGTGAGATGCTCGGCGTCGAGCGTCATCGCGGCGACGACGCGATTCGCATCGACGCGCTGTTTCGTGACGACGCGGTCGGCGTGAATCACGACGCCGATCTCGCGCGCCGCTTTCCAGACCCATTCCGTCGACACCCCGAGCGCGCCCGCGATCTGCACGGTCGTATGGCTCGACGCCGCGAGCTCGCGCAGCCGTGCGATGCGATGCTGGCGGCGCTCGGATGCCGCGTTCGCTTTCGGGGTCGGCGGCGGCGGCAGCGGGCGCTCGGTGAGCACGTCGACGAGCGCCGCGACGAGCGACTCGGGCACCTGATGCCGGGCGGCGAGATCGACCTGCGACGTGCCCCGCTTGAGCTCCCGCGCCATCAGCCGCACGATGCGCCCGACGCTCGCGGCGCCGGTCGGCAGCCCGGCGCGGCGGCGCACGTCGCGCACCGTCTCGGCGCTGACGCTGAATTCGCGCGCGATCTGCGGCAGCCGCGTGCCGACGAGTAGGCGGCGCAAAATCGCGTCGTGCTTCGGGTGCGGCGGCTGCTGCAGCGCCTTCGCCCGGGCCCGCACGCGCCAGACGAGACTGCGCGGGCAGTGCAGCCGGTCGGCGATCTCGCGGTCGGTCGCGCCGGTCTCGATGGCGGCGGCGACGCGCCGCTCGCGGTCGGCGCGGTCGAGCTCGGGATACGGCTCGTCGTGCGGCGCGGTGTTGAGCACGAGCATCATCGGAGTACCTCATCGAGCGAGCGCACGAGCTGCACGGGCCAGCCGAGCGCGATAAAGCGGCGCTGCGCCGGGGTCAGCGTGCCGCGCGTTGTTTTGAATTCGAGCAGCTCCAGCCCGCGATCGCGTCTGAACGTGAGCACGTCGGGGCAGCCGCCGCCGATCGGCGCGAGCGATTGCACGAGATACCCGATGCGCTGCAGCGCCGCGACGAGCTCGGCGTGATTCGCGTCGACGCGCCCGTGCTTTCTCATCGCAGCCCCGCACCCTTCTCGGCGGCGCAGCGGTCGCACCATGCCGACTTCGGCGCGACGGCGCGCTCGACGCGGTATCGCGAGATCGGCGCGACGTGCCCGCAGCTCAGATGCGCGTCGTACCGGAACTGCCCCGTGAACCGTTCATCGGTGCCGCCGATCGGCGTCAGGCTGAAGACGCGCTCGATGTCGACGATCTGCCGTCTCATCGCAGCACCTTCACGCGCACCGTCAGATCGGGCCGCGCGCGCAGCTCGGCGCGCGACAGGCAGGCGCCGACGACGCAGCCCGAGAGCAGCCCGGCGCTCGCGACGAGCAGATAGAGCAGCAGGCGGCGCGGTGTCATCGCTCGATCTCAGCGGTGTCGAGATTGAGCGGCGCGCCCGCGCTTGTCGGCGGCGCCGCGTCGGGCCGATCGATCTCTAGCCCGTCGACGCTGCGCCAGTCGATCGTCTTGAGCGCGAGCCGCAGCGCCACCTCGCGTGAGAGCAGAAAACCGACGCTCGTCTCGCGGTAATTTGTTAGGAGCTCAGCTTGCGGGAGCTTCGCGTAGTAGCGCCGCAGGTGCTCGACGCCAAAAATCCAGAATTCGTTGTAATCGCCGATGCCGTAGAGCCACGCGTTGTCGTCGCGCAGGATGCCCGAATCACGCCAGCGCTCGTCGGTCGAATGCGTTTTCTCGCCGACCTCGATCCAGAACTTGCCGCTCGATGCGAAGATGCGATCGAATTTGATTTCCAGCCCAAACTCGTTCTCGCCGTGCCGCAGTTGAAAATCGCGCGTCTGATAGTTCACGAGCGGAAAGCCGCACCGATAGAGCCCGCGCGCAACGAAATCCTGATAGCGCTGCCCTGCGTCGAGTTGCTGCCGGTAGTACTCGCTCATGCGACCTCAGCGGCGAGCGCGTTGCCCCATGCCGACCAGCCATCGACCGGCTCGCGCGCGAAGAGCTCGACCTTCGTCTGGGCGTCGCCGTCGTAGAGCCGATCGATGAGCGCGCGGAATTCGGCGGGCTTTTGACTGTGCACCGACGAGCGCGGAATCGAGATCACGCTGTCGGGCATCGGCGTCGGATGATCAGGCAGGCAGCTCCCGCGCGTACAAATCAGCAGCAGCTCGTGCCGCACGCTGACGTAATTGCCGAAGTTGTGATCGACCTTATCCCAGACGATCGACGCCTTGTATTGAAAGCCCCACGCGGTAATGACCGGCCAACACTCGGCGAGCAGCGGTGACGTGACCCAGAGAAAGAGCACGGCGTCGTCGGCGACGCGCGATCGGATGTCGAGCGCGCAGAGCTCAGCGATTGACATCGATGGATAGTGACGCTCGGCGCGCCCGTAGTTGTCGCCGTCGCCAATCACGCCGCTGCTGCCGTACGCCCACGGCGGGTCGGCATAGAGCACCCGAAAGATGCCGGGCGGCAGCGCGACCGGACGCAGATTGGCGCGCCGCTGCTCGCGCTGCGCCTGCGCCAGACTGACGTCGAATTCGAGCCGCCGTCGGGCGGTTTCCTGCTCGTGCGCGAGCGTCTCGCGAAACGCCTGCGGGTCGTCGAGCCGCGTGCGCCACTTCGACAGGATCGGAATCGTGAGCCCGAAATCTTCGGGCTGAAGAGCAAGATTGCGTTTTTGCAATCTTGCTCGCGTCGACGTGCGATCGCCGCCATGCGCTGCGCGCGCGGCTTCGGTGTCCCACCACGCGACGAACTCGGCTTGCGCGGTGAGCTTCGCTTCAATCGCCGCGAAGAGCGCCTCGATGTCGCGGGCGCGCCGGGCCCGCTTCTCGGCTTCGCGTTTCGCGTGAATCGTCAGCACGCCTTTCACCGGGTCGTATTTCGTCAGGCGGGCGTCTCGCGGTGCCGTGATGTCGGACATTCGTCAGGCGTCTCCCTGTCGTGCGTCGGTCACGCGGTGCTCGTCGCGCAGCACGACGCGCGCGACGCCCGCTTCGGTGTAGAGCTCGACGAGCAGCCCGCGCACGTCGTCATAGGCGTCGCGGCTGATGTCGGCGGCGAGCACCTTGAGCGCGTGCAGGATGACGCGCTCGATCTCGGTCGCCGTCGGCGCGGCGCCTGCGCCGGGCGAGTAGAGCCCGAGCTGCGCGCAGACGGGCTGCCAGCGCTCAGCGAGCGCGGGCGCCGCCGCCTTGAGCTGCGCGATGAGCCGCGCGCGCATCACGCCGCCGACGTCGATGCTGAGCCTCATGCGCTGAGCCTGATCTTCGGATTGCGCGTGCGCCGCCCGCCGCAGCGGTTTTCGCGTAGGTCGAACACGCCGGGCGGCAGCTCGACGCCGAGATAGTCGGCGAGCGACCAGAGCGCCGTGCGCACCAGATTCGCGTGACTCGCGCAGCTCGTCGCGCGCTGCATCTCGCGCAGCACCGCGAGCTCGTCGCCCGAGAACGGCACTGACAAATTCCGATCGGTTGGGCGCGGGTCGAGCGACGCCTGCCGGATGAGCGCGACCGCGTCGGCGAACGTGAGCTCGCCGCGATCGACCTGCTGCCCGAGCCGCTCGATGGCGCCGTCGGTCGAGAGCCGTCGCGTCGTCATCGCGCCGCCTTCCGATCGGCGAGCACGATCGTCAGCGCTTCGCGCGCCTGCTCGGTCGTGATGCGCACGCCGCGCTGCTCGGCGTGCCACTTCGCTGTCTCGATGAGCTCGTCTTCGTCGGCGTCGGCCATCGTCATCAGCACGCTTTGACGCACGATCGCGATGAGCGTCGCGAATCCGGTCTGCCCCGTTTCCCGTGAAACATCTGCGCGATCTGGATCTGCAATAGACACCGGATCTGTACCCCGGATCGGATCTGCCCCCGGATCTGGATCACGTACCGGATCTGGATCTGCCCGGCGATCTGCACCGCGATTCGCGTGCGCGCGAGCACGATCTAGGTTGTGCCCGTTTGCACTGCCTTGATGGTGCTGCGGTGCACGCGCCTGCTTCGGATCAGGCAGCTTCGATGCCTGCTCGCGCAGGTGCGGCTTCTGATGCTGCCTGAATGTCGGCAGATAGATCAGGCGCCAGCCGTCGACCTCGTACCGCCGAATGAAGCCCGCGCAGGCGAGCTCGTCGAGCAGCGCGTGCACGTCGATGTCGTCGTAGGGGAAGAGCTCGACCTTCAGGCGCGGCGGGCGATCTTCGAGCCGACCTTCGCGATCGGCGACGCCCCAGAGCCCGGCGTACAGCAGCCGTGCGGCAAACGGCAGCGTCGCGAGCTGCTCGTTCTTGAAAAATCCGGGGTGCAGCAGACGTACACGCACGGCGCACCCTATCGTCGAGCCGCTGCCTCATGCTGCTCGTCACGTCGAGCGCGCTGCTGCTCGATCCAGTCGGCGATGTCGCGCGTCGACCAATAGCGCCGCACGCCGACGACGATCGGGTGCGGGAAAATTCCGGCGCGCCGCCAGCGATAAATCGTGTACCGCGACGCGGGCACGAGCTGCAGCACTTCGTCGATCTCGATGAGCCGGTCTTCAGTGTTACTCGGTGATACGCCGTGAGCCGTCTTGCGTCGTCGTGACATGAGACCGCGCACGATACACAACGAAACGGCTCGCACCGATGGGATGCGAGCCGAAAATTCTGACGCCTGTTAAATTTTTCCTGACGTATCAGTGCTTCTGATCCTGACGCCGGATGTGATACGTCGCGCAGCGGCTCAGCGGCGGCGGCTCGCGATGCCGGTCGCGACGAAGCCGATGACGATGGCGATCGGCACGGCGACGCGCAGGTCGCGCACGATCGCCCAGACGAGCAGCGCCGCGCCGACGCCGAGCGCGTGCACCTGCCAGCCCGTCACGGCTCGCCGATCGTAATGCAGACGATATGCACGCCCGGCAGAATGACGCCGAGCGCGTCGCCGTCGCTCGTCGCGAGCGTCAGCGGGTGCTTCGAGAGCACCGAGACGCGGCGATCGTCGGCGGTCACTTGCCCAATAAAGACGCCGTCGCGCCAGAGCTCGACGACCTGCGCGCCGGGGCGCTGCGAATGCGGCGCGACCCGGAATTCAATGCTCACGGCTCGAATGGCTTGTCGGTGCGCACGTAGCCGTCGCCCTGCTTCTTGATGAGCCCGTGCCGAGCCGACGCGCCGAGCGTGCGGAATGGCCACGGCAGCGGCTCGCGCGTCGCCGCCGATGCCCTTTGCTTCGAACGCCGCCCCGAGCACCGCGAGACTGATGACGCCGACGTGCGGCAGGGCGAGATCGACGGGCGCGATCTTCTCGAAGACCTGCCGCAGATTTCGCACGCGCAGCTCGGCGTGTAGCACCTTCGAGAGCAGCCGGGCAGCGTGAAAGTTAAAGCAGCCGACGGCAGCGAGCTCGGCGCGCGTGAGCCGGTCGCTGCCGATGACGAGCACGGCGTCGGCGGCGGTCTCTTCGAGCTGCTTCACCGCGCCCGCGCCGAGTACGGCGGCGCTGAGCCTCATGACGCCCCGCCGTGCGGCGGCGTCGAGATGTCGGTTGTCGGCATCGGTCTCTGCATCCTTCCTGCCGGGGAGTTGTGAATTGGTCGGGCCGGGCGGATTCGAACCGCCGACCTCTCGCACCCCAAGCGAGCGCGCTGCCAGACTGCGCTACGGCCCGACGGCTCAGGCTGCTGACGGCGGCGGCAGGGGTCGAGCGCCGTCGCGTTGTGCCCTATGTGTGCCCTAATCGCGGTCTCGACTTTTCTCGGTTTCTCGTAAGTCATTAAGTCTCAACGGTTTAACCATGGTCGAGCGCGTAAAATTTACGTGACCCCCAGTCAGGTAATGGCCGAAGCACCCCTGACACCTGCCGCAAAATCTGCTAGTGTTTTCGGGCTCATACTGTATCACCGCGTATCACTAGGGCACAGGATGCGCGGTCTGGTTGTGCCCTATGTGTGCCCTAATTTCAGGAGCTGATGACCGATGACGATGACCGAGATCGACCCGACTGAGACGCCCGATCGCCGCGTGAAGATGACCGAGCGATGGGCGGCGAGCGTGAAGCCCGGCGACACGCAGATCGATTGGTACGACACCGAAGCCGACGGGCTCGTGCTGCGCGTGAATCCGGGCGGCACGAAGACCTGGGGTTTCCGCTACCGCTACGCGAGCACGCAGCGGCGCCTGACGATCGGCAGATTCTCTGACGCGCTCGGCGTCAGCGAAGCGCGATCGCGGGCAGGCGACCACGCGAAAATCGTCGCCGACGGCGGCGACCCCGCGCACGCGCGCAAGAAGCGCGAAGACGGCATGACCTTCGCCGAGCTCTGGCAGCGGTATTTCGACGTGTATCTCGCCAAGAAATCGCAGAAGCACCGCGACGACGGGCGGCAGCGATACGAGCGCCGACTGAAGAAGGCATTCGGCTCGCGGCGCCTCACTGACATTCACCGCGACGACATCGTCGAACTGCTCGACCCGATCGTGCTCGTCGAGAAAAAGCATCGCGAGTGTAATGCGACGAAATCGCAAATCACGCAGATGTTCAGCTTCGCGGTCGAGAGCGGCTGGGTGCAGCACCATCCGTGCTACGGCATGAAGAAGCGCGGCATCGAGCGCACGCGCACGACGCTGCCGGGCATCGAGCAGATCGGGCCGCTCGTCGACGCGCTCGTCGCCGACGGCGGCGACGCGGCGCAGGCGGTGTACTTGCGGCTGCTCTTCGGTAAGCGCGGGCAAGAGGTACATCAGATGCGATGGGCTGATGTGTCGCTGAAAAAAGCGGTCTGGGTCGCGCCCGCCGAATTCGAGAAGACGCGCATGGATCACGTCGTGCCGCTCGTCGGCGCCGCGCTCGACCTGCTCAAGACGCGCGCCGCGACGCGCGTCGCGCACGAGCCGCGCGTCTTTCCCGAGCTCGCGCATCAGTCGAAAAAACTGCGCAAGCTGAAGAAATTGCATCGCGGGAAATACCGCTGGCACGACCTGCGTCGGGCCTTCGAGACCTACAGCGCGGCGCTCGGCATTCCTGAATGGGTGACGAAGCGCGTGCGCAACGAGAAGGCGAAGGGCGACACGAGCACGACGCGCGTCTACAACGTCTGGGCGTACGAGCTCGAAAAGCGGTGCGCGCTCATCGCCTGGGATGCCGCGATCGCGCGGCTGCAGGCGGGCGCCGAGCTGATGCGCGTGCGATGGGCTGAGCTCGTCGAAGCGGTCGCGACGCGCGCCCAGATCGATTGGTCGGCGCTGCTCTACCAGCCGGTCGGCGACGAGCTCGACGGGCAGGCGGCGTGAGATGCCCGACGTCGGTCTCTGGCAGGCGGCGCTCGCGCCGCTGAAGCGCGAGCTCGACCGTATCGTCGGCTTCGCGCAGACCCTCACGACGACGCTGCTCGACCCGAGCCGCGTCGTCGAATCGACCGGCGCGCGGCGTGAGCGCGACCGCGAGCGCGACCGCGAGCGGCTGCGTGACGCGCAGCGCGCGCACGATCTCGCCGACGATATACACGCAGGCGTCGCGCGGCTGCCGCACAGCGTGCTCGGGCTCGTCGTCGATCTGCTGCTCAAGGCGATCGAGCTCGGGCGCATCGCCGACGATGCCGTCTACAACCAATGGATGGCGACCGAAGCGCTCGAAGCCCTGCGGCGGCAGCAGGTGCGGGCGCGGCGAGCTGCCGAGAGTAAGAAGACCGACGGGCGCGACGAGCGCGAGAAGCTGCGCGACGCCGCCATGAAAAAGCACCGCGAGAATCCCGAGCTCGGCGTTACGGGCGTCGCGGCGCTGCTCGCCCCGACGCACAAGAAGCAGATGAAAGACAAGCTGCTGCGGCTCGGTCTGCACTGGCACCGCAAAAAGACGTGACGGCGGCGCCGTAGGCGCCTGCGCTCGGTCGAGCGCACTCCCCGACGCCGTCACGCGCACCGCTGAATCAGCGCACGGGCGCAGCCGCTTGACCGGCTTGCGCCCGTCGGCTTTTCGCACGCCCGGGGCACTCTGTCAAATTCGCCCTGCTAACCCCTTGAACCGGCAGGGTTTACACGCATTGCGTAGTGCACGCAGTGCGTGTATACTGTGATCTCCGTCGCACGTCGCGACGGCGCGGCGCCTCAGAGCGAAATCGGGGCAGATGAGACAGAGCTGAGATGACTAGACACTATGCAGGGAAAAACTCGACGCGCGCGATCTGCGGCGCGAATCAAGGGAACAAGATGTTCGCTCGCGTGAAGCTCACGACCGACGCGGCGCTCGTGACGTGCAAGAGCTGCAGGAAGCAGCTCGACGGGCGCGACGCGCAGCCGACGCACCCCGAGCTCGCAGCCG
>Ga0066903_100002609_pt1 | contig 14246 bp, 11 predicted proteins | sample PanSoiMetaGPlot1_FD_67491 | JGI IMG/M metagenome (GOLD analysis project Ga0066903, IMG submission 67491) | Tropical forest soil microbial communities from Panama analyzed to predict greenhouse gas emissions - Panama Soil - Plot 1 (version 2) | ecosystem: Environmental > Terrestrial > Soil >...
CAAGCGGGGACTCAGGAATCATCGGCGGTGATTGAAGCTTCAATGCCTCGGCAGCGTCAGGGAGTGCTGGGTCCCGGCGCTCGCTTCGCTCGGTCGGGACGACAAAGGTAGAGGTTCACGTCACCGCCAGCGGCGCCAACGCATCGATGTCCGTCACCACATCGATCACCACCGGCCGGTCGGCCTTGAGCGCCTGCGCGAGCGCGCCGGCGATCTCACCCGGTTTTTCGACTCTGATGCCCACGGCGCCCATGTCCTCCGCGAGCCGCGCGAAGTTCATCTTGTTGAAGGTCCAGAGCGAACGGCCGCCCTCGGTTTGCTGGCCGCCATACACGCGGTCGAAGCCGCGCTTTGACTGGTTGCCGCCGCCGTTGTTGTTCACGACAGTGATTGCATTGATCTTCCAGCGCACCGCGGTCTCGACCTCGGCGATGTGATACCAGAACCCGGCGTCGCCCGTGAACGTCACCACCGGCCGCTCCGGCACCGCGCATTTGGCGCCAAGCCCGGCCGGGAATGCCCAGCCGAGATGACCGGCGCTACGCATGTAGCTCTGGCGCGGGCTCGTGAGATCGTACATCCCGCCCATCCACATGCCGGCATGACCGGTGTCGACCACCACGATGGCGTCATCCGGCATGTGCTTCGACAAGTCGCCGCACAAGCGCTCGGGCCGGATCGGAACCGCCTCAGACGCAAAGGCGCCTTGATACTTCGCACCCCACTCCTTGCAGATCGATTGCGCCTCCGCGACCCACGCCTTACGCTTTGCAGCGCTCCCGCGATCGGCATGCTTGAGCATCTCGGCGAGCGCGACCTTCGCGTCCGCATTGATAGCAGCCTCGAACGGATAGTTCCGTCCAATTGCTTCAGCGTCGATGTCGATCTGGATCGACGGCGTGCCGATCTTCGGCACTGCCCAGAAATGCGTGGTCATGCCGCCGGTCTCGGTGCCGATGAAGCAAACGAGATCGGCGCGATTGACCACGCGATTGGCGCTTTCGCGCGAATAAGTGCCGACGACACCGACCGACAGCGGATGATTGCCCGGGATCGAGTCCTTGCCGTTGAGCGAGGTCGCGACCGGAATCTGCAGCGCCTCGGCAAGCGCCGCCAGCTCGGCTGCGGCGCCGGAGCAGCGCACGCCACCGCCTGCGACGATCACCGGCCGCTCCGCGTCCTGCAGCAGCTTGAGCGCGGCGTTGACGCTGGCGCTGTCGGGCGCCGGCCGAAACGGCGGCACGCGTGCAAAGCGCTCCTCGGTGAGCGGCTCCATCTCGGCCTCCTCGAGGTCGACCTGGCCTTCATTGCCGCGAAACTGCAGATGTACAGGCCCGGGCGTTCCGGACGTGGCCACGCGAAATGCCTGCCGCACCATGTCCGGAAAGCGCGTCACGTCGTCGACGGTGGCATTGAACTTTGTCACCGGCTCGAACGCCGGCATGTCATCGATCTCCTGATATACCTTGCGGAACTTAGTCTTGGCCTCGCGTCCGCCGGTCATCGCGATGACGGGCGAATGAGCGAGCCAGGCGTCGCGCAGCCCGGCCGCCAGGTTGAGCGCGCCGATCACCTGCGCCATGCAGATGCCCGGCTTGCCCGACGCGCGCGCATAGCCATCCGCCATATAGGCGGCGGCCTTCTCGCCATGCACATGCAGCCGCTTGATATCAGTGCGGCTCTCCATCACGGCGAACGTCTTGCGCAGCACGGCCGGCACATGAAACACGTGCGTGACGCCATAGCCTTGGAGCATGTCGGCGAGGCATTCGGCGCCAGACATTTTACGATTGTGACCGAGCATGTTGTTGTCCTTGAGTTTCTCTACGCGACGAAGTTTGCAATCAAAGAACTTACGGCGGGTCGTGACGCGGCACGGCAGGGTTCGGCTCGCCGCGGATGAGCCAGGTCACCGAGGCGTAGGCGCCGCACCAGGAGCCGATGGCGGCGAACGCCACATAGACAGGGTTTTCCGTGTAGCTGATCACCGCGAAGGCGGACAGCAGATACCAGATCGCGCTCCAGTTGGCGGCGCGGACCCGCCGTCGTGCCACGACCGCAGCGTTGAAGAACACATAGGCGGCGTCGGTGACGGCTGTTGAAGCGAACACGGCGAGCGCGATCAGCGGATTGATGGCGAAGTTGAAGCTGTGCATCCGACGGGCTCCGTTGCTCACGTGCGACGGGGCCGCGTCGAGACACGCAACCCGACGCCTGAATGTTCATCCTATTTGATCGCTAACGGATTGGTCGGGGAGCCGACCGCGCCGGTGATCGGGATCGCGGGCGCCACGAACATGAACTCGTAGACCTTGTCGGCCGCGCAATCGTCGGCGAGTTCCTTCACGTTGAAGATCTCGCCCATGGTCATGCCCATGATCGGGATGGTGATCCAGTGCCAGGGCTGGTTGATCCCGGGCTCAGTCTCGTTCGGCCGCACCTCGCAGCCCCAGGTGTCGCTGGCGAGCGCAGCAAGCTCGGTGCGCGCCACCCAGTCGAGCGTCTCGAACGCGAAGCCCGGCGCGTCGCCGCCCGGATAGCCGTCCCAGCTTCCGACACTGAAGCAGCGCTCCATCTGGCCGGTGCGTACGACCACGTAGTCGCCGCGCTTGACGGTGACGCCCTGCGCCTTCGCAGTCGCGTCGAGATCGGCGCAGGTGATGCCATAGCCGTCATCGAGCGAGTCGACGCCCTTGAAGCGCGCCACGTCGAGGAATACGCCGCGACCGACCATTTTGCTCTTGGTCTTCTCGATGCCGCACTTCTGTGCGCCGTTCGAGGTCACCTCGCGGCAGTCATAACCGTTCCACATATAGTCTTCGTAGAAGACGTGGCCGAGCCCGTCCCATTGCGTGCCGCATTGCAGCGGCATCGTCACCATGTCGTCGGCGGCGCGGATGCCGCGCTTGTCGAGCACGCCCGAATAGGCGTCGGTGCCGGTGCGCAGCATGGTGTGGATCGGATTGGTGCGGCCCATGGCGGGATACTTGCTCTTGGCGCCCTGCGGCCCGGTGTGATCGAAATTGAGCGCGAGCGAGATCACCTTGCCTTTGCGCACCAGCCGGGCGGCTGCGATGATGTCCTCCGGGCTCGTGAAATTGAGGGTGCCGATCTCGTCATCCGGCCCCCATTTGCCCCAGTTCTTGTACTTCTCCGCCGCGTCGCGAAGGTCTTGCCGCGTGAGCTTTCTGGTCGCCATTGCCACTACCCTGTTTGAGCACCCAAAGACCGGGGCAGAGCCATAGCCCATTTACTCACCGGAGTGCAGGGGCGATGATGGGACACCGCCAGCAAGGGAGGATGCCGTGAGGACCCTGATCCGCAGCCTCGTCTGCCTCGCCGCGCTTGTCAGCGCGCTTCCCACGTCTGCCCAGACCTATCCAAACAAGCCGATCCGGATGATCGTGACCTTCGCGGCCGGCGGCCCGACCGACGTGATCGCCCGCATCATTGCGCAGAAAGCGAGCGAAACCTTCGGGCACCAGGTCGTGGTCGAGAATGTCCCTGGAGCCGGCGGTAACATCGGGCTAGCCAATGCTCTGCGCGCGCCCGCCGACGGCTATACGCTCGTGGCGGTCAGCACCGGCTTCATCGTCAATCCCAGCCTCTATTCGAAGGTGCCGTACGCGATCAAAGACTTCGCCCCGATCAGCCTGGTCGCGGCCTCGCCCAATGTCATCACGGTTCATCCATCGGTGCCGGCGAAGACCGTGCAGGAGCTGATCGCGCTCGCGAAGGCCAGCCCCGGCAAGTACAGCTACGGGCAACCGGGCGCCGGCTCGACCCCGCATCTCGCCGGCGAATTGTTCAAGCTCAAGTTCGGGCTTGATATCACGATGGTGCCGTTCGGCAGTGCCGCCCCGGCCATCACGTCGACCATTGGAGGCCACACCCCGATCGCCTTCACTGCGCTGCCGCCGGCGATCAGCAACATCCAGGATGGCAAGCTGCGCGGACTTGCGGTGCTGGCCACCAAGCGCAACGCCTCCGTACCGGATGTACCGACTATGGCGGAGGCGGGCGTGCCGGATCAGGAATCCGACACCGTGACCGGCATCGTGACGCTGGCGGGCACGCCGCCCGAAATCGTTGAGCGCTGGCATCGCGAGATCGTCCGCATTGTGGCGCTGCCCGACGTCAACGAGCGGCTGCGCACGCTCGGCTTCGATCCGGTCGCCAATTCGCCCGCTGAATTCGCCGAGCGGATCAGGAATGAGGGGGCAAAGTGGGACAGGGTTGCCAAAGAAGCAAAGATCGTTCTTGAGTGAGCCCGTCTTGAGTGAGCCGAGGCGGCTACGGCTCACACGGAAAAGAGAAGAAGCAAAGGTTTGAGATAAATGAACATTCACCAATCCAATCTCATGCGCGGCATGATGCTGATCGGCGGCGAGCTGGTGCCTAGCGATGGCGGCGAGTGGCTCGAGTCGGTTAACCCAGCCACCGAAGAGACGCTCGGCCATGTGCCGCACGGCACCGCCACCGACGTCAATCGTGCAGTGGCCGCCGCCGAAGCGGCGCATCCGGCCTGGGCCGCGCTCGAGCCGAAGGAGCGCGCCAAGCTCGTCAAGAAGCTCGCCGCCAAGCTGCGCGAGAAGACCGACGAGATCCTCCGCGTCGAGGTGGTCGATACTGGCAACACCATCACCAAGATGCGCGCCGACGTGGCCTCTGCCGGTGACACGCTTGATTTCTACGCAGGCTTCCACACCGAGATCAAAGGCGAAACAATCCCGGCGAGCAGCAAGAACCTGCACTTCACCATCCGCGAGCCCTATGGCGTCGTTGGCCGCATCATTCCGTTCAATCATCCGATCAAGTTTGCGGCGAACGCGCTCGCTGCCCCGCTGATGGCCGGCAACTGCGTGGTGCTCAAGCCGCCGGAGACGAGCCCGCTATCGGCCACGATGCTGGGCGAGATCTGCCGCGAGGTGATGCCGGCGGGCGTGGTCAACATCGTCACCGGTCTCGGCCTGCCGGCCGGCGACGCGATTGCGCGCCATCCCAACGTCAAGCGCATCGCCTTTACCGGCTCGGTGCCGACCGGCCGCGCCATCCAGCGCGCCGCCGCTGAAGGCGGCATCAAACACGTGACGCTCGAGCTTGGCGGCAAGAACCCGCTGATCGCGTTCCCCGACATGGACCCGGACGCGGTTGCCAAGATCGCGGTCGCCGGCATGAACTTCGCGTGGCAGGGGCAGAGCTGCGGCTCGACCAGTCGGCTGCTGCTGCACGAGGATCTCTACAAGCCAGTACTGGAGCGCGTGGTCGATCGCGTCAAATCTCTGCGGCTTGCTGATCCTCTCGACGACAACGCCCAGATGGGCCCGATCAACTCCAAGCGTCATTACGAGCGCGTCATCTCCATGGTGCAGTCGGGTGTCAGCGATGGCGCCAAGCTGATGGCCGGCGGCAAGCGGCCCGGAGGCAACGACTTTGCGCGCGGCTACTGGCTCGAGCCAACCGTGTTCGCTGACGTCAATCCCGGCATGCGCATCGCCAAGGAGGAGATCTTCGGGCCGGTGCTCTCGGTGTTCCGCTGGAAGGACGAAAAGGAAGCACTGCAGGTCGCCAACTCGACCGAATATGGTCTAACGGCCTCGATCTTCACCAATGATCTCAAGACCGCGTTCCGCACCGCGAAGGCTGTCAAGTCTGGCTACATCTGGATCAACGGCGCCTCCGGCCATTTCTATGGCACGCCGTTCGGGGGGCTGAAGAACTCCGGCCTCGGCCGCGAGGAGGGGATCGACGAGCTTCTGAGCTACACCGAGGTGAAGACGATCCACGTGATGCTCGGCGAGCTCCAGGCGCGGGACTAAGAGGCCAGGGGACGCTGCCGTTCTCTCCAACCTCTCCGCTGTCGCACCTCAGCCTCTCCGCTTGTCGTCCCTGCGTTCGCGGGGACGACACTGAGGTCAATGTCGAGCGCACCAATGTCCAACCCCCGCTTCGATCTCACCAACCGCACCGTCATCGTCACTGGTGGCGGCAAGGGCATCGGCAGGGTGTACGCCCAGGAGTTCGCGCGCGTCGGCGCGCGCGTTGTGGCGGCCGATATCGACGAGCCGGCCGCTAAAGCTGTGGCCGAGACGATTTCCGAGGAGGGCTTGGCTGCACTCGGGCTTGGCGTCGATATCGCGAGTGAAGAGTCAACCAAAGCCATGGCGCGTGCTGCGCTCGATCGCTTCGGCTCGATCGACGTGCTCGTCAACAACGCCTCGCTGATGAGCGTGCTGCCGCGCCGTTCCTGGCTCGAAATCCCAGTCGAGGAGTGGGACCGCGTCATGGCGGTCAATCTGCGCGGCATGTTCCTCGCCAGCCGCGCGGTGTTCCCGGCCATGCAGGCGCAGAAGCGCGGCAAGATCGTCAACATCTCCTCCTCGCGCTTCTTCGAGGGCACGCCCAACCGGCTGCACTACACGACCTCGAAGGCGGGTGTGATCGGCTTCACCCGCGCGCTGGCGCGCGAGGTCGGCGAGTTCGGCATCACGGTGAACGCGGTCGCGCCCGGCGTCACGCTGAGCGAGACCCAGGTGGCGTCCTCGTCCGGGAACTATCTGGGATCACGTCTCTCGGGCCGCACCATCGATCGCCCGCAATATCCTGAGGACCTCGTTGGCGCCGTGATGTTCCTCTCGTCAGCCGCAAGCGATTTCGTGACCGGCCAGACGCTGCTGGTCGACGGCGGCAAGGCGATGCATTGAGTTGTGTGGCAATTGTCGCTAACTCTCTTCCGGTCGTCCCGGCGAGAGCGGGACCCAGAATCTTTCCAGCTAGGTGTTTGGCCCGGGGTCCCTGCTTGCGCCGGAACGAACGGAGAGGTGTGGAGCTTAAAATCTAGATGGATACCCAGATCCTCATCGTCGGTGCCGGCCCGGTTGGCCTCACGCTCGCGGTCGATCTCGGCTTGCGCGGTATCAGCTGCACGCTGATTGAGCAGAAAGAGGCGCCGCAGTTCCTGCCCAAGATGGAACGCGTGAATGCGCGCAGCATGGAGATCTTCCGGCGCATGGGGCTTGCCGGAAGGATCCGAGCTGCCGGGTTGCCGCGCGACGTGCCGATGGATGTGTTCATTGTGCTGTCGCTGATCGAGCCGCCCCTGTTGCAACTTCCCTATCCGTCGGTCGCGCAGGCGGAGAAGGAGATCGCCGCGATCCATGACGGCAGTTTGCCGCTCGAGCCCTATCAGCTCATCTCACAATACACGATCGAGCCGCTGCTCAAGTCGGTGGCCGAAGGGTTGCCGAGCGTGACCGTGCACTACGGTTGTGAGCTACTCTCCTTCACGCAGGATGCGGGTTCAGTCACCGCGACGGTCCGCGACCTTGGCGGCCGGACCTCGCAGTTCAAGGCGCTCTATCTTGCGGGCTGCGACGGCGGCAACAGCATGGTGCGCCGGCAGCTCGGCATCAAGCTCACCGGCAACGAAGACCGCATGCTCGAGCTGCGCCAATCGCTGCACTGCTGCGAAGGCCTGTTCGAACGTATTCCGATCGGCAAGGGCCGGCACTACCATGTTGCCGACAACCACGCGACGCAATTCATCGTGCAGGATTCGACCAGGCACTTTACGTTGCATTCGATCGTCGACACCGATGCTGACATGGTGACGAAGTTTCAAGAGACGATAGCGATGCCGCTCAAGTTCGACACGCTCTATGTCGGACCGTGGAAGCAGAACCTGCTGCTCGCCGACCACTATGGCGAGGGCCGCGTGTTCATGGCCGGCGATGCGATCAAGCTCGTCATCCCGACCGGCGGACTTGGCATGAACAGCGGCGTCGGTGACGCGATCGATCTCTCGTGGAAGCTTGCCGCCACGCTGCAAGGCTGGGGCGGCCCCAACTTGCTTGCCTCCTATGAGGTGGAGCGCCGCAATGTCGGCGCGCACGTGGTTGCGGCTTCACGCTTCGCCACGATGGGGCGGCGCAAGTGGCGCTCAATGTGGAAGCCGAATATTCGGGACAATACGCCTGAAGGCGCCGAGACGCGGGCCAATCTCGCGCGCGTGGCGGACGTCGAGCAGCGCAAGTCGAACGAGATGCTCGGCGCCGAGATGAGCTATCGCTACGACGCCTCGCCGCTCATCGCGGCGGAGCCGAGCGAGCCGCCGGCGATCGATTTCATTGAGTACCATCCGACCACCTGGCCGGGCGCGCGCCTGCCGCATGCCTGGCTTGCAGACGGGTCCGCCATGCAGGACCGCATCGGCAACGATCTCGTCTATACGCTCCTTCGCCTCGGTCGTTCGCAGGCTGACGTGGCGGGGTTGGTGCAGGCATTCGCCGCACTCGGCGCGCCGCTGCGCGCGCTCAACATCCCGGACGAGGAGCCGCGGGCGATCTATGGCCGCGACCTTCTGCTGTTGCGGCCGGATATGCACGTGGCCTGGCGCGGAAACCAGCCGCCCGACGATCCGCGGGCGCTTGCCGCCAAGGTGACCGGGCATTGAATTGTTCGTTGAAGTCGTTACAGGTGGCACCATAACGACCGGCGCCCGCCGGCCTTGCTGCATGGAATGACAATGAACGACAAGCCCGACTTCCGCTTCATCGGCCAGCCGGTTCGCCGTGCGGAGGACGAGCGCCTGATCACCGGCAAGGGCCGCTTCAGCGACGACTTTCTTCTCGACGGACAGACCTACGCCGCGATGGTGCGCTCGCCCTATGCGCATGCGCGCATCCGCGGCATTGATGTCACGCAGGCGCGCAAGATGCCGGGCGTGCTCGGCGTTTTCACCGGTGCCGACTGTCTTGCAGACGGGCTGCAGCCAATCCCGCACGATCCGTTGCCGAAAACCAAATATGACATGAAGCTACACGCGCCTGGCGGCGGCACCGTCTTCATCGGGCCGCACATGCTGCTGCCCGCCGACAAGGCGCGCCATGTCGGCGAGGCGGTCGCGTTGGTAATCGCCGAGACCAAGGCGCAGGCGCTCGACGCGGCGGAAGCCGTCGAGGTCGACTACGAGGAATTGCCCTTCGTCATTCATTCCGAAGACGCCATGCGGCCGGACGCGCCGCGGGTGTGGGACGAGATGACTGGCAATATGTCGGTCGAAACCTGGTTCGGCGACCGCGATGCGACCGACAAGGCGTTCGCTACAGCCGACAATGTGGTGAAGCTCGACCTCCACATCGGCCGCGTCACTGGTGTGCCGATCGAGCTGCGCGCTGCGGTCGCGCACTACGATGCGGCGGCCGACAAGTACACGCTCTATGCCGGCTCGGGCGGCGCGGTGCGGCAGAAGAACGAGCTGGTGAAGGTTCTCGGGATTTCGCCCGACAAGCTGCGCGTTCTCTCCTACGATGTCGGCGGCAATTTCGGTACCCGCAACCGCGTGTTCGTTGAGTTTGGCCTGGTGCTGTGGGCGGCAAAAAAAATTGGGCGGCCGGTCAAATACACCGCGACGCGCTCTGAGGCCTTCCTGAGCGACTATCAGGGCCGCGATCTGGTCACGAAAGTCGAGCTCGCGCTGCGCAAGGACGGCCGCTTCCTCGCGATGCGGGCAACCAACATCAGCAATGTCGGCGCGCGCGCGGTGTCGTTCTCACCGCTCTCCAAAGGCTCGGGCCTGATCCCGGGCTCCTACGACATTCCGGCCGTGACGCTGCGCGCCGTTGCGGTTTACACCAACACCATGCCGACCCAGGCTTATCGCAGCTCCGGCCGCCCCGAGGTGACGTTCGCGATCGAGCGGCTGATCGACAATGCCGCCGCCGAGCTCGGCTTCGACCGCATTGCGCTGCGCCGCAAGAACCTGATCAAGCCGAAGGCGATGCCTTATCGCAACGCGGTCGGTATGCTCTACGACAGCGGCCGCTACGAAGAGAACATGAAGCGCGCGATGGAGCTTGCCGACTGGAAGGGCTTTGCGCAGCGCCGCCGCGAGGCAAAGAAGCGTGGCAAGCTGCTCGGCGTGGGGCTCGCCAATTATGTCGAGTCCTCGATTGGCGCGCCCAACGAGCAGACGCGCATCACGGTGCGGCCCGAGGGTCGCGTCGATGTGGTGATCGGCACGCAGCCGAGCGGGCAGGGCCACGAGACGAGCTTCGCGCAAGTCGTGTCCGACCTGATGCGCGTGCCGGTCGAGCGCGTGCAGATCATTCTCGGCGACACCGATGTGGTGAAGGTCGGCGGTGGCTCGCATTCGGGCCGCTCAATGCGGCATGCCGCGACGGTATTCTCGAAGGCCATCCCCGACCTGATCGAAAAAAGCAAGAAAGTCGTAGCCATCGTGCTCGACGTCGCCCCTGGTGATGTCACCTTCGACGATGGCCGTTTCTCGGCGCGCGGCTCCAACCGCAGCTTCGATTTTCTCGAGCTCGCCAAAGAGGCTGCGGAACGAGCGTTGCCAGATGACATCCGCAGCGGCCTCTCGATCGTGACCGATAACGAGATGCACGATCCGGTGTTTCCGAACGGTACCGCAATCTGCGAGGTCGAAGTCGACCCCGACACCGGCACCGTGACGATCAAGCGCTACGCCTCTGTCGATGACGTCGGCCGCTGCATCAATCCCTTGATCGTGGACGGCCAGACCCACGGGGCGATCGTGCAGGGCGTCGGCCAGGCGATGTGGGAGCAGTGCTACACCGATCCCGATTCCGGGCAGCCACTATGCGGCTCGCTGATGGACTACGGCATGCCGCGCGCCGACGGTGTGCCGTCGTTCATCACCGAAATCGCGGAAGTGCTCTCGCCCACCAATCCGCTGGGCATCAAGGCGGGCGGCGAGGGCGGCACCACCGCGGCGCCGGCCGTGATGGTCAGTGCGATCGTCGATGCGCTCTCGGTTTACGGTATCCGCAACATCACCATGCCGGCGACGCCGTACAACGTCTGGAAGGCGATCCAGGACGCAAAGGCCAAGCAGTCTTGAGCATCATATTAGTGGACTCAATGCTTGATGCGCTATGCCCCGGCCATGACGGGGAGAGGACGGAAATTCGATTGCAAGACGTCGTATCAATGCCCCGCTGACGTGAGCACACCCGAGAGCAACGCCGCGCCATAGGCGGCCGCGCCGCGCGGCTCCATGGTGGGTGCTGAGCGCAGATAATCCTTCACCGCGACGAGCGCCGCCTGCGAGCGCGAGGTCATCGTCGCGAGCGCTTCTGCCATAGCGGCATCGAGCCGCGCCAGCGGCACCACCGCGCTGACGATTCCGATCTGCAGCGCGGTTGCGGCATCGATCTGCGGCATCGCATAGACCATGTAGGCGATTGCCTTGCGCGGCACTTTCGGCATCAGCGCCGAGATCGCCAGTGTCGGGGGCAGATTGTGCGTCATCTCTGGCAGCTTGAAAATCGCGTTGTCGGCCGCGATGGTCACGTCGCAGGCGGTCGCCATCGCGCAGCCGAAGCCGAGCGCCGCGCCCTGCACCGCACACACGACCGGCTGCGGCGCCTCGTTGAGCGCCGCGTAGACATCGAGGATCGGCTGCAAGACCTGGTCGCGCATGACGAGCGCAGTTGGGTTCGCTGGCCCGCCCTTCGGGTCGCGCCCACGGCAGAAGTCGGCGCCTGCGGTGCGCAGCGTGATCACCTTGGCGTCGGTTGCGGCGGCGGACCGGATGGTCGCGGTGAGCGCGCGCAGCATCTCGGTCGTCAGGACGTTGCCTTCGGCCGCCCGGTCGATGGTAATCGCTGCGATCGCGCCATCGCGCGCCATGCGGATCGTGTCGGTCATGATTGATCCCCCAAATCGGACGACACCATAAGCATTGCGCCTGCAGCGCTACAAGTCGTACCTTGGCCGCCGCCTTGCGCATGAGGGACCTGCAATGCTCGACGTCACCGACAAGACTGCGACCCACGCACCGCCGAAGGATTTCCAGGAGCACCTCGCGCTTCTTGAGGCGCAGGGGCTGATCGTGCGCATCGATCGTCCGATCGACAAGAACACCGAGCTGCACCCGCTGGTGCGCTGGCAGTTCCAGGGCGGGATGAAGGAGGACGCGCGCCGCGCCTTCCTGTTCACCAACGTGACCGATGGCGCCGGTCGCAAATACGACATGCCGGTTGTGGTCGGCGCCCTGGCGGCCTCGCCGCGCATCTATTCGGTCGGCATGGGGCGCCCGGCTGCGGAAATCGAGGCGGCGTGGTCGAACGCCATCGCCAATCCGGTTCCGCCTGTGCGGATCGACAAGCCGCCGTGCCAGGAGGTCGTCATCACCGGCGATGCGCTGCGACAGCCTGGTCAGGGTCTCGCAGCGCTGCCGGTGCCGATCTCGACGCCCGGCTTCGACGCTGCGCCCTATCTCACCGCGACGCTCGCGGTCACGCGTGATCCCGACTCTGGCATCCAGAACATGGGCACTTATCGCGCCGGCCTGAAAGCGACTGACCGGCTCGGCGTGCGCATGGCGGCGCGCATCGGCGGCGCCGGCGGCTTTCAGCATTGGCTTAAGCACAACAAGCGCAAGACCCCGATGCCGTGTGCGTTCGTGATCGGCGCGGCGCCAGTCGTCATGTTCACAGGCCCGATGAAGCTGCCGATTGACCTTGACGAGATGGCGGTCGCAGGCGGGCTCGCGGGCGCGCCCATTCGTGCCGCCAAATGCGTGACTATCGATCTCGATGTGCCGGCCGATGCCGAGCTGGTGATCGAGGGCTTGATCGATCCGGAACTGCTCGAGCCCGAAGGTCCGTTCGGCGAGAGCCACGGCCATATCGCGCTCGAGGACTTCAACATGTCGATGCAGGTGACCGCGATCACCCGCAAGCGCAAGCCGGTGTTCGTCTCGATCCTCAGCGAGGTGACGCCGTCGGAATCGAGCGTCGTCAAGAAGGTCGCCTACGAGCCGATGTTCCTGTCGTACCTGCGCGACAAGCTCTCGATCAGGGGCGTGCGCCGCGTGGTGATGCACGAGCCGCTCTCCAATCTGCGCAAGATTATCTTCGTGCAATGTGCGCAAGGCATGCCGCGCTCGGAGGTTTGGCGTGCACTGCGTGGCGCGTCGACGCTGCTCGCCGACTGTGGCAAGATCTGCATCGCGGTGAGCGAGGATATCGATCCCGAGAACGCCGACGCGGTGTTCTGGTCGCTCGCCTATCGCGCCAACCCGGTCGACGATGTGCATATCGCGCCTTATCGCTCGGCAGGGCATGGCCCGAAGTCCGGTGCGCATGGTGAAGAGTCGACCCTGATGATCGACGCCACGCTCAAATACTCGGCGCCTCCGCTCGCGCTGCCGGCGCGCGAGTTCATGGAGCGCGCGCGTGCGATCTGGGAGGAGCTGAAGCTGCCGGCCATCACGCCGCAGTCGCCCTGGCACGGCTATTCGCTCGGCGATTGGGCCGACGACTGGGAAACCTTCGCGCGGCGCGCTGTCAAAGGTGAGTGGGAGGTCAACGGAGCTGAGACCTTCGCGCGCCGCCGCGGCGGCGTGCGGCCGGAGACGCCGGTGCGCGACGTGGAGGGGAAGGAGTAGGGCTCCTTCAGCCCGACCGACTCATCGTTGGTCCCCGCGAAAGCGGGGACCAGGAGCGACGAATCGAGAGATTGAGAGTGTGGTCCTGGGTCCCCGCTTTCGCGGGGACGAACGGAGATGCATTGCCTCGCAACACTCTCCGCTCAATTCTCCCACATCACTTGCCAGTTCTCGCTGGCACCGTTGCAGCCGAGTTTGCCGCGCTCGACTTTCACCAAACCGAACCCATTGAGATCGTCGCCGCCGTGGCGCTCATCGTAGTGGTAGGTGTGACGCGTCACCGTGCCCTCGCACACGTCATTGCCTTCGAGCGCTGTGAGCGTTTTGGCATACGGGTTCCAGGCTAGCACGCCCGGTTGCTCGGAGGCATCTACGCGGCCCGGGAACGGCATCACCGGAAAGGCAAGTGCGCGCGGCGTCCCATCGCGCTCGAACACATAGGCGCGGCCAAAGAGCCTCCATCCGCTGCAGGCCGCGATCGCCATCGGCCGTCCGCTCTTGGGGCGAAAGAGCTCCATCGGGAACGTCACCATCATGGCTTCGCTCTGCCGGCAGTCCGCCTGCTTGAGCGCGGCGGCGAGCGCCGGCGGTACGTCAGCGAAGCGCTCGACGCGCCAGGGCTGCCCGTCGGGCGGAATGCGGTCGAGGGGGTCCTGCGCATCGGCGGCCTGCATGAACGCGAGCAGGCCGAGTGCGCTCAGGGTCCGGGTCGTCAATGGATGAGCCATGCTCGTGTATAGCATGCCCGTGTGGACGTCAGCCCGGGTGTCTTACCTGATGTTGATGCTTGACGGGCGGGCGGGCGGCGGCG
>Ga0066903_100002610_pt1 | contig 14246 bp, 23 predicted proteins | sample PanSoiMetaGPlot1_FD_67491 | JGI IMG/M metagenome (GOLD analysis project Ga0066903, IMG submission 67491) | Tropical forest soil microbial communities from Panama analyzed to predict greenhouse gas emissions - Panama Soil - Plot 1 (version 2) | ecosystem: Environmental > Terrestrial > Soil >...
TCCGGGTCGTCGCCAATTTCCACCGCCCGGACGCCAGCAAGCTTGCTCCGGGCGGCCCGGGACTGTGGGCTGCGCGGCGTCACATAGTCGGCGCAAGTCTCGATGGCGACAAACACCTCCCGGCAGCCCGGGCCGATATCTATGAAATAGACGTGATCACTGTCGCGGACGCCCTTATCCTCAACCAGTTGCTTGATCTGCCCCCACGTCAGCGGGGGCTGGCACTTAGCCACCTTCCGCGCCTGGCCATTCTTCATCGCCCGCTCCCGTTGTTCCGTAATCTGCTATTGGTAATACGGTTGGCGCTAGTCGCGATTCAGCCAGCGCTAGTCGCGATCCAGCCAGCGCTCGGCGCCCTTGGCCATATTGTCCAGCGACTCGCGTATCGGCTGGGTCACATGCTGTTTGTCGTTGACCCAATCGCGCATGCTCTTGACCTTCTCCTCTACGCTGGTGGCGAAGTCGCTGGCCCGCTCGGGCAACTCCTCCAGTCTATCCAGGAGCTTCTCCGCCTGCTTATCCCAGTCCTGCCAATCGCAGTTTTTGCACATGCTCAAAGACCTCAGTTAGATAGGATTCGGCCCAGGCGCCAATGCCGGGACTGTTGTCTTCGCTGTTGCCGGCGACGTTCAGGACCATATCGCGATCCGGGGGAGCGACGGCCATGATCCAGCCGGCGACGTCGACCGCCAGCAGCGGCTGGCGGCGTGCTACGTCCAGATGTAATTTCTTAGAGTCCTTGATAGCCTGGAGCGTGCAGCGCTCGCCACTAGTGCTGAAATTAGCAGCAAGCCGGAGGGTGGCGTCAGCGCCCCGGACGTTCAGGCGCGTACGCGGCGGGTAGCCGGGCTGGGCACACTCCTGGAGGCCATAGTCGCGCAAGGACTCATCGGGGCCGTCCAATGTCTGGTAACCGTAGGGCGCCCAGCCGCCAGTCGTTAACCCGCACTTCCGGGCCGCTCGCAAGGCCGCCTGATCGACGCCCGTCTGCCCGCCGGAGATAACCTGCAGTCTTAGCATGATTCACCCGATATAGACAGGGCGAAGGGTTGCCTCGAGGCAAACTTCCCTCGCCCTGTCCTGCCTAACCTTCCGCAAACTACCTCTTCACCATCCGTACCTGCCCATCCAGGGCTAGGGTTTCCGTGCTATTGGTGCCTTGATCGGCTCGAGGTTATCGGTGTCGCTGTCTTTCTTCTTAGGCGGCGGCGCCGGTTCTGGCGTTCCCGGCTTCACCGGACTGGGCGGCACCAGTTTAGGCGGGGGCAGACCGGGCTGGCCTATTCCGGGTGTTCCAGGCGCCCCGTAGCCGGGCATACCGCCACACGGCGGGGGCATGTAGACCGGCGGCCGATAGGCCGGGCCACCACCGAAGCAGCCACCCATGGGCATGCCGCCGAAGCAGCCACCGCCCATGGGCATGCAGCCACCCATCCCGCCACCGTGGAAGGCCATCCCGCCGCCGTGGCAGCCACAGCCGCCACCCCGGCCGCCGCGCCCGCCCCGGCCGGCTTCAGCCGTGCCGGCGGCCAGCAACACTACCAGGGCGACAATACCGTACATGCGCATGTCATACCTCCATGACAGAATCCGCAAGGTGGGCGAGGACGCGGCCTGTCCGCATCCGGTGGTCTCTCAATACGTTAGAATAATCTCATGGCCGTAGGCCACCATACCATGCCTTGGCAAGCCGTGGCAAACCAACCTTGCCGACTCCTACCTTATTAGTCACGGCGCAAGGGGGCGGCCCCGGAACCAGATCTTCTTCATGGTCCTGGCGATGTCCCGGGCCTTCTGGCGTTGCCGTTTACCGGTCTTCCTCTGGGCCGGCGCCTGATGCGACGTCTTGGCGCGTTTGCGTCCTGGTGTCGACATTATGAGATCTCAAATGGGGAAGGGGCGTGACGACGTCCTCATTACTGGTCCGGAAGCTATCGAACATGTCCAGGCCGTAGAGTCTCTTGCTAGCCTCGCGGCAGGCATACTCCCAGCCTGGCCGCTGCAAGCTCATGAGGGCCAGACCCAACAGGAGAAGCTGGCGCTCCTCTTCGCGGAGGCGGAAGTGATGTTCCATGGTGCGGAGCCGCTCGCGCCGCTCCTCCTCGGGTAGGTAAGTGGGATCGTAGGCGGCCGGAGCAACCGTGGCCCCATAGGTGGTAGCCAGGTCCGCAGTTAGCGCCAGCACGTGTTCGGTGCTGGTCCAGGCCGCCACCAGGTGGCCCTGGCGGCGCTGCCAGTGGGCCAGGGTCAGACAACTATCAATACGGCGGCGCTGATAGTGCAGGACCGGCTCATAGTGGGCCAGGGCACTATGCACGGCCACCGCCCATGGCTCCTGGGTCCAATCAATCAGGCCGCCTGGCCCGGGGACGGGCGTATGGTCGAGCAGGGCCAATAAGCGCCGCAGGTGGACCAGGGCGCGGTCCAGGCGTTCGGGCTGGGTCAGTTGGAGTTCCTGGACGACCAGCAGCCAGCGGCGGTCGGCCTCGTCGTAGTCGATGGTCTGGCCATGGTCTTTGGCATTGTGGATTTCTAGCCAGCCGGCGTATAGTTGGTTGCCGATGCCGTCAATGGCCAGTTGGATGTCGTGGTAGAAGCGTTGTAGGTGCCATAGGGTGGCTGGTGGCGGGGCCTCCGTGAATACCCAGGCCGGGCGGTGCATGCTGGTGGTGGCACAGTACCAGGGCAAGTCGCGGACCGGGGCGAGGGCGGCGGCTGCTGCCCGGGCGTCCCAGCTCGTGGGCGAGCCTTTGCCGTTGGGTGCCGGCAGCGTGAGCGTTGCGGGTGCGGAGAGTGCCGTCGTCATGGCCATTGGCCTCCATAGCCAGCTAAGACGCACCGAGGCTAACCGGGACCTGCCGCAGCCGTCCAAAGCCTGCCTCTATAGTATTTGCCCCTCGCTCACTCTTATTGGCACTGGGCCACCCTAGCCTGCCGACCGAACCGAAGCAAAGCTTGCCCAACCACGCCACGCCCCGACCGGACATTACAAGCCGAGGCATAGCGTGGACAAGAAGCCTCGAGGCATCAGGCTTTGACGGTCTTGGCAGTGCCCTTGGCCTGCTTGAGTTGCTCCTTGAGGACCTGCAGAGCATTGTTAGTCTGCTTCAGCTCCTCCTGGAGGCGCTTCCGCTTCGGCGACTTGGGGTCGGTGACGCCGTCCAGCTCCTGCTTGAGGCGGTCACGCTTGACGGTCTTCTGCGTGACCTTCTGCTCCAACTGTTTCAGCGTAGCCACTGGTGATCCTCCTAATGGGTGATTAACGACCTGAAGACCTGGTCCATCCAGATCTGTCAGTGCCGCCCTATCTACAATCGGTACTGGCAAGATCGCGCTAGCCTTCCGAATACGGCAACAGAAACTATGAGGAACAGTACCGCCACCGGAGATCGGCCGGTGGCGGTACCAGGAGGTGATGGCTCAACTATGATGGTGCTTATCGTGGTGCTTACTGGCCTCCCGCCCACCATCTGGATGCTTCCCGTCGCGGCCACTGTCGGGGTGTTGGCCGTTGTGACCGTTACCGTCCTCACCAATCTTGAGGCCGGGCCGCAGTCCCGCGTAGATCCGGGCCGCCATCAGGAGAATGTCCACGAAGCGCTGGCCGGTGCGCTCGGCCACGTCGCGGATGGCCTGGTCGAGGGCCACGGGGACGCCGACGCGCATACCCTTATAGGTCCGCTGCTGCGGGTTCAGGCTCTGGACGATCGGCACCAGGTCGAGCAGCATCTGATAGCGGTCCTGGTAGCCGGGTTTGTCCTTACCCAGGTCCTTCATGAGCGCATAGTCGTCCGGCAGCAACCGGTAAGTAGTAAAACGTCGCTCCCGACGTGTGTCCTTGCGCATGATTTTACTCCTCGTAGCTAGAATAGCAAGTACGCAAGAATAATACCGCAACGCTCGGATGTCAACATTATTAAAGCTATCTCAAGCTCGAACGCGACCGTAGGTCGCCCTACCCATGCCGGCCGGGCCGCACGATGCCTAGCCGCGCCAAAACCTACGCCCTAGGCGCCCCAGCCGATCCACGCCCTGCCCCGCCCTCCACGGCATGCCACGGCCAGCCATTAAACGGATGACTTCTCACGGCCAGGCGGACGGCTGTGGCCGCGCTCCTCCTCGATGGTGAACTGCTGGCCGAACCACAGCAAACCCTGAATGTGACCCAGCCAGCGGTCAGCCTTCTCGATGTCGCCGGCGTGCACCATCCCCAGGGCCTGGACGCACATCCAGGCAGCGTGCCGCAGCGGTACCGGGTCGGCCACGCTGGTCGGGAAGCGGTAGTCGTCCGGCTTCCGCTCCGGCTGGTAGCCGCGTTGCTCCAGGTGATTGAAGTAGAAGGTCAACACGGCCTTACGGTGATCGGCGGTCATAGCCACATCCTTCAAGCTAAGTGAACAAGTCCAGTGTAATATAAGACGACCGGCCGTAGGCCACCAAGCCGCAGCAAACCCAGGTACACCTCGGCCTGACCGACCGACCACGCCGAGCCGAGTCAGGGCCTAGTCCTGGGAATACGGCAGTAACGGATGCAGGGGCCAGTTATGAAACTAGCAGAGTTGCATACGGTCAGCGAAACCTTCCGCAAGCACCTCCAGCGTATTCGGCCGCTGCTCACCGCCATGCCGCAGCGCAAGCAGGAGCACTCGCAACGCGTCGGCCGGACCCTACACCGTGCCGGCCTCGGCCAGGCCGGCGTCAGCGCCGGCCTGCTCCACGACTACCTGGAGCGCGGCGGCGATCTAACGACCCTCCAGGCCCATCTCGATGAACTCGACTTGCCGGAGCACACCCTGCACATCATCACCGCCCTGACCCACGACAAAGAGGAGCCGGACGAGTTAGCCGGCAACCAGCCGCTGGCTCAAATCCGGCGCATCCTACCCAAGCTCGACCCAGGAATCAGGGATCTGGCGATCCTGACCAAGATGGCCGACCGCTTGGACAACCTGCAGAAGCGCGCCCGGCGCGGCGGCATCGGCCCCAACTACCGGCGCAAGAGCCTCGAGCTGATGCATTATCTGAGCAGCCACTACAACGGCCCGGGACCATACTTTGCCAGGCTAGCCGCTATCATCTCCAAGGTACTTAAGATACGCGGCCTGAGCGCCGGGTAGGTTAGGGGGACTTCTAGAATAAGGTAGGCAAAAGATGCGTCTGTCGCTCCTCACCGAACAGGACCAAAATGCCGTCGCTACCGTAGTTGCCTTCCGGCACACGGCCGCCGGCCCGGCCGTCCTGATCACCCAGCGGACCCGCCCGCCCGGCCACGGCGGCTGGTGCCTGCCCGGCGGCCACTGCCGGCCCGGCGAGTCCATGCTGGACTGCGCCTACCGCGAACTGCGCGAGGAAGGCGGCCTGACGCCCAAACACCTCCAGTTCCTGGGCAGCACGTCAGGCAGCCCCGGCCGCTGCCGGGCCGAAAACGTCTACGTCGCCACCGACTGGCAGCAACCGAAATCGCCCTACCAGGGCGGCAATCAAGCCGGACTCCAGAGGCGCCCGGGCGGCTCCGATGCCGCCCAGATCCGCTGGGTCCCCCTGGCCCACCTCCCGCAACTGCTATTCGGCCACAACCGGCACGTCTACGACGCCGCTGTCCTGGTCCTCGACGAAGCCCGCGTCCTGGACATTGCCCTGGCCCCCCTCAGGCAACGCCTGCCGCTGCTTGAGGACCTGGACATGGGGGTGCGGCAACTTACCGATAGATTGGGCTATCAGGCGGCGCCGGTCGACCGGGGTGCCCTGATCGTCTTCGAGGGCATTGACGGCGCCGGCAAGACCAGCCAGGTAACGAAATTGGAGCGCAAGCTGCAGAAGCAGGATCTCGATGTGGTAGTGACCAAGTGGAACTCATCGCCGCTGCTGCACGAGGCCATTAAGCAGGCTAAGGATCAGAAGGTGCTAACGCCCATGCTCTACTGCCTGCTACATGCCGCCGACATGCTGCTCAGGTACGATGCTGACGTGGTGCCGGCCCTGCGCGACAACAAGGTGGTAGTGTGCGACCGCTATCTCTATACCAGCCTGGCCCGCGACCGGGCCAGGGGCATCGATAGTGCTCTTCTCCACCGGATCTACGAGGGGCTACGCCAGCCCGATGTGCTATTCCATTGCCATCTGCCGGTGGCCGTGGCCGAGCAACGCCTCAGGAAGCGCGGCCACAGCACTTATTACGGCAGCGGCCTGGACTGTCGCCTGCATCCGGATAAGCACAGGGCGTCGCAGCTGTATGCGGAGGCGCTCGACGCTGCCTACGGCGAGATCCTGCCGCAGCAGCCAGGTTATTGTAAGATCAATGTGAATAAGAGCATTGGCGACATCGCCGATAACGTCTGGGACGTGATCAAGGATGTGCTGGCCCAGCGCTGGCAGCGCCGCCGCTTCTGACTCTGCGGCGCTGGCTACCGGTCGCCGGCCAGGCGTTCGCGGATGTTTTGCAGGGTCTTGACCATGGTGTCGATGCCTTTCAAGTGGTTGCCCGACGCAGCAATGGCGGCATCCACGGCCAGCCGGCCCGCTTCTTCCAGGGCCACTTGTCGGCCGTAAGCCAGGTAGGCGCGCAGTCGTTCCAGGTCGTCATCAGATATTGCCATAAGTCACCTCCTGACGCCCGAAATACAGGGAACTGACTGTCAGCAATTGGGCCGGTGGCCCCCTCGTCGTGGCTTGACTCGCCTGGGCATACCCGGACCAGCGCTGCCGGTCCCGATCCCGCCGAAGATCGTGATAGTGCCCACGACACTCACGGTGTCAGCGACGCCTTTAATAGAGCAGTTACTTCCTGTAGTCGGCCAACTACATCATCAGTGTACTGATAGTGACCGTCCAGCCACGCCGCCATGACCTGCGGTGGCATATCACCGCGATTCACGAGCGCCGTCAGACAAGCCGTCAGGTCAGTCGCCACTGCTTCCAAATCTGCTTCACGTACTTGCATGGTCAATGTCCTCCTCCCCACCCGTGTCAGCCCTAGCTCGAGAGATAATAGCCGGTCCTTGGCCTGGGCCGGTGGCCCCCTAACCCGGGCAAGCCCAGGTGAACCTAGGCGTAGCACAGCCGTCCTTGCCCTGCCGAACCAAAGCCTGGGCCATAGGCCCACAGAGCTTGGCAAACCACAGCAAAGCGCACTAAACCGAAGGCCGTTGGCCCCCCTGACTTGGCACGCCGCACCGACCGCGCCGGGCGGTGCCCCGCCGCGACCTGGGCCATTGGCCCCCCTGACTTGCCGAAACACGGCTAAGCCCGCCGCACCGCAACTAGATCTGCCGAGGGCCAGCGGCCCCCTACCAGAGCAAGCCGAAGCGCGCCTAGACGAGACTCACCCAGCCCGATCCAGCCATCCACGTCCGGCCATGGGCCAGAGGCCCCCTTGTCGTAGCACGCCTTCCCTGCCTAGCCATACCGGGACCCGGGCCAGCGGCCCCCTTACCTTACCCGGCTGTGCCCTGCCAGGACCTGGCGAGCCGGTCCGGACCGGTCCTAGCCATACCCTGGGCCAGCGGCCCCCATAACCCACCTGGCCATAGCGCACCGAGCCTGGGCCTAACTAGGCTTGACTAGCCGAGAATAGGCCACCATGACGCACCAGGCCCGGCCGTCCGTGCCTCCCTAGGCACGCCGCGCCGGGCCACGGGCCATAGGCCCCCAAACCGGATCATAGTGAAGCATACCGAGACATGAGCAGACTCGCCCTACCGGAGATGGGCCAGTGGCCCCCACTCCTAGCCCCAGCCTGCCGAGACGAGGCATACCGAAGCGTGTCTAGCGCTGGCCCCGCCCTACCGAACCGTTAAGGTTTGGGCGGCGTGCCGCCGAAGCGACCGGGTGGGTTGCCTCGAGGCCCACCGCCGGGATTACCGCCGCCCGGCGTCCACGTCACCTGGCCAGTGAAGGCATTGCGCTCGGCCAGGGCCTGGCAGCCGGGGCACACGTAGGCAACGACCGGGCCGACCTGATGGTGCTCGGTCATCTCCTCCTGGCAATACTGGCAATCCATAGCGTCCTCCTCCCAGTTACCATCGCCCGCCTTACCAGGTCCACGTCCGACCGCCCTTGATGATCCACTTACCATCGCGGCAGCGGACAGCCAGTCGCAGCCGCTTGAAATCACCCCAGCGGTGCAACCGCACATCGAGGCCGATGTAGTCTTCCTCATCGAAATCGGCGGCTTTGCCGATGAACAGTGACGGCCAGTAGCGGTGTATGTTACGGGGACCAGGCTGGTCAGCATCGCCACCGCTATGCACCAACAGGCCGTGAATCAGACAGCCGTGTATCCTGGGCGAGCCGGGATAGACCCACTCTGCTGCCGCGATCAGATAATAAAGCAGCGCTGCTGCTAGCACCACCACATGCTTCCTACAAATGTGTTGTGAGAAACACCCGAGAGCATTTCTCCACACCATAGATGTCATCGCGAACCTCCCTGATATACCCCCATTGGGGGCCTTGGCGCACCGCGCCGAGGCGTGCCTAGGTAAGCCTCAGCTATCCCTACCCTACCTGTGAGCCAGTGGCTCCCGAAGCCTACGCTGCCTGGCCCAGACCTGATGCCTCGAGGCAACAACCAAAGCGCGGGCCAGCGGCCCCCTGACCGAAACCTATCCTGGCGGGACCTGCCACAGCAAGATTAGCCCAGGGCCGGTGGCCCCCCAGACTAGCCGAAGCCTGCACTACCGAGTCTTGACCTACTTCGCCCGATCTACACAAGGGCCAGCGGCCCCCATATCCTACACCTGGCCAGCCCTAGCGCACCTGGTCCAGCCTGGTTCCGAGCCAATGGCTCCCTGATCTTACCCTGGCCAACCCGGCCGTAACGCACCACGATCCTACCAAGACGTGAGCCAGTGGCTCCCTGACCGTACCCTGGCTTACCCCGGGCTGCCGAAGCGGACCCATCCCAACCCGACAGTGCCGTACTACAGCCTACCCGGCCGAGTATAGGCCAGTGGCCCCCATACAATGCCGAGGCGGACCCACCCAGCCCGGGGGCACCATGGCGCTCCCAGCCTATAAGATACATAGCACGATGAGAGTCGCCAGCAACGCAGCCACTAACAGCAAGCGCATCAGCGGCCATAAGTCAGGAGCGGGATCGAGCGCGGGCGGCCCCAGCTGCTCCAACTCGGTAGAATTGAGATCGCGGCAGGTCGGGCAGCAATCGCCATCGGAGCGGTGGTAGATCCATTTGGTGCGGCGCTGGCAGGTCGGACAGATGAGCCAGTGTTCGCCGCCCCACGTTGCTATCCCCATAGCTGACTCCAATGCCGCCGGCCCCCTTGCCCTGTACACGAAGCAAGGGTAACCGGCGGCGTCTGAGGAGGTTGGGCGTCCCACTCAAATACGGACAGCCACCCATGCCATTATATCGCCGGACCGTTGACGAGCAAGACTTCCGGGGCTATCGCCCCGTTAGTGCCATCGCGGCGGCTCTGGGCGGCCAGGTTCTTAGGCATGTGCTTACTAATCTTGGTCCATTTAGGGTAAAGCTTGAGAAGCTTCGGATCGTCGTAATAAGACACCACCACGCGGGCGTGCCGGAAGCGGGCCAGGGCCGTAGCCAGCCGGGCATGTTTGGCCGGATCGAAGTCATACAAATACGTAGCTCCCTTCTTAAGATAGGGCGGGTCCACGTAGACGGCCAGGCCCGGAGCGTCCTGCACTTTCTCCAGCAACTTGAAGCCATCGCGGCGGCAAATAGTCGGCCGCCGCAGCCGCTCGTGCCAGGCCGAGATACTATCCACCGCCGAGCGAGCGCGGGTGGCCGGATCGCCGCCGCCGGCAGTAAAGCGGATGCACATGGTGCTACGGGCCTTGGTCGTACCGGCCAGGCCGTTGCGGCCAAACCAACTCGAAATGAAGTACCAATAGGCGCGCTCCACGTGGTCATGGCTGACCCCGTGGGGGTCGGCCGGCACGCCCAGGCTGGTGTCCTCCAGCGGGATGGCCACGTAATGATTGGCCGCTACCAACAGCGGCTCGGTGAACAGGACGCGCCGCAGCTTCCCATAGAGAATATCGTAGCGGTCGCTGGCCAGGACCATGGCCAGGTTAATGAGGTCGCCGTGCAGGTCTGAGACGAGTTCGGTCCGCGCCGGCGGCTTGTGCAGCAGCACGGCGCAGGAGCCGCAGAACGGGTCGAGGAAGTAGCGATGCGGGCCAAGTTGGTGGACGATGTCCGCCGCCTCCGTCCGCTTGGAGCCGAACCAGGGTACCAGGGCGTCTATCATTATATACCGCCATCCTCTGCCTGTTGTATGATGGCCACGTAATCAAGGTCGCTAACGTTGACGGTTACGGAGGCGCGCCCGGGCAGCGTGATGGCTGCCCAGCTGCCGTCGCCGTTATCGTGGATGAGGACCACAAACCGCTTGTGGGCGCGATCGCGGTAGGTGGCCCCGGCCCGCACATCTGTCGCTGCTACACGCATGACAATCTCCCACTATGGGGTCCTAGACAAACTCACGCCGAACCGAAGCTTGGCGAGACACACCGCACTCTACCCTGCCGCCCACGCCACTGCGAGACCGACCGTAACCGGCCTTACCCCGCCTGGCCGGACTTTATCAATGCACGCCATAACTGAACAACACCAACGCCAGTGCTACAACTAGGCTAGCGAGTAGACTCCCAACTACTAGAGTAGCAACGGCTGATTTACAGATGGGAGCGGCAGTGATTGGCCGCTCCAGGCGCACACGCTCCAGGCGGCGCGCAATCTCTCGATGACACGACATTCACTTCTCCATTTGAGTACGCTTTATCACCAGGGCCAGCGGCCCCCAAGCCACGACTAGACATACCAGGCCGTTCCGTGCCCGGCCAAACCACCGCTCATGGTGTTGGGGCCAGCGGCCCCCACAACGCGACGCGCCTTAGCCCGACTAGGCGTTACCTGGCAAGCCTTAACCTGAGCCAGTGGCTCCCCTGCCGTGCCTACCGGGGCCAGCCGTAGCCAGGCAGTCCGGAGCAAATCACGCCACGCCAACCTATGAGCCAGTGGCTCCCCAGCCGGACCTGACCCTAGCTAAGCCAGGCGAAACATGCCGACCGAGACTACTCCTGCCCGGCCCCATAACGACGGACTAGCTTCCTGGGTAACCAGCTCTTGAAACCGTGTTTGATGACGATAGGGATGACTTTCCCTAGCCACACCTGCCGCTGTGCCCGGTCGCGCATGTCCACCTCGGGGACGTGCTGTAACTCGTCCAGGCAGGCGCGCTCACGCTTCCACTCGTCATAGTCCCGGCGTTCCTCCTCCTTGGCAGCGGCGCGCAGGCGGCGGATGACGGCGGCTCTCTCCTTGTTGGTCATAGTCATTTAAAGACCTCATCAACGGCGGTGACTAGTTGGTAGTTGCCCTCCAGCGCCAGCTGGATGAGCCAGCGCAGGCCACGCACTAGCGGCCACACGGCCAGGTTAGGGATTAATAGGGTCACGATCGTCTCGTCGGTCAGCGACTGGGCCTCGTCGAGGTCGCCTATGGCGTAGAAGAAGTGGACGCAGAAATGGTCGTGGTAGCCGCTGATGCGGGCGAAGTAGCGCCAGTCGGCCTGGTCGATGCCGGCCTCCTCGCGGAACTCGCGGCGCATGGCCGCCTCAGGCGTCTCGCCCGCTTCGATCTTGCCGCCGGCGCCGTTATACTTGCCGGCCTGCCACGACGGCCGATTCTTCTTGATCAGCAGCACGCGCTGCCGGTCCGGGCTGAACATGAAGCCGCACACGTACTCTTGCCGGTCACTCTCTGCCATGTGGACCTCCCTGTAAGGGACCAAACCGGAACCAGACATAGCCGGCCTTGGCGCAGCGAGCCACTCCAAACCGCTACTTCTTCTTGGCTCCCTTCACGCCCTTGGCGACCCGTTCCACCGTCTGCGCCGCCGTCTCGCCGGGCCTGCTGTAAGTCTGCTCCATCCTGGTAATAGCCCGCTTCTTCATGAACGCGTCCAGCAACTCCTCCCATAGGTCCGGGCCGAGATAGTCGGCCATGAACTGCAGGCAGTCTACAACCGAATTGCCGGCTAGCGGCGGCCGGTCTAGCAGGCCGCGCTTCTTGGCCTCGGCCAGCAGCTGGGCGTCGTCGACGCTGTCCAGCACCGGCGGCACCGGCAGCAGGCCGTCCCACAGCACGTCCCATGGCCCGGCCTTGTCGAACTGCACGTGGGCGAAGCGCGGGTCGCCGGCCCACGGGTCCTTGCGGGCCTCGGCTGCCAGGATGGTGCCTTTGACGCCCATGGTGAGTTGCGGGTGGTAGCGCGTCAGGTCGTTGGTCAGGACGACGCGTTGCCCGATCTTGAGTGTGTCTGCCATGATAGCCCTCTTTACGGTAGCCCCTCTTTACAATAACCGGCCGAAGCCGGCGGCAATGAGTCCGTTCTCCTTAAGCTGACGGCGGATAGCGCTGGCTAGAGCGACGCCCAGCGGCTGAAAGCCGATGCCGTCCCACGGCGGCTCCCATAACTCCTCTGGACCATCGACGCCGGCGCGGTCGCGGCGCCGCCAGCCGTGGTCGCGCAGGTAGTTGCGCAGGTCATCCGGATGGTGCATAGCAGCTGCGAATTCGTGCAGCGGCGCGTCCTGGCCGGCAAGCTGCCGCAGCCGGCTGATGATGCGGTTGGCAATTCTGTCTTGTCTGGGCGTACTCATAGGTCTCCTTAGGTCCGTGATTTGGCCAGTGGCCACCCTGCCTGTCCGAAACGCACCGTAGCGGTCCGAGCCACACTATGCCGAGGCAAGTCAGGGTGTACCCAGCCTCTGACTAGTGGTGTCAGCACGCGACAGCCGTAAAAGGATAGGGCCAGTGGCCCCCAAGGCCGACCTAGACGAACCGGGTCATGCCGATCCCTCCCCGCCGAGTAAGATAAGGCTGCCCTGGAGTCGAACCAGGTGTAACCGTTTTAGAGACAGTCCCTCAAACCGTCGAGGACGCAGCCCCTATTCGTCCCACTCGCTGCTGGCCAGCGTCGGCAGGCTGTGGACCCACATGAAGAACCTAAACAGGTCAGCTTCTTTGACACACCCGGGGCAGGCCCGGCCCCGGGGCACCCAGCACAAGTGCCGCCAGCACACGACCGGCCAGAACTTCCACCACGGTCGTACCGTCATGGCCGTACTCCGTTAGAACCAGTGGACAGAATATAGGTCTTGAGCAGCTCCATGGCGTGTGCCTCATTGAAGCCCTGCTTGATGAGCCGCTCATAGAGCTGCCGCCACAACGGTGGGAAGTGGTCCAGGACGATAGCCCGCAGCTGGTCGAAGGACGCTTGGTCGCGTGGGTTAAGCATGTCATCGTCATTCGTCATTGTTTCCACCTGGGCCAGCGGCCCCCGAACCCGGCCTAGCCGAGCCAACCTAGGCTGAACTGGCCTGGGCGTACCTTGCCAAGCCACGGGCCAGTGGCCCCCGAACCTGAGCGTACCTAGACGTACCTTGCCACAACACGGGCCACTGGCCCCCTAACACTCACGTCCTAATACGGTTGGCCTCAAAATGGCTTATCAGATTAGTTTCCGGGCTGTTGCGCCATGGAAACAGAAGATATTCCAGCTGCTCGAGGCCCAGCGGGTTCTTGACGCCATAGGTCGCCAGGTCGTCCTGTAGAGTGGGCGACGTGAGGCGCAAGCGGCGGTACAGCGCTCCTCGTGGCGGCAGGGTGGTGGTACTACGCGGCTGGTGGTGGCTGGCCACGTGCAGGATATCTAACTGGACAGCTGACGGCAATTGATCGAGCTGGCTGGTGACGTCCACCAGCACGTCATCGGGATCTCCGAAGGCCGGTCCGGTGCGGACGAGCAGATACTGGATAGTAAGCATGGTACACCTACAGCATGGCCCGGCTGCCATGGCAGCCGGGCCTGGGGGTGAAGTCCTAGCAACTACGGCTGATAAATACCGTCCTCACTATCTTCGCCGTCCACGGCATCCTCGCCAACCAGGCCGTCAACCGGCAGGAAAGCGTCAGCATTGGGGTCGAAAGCATACCAGCCGTTGCTGGCCGGATCATACCACAGCCAGCCCCAGCGGTGGTGATGGCGGCGGTGCCGCCATTTGGCCTGACCGCGCCGGTACTTGTAGCCCTTGCCGATCTTGAACTGATTACCGTTCGTGGCCGTGGCGGTACCACCAACGTGGTGTTGGTGGTGCTGCTGGTGGTGCTGCATGTGCTGGTGGTGCTGCTGCTGATGGTGCTGCTGATGGTGCTGCTGCTGATGGTGCTGCTGATGGTGCTGCTGATGGTGCTGCTG
>Ga0066903_100002613_pt1 | contig 14238 bp, 16 predicted proteins | sample PanSoiMetaGPlot1_FD_67491 | JGI IMG/M metagenome (GOLD analysis project Ga0066903, IMG submission 67491) | Tropical forest soil microbial communities from Panama analyzed to predict greenhouse gas emissions - Panama Soil - Plot 1 (version 2) | ecosystem: Environmental > Terrestrial > Soil >...
GGCTGGCGGCGCAGGAGGGCGCCGAGATCCAGGACATCCTGAAGGAGGCGATCGGCGTCGCGCTGCTGCTGGTGGCGATCTCGGTGGTGGCGCGTAGCTTCTTCACGATCAAGGGCCTGTGGGACCACACAGGGCTGTTCCATGACGGCCCGATCACGTCGAAGCACAAGGCCCTCGCGGTCAGCGTCGGCCTGGTGTTCGGCTTCATCTTCGGGCTCACGTCGGTGGGCGCCGGCGCGTTCTTCGGGATCGCCCTGATCCTGTTCTTCCCGCTCACCGCCAAACGCGTCGTCGGCACTGACCTCTTTCACGGCGCACTGGTCACGATCCCGGCCGCGGTCGCCTCCTACTTCCTGCTCCCGCACCTGCCGCTCGACAACGTGCTGTACCTGATGATCGGGTCAACGCCGGGCATCCTGATCGGCGCCCGCCTGGCCGTGCGCATGCCCGAGCGGGCACTGCGCGGGTCGCTGGCAGGGGTGCTGTTCGCCTCCGCGCTGAAGACGCTCGGCGCGTTCTGATTCCCCTACTGAGCGGGGAAATCGTCTTAGCGGGGTTGCATTCTCCACTAAGTCACTTATACTCGTCGGGAAACTCGGGAATGCGACTCCTCGGAGGGGACAGGGCACGACCATGATGATCTTCACCATCGACACCAGTATCGACCCCGGGCTGATCCTGGCGGGCGCCGCGATCGGCCTGCTGGTCGGCATGACCGGGATGGGCGCCGGTTCGCTGATGACGCCGATCCTGATCAACATCTTCGGCTTTGCCCCCACCACCGCCGTCGGTACCGACCTGATCTACGCCGCGATCACGAAGACCTTCGGCGCCGCCCGCCACGCCCAGCTCAACAACGTGAACAAGGAGCTGGCTCTATGGATGGGCGCCGGCTCCGTGCCCGCCGCCCTGCTCGGCACGTTCTGCCTCTACAACGTCTTCCACAGCGTCAACTCCTGGCTGCCGGATGCAATCGGCTACGCGCTGATCCTGGTGGCAGTGGCGGTGATCATCCGCACGTTCGTCACGATCCGCGGCCTGTGGGACCACACCAAGCTGCCGCAGGACGGCCCGCTCGAGCGCTGGCACAAGATCCTGGCAGTCTCGATCGGCGTGGTCTTCGGCTTCATCCTCGGCCTGACCTCGGTCGGCTCGGGCGTCTTCTTCGGCATGGCCCTGGTCACGATGTTCCCGCTGGCCACCCGCCGCGTCGTGGGCACCGACCTGTTCCACGCGATGATGGTCACGATCGCGGCCGGCCTCGGCACGATCCTGTGGGGCACGCCGGACTTCAACGCGGTCGGCTCGATCCTGATCGGCTCGATCCCCTGCATCCTGATCGGCGCGCACTTCACGGCCCGGGTCAACCAGCGCGCGCTGCGCGGCGGCATCGCCAGCGTGCTGGCCCTGTCCGGCCTCAAGCTGCTGGGCGCCTTCTAGGTCGTCCTCGAGGCGCTCGTGCGCCGCGTTCGGCACCGAATCAGGTCTGAACGCGGCGCACGTACAATCGGCGCGCCGTGCACGCCACCCGCGCCGCCAAGCTGCTCCCCGCCGTCCTGATCGCGCTCGCCGCGGTCGCCTTCCTCCGCGCCGAGCAGCTCAAGCTGGAGCACGGGCCGATCAGCCATCCGCACGTGCGCCAGGTGTTCTCGCCGGCCTGCGCGGGCCAGGCGGACTGCCACGACCAGGCGCTGCTCAGCTTCCGCCTGCGCCACGCCCAGCCGGTCGGCCTGGACGTGATCGACCGCAACGGCGACACGGTGCGCACGCTGCGCGAGGCCGCCCACGCACCGTCCGGCACGCTGCGGGCGCGCTGGGACGGGAAGACGGACGACGGCTCCCCGGCGCCTGACGGCGAGTACCGCCTGCAGGTGCATCTGCCCGACGACGGCCGCACGATCACCATCCCCGACCGGATGGTGCTCGACACGGTGCCGCCCGGCGTCGACATCGGCCGCGTCCAGCACCTCGACGGCAAGGTCATCGTCCACTTCCTCACCACCGAGCCGAGCGACCGCTACGTGGTCGTCTCGCAGCACGGCAAGGAGATCCTGCGCCACCGCACCCGCCGCGACAGCGCGCACATCAGCCTGCACAGGCTGCAGCCGGGCAGCTACGACGTCACCATCTACGCCGTCGACCGGGCCGGGAACCGCACGCTCAATCCCCCGCACGTGGTCGTGAAGGTGCCGTGAGCGGCACCGCGCTGGGCGCCCTGCTGGCCGCGGCCGGGCTCGTGCCGCTGCTGGCAACGTCGCAGCCGCGGCTGCGGCTGGCCGGGTTCGTGGCCTGGACGCTGGGCATCGTCGTGCTGGCCGCCGACCTGCTGCACTCGCCGATCTCGCGCTTCCGGGTGGACGCCACCGACCACCCGCCGCTGGCGGCCGGCGCGATCCTCGCGGCGATCGCGTTTCTCGTGGTGGGCGGCTGGCTGGTGCAGCGCTGGCCCTGGCTGCTGCTGCTGGGCGCGGTGCTGGCCGCCCCGGCTCGGATCCCGGTGCACGCCGGCGGCGCCGACGCAAACCTGCTGGTCTTCCTCTACGCCGTGATCGCGGCCGGCTGGGCGGCGACCGCGTGGGAGCTGCTGCGGGGGGCGGAGCGCGCGCCCGAGCTGGGCCGGCTGGGCCAGGCCGCGGCAGCGCTGGTGGGGTGGATGGCGATCTCGGTGCTGTGGACGGCAGACACCCACCAGGCCGGGGTGGAGATGCTGTTCTTCGTGCTGCCGTTCGCGTTCCTGCTGGCCCGGCTGGGTGCGCTGCGGCCCGGCCTCCGCGAGCTGCGCTGGGCATTCATCGCCCAGGTCGCACTGGGACTGGTGTTCACGGCGGTGGGCGCCTACCAGCACCTCACCCACCACGTCTTCTGGAACCCGAAGATCATCGTCGCCAACGACTACGCCGCCTTCTTCCGCGTCAACAGCCTGTTCTGGGACGCCAGCATCTACGGCCGCTTCCTGGCGGTGACGATCGTGCTGCTGGCCGCGGTCTGCATCTATCGCGGGTTCAGCTGGTGGCTGATCGGGCTGATCGCGGTGCTGTTCGGTGGCATGTACCTGGCCTACTCGCAGTCGAGCCTGCTGGCGCTGGCGGCGGGTTGCCTCTTCCTGGGTGCGACCGTGTGGCCGCGGCGGGCCACGATCGTCGTGCTCGCCGTGACCGCGGTGGCCGGTGCGGTGGCGCTGGTCGTGGCGCTGGGCAGCCATAGCGCAAACAGCGTCTCGTCCGACCGCAGCCACCTGCTCGACCTGGGCAAGCGCGTGATCCGCCACCATCCCTTCGGCGGCGCCGGCATGGGCGGTTTCGCCCGCGCTGCCCTGGAGGGCACCGTCCACCCGGGTCGCGTTGGCTCGGCCGCCAGCCACACCACGCCGGTGACCGTGCTGGCGGAGCTTGGGCCCGTCGGCCTCGCCCTCTACGTCTGGCTGCTGTTCACGGCCTTCGTAGCCGGCCTGATGCGGCCGCTGCACCCGTTGCGGCTGGCGCTGCTCGCCGCCCTTGTCGTGATCCTGGCCCACTCGCTCTTCTACAATGCCTTCTTCGAAGACCCGGCCACCTGGATCCTGCTCGCCCTGCTTCCCACCGTGACAACGACCCCCGCATCGAAGGCCGCCGCGTGATCGACCCGTTCCGGCGCGCGCTCGTGCTCGCGCCCCACACGGACGACGGCGAGCTGGGCTGCGGCGGCACCATCGCACGGCTGGTCGAGGCCGGCGCCGAGGTGCACTACATGGCCTTCTCCAGCGCCTCGCGCTCGCTGCCCGAGGGCTTTCCGGCCGACACTCTTGTCCACGAGGTGCGAGCCGCGACCGCCGAGCTTGGTATCCCCGAAAACGCGCTGGTGGTGCACGACTTCGAGGTGCGCACGTTCCCCACGCTGCGTCAGGAGATCCTCGAGATCCTGGTCGCGGCCAGCGCCGAGCTGACGCCCGACCTGGTGCTGATGCCGTCACTGGGCGACATCCACCAGGATCACGAGACGATCGCGCGCGAGGGCATGCGCGCCTTCAAGCGCACGACGCTGCTCGGCTACGAGATCCCCTGGAACTGCTTCCAGTTCAACCGCCAGGCCTACGTGCCGCTGGAGCCGCGCCACCTCGAGCGCAAGCTGGCCGCGGTGCGGCACTACGCGAGCCAGCAGCACCGCAACTACGCCAATGAGGAGTACATCCAGAACCTGGCTCGCACCCACGGCATCGAGTGCGGCCGCGAGTTGGCCGAGGTGTTCGAGGTCTATCGCTGGGTGATCTGACGGCGGGCGGGGCCCTCCCACCAGGGGACGGGCTGCCGTACCGCGCCGCGCCAGACGCGCACGCCCTCGCTACGCAGCAGCTCGGCCTGCTCGCGTTCCCAGCCCGGGGCGAGGCGGCCGACCGAGTTGACCACGCGGTGGGCGGGCACGTCGTGCAGGCCCCTGGCCAGCGCCCCGCCCACGGCGCGGGCCGCCGCGGGCTCGCCGATCCACTCCGCGATGCGGCCGTAGCTGGCCACCGCCCCCGGCGGGATGCGGCGCACCATCGCCCCCACGCGCAGCTCAAAGGGCGTCTCCTCGGCGACGATGCGGAAGCCGACGGGGAGCTGCATGCGCCGACGATAGCCGAAGCACGCCGGTAGCATCCGGGCCGCCGTGACCACCGTGCTCGTCACCGCCGCCGGCGCCCCCGGCTGCCCGCGCCTGATTCGCGCGCTGCGCGACGCCGGGTACCGCGTGGCCGGCTGCGACGCCAACCCGCGCTCGGTCGCCTCGCAGCTGTGCGACGCGTTCGCGATGGTGCCGCGGGGGGACGACCCCGCATTCATCCCCGAGCTGCAGCGGGCGGCAGGCGAGCTCGGCGCGGCCGTGGTCTTCCCGACCTCGTCCTCGGAGATCGTGACGTGGGCGCGCGCCCGCGACAGCTTCGGGCTGCCGGTGCTGGCCGGGCCGGCGGCGGGCGTGGAGGCGGCCGCGGACAAGGGCGCGACGTTCCGCCTGGCCGAGGAGCTGGGCGTTCCAAGCCCCGTCACGATCGAAGTGCGCGACCTCGACCGCTTCCGCGAGGCGGTGCTGGAGCTGGGCTATCCCGAGCGGCAGGTGGTGATGAAGCCGCTCGACGCGAAAGGCTCGCGCGGCATGCGGATTCTGCGCGGCGACGCCGACCGCCACCATGCGCTGCTCTACCACCGGCCCGGCGAGCACCCGCCCGAGCGGCTCGACAACGTGCTCGAGGTGCTGGCGGAGGGCGAGCTGCCGCCCTACATCGTGCAGGAGTTCCTGGACGGGCCGGAGGAGACCGTCGACGCGATCTGCTGGCAGGGCGAGATGCTGCTGCCGATGACGCGCACCCGGGAGGCGCTGCGTGCCGGGCTGGCGATGGACTTCACCCTGCTCGACCGGCCCGCGGAGGAGCGCCACAGCGCCACGCTGGTCGAGGCGCTGGAGATGGATCACTTCATCTCGGTGCAGTTCAAGGGCGGCAAGCTGATGGAGATCAACCCGCGCGTCTCCACCATCGTCTACACGCCGCTTATCAACCCGCCGGCCCTCTCCGTTGGCCTGGCGCTGGGCACGACCGACCCGGCCGAGCTGCGCACCCTCCGCTCGCAGGTGCCGATCGGCCGCCGCGCCATCCGCTACTTCGACCAGGTCGAGTTCGACTGACCCACAGTGAAACAAAGGTGCCTGGCACCTTTGTTTCATCCTCTCCTAGTCGGGCTGGCGGGTGAACTCGAGCATCTGCTGGTTGCGCGGGTTGTCCCAGTTGCCCATGTTCACGACCGACATCTTCGTGCCCTGCACGATCCACTCGAACGTCGAGTAGTCGTAGTGGAAGTAGTCGCGGTCGAAGTGGGTGAACAGCCCCGGCTTCTGCTCGATGTCGTCGATGTTGCGGGCGCCATTCAGGTTCTCGTAGTAGGTCGCGTAGAACTTCCCGCCTGGCACCAGCACCCGCTCCATCTCGACGATGCAGCGGATGATCTGGTTGATCGTGAGGTGCGTGAACACCGACTGGGCCAGGGCGTAGTCGAAGCTCTGGCGCAGCGTGCCGAACTCGAAGTTCTCCAGCTCGGCCAGCACCGGCCGCTTCTCGAGCAGCCCGCGGGGGCGCAGCTCGAGGTCACGACCCGCCTCGAACAGGAACTTTTTCTTGTCGATCCCGTAGTAGCCGCCCTCGTCCAGGTACTCGATGAAGCGCCAGCCGCCGCGCAGGGCGCCGCAGCCGACGTCGAGCAGCCGGTGATGCGGCTCCAGGCCGTGGTCGACGAGGTAGGTGAACTGCAGCTCGCCGAGCACGTCCCACATGCCGCCGATGCCGCGGCGGTGCCAGCCCGGATCGATGTAGCGCACCACGCTGCGGGGCAGCGTCTCGCGGGCCTTGATCTTGACGTTGGCGGGCACGTGGGGCTCGAGCGCGCCGAACGCGCGCATCAGCGTCTTGCGCGTGGCCAGCTTGAGCTCGCCGGCCTTGCCGATGTCGTTGCGGGTCGTCATCGCGGGCCAGACTACCATCGGCCGCGCCGCCGCAACCCCGCCCCGTCCTACACTCCCGCGGATGCGCCTGCTCCTGGTCGCCTTCTACTTCCCGCCCACGGGCGGCGGCGGCGTGCAGCGCACCTTGAAGTTCTGCAAGTTCCTGCCCGAGTTCGGCGTCGACGTGCACGTGCTCGCCCCGGACGACGCGAAGTGGTTCGCCCGTGACGAGCCGCTGCTGAGCCAGATCCCGGAGACGACGACCGTGCACCGCGCCCGCTTCCTGGGTCCGGCCGCCACCTCACACGCCGATGTGATCCGCGGCCGCGGCAGGCTGGGCCGGGCAGCGGCCGAGGCCCGCTTCGCCTACCAGCGGGTGCTGTTGCCGGACAAGGCCGCGCCCTGGATGGCGACGGCGGTGCCGGCCGGGTCGCGGATCGTGCGCCGCGAGCACATCGACGTGATCATGTCGACCTCGCCGCCCACCTCGATGCACCTGGTGGCCGAGGCGATCGCGACCGCCACGCGCCGCCCGTTCGTGGCCGACTTCCGCGACTCGTGGTTGGACAACCCGCACCGCCGCTACGACCAGGCGGGCGTGCGTGCCAAGCGGGCAGTGCTGAAGCGCATGGCCGGCTCGGTCGCCCACCGTGCCGCGGCCCTGACCGCGGCCACCAGCTCGATCGCGCAGGAGCTGTCGGCCTACGACCGCCGCGCCGCCGCCAAGACCACGGTCATCGAGAACGGAGCCGACTTCGACGACTTCGAAGGTCTCGACCACCGCCCCGGCGACCGCTTCACCATCGTGCACGCGGGCGCCTTCTTCGGCCAGCGCTCGCCGCGGCCGTTCCTGCTCGCGCTGAAGGCCCTGCTCGAGCGGCGGCCCGAGCTGCGCGACGGCGTGCTGGCCCGCTTCATCGGCGAGTTCCGCGGAGAGGATCGCGAGTGGGCGCGCGGCCTGGGCATCGACGGCGCCTGGGAGGAGACCGGTTTCCTGCCCTACGCCGACTCGATCGCCGCCCAGCGCGCGGCCGACGCGGTGCTGCTGCTGATCCCGCACGCGGACGGGCGCGGCGACACGGTGCTGACCGGCAAGGTGTTCGAGTACATCGCCTCCGGCCGGCCGATCCTGGCCGCGGTGCCGCCACAGGGCGCCGCCGCCAACCTGGTGCGCGGAATCGACGCCGGGGAGGTGGCCGACCCGGACGACCCCGACGCGATCTCCCGGGCGCTGGAGGAGCTGATCGACCGCCGGGCCAGCGGCGGCCTGCCCGACCAGCTGTACTCCCACCAGACACGCGAGCGGCTGTCGCGCCGATCGCGGGCCCGCGAGCTGGCGACGGTGCTCGAGGAGGCGGCGCGGTGAGGGCGCGCTGGCTGGACACGCTGTTCCTTCTGCCGATCGCAGCTATCACCTGGAACACCGTGCGCTTCGCCCCCGGCCCGGTCGACACCACCTGGTACGACCTGCTGATCGGGGTGTTCATCGCGGCCTTCCTGCTCGACCGGCTGCGCCGCCGCGACTCGCGGATCACCACCCAGGCGGCGACGCTGGCCGGCTTCTGCCTCTGCTTCCTGGCCGTGTACCTGGCCGGCTTCTTCGACCTCAGCTCACATGATGCATACGTGTTCTGGACCAAGGGCGTGATCGTGTGGCTGGGCCATAGCCTTTTCCTGATCTGCGGCGTCGCCCACCTGGCCCGGCGCGGGCCGGCGCTCTACCTGCGCGCGATCAAGTGGTTCACGGCCGGGGTCGCGATCTGCGCCGCCTACGGCGTCGTGCAGCTGTTCTGCCAGGCCGTGCTCGGCATCAACCTCGACAAGTGGGTCGTCGGCACGCTCACGCTGGGCCAGGGCAAGGTGACCGGCATCAACGTCTACGGGCAGGTCGGCGGCACCCAGAACATCTACCGGATCAACGCACTGACGGGCGATCCCAACCACCTGGGCGTGATGCTGTGCGTGCCGCTGATGCTGCTGCTGCCGGTCTACCTGGCCGACCGCAAGGGGCGTCGCCGGCTGGGCCTGCTGCTGGCCTTCCTGTTCCTGGTGCAGGTGCTGACGCTGTCGCGCAGCGCCGCCCTGGGCGACATCGTCGGGCTGATCGTGCTACTGCCGATCGTGCGCACGATCCTGCCCAGCGCGAAGGTGATCGCGATCTCGCTGGCCACGGTGATCGGCGCCTTCCTGGTGCTCTACGCGGCGTCGCCGTTTGTGCAGACAGTGGTGCGCTCGCGCACCCAGACCGGCGGCCGCGGCACCGAGGTGCACCTCGCCTTCTACCAGCTGGTGCCCCAGGCGCTCGACCCGCACCCGCTGTTCGGGATGGGCTTCAACACCTACGCGGTGTTCTACGAGTTCGTCACCGGCCGCACCGACTTCTCGCCGCACAGCTTCTGGATCGCGACGCTGGTCGAGACCGGCATCGTCGGCCTGACGGTCTACCTCGCCTACCTGGGCTACGTGACGCTGTGCGCGCTGGCCATGCGCCGCTCGCTGGACCCGCTGGCCGCGCGGCTGGGCGCGGGTTTCACCGCCGCGCTGGCCGCCACCGTGGCCGCCAACTTCTTCTACCTGACGATGCAGTTTGCGTACTTCTTCGCGATCGTGATCCTGATCGTGAGCGGGTCGCTGCTGTACGCGCCGGCACGGGTGGCGCAGCGCCGCGAGGTCGCGCCGGCCCCCGGTACACTGGCCACGTGATCCTCCTGCTCGAGGTCGTCTTCTGGGCCTGCCTCGGGGCGATCGTGTGGACCCACGTCGGCTACCCGCTGTTCATGGCCCTGCTGGCAAGGGTGCACACCCGCCCCGTGCACCGCGGCGACGCGCTGCCCACCGTCGCGTTCCTGATCCCGGCCTACAACGAGGAGGCCGTGATCGAGGCCAAGCTGCACAACACGCTGGCGCTCGACTACCCGCGCGACCGCATCGAGTTCGTCGTCACGTCGGACGCGTCGACCGACCGCACGCACGAGATCGTGGAGGGCTACGCCGCCCGCGGCATCCGCCTGATCGTCTGCCCGCGGGCGGGCAAGATGCCTGCCCTGGACATGGCCGTGCGCCAGACCAGCGGCGAGATCATCTGCATGGGCGACGCCAACGTGCAGTGGGATGCGGACGCGGTGCGGGCGCTGGTTGCGCCGTATGCCGACGAGCAGGTGGGCATGGTCACGGGCCACGTCGCGCTGGTCAACCCAGCCGACGGCACGAACCAGGAGGGGCTCTACTGGCGGTACGAGATGTGGCTGCGCACGAACGAGTCCGCGGTCTGGTCGGAGACGGCCTCCAACGGCGCCATCCACTCGATCCGGCGCTCGCTCTACAAGGAGCTGCTCCCCGCCGACGACCACGACATCTCGTTCCCCTACCACGTTGTCCAGCAGGGCAAGCGGGCGATCTACGAGCCGGCCGCGCACGCCGTCGAGAACATGACGACCGACATCGAAGACGAGTTCGGGCGCAAGGCCCGCTTCCTCGAGCACTGCTGGCTGGCGATCTTCAAGGGCACGATGTGGAAGCTCTGGACGTTCCCGCCCAGCTATGCGCTGGCGATCGTGTCGCACCGCTTCCTGCGGTATCTGACCGGTCTGCTGCACGTGATCCTGCTCGCGGTCAGCTTCCCGCTGGCAGGCCAGGGACTGGTCTACGAGGTCGTGCTGGTGCTGCAGCTTCTCGGGCTGGGAGGGGCGCTGGTGTCGTTCGGGCTGGGCGGGCGCGTGCCCGGTCTGAACATCCTCCAGTACTACCTGGCGATCACCTGGGCGACGCTGATCTCGCTGCTGCGCTACCTGCGCCGCGGCGTGCCCGCGACCTGGGATGCGGCGGCCGGCACCCGCACGGTGGGATGAGCCTCTACCGGCGGTACGGCAAGCGCGCGCTCGACCTGACCGGGGCAGCCGTGGCGTTGCCCGTCGTGGCGCCGCTGATGGGCGGCGTGGCCGCGGCCCTGTGGGCCACCCAGGGCCGGCCGATCCTGTTCACGCAGAAACGGGTCGGCCTGGACGACCAGGAGTTCACGATCTTCAAGTTCCGCACGATGGGCGTCGGCTCAGAGACGACGGGGGACGGCCTCTGGGGCGGCTCCGACGATCCCCGCGTGACGTCGATCGGGCGGCTGCTGCGCTCCACCTCGCTGGACGAGCTGCCGCAGTTCCTCAACGTGCTGCGCGGCGACATGTCGCTCGTCGGCCCGCGACCCAAGCCGCGCGAGATCGTCGACCGCTACAAGAGCCGCTACCGCGCGACGCTCACCGTCCGCCCGGGCCTGACCTGCACCTGGGCGGTGCGCGGCCGCAACGAGCTGCGCCGCTCGCAGCTGATCGAGCTCGACCGGGAGTACGCCACGAACGTCAGCCTGGCCGGCGACATCCGCATCCTGCTGCAGACCATCCCGGTCGTGCTGCTGCGCAAGGGGTTCGCCAACGAGTCGCGCAGCCAGGAGTGGATGGAGGACGTCGAGCCGGATCCGGCCTGATGCAACAACAGTGCCTGGCACCGTTGTTGCATCTCTGAAAGGATCGCCGAAACTGGTCGACGTCCATTCGACAAGGGAGGCTCCGATGGCGAAGTACCTCGTGAAGGCGTCCTACTCGACCGAAGGCGCAAAGGGTGTCGCCAGCGGCGGCGGCACGAACAGGCGGGACGCGGTGGCCCACATGGCTCAGAGCCTCGGGGGCAGCCTCGAAAGCTTCTACTTCGCGTTCGGCGAAACCGACGCATACGTCGTGATCGACGCCCCGGACAACGTCAGTGCTGCGGCGGCATCGATGGCGGTCAACGCGTCGGGCGGTGCGAGCTGCGAAGTGGTGGTGCTGCTGACGCCGGATGAGATCGATGAGGCCGCGCGGCGGTCCGTCGACTACCGGCCGCCCGGCGCCTGAGCCAGGATCCAGCCTGATGTAACAGCGGTGCCTGGCACTGCTGTTACATCATGGCCACTCGGTGAGTGTGCGCTGCACCCGTGCAGGCACCCCGGTGACGACCGCACCCGGAGGCACGTCGCGCACCACCACCGCACCCGCACCGACCAGGCAGCCCGCGCCCAGCTCGATGCGGTCGGACACGGTGGCACCGATGCCGACGAAGGCGCCGTCGCCGATCACCACGTGGCCGGCCACCTGGGCGCCGGGGCTTATGGTGACGAACTCGCCGAGCAGGCAGTCGTGGCTGACGGAGGCACCGATGTTGATCAGGGCATGCCGGCCCATTCGCGAGCCTGCTGTGACAACGGCGCCTGCGCAGACGACGCCGCCCTCACCCAGCTCCACGCCGTCGGCCACCCAGGCCCGGTCCGAGACGAACGTGGCGTAGGTGCTACCAGGCCAGCGCTCGGCGAAGGCGCGACGGTCGCCGGGATAGCCCAGCCCGATCAGCACCGGCAGCTGCGGGTCGCGCTCATGCGCCTCGGCGAAAGTCAGCACCGGTGCGGTCAACCGCGCGTCGGCCCGGGCGATCTCGAGGTACTCATCGTTGACGGCATGCCAGCGCACGCGGCCGGGCAGGTAGCCGGCGGTCTCGCGGGCCTGGTCGCCCGCGCCGACGATGCCGAGCTCGCTCACGGCAGAAGCTCCCGGTACATCTCGAGGTGCATGCGGGCCGAAGCCTCCCACGTCAGCATCTCCTGCGCGCGCAATGCGCCCGCCCGCGCCGCCGCCAGCGCGTCCGGATCCTCCAGCAGCTCGGCCACCGCGTCCGCCATCGCCTGCACGTCGCCCGCGGGGACGACGCGGCCTGCCGCGAAGCGGCGCACGTTCTCGCCCAGTCCGCCCACGTCGTAAGCGACCGCCGGCACGCCCGCGCCGAGCGCGCGCAGCAGCGTCCCGCTCTGATCCAGCCCGGGCTTGTACGGGAAGATCGCAAGCGTGGCATCGCCGTACGCGCGGTCGACCTCGGCCTGCGCCAGATACCCCAGGCGCCACTCCACGAAGTCGCCGCCGGCCGCCTGATAGCCGTCGATCGGCTCCATCGGGTCGCCGGCCACGAGCAGCCGCGAGCCGGGCACGCGCTTCACCACCTCGATGGCGTCGTCGATGCCCTTGTACGGGCGGATCAGGCCGAAGCAGAGCAGGGTGTGGCCGTCGTCCTGCCGAGGCGGGTCGCTGCGGATGATCGGGTGCGGGATCACGCGCAGCTTGGCCGCCGGAACGCCGTAGCTCTCGAGCGCGTCGCGCCCCGACTCGCTGTGCGCCACGACCCGCGCGAAGCGGTGAAACAGGCTGTTCCAGAGGCCGTGCTTGGCGCCGGTGCGGCGATCACTCATATCGTGCGCCGTGTAGACCAGCGGGGCCCGGGCATGCAGCAGCCAGCGGTCGAGCTCGGGGATCGTCATCCACTGCACGTGCACCACGTCGGCGTTCGCCATCGCCAGCCGGGCCATGCCGAACGGGTGCTCGGCCACCTTCAGCGGCACCCGCAGCCGCGAGCGCCTGAACAGCCGGGAGCTGGCCGGGTAGAACCATTCGCTGCGGCGGTACCCTTGCGGATCGGGCACGTCACCGAAGCGAAAGCGTGAGGTGACCAGGGTGACGTCGGCGCCCAGCTTGCCCATCTCCGAGCAGAGGTGGTCGTCGTAGTCGGGTCCGCCGTAGCCGGGCGGATTGGCGATGATCACGCGCATCCGGCGAAGGCTACCCGTCGAGCTGATCGACGGCGTCGCGCAGGGAAGGCACCGGCGGCACTCCCACCCGGATCGTGCGGCAGCCCAGCCGGCGGCCCGCCTCCATGTCGCTCTCGGCGTCGCCGATCACGACGCACTCCTCGAAGCGGATGTCGGGGAACTCCGCCTGCGCCTGCAGGAACATGCCGCTGTTGGGCTTGCGGCAGTCGCAGGAGTCGCGCTCGTGCGGGCACAGGTACACGGCGTCGAGCGGAGCCGCCTCGCGCATGCGGTCGTGGATGTCCTCCACGTCGGCCAGGCTCATGCGGCCCAGCGCCACGCCGCGCTGGTTGGTCACGACCACCACCCGCCAGCCGCGCTCGCGCAGCAACCCGATCGCCTCCACGGCGCCCGGCAGGAAGCTGAACTCCGCCCACGAGGTGACGTACTCGCCCTCCGGCGCCTTCACGTTGATGGTGCCGTCGCGGTCGAGAAAGGCGGTGCGCATCAGCCGCCGAACAGGTCGTGCTCGACCAGCTCGCAGATCGTGTGCAGCACGAGCATGGTGCCCTCCTGCACCTGCGGCGTCTCGTCGGAGGGCACGCGTATGCAGTGGTCGCAGACGTCGGGCATGCGGCCCGCCCCGGCGCCGGTGATCCCGGCGGTGACCAGGCCCAGGTCGCGGGCGGTGCGCAGGCCGGCCAGCACGTTGGCCGAGCCGCCCGAGGTGGAGAGGCCGAGCGCCACGTCGCCGGGACGGCCGAAGCCGCGCACCTGCCGCGCGAACACCTCCGGGTAGCCGTAGTCGTTGCCGATCGCCGTGAAGCCCGCCGTGTTGTCGGCCAGGGCGATCGCGGGCAGCGGTGCGCGCTCGAGCAGGTAGCGGCCGGTCAGCTCGCCGGCCACGTGCTGGGCGTCGGCCGAGCTGCCGCCATTGCCGAACAGGATCACCTTGCCACCCTGGCGGTAGCTCTCGACGATCGCGGTGGCCAGCGCCGCCGCCTGCTCGGCGACGTCCCCCGCCAGCAGCTCGGCCACCATCGCCGCATGCAGCTCTATCCGCCGCCGCACCAGGTCAGTCATCGTCCATGCTCCACGTGGTCAGGCCCTTCTGCTCGAACGCGAACTCGGTGATCTGGGCGCCCATGCCGGTCAGCGCCTCGGCCACCTTGTGCTTGCGCTGGAACTCGCAGTAGAAC
>Ga0066903_100002614_pt1 | contig 14235 bp, 17 predicted proteins | sample PanSoiMetaGPlot1_FD_67491 | JGI IMG/M metagenome (GOLD analysis project Ga0066903, IMG submission 67491) | Tropical forest soil microbial communities from Panama analyzed to predict greenhouse gas emissions - Panama Soil - Plot 1 (version 2) | ecosystem: Environmental > Terrestrial > Soil >...
CACCTCACGACGGTCGGGATCAATCTCGACCACGCGGTCCCGCACCCAACACGTCCGGCGGGGGATGAGCTGCGCCTCGGCCCGCACGCTCGCCCTCGCTGGCACCACACCACCGCCCACCAGCGTCCACAACGGCTGGTAATAGTGCCGATCCGACGGCTCGATCAGCGCGACACCGTCCAGTCCCGCCTTGTCCAGGCGCGCCGCCACCGTGATGCCGGCCGCACCACCCCCCACGATCACCACGCGATGATGCTCGACGCCCACGAGAACACTCCTCTCCGTGTGCCTCAGGCTGTCCGAACCTGCGCGGTCGCTCCAAACCACACATGCCAACGGGCGCCCCACAGACGCCGAAACGACGCTCAGTCCCGGCCCACAGTCGTGCCGCTATGTACGTGACGAGTCGTAGCCCACGCGTCCGTTCTGGCGCGTCGTTCTGTGCTGGGACCTCGAGCGCAGGTCGACAGATATCTGCGGGCTCTTGTCAAACGGAGCCCGCGCGTCAGTGACGCGCGGATCGCCGGTCAGAGCTTCGCCAACGAGCGGTGGTTTGCGTCGCATACGGCCAGCGCCTCGGCGAGCCAATGGCGAGCCTCGTGTTCGAGACTCGGCGAGACGGCATCGAAGTCGGCAGCGTTCTTCGGTGAATCCTCTGTGGATTTGTAGAGGAGAACGATATCCGGTCGGAGGAAGGGCACTCCGTCCCGCACGTCTCCAATTTCTTGGAGCGGCCGCGTGATCCTTTCGTCTCGGCGGTAGACCCAGTGCCCGTCGTGCTCTTCGTTCAACAAGAACTCGCACGTCCATGGCGCAGTGATCCGCCCTGAGCGGCGCGCCCAGATGCCGTGGATCGGCGGTTCTAGGTTGGTCCCGTCCCAGGGCTTGAGCGTGGGAAGCGGCGTCGCGTACCGAAGGTCCCAGCTCCCGAGGCAACTACGGAGGACACGTTGATCGTGGCGAAGTAACGCGATGTCAACGTCCTCGCCGGAGTTGAGTCTCGGATCGGCAGTTCGGATCGGGCGCGTTACGTCCGAAGCTGGCGTAGCCCGCGTTCGACGTCATCGAGGTGATGGAGCGAGTCGTGCAGTGCATGTTCGAGAAGTCTTCGGACCGTGTTGCGGTGGTTGCCGATGGTGATCCCGCGCCACCACACGTCCGAGCCCGCCGCAGCGGCCAGGTCTCGAAGGCGGAGAGCCTCGCGGTCGAGGCGTTCGACGACCGCGTCGGGATCTTCGTCGCCGTAGGTGGCCGCAGCAGTGTCGATCAGCTCGGCGCCGTCGATTGCTGGATAGGCCGGTTCGTCGTCGTTGAGCGCCTGCTCGACACCAAACACGTGCAAGGCCGTGATATCGCGGCTGTGGGCTGCGTATTCAAGAGCTGACCATGTCTTGGGCTGCGGGCGGACAGCGATGTCCGCCCCGGCCTGGGCCAGCAACGTTCTCCAATGCGGTCCCAATTCACCAATCGCCGCCAGCAACGACGCGTCACCGTAGGTAGAGCCGTCGAAGCCGCAGACATCACAACGCTCGTGGTCATCGTCGGCCACCCGTTCAGAATGCCCGCTCGGGTCGCAACAGCGCACGCGAGAGTGCCGAGCGGTCGCACCTGGTGGTCACCAGAAGCGATCTGCATGGCGCGCCGTGCTGTGCTGGTTGAGCCAGGCAGATCTGGTGGGTAGCGCAGGCTGCGCATGAACCTGCAGGTTGAGCGGCCGAGCGCGGGCAGACGCTTCAGCATCGCGGCCGGACGCGATCGGCGCTGCCGAGGCGTGTGTCATCTGCCGAGCTGGGCGCGCGTGTACTCGACCACGTCGCGGATCTGGGCAGAGGTAAGAACATTCCCAAACGAGGGCATGGTCTCCAACGGGTTCGACCGCCCGTTCGTCACCACTGCGATCTCTTCGTCGATGTTCGGAAAGTCTCTTTCGACCTGGCCCGCGAGTCTGGTGTCGTGGCAGCTTGCGCACTTGGCCTGGAAGATCTGCGCGCCCTGCTGCAGGCTGGCGAGTGTGGTTGATGTCGAGCTCGTCGACCTCGAGCTGGTATGGCGTCCGCCGCCACCGCAAGCGGCGACCACGAAGCCGACCACAGCGACCAGCCCCACCACCTTTGCACTCCACCGACACAGACGCATCGCCCCTCTTCGGGTACACGGTCCCCGCCGCGCTCACACCACAGTTTGTCGCGACGGTGTAAAGCCGTCACTGGCAACGCCACACCAGGTCGGGATCCTCGTCGGGCAGTCGGCATCGCCCCACGTGTGGTCCTACGGCTGCGATCGCGGCTACGCGTCGCCGGCGATCGGTCCGTCTTGACTCGGGCGCGCTGGGACTCTTGTCTTTTTGTGTGGGGCTGGTAGCTGGCGGGCTCAGCCGTTCAGGATGCAGTAAGGGGAGAGAACGTGGGCGTCGCGATCTGCACCGAGGGGTTGAGTAAGCGTTACGGCGACCTGTTGGCGTTGGCGCCGCTTGACTTGGAAGTGGCCGAGGGCGAGGTCCTGGGCTATCTGGGCCCGAACGGTGCGGGCAAGACGACGACGATCAGGCTGTTGCTAGGCCTGGTCCAGCCGACGGCGGGCCGAGCGGAGATCTTCGGGCTGGATGTGCAGCGGGATGCCGTGGCGGCGCATCGACGGCTGGCGTACGTGCCGGGTGAGGCGACGTTGTGGCCGGCGTTGACAGGCGCGGAGACCTTGCACCTGTTGGGCCGGGTGCAGGGGCGCGTCGATGAGGGCTACCGCGACGAGCTGATCGGGCGGTTCGAGTTCGATTCGTCGAGGAAGGTGCGGGCGTATTCGAAAGGGAATCGTCAGAAGCTGTTGTTGATCGCGGCGCTGATGTGCCGTCCAGACCTTCTCGTGCTGGACGAACCGACAAGCGGCTTGGACCCGCTCATGGAGCAAGCCTTCCGTCAATCCGTTTTCGAGGCTAAGCGGGCCGGCCAGACGGTGCTCTTGTCGTCGCACATTCTCAGCGAGGTCGAGGCGCTGTGCGACCGGGTCGCGATCTTGCGATCGGGACGCTTAATCGACTCAGGCACGCTGGCCGAGATGCGTCACCTGTCAGCGTTGTCGGTAGAGGCGACGTTCGACGCCACCCCTCCGGATGTGTCCCACGTGCCGGGTGTGACGAAGGTGGAGGTGGAAGGCAACCAGCTGCGCTGCCAGGTCCAGGGGCCGGTCGAGCCCCTCCTCAAGCGGCTGAGCGCGGTGGGGGTCACCCAGCTGTTGAGCCGGGAGCCGTCGCTCGAGGAGCTCTTCCTTGCCCACTACGGCGCCGAGTCGAACCGGAGGACCGCGGAGGCCGCCCATGTCGGTTGAGGAGCGGCGCGCCCGTACCCGCGGGGCTCGCGCCCGTTTTCCCCAGTTCGTGGTCCTGCGCCGTGTGGCCGGCGAGACGAGCCGCGGCGCGCTCATCTGGGGCGCGGTGTTTGGATTGGTCGTGGTCTCGTCGGCGCGGGGGTTCGTCTCCACTTATACGACCGTGGCGGCGCGGCAGCGCGCCGCAGCCACGCTGGGGACCAACAAGGGGCTGCAGGCGCTGTTCGGTGCTCCGCACCACATCGCAACGGTTGGCGGCTGGACGGCCTGGCGCAGCCTCGGTCTGGTCGCCTTGATCGGCGCGGTGTGGGCGCTACTGACGGCCACCAAGCAAGTCCGCGGCGAGGAAGACGCCGGACGCTGGGAACTGCTCCTCGCGGGTCAGACCACCCGCCGGCGGGCCGCCGGCCAAGCCGTGGCCGGGTTGGCCCTGGGCCTGGGGGTGTTGTGGGTGGTTACCGCCGCTATCACCGTTGCCGTCGGCCGCGCCAACGACACCCGCTTCTCGTTCTCTGCGGGTTTGTACCTTGCCCTTGCGCTCGTCAGCTCGCCCGCGATGTTCCTCGCGGTCGGCGCGCTCGCCAGTCAGCTGGCCGGCACCCGAAGGCAGGCCGCGGGGCTCGCCGCTGGCGTCCTCGGCGCTGCCTTCGTAGTGCGATTGGCTGCCAACAGCGCCAGCGGCTTGCGCTGGGCTCGATGGCTCAGTCCTCTCGGCTGGGTCGACGAGCTGCGCCCCCTAACCGGTACCCGGCCCGTCGCACTCATCCCCGTCCTCGCCTTCGTCCTCGCCCTCGGCGGGACCGCGGCGTACCTGGCTGGGCGGCGCGACCTCGGCGCCAGCATCCTTCCCGACCGAAGCGGCGCTCGGGCCCACACGCGGCTGCTCGGGAGCCCGCTCGGGCTCTCGGTGCGCTTGACCCGCAACGTCGCGATCAGCTGGGCCGTCGGGCTCGGCGCCTTCGGGCTCATCATGGGGCTGGTGGCCAAGTCCGCCGGAGAATCCCTCTCCCGCGAGACCCTCAAACAACTCGGGGCACCACATGGCGGCGCGCTCGGCTACCTCGGCGTCGCGTTCATCATCGTCGCCGCACTCCTTGCCCTCGCCGCTGCCGGGCAAGTGACCGCAACCCGAGACGAAGAAGGCGAAGGCCACCTCGACAACCTCCTCGTGCGCCCCGTGGCCCGCTTGCCCTGGCTCGCCGGCCGCTTCCTCGTCGCGACCGTGATGCTGCTCATCCTCGGCCTCGTCATCGGCGTGTTCGCTTGGGCCGGGGCTGCAACCCAACAATCCGACATCAGTCTTGGGCGCATCCTCGTCGCCGGCGTCGCGGTGATTCCCGCGGCGGTGTTCGTGCTCGGCCTCGGCACACTCACCCAAGGAATCCTCCCCCGCTACGCCGGCGCCCTCGCCTACGGCATCGTGGCGTGGTCGTTCCTCGTCCAGCTCATCGGATCGGCAATCAACGCCAACAGCTGGCTGCTCGACCTGTCGGTGTTCCACCACCTCGCGCCCGCGCCCGCCGCCGACCCCAACTGGACCAGCGCTGCAGCCCTCGCCACCCTTGGAATCTCCGCTGCGGCCCTCGGCGCCCTCACCTTCACCCGACGCGACCTCGCAGCCACCTAGCCAGGGTTCCTACCCGCCTAAGAGCACAGAGGACGAGCGATACCCGTGTCCTGGTCGCGACCGAACCGGCGACATGCGTTGGCGATCAAGGCGTCAGGCGCGCGAATTGCTTGAGGCGCCATACGTGCCGATCTGCGCTCGCTGACTGACATTCGATGGTGCGTTCGGTGCGCGCGTTCTGTGGCCTAGCCAGACGCAAATCGGCAGTTCCGCGCTCGTCGCGGCGTGCACCCAGCCCAGTACTGCACATTGGTGCGCCATGTTCGCGACGGGCGCCGCACACGAGTGCCGTGCGAACGGGTCGAAAAGCGATGCAGCCGTCGAATTGCTTCACGACTGCGATGGCCAGTGCCATCGGCTCCTTGGTGCGTGCAGGCAGCGCGCCGTCGGCGACGGCGGTCGCGTGGAGCTTGGCGAACCCCGCCCACGCATCCGGGATCGCTTCGCTGAGCTCGCGTGTCGGCGTCCTGAGTCCATCGATGATGTTGGTGTATTCATACATGGCGATCCGTTTCACCAAACGAAATGTCGATGCGGGATGTGTGGGCGTCGAAGTCTCGTAGCGCGGCGGCGACTTCGGCCGCGACCAACCCGCGAACGGATTGGTCGAGGTCGTCGAGACCGTCGAGCTGGACCTTGAGTCCGCGGCGGTCGCGCCAGACGGCGGCTTCGGCGCCACTCGCGGATCCAGCACGGCGCCTGAGCGCATCGCGCAGTGCCAGCTGGGCAACGTGCGTGTGCGACCGCACGGGGGCGGTTACAACACGTTCGCACGCGCCGGCGACGTCACCGTCCTCGACCACGTCGTCGGCCCAGTCCTCGTAAGGATTGACCGTGGCGCGCCCAGCGACGACGAGCGGTACTCGAGCACGCAGCGCGCACGCCACGCCGTCTTCGCCGAGGGACGGAAGCGTGCCGGGGTTCACGCGCACCGTGACCGCGACGTCGATTCCGGGATCGGCGAGAGGACACGGCCGCTGTCCCTCGAGCGCGCGGCAGGGAAACGCCGGCCTCTCAGTTGAGTGACATCGGGAGACCCGGTGCCCCCGGTCCGTGAGCTGGTCGACGACCTTGTCAGCGGCGTTGGGCTCGGTCTCCAGTACGAGCACGTCCACGTGTGATCCCTCCTCCGAAGGGTTGACTACGTTGCCTTTGGCACGGCTTTGATGCGCCGGCCCGAGATGGATGCGATCGGCATGCGGACCCAGTGCTGTCCCTCTCGACCCCAGGCCCGCACGGGAAGGCTTTGCATGCGGTGCAGCTCGTGCGGCTCGGTCACCGCCTCCAGATGACCGCAAGCCATGACGCTCCAGCCCGTGTGGTAGAGGGGGTCGCTGTCGTCCACCTCGAACGTGACCAGCGCGCCCGCCTGGGCGGCGTCGAGCTTTGTTCCCTCGTCAGTGCGGAACACGACGTCCTGGCCGTCGAGCAGGTAGTTCACCGGGAACACGCGCGCCGCTCCCTCGACGACGACCGCGATGCGACCGAGCACGCGGGCCGCAAGAAGCTCGAGACATTCTCGCTCGGGCAGTTCGCTCAGGCCGTTGACCATTCGAGCCATCCAAACCGGCGGCCCGTCACCGTCTCGGGCCTGATCTGAATCCAGTAGTCCTCGTGACCACCGGCAGGGGATTCCAATCCGAGGTCACGGAGCCGAGCTCGCTCCACGGGGACGATCTCGCGTCCGGCACCGGTGACCACCACGCTCCACAGCCGGCCGGCGGCGTCGATTCCGTCGGCTTCGAGCGCCATGGAGATGGCGCACCGGGGGTTCGTGAGCCGCCAGACCTCCTCGCTCCGGAACACGATCGTGTCGCTGTCCAAGACGTGGAGGTTGACCGGGAAGATCATCGGCCATCCCTGAACCACGACTGCGATCCGCCCCACGAGATGCGAACCCAGGAGACGCAAGGCTTCCTCGCGCCCCAAGTACTCCTGGCTCGCCCGAAGCTCCGCAGAGGCCATGACTCGGCGCTCTTCCGTCGGATACCTGTTCACCCCTGCATCGTCCGTGATGCCGGCACAGGTGTCCTGATCCGAAAGTCACACCCTGACGGGACCGATGGCGGTTTCCACGCCCGGCGGGCGCTACTCGGCCCCGTGTTCTCCCCGTTGCTCGGCGAGGCGGGCGGCGTAGACGGCGGCTTGCGTTCGGCGCTCCATCCCCAGCTTCGAGAGGAGGTTCGAGACGTAGTTCTTCACCGTCTGCTCGGACAGGTGGATCTGTTGGGCGATTTGCCGGTTGGTGAGCCCCTCGGCGATGAGCTCGAGGATGTTGCGCTCCTGCGGGGTCAGCTGGGCGAGACGCTCGTCCTCCTCTGGGCCCTTGCGGAGGCGCTCGAGCACCTGGCCCGTCACCGAGGGATCGAGGAGGGATTGACCCTGTGCGACGAGGCGCACTGCCTCCACGATGACGTCGCTCTTGATCTGCTTGAGGATGTAACCGGACGCGCCCGCCATGATTGCGTCGAATAGTGCCTCGTCGTCGGCGAAGGACGTGAGCATGAGGCACTGGATCTCCGGGTGGCGCGAACGGATCTCGCGACAGACTTCCACGCCGTCGCCGTCGGGAAGCCGGACGTCGAGCAGCGCCACGTCCGGTCGCGTCGGAGGGATCCTCGAGAGCCCCTCCTCGGCCGTTCCACCCTCGCCGACGACCTCGATGTCCTCCTCCCGCTCGAACAGCCGCGTCAGTCCCCCGCGAACGATCTCGTGGTCGTCGAGCAGGAACACGCGAACCGGATTGCCCACCTACAGCTCCCAGATCAGAATGTGACGTTGCCGTTCACACAACGCGACCCGCAAGTTCAGCGACTGCTCGATGCGATCGTCATCGTTGGCTCAGATCTGAGCCTACCGATCGTGTTGCGCCGAATCGTCGAATCGGCGGGCCAGCTCGTCGGCGCTCGTTATTCCGCGCTCGGCGTCATCGGCGATGACCGGCGCCTAAGCGAGTTCGTCACCGTCGGTGTTGACGCCGAGACGTACACGGCGATCGGGCACCTCCCCGAAGGGCACGGGATCCTCGGGCTCCTCATCGTCGATCCGAAGCCGCTGCGCTTGCGCGATCTCACCACCCACCCCGCCTCGTACGGGTTCCCCGCGAATCACCCCCGGATGCGATCGTTTCTGGGAGTGCCGATTCGCGTACGAGACGTGGTCTTCGGGAATCTCTACCTCTGCGACAAGGAGGGCGCCGACGAGTTCAGTGCAGAGGACGAGCAGCTTGCGCTGGCGCTGGCCGCAGCTGCGGGCGTCGCAGTCGACCACGCGCGATTGATGCAGCGCGTCGAACAGCTCGCCGTGCTCGAAGATCGCGAGCGAATCGCTCGCGATCTTCATGACAAGATCATCCAGCGCCTCTTCGCGACGGGACTCGACCTCCAAACCATGTTGCCATCGAAGGCACGGGAAGACTTGGACGAACGGATCACACACGCCGCAGAGGACCTCGACGAAACCATTCGCGAGATCCGCTCCACCATCTTCGCCCTGCACGCACCACGAAAGAGAGGCCTACGGGTCGACACCTTCGCGAAGACGGACGCGGCACGCGAGTCGCTCGGTTTCGCGCCAGAACTGCGGTTCGAGGGACCTGTCGATTCGGTCGTTTCCGACAAGGTCGCCGAGCAGCTCCTCGCCGTGCTCCAGGAAGCGCTCTCGAACATCGTTCAGCACGCCAAGGCGTCCCGCGTTGAAGTCCTGCTCCAAGCAGGGACCGACATCCTCCTTCGAGTCACCGACAACGGATCCGGCCTCCCGAACTCGTACGAGCCCGGTCGCGGATTGCGCAACCTCGAGGACCGCGCCGCACGGTTGGGCGGGAGCTTCTCAGCCGGGCCCGCGCCCGGAGGAGGCACCGTGATCGAATGGCGGGTCCCGCGCACCAAGTGAGCCGCGGAGCGTGAACTCACATCGATCACGTCGAGCCACCTCTGTCGCTCCCGCGTCCCAACTTCCCGCATACGAACGCTACGACGCGGTCGAGCGAGGCCCCGGTGGCCGCGGTCGTGTCGACCGATTGGGCCGTGGTCCACGGATCCTCCGTCATCGCCATGGCGGAGGCGCCCGCTCAAAAGGACGGCCGGGCAGCTGTCATCGGGCCATCAGTCCCACGCTCAGGTGACTCCTGACCCTGCCGACGAGGAGCCCTCGAAGCGGACGATCGAATCGCAAGGGGGAGGTTCTCATGAGCGCCGACATCGGAGACGAGCTGGTCGTCGACAGCCTGCATGCCGGCGAGGCGCCCAGGAAGGGCGAGATCCTCAAAGTGCGGGTCGACGGCGGGCGTGAGCATTACCTCATCCGGTGGGACGACACCGGTCACGAGACGCTCTTCTTCCCGGGCCCGACCTCGCACGTCCTGCACACCCACCGCGATTCGATGTCAGGAGACGGCCGTGAAGCACACGATTGACCTTGCCGAGCAGATCCGCGGCACGTACTGGCACGCTGCCGCCATCCTTAAGTTGGAACTCGACCCGATCGTTCGAGTCCCGGCCCAAGAGCTCCGCTTCGAGATCGGTGGCGGATCCGTCACCCGCCGCGTGCACGCCGCGGTGGGCCCGATGATCAGCGGACCCGGGAGCCTGTCGGTGCCACTGCACTGGACGGCCACAGAGCACCCGAACCTCTTTCCCGTGATGGACGGCGAGCTGCACATCAGCGACGTCGCCGGCAATCAGATCGAGCTGCGCCTCGACGGCAAGTACCACACACCGCTCGGAGCGGTCGGCGCGATCGCGAACGCGATGTTGGGGCGCCGGGTGGCCGACAAGTCGCTGCGAGGGTTCCTCAGCGAAGTCGCGCAGCGGCTCGAATCGAGCCTCGTCGCGCACGCGGGCCGTGCCGGTGTCGAGACGTAAGGCAGGGAACGCCATGAAGACGTTTCAGGAGCTGCTCGATTCAGGCTGGGGTGGACGGCACCTCGACCCGATGACGGGCGCCTGTCCCGGCTGTGGTGCCGGCGAGCTCGTGATCGTCGAGGACATCGCACACGAGCTGAAGCTGTTCTGTCACCGATGCGACCGATGCTGGAGCGTCGATGGCAACCGACTGCACCACGTCGATCCCGTGCGGTGCCCGGGATGCTCGCAACAAGCGCCCTGCTTCGATCGATTCCGGCACGACGTACAGCAATGGGGACCGTGGAACAGCCAGCCGGGCGTGTGAGGGTGAGGTAAGGGGCGCGACGGCGAAGGGAGAATGTGATGCCGACTGTCCATAGGCGCACAGGGCTTGAGGTCATCGACCGCGCCGAGTGTTTGCGTCTGCTCGCATCAGACCCGGTCGGACGGGTTGCGATGGTTGTCGGTGCGCGGCCGATGATCTTCCCGGTCAATTACGCGCTCGATGGCGACAGCATCGTGTTCCGCAGTGACGCGGGCTCGAAGGTTTCCGGCGCGACCCGTGGCTTCCCCATGTCGTTCGAGATCGACGGCATCGACGAGATCCTCCACACGGGATGGAGCGTGGTGGTCAATGGCGTCGGACGTGAGATCGTCGATGGGACTGAGCTGGCGCGGCTGCGCGCACTGGAACTCCGACCCTGGGCGTCGGGTCCCAAGACGCACTGGATTCGCATCCACCCCAAGACGATCACCGGGCGCCGAGTCGCTCGAGAGGACTGAGAAAGCGGAAGTCGTACTGAACAATCTCCCTGAGCGTGAGTCGTCACCGAGCTCCGCCAGCTAAACCCGCGAAACGACAGACTCGACGTCCACGGCCGGTGACGCGTACAGATGGGTATCTCCACGGAGCGGCGAATGGGCGTGCGTATGACAGTCGGGGCGGGTCCTCCAAGGATCGAACGTTTGGCCGCCTCGGACCTCATGCTCGTGTGGCCCGAAGCCATGGGGTGGCCACAGGACATCGGTGCCCTGGCAATCCTCGACGGCGAGAAGCTGCACGACGCTGATGGTCGTTTTCTGATCGACTCGGTCCGAGACCACATCGAGCGACGGTTACACCTCGTTCCCAGGTTCCGTCAGCTTCTGTGCTCTCCGGGTGTCGGGCTGGGGTGGCCACTGTGGGTAGACGCTCCAGCCTTTGACATCGGCGAGCACGTCGGCGTGTTGCCGGTGGCGCCGCCCGGTGATGACACGCAGCTGCTGCTTGTGTGTGAGGAACTGCGTCGGCACCCGCTGAAGCGGTCGCGGCCCTTGTGGGAGATGTGGTTCCTCACCGGTCTGCCGGACGGCCACGTCGGATTCTTCATGAAGTTGCACCACGCCATCGCCGACGGTGTTGCCGGAGTCGCCACGCTCAGCGCCTTCATGGACACCGCGCCGGAACCGCCAGAGACGATCCCACCGCCGTGGGCACCTGCACGCATGCCGACGACGAGGGAGCTCTTGGTGGACAATCTGCGGCGACGGCTACGAGACGCCAAGCGCGCGCTGTCGGCCCTCGCCCACCCGGTCGGCACGTTTCGGCGCGTGCAGCGATCGGGACCGGCGCTGCGTGAGATGTTCGCCGAGGGACGCGCCCCCCGGACCAGCGTCAACCGCCGGATCGGCTCCGATCGCACACTGTCGATCATTCGCAGCAGCCTTGCTCTTGCCAAGGAGATCGCACACGCCCACCACGCAAAGGTCAACGATGTCCTCTTGACTGCGGTCGCCGGGGGCTACCGCGCGCTGCTCCAGGCCCGTGGGGAGCAGGTCACGGACCTGGTCCTGCGGGCATTCGTTCCTGTGTCGCTACACCACGAGCAGGCTGGCCAAGCACGGGGCAACGTCGATGCAGGGATGGTGGTCCCACTTCGGATCGGCGAGCCGAATGATGTCCGACTGCTCGAACAAATCACCGCAGAAAGTGCCGAGAGGAAGAAGAAGATCCGTCCGCCAGCGGGAGACATCTTCCGCAGCGTGCTGCTCCAGCGTGCATTCCTGCGTTTCATGCCGCATCAGCGCCTCATGAACACGTACGTCGCCGACGTCCCCGGACCACCCATGTCTCTCTATTTTGCCGGCGCGCGAATACTCGAGGTCTTCCCGCTAGTGCCGATCACGGCCAACCTCTCGATCGGGGTTGGCGCCCTGTCGTATGCGGACCAGTTGAACATCACTGTGGTAGCCGACCGGAACCTCTGCACCGACGTGGATGTCTTTGTCGACGGTGTCGACCAGTCACTGGACGTGCTTGCTCATGCTGTTCCCCTTCGCGCGTCGTGAGGTCTGATCGGATGGCGCAGAAGACAAGCAGAGACCGCCGCTAAGGCGGACTGAAACCAAGACGTCTTCACCCGTGACCAGCAGGAGCAACAATAAGGGGCTGCACAGCTGACGCTCCAGAACTGTCCAGGCGTGAGCGCGGTGCGCGAGGGTCGCGAAGACGTGTGGGCCAGACTCCGGCCGAGTCCACAATCGCCGAGCCGCGGTTCAACAGCCGCGCCAAGGGGTTCGGCCGACGGTCGCGCTACAGCCACCGAAGGTACGCGTCGTGTACGTTCACCGAGCACCGCCGTTCCTTGCCACGATCGTCCCCTCGACGGGACGCGAGCGAAGGTAGCTACCGTTCAGCGCCGTCGTCGAGCAGGGCCGAAGGTCAGGGCCTGGGGGACGAGCGGCGCCGTGAACCGGTAGGGGCCGGTCCCTATCAGCTGGCATTGATCGGTGTGTACATGCCCTTTGCGTAGTGGCTGATCTGGGTGCCGTCGGGCTCGGTGTCGATGATGTTGCAGAACAGGATGTACGAGCCGGCGGACAGCTTGAGGGTCTTGGACTTGGTCTTGCCCGCCTTGACGTTCCCGATCTCACCGACTTTGTCGCGCTTCGGGATCTGGGTTTCGTCGACGGAGCCGTCGGGCTTCGTCGGCAACGCGGAGGCGTCGGCCCCTCGAACAACAACGACCTCGTGCTTGACGGTGCCCGAGTTCTTGGCGACGAAGTTGGACTTGCCCTTCGCGATGAATTGGAGCGCAGGAGTGATCTGATATTCGGTGAGCGTCAGATTCTGCTTCGGCGGTTTGGCCGCCGCTGCGACCGAGGGCCCAGCGCCTATTACGACGACACCGGCGACCATCGCGGCTGCGGCGAATCTTCGAGTCCTCATGCTGCACCCCTGTTCGTGGTTCGGCTCGACGATATTCAGCTGGTTGCAGATCGCCACGGGGAGGTCGTCACCTGACCGCAGGACGAAGGTCACACCGGTTGCAGACCTCCGACTCTGGGGAGGTCGCGGATCTCGCGCGGATGGTGAGAGGGAACACCAACGAGAGGGGCGATGCGATGAAGCGTGTCGTGGTCGAGCGCTTCGGCGGGCCCGAGGTCTTGCGGATCGTGGAGGAAGAAGATCCCCGACCGGGGCCCGGCGAGGTGCGCGTCAAGGTTCTGGCGGCTGGGGTGTCGTTCACCGATTCGCAGTTGCGCGCGGGCACGTACCTTCCGGGCGCCCCGAAGCCGCCGTTCACGCCCGGCTACGAGCTCGTGGGCGTGGTCGAGGAGCTCGGCCCGGGCTGCTCGAGGCTGCGTGTGGGCGATCGCATCGGCGCGTTGACGGTGTGGGGTGCTGACGCGGAGCGTGTCTGTGTGCCGGAGGCGGGTGCGGTCGAGGTCCCCGAGGACCTCGACCCGGCCGAGGTTCTGTGCCTCGTGTTCACCTACATGACCGCCTACCAGGTGCTTCACCGCACGGCGAAGGCGCAGAGCGGGGAGACGGTGCTCGTGCACGGCGCGGCCGGCAGGGTGGGCACTGCGGTCCTCGAGCTCGCGCCGCTGGCGGCAGTGAACGTCTATGGGACCGCTGCCGGGCGCGACCGCGCCGCGGTCGAGCGGTTGGGCGCGGTCGCCATCGACTATCAGAACGAGGATTTCCTCGAGCGGGTGCGCGAACTCCCAGGGAAAGGTGTCGACGTAGTGCTCGACAGCCTGGGTGGGCCGATCTCGCTGCGCTCGTTTCGCGCGCTGCGGCCGGGCGGGAGGCTCGTCGTATTCGGCCGCTACAACACGCTCAGGGACGGGCGCAAGGACTGGCCGGCTGTGATCAAGTGGTACGCGGCGATCGCGACCGTCTGGCTCTGGGACAAGCTGTCGCCTGGCCGGAGCGTGTCCTCGTACCACGTCCAGAAGTACCGCGACAAAGCGACAAGGCGAGACGGAGCAGTCGGCGGGGAGCCGATGGACCCCGAGTGGTTTCGGGAAGACTTCGCGGTGCTGCTTGAGCTTCTGCGGGCGGACAAGATCCACCCGGTCGTCGCCGAGCGCCTGCCGCTCACTGAAGCGCGCCGCGCGCACGAGCTGCTCGAGAGCTCAGCGGCGAAGGGAAAGCTCGTGCTCGAGCCGTAA
>Ga0066903_100002616_pt1 | contig 14234 bp, 14 predicted proteins | sample PanSoiMetaGPlot1_FD_67491 | JGI IMG/M metagenome (GOLD analysis project Ga0066903, IMG submission 67491) | Tropical forest soil microbial communities from Panama analyzed to predict greenhouse gas emissions - Panama Soil - Plot 1 (version 2) | ecosystem: Environmental > Terrestrial > Soil >...
AATCCGCACCCCACCACCGCGATTTCGCGGGGACCCCGGGTTCGGCGCAGCCCTCCGGCCTGAAGCCGACTGCTGGCGATCTCGGGAAGACGGACTCATACACAGGGCGGAGCCCATGCTTACGGCCCCTCCGAGCTCTGTCGAAACTTGCCTCAAGGCTTCAGATCCCATTCACCAAGGACCCCTAGCGCAGCGTGAGCTCGTACACGTCGTACTGGAAGGCGACCGAGTAGCCCAGGCGGCTGTACACGTCGTAGGCGCGGGTCGGGTTGAGGCCGTCCACGTACAGGGACGTGCTGGCCGCGCCGTGCCGGCGCAGCCGGCGCATCGCCTCGGCCGTCAGCGCGTAGCCCAGGCCCCGCCTCCGGTGCTCGGGCAGCGTGCCGACGACCTCCACCACGCCGACCGGCTGCGGCCGCAGGTCCGGGTCGTGGGTGTCCACGCCGCACCAGACGATCGCCGCCGGCTGGCCGGCCTCCGTGACCGCCATCAGCTCGAGGTCGGCCGGCCGTTCCGCGGACGGCAGGTCGTCGGGGTTCAGCGCCTGGAACCGCCAGTGCTCCGCGAACGCGCGGTTGTAGAGGACCGCGGCCTCCCGGCGATCGACGACGGCGGCGAGACGGTAGCCGGCGGGCATGGACGCCTCGGGCACCTCCGCCAGGTCCCGGCGGTCCATGCGCCAGAACGGCCGCGCCAGGGTCAGGCCGAGGTCGGCCAGCCCGCGGCGCTGGCCGCGGGGGCGCCACACCTGGGCCACCCGCGCGCCGGCCGACCGGCTGGTGGCCAGGCCCCACCGGATCAGGCGCAGCCGGTCGTCCTCGTCGCGGGCGGTCGTCTCCACCCGCGCCACCGGCCCGCCCCGATCGACGTGCTCCAGCACCAGCACCGCCGCCCGCAGGCCGCCGGCGCCGTCCTCGACCACGCGCGAGCGACCGGCCCAGTTGAACGGGCCCATCATGCGGGCGATCATCGACTCGTTGGGAACGCTGTCCCGGCCGCGGTTCAGCACCTCGTGGGCCCACAGCGCGCGAAGCCCCGGCAGGTCGTGGATGCGGCCGGCCCTCAACCGGCGCGACCCGTCATCTTCAGGGGGCCACCCTGGCCACCACCTCGGAGAGCTCGGGCAGCTGCCGGCGGAGCCGCTCCTCCAGCGCCGTCTCCACCGCGTGCGCGTGCTCCAGCGTGACCGCGCCGGGCAGCTCGGCGACGACATGAGCGATCAGCTCCTCCGCCCGCTCGCTGAGCTCCACGTCGCGACAGGCGCGGACCTCCGGGTGCGCCTCGACGATGCGGCAGATCTCGCGCGCCAGGTCGGGGCGGACCTCGGTCACGTCAGCGCCGGCGACCACCTCCGGCTCCAGCGGCTCCAGGTGCACGTCCACCCGCACGACGCCTGGGAACTCCTCGCGCAGCAGACGCTCGAGCTCGGCCGTCGCCGCGGCGGCCTCCCCCAGGGTCATCTTGCCCGGCAGCTTGGCGTGCATGCTGAGGTGCAGGCTGCCGTCACGCTCCCGCTCCACCGTCACGTTGTGCAGGTCACGAATCATCTCCAATCCGGCCGCCACCGCGTGCACCCGCTCGACCAGGTTGTGCTGCTCCGACTGCGGTTCGACGACCAGCGCGATGTCGAGGTCGGGGTGCGCCGCCGCGACCGCCGCGAGCACGTCCTGGCTGAGCCGCTGCGCGCCCTCGACCGACAGCGTCGGGCGGGCCGACACGCGGGCGTCGCCGAGCATCCGGCCGCCCGAGCGGCGCACGCGGACCGCGCCGACCCGGCGCACCCCGGGCACGGCCGCGATCGTCTGGCGGACGGCGTCCTCGACGCCGCTCGGCGCGCGGTCGATCAGGATGTCGGCGGAGCGGTAGACGAGCATGGCGGCGGCGCGCGCCACCAGCACGGCGACCAGGAGCGCGGCGGCGATGTCGGCCCACTGGAAGCCCAGCCGCACGCCGACCAGGCCAGCCAGCACGCCCGCGGACGAGACGATGTCCGCCAGGCGGTTCTGGGCCCCCGCCGCCAGCGCCGGGCTGCCCCAGGCGCGGGCCGTGCGCAGCAGCGCGGTGGCCCTGACCGCCTCCAGCAGCATCGTGCCCGCCATCAGCCCGATCGCGTAGAGCGCCGGGTCGACCTCGACCGGCTCTCCGAGCAGCCGCCGGACCCCCTCGAACGCGATGCCGGCGGCCGCGATCAGCAGGATCACGCCCTCGCCCAGCGAGGCCAGGTTCTCGGCGCGCCCGTGCCCGTACGGGTGCTCGGGATCCGCGGGCTTGCGCGCGGCCCGGATGGCGACCACGGCGAAGCCCGACGCCACCAGGTCCAGGCCGGTGTGCGCGGCCTCGCTCAGGAGGCCCAGGCTGCCCGTGACCAGGCCCACGGTCAGCTTCGCCAGCAGCATGCAGCAGTCGACCGCGAGCGAGGCCACCGCCAGGCGCTGCGGGGTCAGCCACCCGCCGCCAGGTCTCCGCGAGGCGTCCACGGCCCAACTGTAGGTGAGTCGCGGTCGCGCTCGAAGCCTGGCCGGCCGGCATGTTTACGCATCCGCAATCACTGGGTACTCCCAAGGTGGGAAGCGCTTCCGAGGAGCCGTTCAACAACGAGATCGACCGTTCAGGAGGTTGTACTGACATGGCGACCGTGCGGTGGTATCCATCGAGCGATCTGATGAACGCGACGCGCGTCATCGATCGCATGTTCGACCAGTTCTTCGGATATGGCCAGACCGCCGAGCAGGAGTCCGGCGGCACGCCGACATACGCGCTCCCCGTCGACGTCCTGGAGACCGACGCCGCGTTCCTGCTCTATGCGTCGGTGGCCGGCACGCCGGGCGAGAACGTCGACGTGACGTTCGAGGACGGGGTGCTGACGATCAACGTCCAGGCCCTGCCCTACGAGACGCAGGGCCGCTGGCTGCGCCAGGAGAGGCCGTGGGGCAACTGGACCCGCAAGCTGGAGCTGCCCAAGGAGGTCCAGCCGGACGGGATCGCCGCCCACGTCGAGCACGGCCTGCTGACCGTCACCGTGCCGAAGGCCGCGCAGGCCCAGCCGGTGCGCATCCCGGTCAGCGGCGCGCAGAAGCAGGCGCTCGAGGGCTGACGTCTGGTCCTCTTCCGCGGCGGGCCGGTGCGGCCCGCCGCGGATGACCCCCTCCGCCGTCCTACGATGTCCGGGGCACGCAGGTGGCATTTCAGCAACCGAACGTGGGCCTCTGGGTCCAGGACCTGACCAAGCGCTATGGCGCCAAGCTGGCCGTCGACCGGCTGACGTTCGGCGTGTCCCCCGGCGAGATCCTCGGCCTGGCGGGGCCGAACGGCGCGGGCAAGACGACGACGCTGCTCAGCCTGGCCGGCCTGATCCGGCCCGACGCGGGGACGATCTGCCTGGAGGGCCGGCTGCTCGGGCCCGAGCGGACGCGGGCGATGGCCCTGATCCCGGAGACGCCCGAGGTCTACGACATGCTCACCGTCTGGGAGCACCTGGTCTTCGTCGCCCGCAGCTGCCGGCTGACCGATGGCTGGCGGCCTGTGGCCGAGGACCTGCTGGCACGTCTCGACATCGCCGGCCAGCGCGACGTGCTGGGCGAGGCGCTGTCGAAGGGCATGCGCCAGAAGGTCCTGATCGCGGCGGCCGTGCTGGCGGGCACGCCGGTGCTGCTCCTGGACGAGCCGATGATCGGCCTGGACCCGCGCGGCCAGCGCGAGCTGACCACGATCCTGCGCGAGCAGCGGGCGCAGGGCCGCGCGGTGATCGTCAGCACGCACCTGCTGGGCTACATCGAGGGCCTGTGCGACCGCGTGCTGATCCTGAAGGAGGGCCGCGGGCTGGCCCTGGGCACGGTGGCGGAGCTGCTGGACGGGGCCGACGGCAAGAGCCTGGAGGACCGCTTCCTGGAGATCGTCGAGCGCTGATCCCGGTGGCCGAATCGTTCAATACGGCGGCCCCGCCCGGCATCTAGCGTTCGGGCCATGAAGTGCCTCGATTCCTCAGCGATCGACGCCGCCGAGCGGTTCGTGTGGCTGTCGGGCCGCGTGATCGACCGCCACCGCTTCGCCCACCTGTTCCGGGGCGCCCCGGCCGAGCCGGTGCTCGCCGCCCTCCGGCCGTACCGGAACCCCGACGGCGGGTTCGGCAGCGCGCTGGAGCCGGACCTGCGCGGCCCCCTCAGCCAGCCGCAGCACGTCGAGGTCGCGCTGGGGCTCCTCGACGAGCTGGACGCGTTCGACGACCCGATGGTCGGGTCCGCCTGCGACTACCTGGGCACGATCACGACGGCCGAGGGCGGCGTGCCGTTCGTGCTGACCAGCGCCCGCGGATACCCGTCCGCGCCGTGGTGGGTGCCCGGCGACGAGACGCCGGCGTCGCTCAACCCGACCGCCGCGCTGGCCGGCCTCCTGCACCGGCACGGCGTGCGCCACCCGTGGCTGGATCCGGCGACGGCCTTCTGCTGGGAGCGGCTGGACCAGCAGGAGAGCGCCGACTTCTACGAGGTGCGGACCGCGCTGCTGTTCCTCGAGCACGTGCCGGACCGCGCCCGCGCCGAGGCGATGCTCGACCGCCTCGGCGACCGGATCGCCGCCCAGGGCCTGGTGGCGCTGGACCCGGCGGCCGAGGGCCACTCCCCGCTGGACCTGGCGACGGGTCCGGACAGGCTGGCCCGCCGTCTGTTCGCGGACGCCGTGCTGGACGCGCACCTGGACGCGCTGGTGGAGGCGCGGGAGGAGGACGGCGGCTGGAACGTCGAATTCCCGATCTGGACCCCCGCGACCGGCCCTGAGTGGCGCACGGTCGCGACGATCGACGCCCTCCAGCGCCTGCGTGCGTACGGCCGCTGGTGATGATCCCCCCCGCGGGGCAGAGTTCTCGCGTCAGTCCGGCCAGTCCTCCTCGTCGCCCTGCTCCGGGACCAGCGTGGTCACCGGGTCGCCGCGCAGGATGACGAGCTCCGCGATCGGGGAGCGGGCCCTCGCCTGCAGCGATGCCCTGCCGGCGATCGAGGCGCCCGCCGCCGCCGGCGCCACCGTGCCCTCGACGACCAGCCGCACGCCGCCGCCCACGGGCAGCGTGACCGGCACCACCACCCGGTTTCCGGCGCCCGCCCCCGCCGGGCAGGCGGCGCCGCCGTCGGCCGCGCACGTCCACCGGACGTCCGCCACCGTTGGCGGGACGTCGTCCAGGATCGTCGCCTCCTCCAGCGTCCCCGGGCCGCTGTTGGCGACCGCGACGCGATATGTCACGGGCCGGCCGACGCCCTGGACGGGCTGGTCCACGGTGTCGGTGATGCTCAGGCCGTACGCACCGTCGCGGACGTTCGGGGCGATCGACACCTCGGCGTGGCCACCGGTCACCGCGGCGACGAGGGCGCCGACCAGCAGCACGAGGAAAGCGGGGATGGATGCGAGCACGGTCCAACCTCCGGATGGATTCCGCCCCAGCCTTTCCCCGCGGGCCACCGCCCGGCCCGACATCGTAGCGCACCCGTCCCCGGCGACCGCCGGCGGTCACCGCTGTCGAACGCGAACCGACTCAGCCGAGAATCATCTTAGGAACTGAGGGACAAGGTCGCAAGTCGGCTACTGCGGCAGGTGCCCCCACAGCACGCGGGCCAGCGCGAGCAGGCCGACGACCATCGCCGCCGACCACGTCACCGCCGAGACGGTGTGGTCGGTGAAGTCGGTGCCGCCGAGCAGCGCGTGGAGGAAGACCATCGCGAACGCCACGTAGCCCAGCCGGTGCACCCAGATCCAGATCTTCGGCGCGATCGCCTTCTTCAGCCACCCGGTCAGCACGATCAGGGCGAAGATCTCCAGCGTCAGGGTGCCCAGCCCGATCGCGAGGCTGCCGTACGACGCCTGGAACGGCACGACGAGGTCGAGCGGCGTGATCTTGGCCGTGCGGTCGAGCAGCAGCGTGCCGATGTGGAGCAGCCCGAGCGGCACCCACAGCCACTGCATGAACTCGTGCACCGTGCGCACCACGCGGTTCGGCCCGAGCAGGTCGAGCACGCCGGTCCGCAGGGCCATGCCGGTCATGAGCCCCAGGCCGAGCGTCAGGAAGGCGGCCAGCCCGCTGACGCGGGCGACCAGCCAGAACAGCAGGTCAGCGTCCAAGATCGACCCCCCAGGACCTAGATGGCCCAGCCCACCGCGTGGGCGGCCAGGAACTCCGGCGCCGCCTTCGAGCCCAGCAGCAGCGCCGTCTTGGCCAGCACCTCGGCCTCCAGGCCGGTGCGGGCGAGGACCTCGACCTCCGCCAGGTCGGTCTCCGCCGGCCGGCCCGTGCGGGGGTCGATCAGGTGCGGCACCCGGCCCCAGCGGCTCCGCCACGCGCCGCTCATCGCGGCCCCCCCGTCGTGGAGGGCGATCGACTCGCCGCCGAACCCGATCGGCCAGCCCTCGCCGATCGGACCCCGGCCGCGCGCGGCCAGGTCGCCGCCGACGTCGGCCAGCGCGTTGTCGCCCAGCCGCTCCACCAGGCGGTCCGCCATCCAGCCCTTGGCCAGCCCGCCCAGGTCGATGCCCGTGCCAGCGGCCAGCCGAGCTCTGCCGGGGCGCACCTCCAGCACCTCGGGCAGCGGCGGCAGCGCGCCGGGCGCGGCCTCCAGCGCCACCGTCAGGCCCTCCCGCAGCGGACGGGTGTAGCCGATCGCCCGCATCGAGCGGAGGCAGCCGGCGTGGACCAGGCCGCCGCTGACCTCCCACGCCCACAGCGCCTCGCGAAGCAGCGTCGCCAGGTCCGGTCCGACGTCCGCCCAGCCGCCGGCGCTCGCGTTGAACCGGGACAGCTCGCTGCCGGCGTCGAACCGGGTGAGGCGCCTGCCCATCTCGACAACCCACTCGGCGCCGCCGGCCAGCCTCGCCGCCGCCCCGCCCACGCCGAGCAGGCGGCAGGTGGTGCCCAGCGCCTCGAACGAGACGCTGGGCACCGTGCCTTCGATGACCATTCCCTCAGGAGACGTGGAGGTTCGTCACCGGCTTCTGCCCGGTCTTGTTGGCGACCCAGCTGGCGCCCAGGGCAGCGGTGTTCTGGACCGACTGCTGGCCCTGGACCACCACCACCTTCTTGACGACCGCCGGGGTCGGGGTCGGCGTCGCCGCCATCGCCGGGTCGGACATGTCCCAGTTCGCCTGGCCGCGCGTCACGGCGTCGTCCGCCGACCGCTCCACCTTCGGCTTCAGCGGCGCCTTCGTCGGGTAGACGTGCTGTGTGACGTAATGCCAGAAGCCGGCGGTGGAGGCCAGCGTGACCGCCACCGAGCCCAGCTTCAGCGTCCAGATCGGCATCATGGCCGGATTCCCCTCACACCTTCGGTGACGCCGACGCGGACGGCATCGGCGTCGGGGTGGCCGCCGGCGCGGGCGTCGGCGGGATCACCGGCCCCGGGTTGTTGTTCATGAACGGCACGAGCGGGAAGTTGCCGACGACCGCCTTGGGGTCGACGCCCAGGTGGTCGATCAGCGTCGCGTACATCGACCGGAAGTCCATCTGCATGGGCACGTCGTTGCCGGTCAGCGTGGGCTTGAGCCCGAACACGCCGCCCTTCACCCGCTGGCCGACGACGATCATCGGCGAGGCGGCGCCGTGGTCGCAGCCGCCGTTGCTGTTGACCCGGATGGTGCGCCCGAACTCCGAGTAGATCGCGACGGTGGGCGCCTTGCCGGCGGCGGCGGTGTCGTTCAGGAACGCGTCCACCGCCTGGTCGAACAGCGTGAGCAGGGAGCTCTGGCGGTTCTGCTCGTCCTCGTGCGTGTCCCAGCCGCCCAGGGTGGTCGTGAAGATGGTCGGCGCGGCGCCGCCCTTGATCAGGGCGGCGGCGACCTGGAGGTTGCGCGCCAGGTCGTTCTTGCTCGCGAAGACCAGGTTGTTGTTGACCTGGTCGTACGCGCCCTGCGGCTTGTACTGCGCCACGATCGTCTTGAGCTGCGCCGTGGTGCCGCGCGCCACGTTCATCAGGTCGGTCAGCGCCTGGCCGTAGACGCCGGGCACGCCCGACTTCCACAGGGTGGCCAGGGCCTGGTCGACGCCGCCCTTGAACCCGTACGTCGCCGGGTTGCTCGGCAGCACGGCCACCGACGGGCCGCCGCGCAGGATGCCGGGCACGGTCGTGGACCCCATGCTCGACATGCCGAGCGGGTGGCCCTGGGCGTCGATGAACGGGGCCAGGCGACCGAACGCGCCGCTGAGCTGCCGGTGCGTCGGGTCCGCCGTCTGCCAGATCTGCGTCGCCTCGAAGTGCGACTTGGACGACATCGGGTAGCTCAGGTCCATCAGGATCGCGACCTGGCCCTGCTGGAACCGGCGGGCCAGGTTCTTGAGGCTCGGGTGCAGCGCGAAGTCCGCGTTGAGCTTGGTGCCCGCGTTGAGCGCGTTCTGGATGACGGTGTTGCCGAAGCCCGGCCGCACCGTCTCCAGCTGGTCGGTCAGCGGGATGACGGTGTTGAGGCCGTCCATGCCGCCGGCGAGCTGGATCAGGCCGACCGTCTCGTCGTTCTTGACGTTCTCGGCAGCGGCCGCGTAGACCACCTGCTCCAGGATGCTCGGGATGTCGAACGCGGAGGCGGCGGTGATGCCGCCGCTGACGATGAGCCCGGCGCGGATCAGCTCCCGCCGGGTCAGGTTCTTCAGTGCTCTGCTTGGCATGGTGTTCGTCGATCTCCTCAGGCGAGCTGCGCGTCTGGCGAGGCGATCAGCGTCCACCACCGCGATGCGTCGGTCTGCGCCTGCGCGAGCGTCTGGTTCGTGCCGGGGCTGAGGATGCCGTCCAGGTACCGCGTCACCGCCGACGAGCCCGCGGGCGGCAGGGTCTTCACCGCGCCCACGAAGTCGGTGACGAAGTTGACGCGGTTCATCAGCGAGACGGGCGACAGCCATGCGATGTTGCGCGGCCACCCGCCGACGTCCGGCGGGTCGAACGGCTGGTGCCCGAGCGTCCGCGCGTAGTTTCGGATGACGGGCGTCGCCAGCGCCGGGTCCACGCCCGTCGTGCGCGCGGCGCCGACCATGAACTCGACGGGCGACTTCACCAGCGCCCGGAAGTTGGCCTGCGCGGCGAACTCGGGGCTGAGGAGGATGTCGCGGACCAGCGTCTTGATCTGGAACCCGCTCTTGCGGAAGTTGGCCGCCAGGCGGTCGATGTACGCCTGGTCCGGCGTCGCCGTGACGAACTCCGTGACGAACTTGTTGGTGATGAACGGCGCCGAGGCGGGATGGGCCAGGATGGCGTCGATCACGCCGTCCACGTCCATGGGCTGGTTGCGGCCCAGGAACGAGACCGCGCCGGTGAAGTGCCGGTTGGGATCGAAGATGCCGACCTGCGAGGTCTCGCCGGTCTTCGGCACCCTCCAGCCGGAGAGCGCCTTGGCGCCCTCGGTGACGTCGGTCTCCTTGTAGACGAGGCCGATCGAGAACAGCTCCATCAGCTCGCGCGCGTAGTTCTGATTGGGCGTGCCGCGGCCGTTGGAGTTGTTGCCGTCCAGGTAGACCAGCATGGCCGGATCGATGCTGACCCGCTTCAGGATCGAGCGCAGGTCGGTCATCGCCATGTCGCGCCACGTCCGGTTCTGCCAGATCAGGAACGGGTTGTCGAGCCCGACCTTCTGGTAGTCGCTGGTGAAGATGCTGGCCATGAACAGCGTCATCCGCTCCTGGAAGGGAGTCGGCGTCGTGATCATGTGCGTGATCCACCAGTCCTGGAGGTCGTTCAGGCTGATGTTCCTGGTGGCCAGCGTCTCGCCGGCCTTGAACGGCGGGGGCTGCGCCGGCGTCGCCGCCAGCAGCTGGTCCACCGTCTTGCGGAAGCCCTGCTGGTTGGCCGCCTGGAACTGCGCGTCCGTCGCCCCGAACGTGAACCGGCGGAGTAACTGCGAGACCAGCAGCGGCTCGGAGATGGTCGGGAAGCCCGCGCCCCTGACCACCTGCGTGACGACCTGCGTCTGCGGGGTCTGCGGGGCGTCGAGGACGCTGTTGTGGAGACGGCCGTGGTGATCGGAGAGGTCGACGACGCTGCCGCCGAAGCCGGCCAGCACGTCCGGCTTCTCCAGGATCAGCAGCCGGGCCGCGGCCACCGCCGCGCCGCCGCCCACCGCTCCGGCGAGCACGCCGCGCCGTGTGTACGTCCTCTTCTTGGCGCGGCCCTTGCCGCCCGCGACGGGAGCCGCGGGCGCGGGCGCCTCCGGCTCGGGCTGGTACGCCGGCTCGCCCTCCGGCGCGTACGCCCCGTACGGCTGCTCCGGCACGGACCACTGCTCGGCGTCGTACGTCTGCGCCGGCACGTACCACCGCTCGGAGTGGTACGGATCAGCGCGATCGGGCTCGGCCTCGTACGTCTCGCCCTGGTACGTCTCCTGCCGGTACTCCTCCGGCTGGTACGCGCCCGGCACGTACGCAGGATCGGGCTGGTACTCCGGCTGTGGCTCCGGGAAGTACCAGTCCTGCGAGCGGTACACGTCGGCCTCGCCCGCTCCCCCTTCCTCGACGAGCGGCCATTGGCCTGGTGGTGGCGATCCCTCATCGCCTGGGTCATCGTCCTGCGGGTCCGGCTGCGCGGGCGCGCCGAACTCTCGCGAGTAGGCAACTCTCAAGTTCTACCCCCTACTTGAAAACTGCGCAGAATCGCCGGCTAGAACACTATCCGCAGGGTCGCGGACTGCGCAAGCATTCGCGTAACTTTTCCGGACCTGAGGCGTTTGGAGCCGGCCCAGCTCTTAACAGTGCCGACAGAACGACTACACGAAAGTCGCTACACGCCCAGGTACGCGCGCTGGATGTCGGGATTCTGGGCCAGCTCGGCGGCGGGACCCTGCATCACCACGCGGCCGTTCTCCAGGACGTAGCCGCGGTCGGCCGCCTCCAGTGCCACCAGCACGTCCTGCTCGACCAGCAGGATGGACGTCCCGTCGCGATTGATCGCCCTGGCCACGTCGATCACGCGCTCCACGACCTTGGGCGCCAGCCCGAGCGAGGGCTCGTCGATCATCAGCAGCCGGGGCCGCGCCATCAGCCCGCGCCCGATCGCGACCATCTGCTGCTCGCCGCCCGACAGCGTGCCGGCGTCGCGGCCCAGCTTGTCCTGCAGCGTGGGGAAGTAGTCGAGCACGCGGGCCAGGTCCGACTCGACGTCGCGGTCCCGGCGCCGGTACGCGCCCAGACGCAGGTTGCGCTCGACGCTCAGGCTGGCGAAGAGTCGCCGGCCCTGGGGCACGTGGACCAGGCCCGCGGCCACCAGGCGCTCCGCCCGCCCGTTGGTGACGTCGCGGCCGTCGAAGACGACCGAGCCGCTCGTGGCGGGGAGCAGGCCGCTGATGACGCCGAGCAGCGTCGACTTGCCGGCGCCGTTGGCCCCGATCAGGGCGACCAGCTCACCGGCGTGGAAGTCGAGGTCGACGCCGAACAGGACCGGGCCGGCGCCGAAGCCGGCGGTCAGGCCGCGGACCTGGAGGAGCGGTGGCTCAGGGGGCACCGGCGGCCCGCCTCGCGTAGCGCTCGCCCAGGTACGCCTCGACCACGCGGGCGTCGCGGAGCACGTCGGCCGGCTGGCCCTCGGCCAGCGTCTGGCCGAAGTGGAGCACCACCACCCGCTGGCAGACCCCCACGACCACCCGCATCACGTGCTCGATCAGCACGATCGTGACGCCGCTGGCGTGGACCGCGCGCACCATGTCCAGGGCCTCGTCCACCTCCACGGCGTTGAGGCCGGCCATGACCTCGTCGAGCAGCAGCAGCCGGGGGCGGGTCGCCAGCGCCCGCGCCACCTCCAGGCGCTTTCGATCGGGGATCGTCAGGCTGCCCACCGGCTGCAGGCGCTTGTCGGCCATGCCGACGACCTCCAGCACCTCGTCCGCGGCGGCGAACGCGCGGCTCGGCGGCAGCCGGGAGGCGCCGAACAGCGCGCCGACGGCGGCGTTCTCCCTGACCGTCATCGACGCGAACGGCTTGACGACCTGGAACGTGCGGCCGATGCCCAGCCTGGCGATCCGGTGCGGAGCCAGCCCGCGCAGCGCGGCGCCGGCGAACGTGATGCTGCCGGCGTCCGGCCGGTGGACGCCGCTGACGCAGTTGAGGAGCGTCGTCTTGCCGGCGCCGTTGGGGCCGATCACGCCCAGGATCTCGCCCTCGGCGACGTCGAAGGTCACGCCGTCCAGCGCCGCCACCCCGCCGAACCGCTTGGTCACGCCGTCCAGCGAGAGCAGCGCGGCCATCCGCGTCAGACCCCGGTCTCGCGCAGGGACCGGCGGAGGTGGGCGATCGACAGGCGCGAGGAGCCGCCCAGGAAGTCGACGATGCCTCGCGGCACGAACAGGACCGTGATCGCGAGCAGCAGGCCGAGCCCGATCTGCGCGTAGACGGCCACGTCCGAGCGGCCGGCCAGCACCTGGATCAGCAGCTCCAGCACGACGGCGCCCATCACCGGTCCGAACAGCGTGCCGGCGCCGCCGAGGACCGCCATCAGGATCATCTGGATGTTGAAGTCCAGCGAGAACCCGAGCGACTGGTCGATGAAGCTGTTCCAGAGCGCGAAGACGCCGCCGGCCAGGCCGGACAGCGCCGCCGCGATCGCGAATGCGGCGACCTTGTGCGCGGTCGTGTTCACGCCGATCACCTGGGCCGCGTCCTCGTTCTCTCGGATCGCGATCAGGCCGTAGCCGAAGCGGGTGCGCAGGACCAATCGGGTCACGGCGACGGCGATCACGGCCGCGGCGACCATCAGGTAGAGGAAGAGCAGGTCGGCGCGGCGCAGGATCGGCGGGAAGAGGCCGGTCGCGCCGCCCAGGTACTCGATGTTCTTCACGACCTCGCCGACCGCGACGGCGGTGCCCAGGGTGGCGATGGCGAAGTAGTGGCCGCGCAGGCGCAGCAGCGGCAGGCCGACCAGCACGGCGAAGACCGCGGGCACGACGGGCGCCAGGGCGATGCCCATGGCGAGCGGCAGGTGCAGCCGGTGGGTGTCGACGGCCACCGCGCACGTGTAGGCGCCCAGGCCGAAGAACGCGACGTTGCCGAATGAGCCGTAGCCGGTCAGCCCGCCGACCAGGTTCCAGGCCGACGCCAGCACGACGAACATCGCGATCGTGGTCAGGATGCGCAGCTGGGCGCGGTCGACCAGCTCGGGCAGCCCCATGCTGTCGGCCTGGTCGGTGGAGGTCAGCGGCGCGAGCAGGATGAGGACCAACGCGATGAGGAAGACGATCAGCAGCAGCCGTCGCAGCCGGCGGCCCTCCGCGCTGGGCACGATGGAGAAGCTCAAGCGAGCACCGTGGGGACGCTCATAGATGCCGAGGACGCCGTAAGCGTGGGCTCCGCCCCGTGTGTGAGTTGGTCTTCCCGGAGTTCGCACACCTCACCTCCGGGCGCGAAGCGCTGCGCCGTAGGCGCCCCGAACGTCCTGGACAAGAGGGGGGGTTCTGGAAGGGGGGGCCTGCCCCCACTTGCCCGGCTCAAGCGAGGCGGCCCATGAGGCCCTGCGGCCGCACCACGAGGACGAGGACCAGGATCGCGAAGGCGATGGCGTTCGCCCAGCCGGCGCCCAGGCCCGGCACCATCGTCTGGCCCAGCGTCTCGATCAGGCCGAAGAGCAGACCGCCGACGACGGTCGCGCCCACCCGGCCCAGCCCGCCCAGCACGACGACGACGAACGCCTGCAGGGTGTAGGGCTCGCCCGCGGTGGGCGTGATCGCCTGGGTGGTGCTGATCAGGGCGCCGGCGACGCCGGCGCAGGCCGCGCCGACGGCGAACGTCAGCGCGTAGACGTGGCGCAGGTCGACGCCGACCAGCCTGGCCGCGTCGCGGTCGGCGCCGACGGCCTGGATGGCGGCGCCGGTCCGGGTCCGGTTGAGCAGGAGCGCGACCCCGGCCGCCACCAGCAGCGCGACGGCGAGCGCGGCGAGCCTGATGTACGGCACCTGGACGCCCCCGATGCCGAGCCCACTGCCCGAGTACGCGGGCGTCACCGAGCGGAAGTCGGACTTGAACAGCAGGAGCAGGACGTTGACCAGGACCAGGTTGACGCCGAACGTCAGGAGCAGCGTGAAGAAGAGCGGCGCGCGGATGACCCGGTTGACCAGGACGCGCTGGAGGACGTAGCCGAACGCGAACAGGAGCGCCGCCACGAGGGGCAGGGAGAGGAAGGGATCGACGTGGTAGGTCGCGAACAGCCACCAGGTGAGGTACGCGCCGGTGATGACCATGGCGCCGTGGGCCAGGTTGACGATGTTCAGGATGCCCCAGACCAGGCTGAACCCGA
>Ga0066903_100002618_pt1 | contig 14229 bp, 15 predicted proteins | sample PanSoiMetaGPlot1_FD_67491 | JGI IMG/M metagenome (GOLD analysis project Ga0066903, IMG submission 67491) | Tropical forest soil microbial communities from Panama analyzed to predict greenhouse gas emissions - Panama Soil - Plot 1 (version 2) | ecosystem: Environmental > Terrestrial > Soil >...
TTCCTCGGAGGGCAGCCGGTTATCGTCGGCGACCGCGTCTACGTCGGCAGCAAGGACGGGACCGTCTCCGCGTTCCCGATCAACTGCACGCACGTCGCGGGCCGATGCGATCCGATCTGGACCGCGCGTACCCACGGGCCGGTCACGAACCAGCCGCCGATCCAGGAAGGATCGCGCGTCGTGACGCCTCTCGTCACCGACGGCGCGAGCCTGTTCGTTCAGTCGGGGTCGTGGGTGTACGCCTTCCCCCTGACCTGCGACACCTCCCCCTGTACACCCTCGTGGATCGGTCGAACCCCAGGGGAGTGGGTGAACGACATGGCGGTGAGTGGCGGGTTCGTGTACGCCTCAACCTGGCCTGGTCGAGGTTCCTCCGGCGGCACGGTGGTCTTCCCGACGGAGTGTCCGTATCGGTGCAAAACCGCCTGGACGTTCGACGCGATCCCGTCGAGTCCCGTGATCGCGGATGGCGTCGTGTACTTGATCGGCTCCGGGAACCCGGGGGATCAGGCGTTCGCAGCCACGTGCGGGGTCGATGGCGGTCGGTGCGATCCGCTCTGGACGTTGAGCCCCGACAACGGCTCGTCGTCGAACTTCGTGAACGTGACGGACGGTGGTGTGTACATGGCGGGAGGCGACGGGCACCTCCACGTCTTCCGGCTCGGCGGCTCGGAGACGTGCTGCACCACCGTGGCGCTCAGCGGCACGGGTCACGCGCTTTGGTATCTGGTGTTCTACTCCCTGCTGTTCGGGGTGATCGCCTGGGTGGTGGTGCGTCGGCGACGCCCCTCCCTCGCCCCCTGACCAGCGATCCGGTTTGTCGGCTCCCCCGGCTAGACTGACAGTTCCCGCAGCGTGCGGGCCATCCCAGGGAGGCGAGGCATGCCACGAGCCATGTGGAAGGGGGCCATCTCGTTCGGCCTCGTGACGATCCCGGTCGCCGTCTATCCGGTGAGCGAGGAGAAGGGGCTCAAGTTCAACCAGCTCCACGACGAGGACGGCGGGCGGATCCGGTACAAGCGCGTGTGTGAGAAGGACGGCGAGGAGGTCACCTTCGAGCACATCGTGAAGGGCTACGAGGTCGAGAAGGATCGGTACGTCGTGCTCACGGACGAGGACTTCGACGCGGTGCCGGTCGAATCCAGCCGCGCGATCGACATCGAGCGGTTCGTCGATCTGGACGAGATCGATCCCGTGATGTTCAAGAAGAGCTACTACCTGATTCCGGAGGAGACCGGCGCCAAGGCGTACGCCTTGCTCCGAGAGGCGATGAGCGAAGACGGCCGGGTCGGGATCGCCAAGGTCAGCTTCCGTGACAAGGAGCACCTCGCGGCGCTGCGGTTCAAGGACGACGCCTTCGTGCTGGAAACGATGTACTGGCCGGACGAGATCCGTGAGGCCGACTTCGGCGGCGTCGACGTGAGCGGCAAGGTGACTACCCAGGAGCTCGAGATGGCCAGGCAGTTGATCGAGTCGCTCTCGGGCGATTGGACGCCGGGGGCCTTCTCGGACGAGTACCGCGAGGGACTGCTGCAGATCGTCGAGGCCAAGCTCAACGGGCAGGAGATCGAGGTCGTGGCTCCCGAGCCCACGGCCAAGGTCGTCGACCTGATGGAGGCGCTCAAAGCGTCCGTCGCCGCCGCGAAGGAGCAGGGGGAGCCCTCCACGAAGAAGGTGTCCGCCAAGAAGTCCACCGCGAAGAAGCCGGCCGCCAAGAAACCGGCCGCCAAGAAGACGACGACACGGAAGAAGGCCGTCGGGGAGTAGCTCCCTCGGCACGCTCCACGATCCCGATGCCCGTGGGGGTCGTGCCGGCCGGTCTAGGCTTCACTTGTGATCGCGTGGTTCCGGCGGACGTGGGAGCACGTGCGGCATCCCCGCTGGCACGCCGAGACGCTCGTCTGCTCACGGCGAGGCCACATCCTCCCGGCCGCGGACGTCGAGATCCTCAGGCCGACGGACGGGGGGGTCGGCGTCGACCTGCCGGACGGCCGCCGCTTCGCCCGATGCCTGCGCTGCGACTCGTGGCTCGTGGTGCCGCGCCCGGCGAACCCGTCCCGGCGGACGCTCCCGCCGATCGCCGAGATCCCGTTGCCGCGTCGCGGCGAGGAGCTGCGCGAGGCGATCATCGTTCGCATCATCGCGATCGACCGGTTCGTCCACGTGGTGCTGTTCGGGCTCGTGTTCGCGGTCGCCTTGGAGCTCCGTCTGAACATCGGTCCGCTGCGAGACGCGGCGCAGCGGGTCCTCGACTCGCTCAACCAGGCGACGGCGAACTCGACGCAGGGCGGGTCGCATAGCTTCCTGGTGCGCGAGCTCCAGCGGCTCGTCGACCTGCGGACCGGGGCGCTCGACGTCCTGTTGGCCACGAGCCTCGCGTACGCGGTGCTCGAGCTGGTCGAGGCGATCGGCCTCTGGCACGAGCGGCGATGGGCCGAGTACCTCACCGTGATCGCAACCGCCGGGCTGATGCCGTTCGAGATCATCGAGCTCACCCGTCGCGTGACCGTGTTCCGGGTCGGCGCGCTCGTCGTGAACCTGCTGATCGTCGTGTGGCTGCTGTTCCGCAAGCGGCTGTTCGGGATCGGGGGCGGTCCCGCGTCGAAGGCGCGGGACCGCCCCGATCCCGCGATGGTGCTGGCGCCGCCGACGGAAGCCGCGGGGGTAAGCTCGCGCGCGTGAAGCTCGTCACGGCGATCGTGAAGCCGCACCGGATCGACGACGTGAAGGATGCGCTCCGTGAGATCGGCGTCGGCGGCTTGACGACCACCGATGTCGAAGGGTTCGGCAGGCAGCGGGGACACACGGAGGTCTACCGCGGCGCCGAGTACCAGGTGGACTTCGTCCCGAAGGTCAAGGTCGAGATCGTCGTGGAGGACGGCGACGTCGACGGCGTCGTCGACGCGATCGTGAAGGCGGCGCGAACCGGGAAGATCGGCGACGGCAAGCTCTGGGTGAGCGATGTCGACCGGGTGATGCGGATCCGAACCGGCGAGATGGGTCCCGACGCACTGTCGGGGTGACGGTGCCGGATCCCGCCGGAAGGCTCCGCGACGAGCTCGATTCGCTCCAACGCGCGTACGCGGTGGGGCGTCACGGACGCTCCGTTGCCCGGCGCCGGGCCGAGCTCGTCGATGTCTGTGTGACGGAGCTGTTCGCGATGGCCGGATCCCCGTCGGCGATCGCGGTCGTGGCGACCGGCGGGTACGGGCGGATGCGGCAGCTCCCCGGCTCCGACGTGGATCTGTTGATCGCCCACGAGGACGAGCGGGCCGCCGCGAGGACGGCGGACGCGATCCTCTACCCGCTGTGGGACGCGGGGTTCCGCGTGGGCCACGCGGTTCGGACGCCGGCCGAGTGTGGCGAGGCGGCCGCTGCGCACCTCGATGCGTGGACCGCGATGCTGGAGGCCCGAACCGTCGCCGGTGACCGCTCGGTCGCCGATCGAGCGATCGGGCCGGTGGTGGCCGCCGCTCGCTCCGACGCGCCGGCCTTCGCCCGCCTCGTCGATGAGGCGGCCGCGTCTCGCCGCGAGCGGTACGGGTCGTGCGCACATCTGCTGGAGCCCAACCTGAAGGAGGGGACCGGAGGCCTCCGCGATACGGCGTCGCTGGGTTGGCTCGCCGCCGCCGTCGGCGATCACCTGACCGCGGCCGGCGTCGTCCGCGCGCGCGAGCGCGATGCCGTCGACGCTGCCGAAGACTTCTTGATCCGAGTCCGGAGCGCGCTCCAGCTGCTCACGGGGAAACGCGACGTCCGGCTGGTCGCGGAGCTCCAGCCGGACGTCGCCCGGGAGGTCGGGTTCGTCGAGGAACCCGACCTCCCGGCCCCCGACGCGTTGATGCGCGCGATCTTCGAGCACGCGCGGAACGTGGAACACGTGTCGTGGCTCGCCGTGGAGCGGATCGTCGGCGACACGATGCGGACGATCGACCTACCCCTCGATGCGGCGTCGATCCTCGCGTCGCTCGCGGACGCCGCGGAGGCCGACGAGGTCCCGTCGTCCGTGCTGCTCGACGCGATCGAGGATGCGGACCTCCCGGACCCCGTCGTCTGGGACGCCGACGCCCGGGCTTCGTTCCTCCGGATCCTCCGCGCGGGGAACGCCGGTGCCGCGATGCTCGACGTCCTCGACCGCATCGGCCTGCTCGGCCGGTACCTGCCCGCGTGGTCCGCCGTCCGCTGCCGGCCACAACGAGACCCGTACCACCGCTCGACGGTCGATGCGCACCTCGTGACGACCGCACGTCACATGGCCGAGATGCTGGACGAGCCGCCGGCCGACGACCCGGTCGCGGCGGCCGCCGTCGCGAACGCGGAGCGAGCGGACGCGCTCCTGCTCGGGGCGCTCTTCCACGACGTCGGGAAGATCGGGGTCGGCGGGCACGTGGAGATCGGCGTGCGGATCGCCCGCGAGACCTTCGATGAGATGGGCATCGACAGATCCGATGCCGGCCTCGCGCTCTTCATGATCGCCGAGCATCTGCTCCTGCCGGACACCGCGACGAGGCGTGACCTCTCGGACGAGGAGCTCCTCGTCGATGTGGCCGAGCGCGTCGGGACGCCGGATCGGCTCGAGGCCCTCTACCTGCTGGCCAAGGCCGACGCGCTCGCGACGGGCCCCGCGGCGTGGACGCCGTGGCGCGAGACGCTGATCCGCGAGCTCGTCGCAAAGGTCCGTCGCGTGTTCGAGCGTGGACAGATGGGTGCCGAGCTCGCCGCGCAGCTGGCCGAGCGGACGGACCGGGTCCGCGACGCGCTGGTCGAGGAACCGGAAGATGAGGTCGACCGCTTCATCCTGCGGATGCCGCGCGCGTACTTCCTGGCGATCGATCCCGCCCGGGCGGTGGATCACGCGCGCCTGGTGGTCGCCCCCGTCGGCGCGAACGAGGTCCGCACGGCCTCGGCGCCGGGGTCTCGACCGGACACGTATGAGGTCGTGGTGGTCGCGAACGACCGTCCTGGGCTGTTGTCGTGGATCGCCGGCTCGCTCGCGACCGAAGGCGTGTCGATCCTCACGGCGCAGGCGTTCACGACCGACGACGGTGTCGCGCTCGATGTGTTCGAGGTCGAGGGGGCCTTCGAGCCGGAGATCACCGAGCGGCGTTGGCGGGCGTTCCGGACGACGCTCCGGCGCACGATCGAGGGTTCGATCTCGCTCGAGCACCGCGTCGAGGAGCAACGCGCGACTTATCCCCGTCGGCGGATCGCAACGGCGATGACCGTGCGGGCCCTCAACGACGTGTCGGAGTTCTCGACGGTGATCGAGGTCGGCGCGCCCGACCGGATCGGACTGCTCTTCGACATCACCCGCACGTTCGCGGAGCTGCATCTCGACGTCCATCTGGCGAAGGTGGCGACCTTCGACGGGCGCGTGGTGGACGCCTTCTACCTGCGCGATGCGCTGGGCCAGAAGGTCGTCGATCCCGACCGGATCGCGGAGATCGAGGGGTCGCTCCGCGCCCGGCTCTCGGTCGGATCCCCGGGCTGACGCCGCGCCCGGATGGCGCCCCGCCCTTACCCTGCGAGGTCCGCCCGCGTCCGCCGCTCCAGCATCGCCTCGAGGCGCTTCGCCATCTTCGGCGACGCGCCCTCGTCCTCGTGCTTGAAGTAGGTGAAGACGGTCCCACCGGCGTCCAGGGCGGGACCGATCCGGCCCGCCCACGTCTCGAGTTCCTCATCGGTGTACTCGCTCTTGCGCAGGCGCAGGTAGCCGACGGGCTCCCACGAGAGATCCCCGGGCTTGGGATCCTTCTCGTCCGTCTCCGCGACGCACCACGCGACGCCGCGGTCGCGCAGCACCTCGCGCGCCTCGATCCAGGACGGGTGCCGGAACTCCATCGCGTAGGACGGGCCGTTCTGCGGCAGGGTCTCGAGGAACCGTGCGAGCAGATCCGCGTCGTGATGCAAGCTCGGCGGACACTGGAACAGGACGCAGCCGAAGCGGTCGGCGAGGAGCCGCCCGGTCGTGACGAACCCCCGCACGTCGTCGCCGACGTCCTCCAATCGTTTCCAGTGCGTGATCCGCTGGTTCGCCTTCAGCGTGAACATGAAGCCGGGCCGCGCCCGATCCCGCCAGCGCTCGATCGTCTTCTCGGATGGGAAGCGCCGGAACGTGTAGTTCACCTCGACCGACGTCAGCTGCGACGAGTAGTAGTCGAGCATGTCGTCCTTCTTCAGGCCTTCGGGATAGAAGACCCCGTGCCGCCACTCGTCGTAGGCGAACCCCGACGTCCCAAGGAAGAAGCGACCGTCCATCCGCCCATCATGGCACGGCGCCCCATCACCCCTCTCCGTAGACTGCCCGGATGACCGATCCCACCGTGAGCGCCGCTCGGGAGATCTTCGACGAGAAGATCGAGGGCATCCACGGGTCCGTCGACGGGCTTCCGACCGAGGCGCTCAACTGGAGGCCCGCGGGCGATGACACGAACCCGATCGCCGTCCTGGCGGTCCACGCGATGGGGAGCACGCGCAACTGGCTGGCGGTTGCGTTCGGGGCCCAACTCCCGGAGCGCGATCGTTCCGCCGAGTTCCGTAGCGTCGCCGGGGACGGCACGGAGCTGCTCGCGCATGTCGACCGGGTGGCCGAGGACTGCCGGCGGCTCTTCGATGGCGCCGGTCGGTTCCAACCGGATGCGACGCGAGCCTCGGGGTTCCGGACGAGATCGGGCGATGAGGAGGTCGTGACGCGCGCCTGGGCCATCCTGCACGCGCTCGAGCATCTGAGCGAACATGTCGGACACGCGCAGCTCACCCGTCAGCTGTGGGAGCGGCGCGAGGGGTGAGCGAGCGCTTCACGGTTGCGACGCCACGCGGTGACGTCAGCGCTGCCTGGCACGAGGCCGACGGTCCCATCCTGATCGTCGGTCACGGCGCCGGCGCCGGGATGGACCATCCCTTCATCGTCGGGTTCTGCGACGCACTCGCGGGCGAGGGTGTCGCCGCGGTCCGGTTCAACTTCCCATACATGGAGGCGGGCCGCCGGTCGCCGGATCAAGCGGGCAACGCGATCGCGGCGTTCCGTGCCGTGTTCGAGGAGGTGGCCGCGCGCGGCGGCGGCCGGCAGGTGCTCGGCGGCGGCAAGAGCTACGGCGGCCGCATCGCATCGATGGCCGCCGCCGAGGGCATGCCGGCCGCCGCCCTGGTCTTCCTGGGCTATCCGCTCCATCCTCCCGGCAAACCCGACCGGGTCCGTGACGACCACCTCTATGGGCTGTCGATCCCGATGCTGTTCCTCCACGGGACGAAGGATCCGTTCGCGGATCCGGCACTGCTCCGCGCGGTCATCGACCGCCTCGGCGACCGAGCGACCCTCGCCGACGTCGACGTCGCCGGACACTCGTTCGAGCGATCCCGGAAGGACGACCCTCACGACGTGGGAGCATCCCTGGCCCCGATCGCGGCCGGATTCGTGTTCGAGAGGCTCTAGGGCATGCCGCGTAAGAACCGTCGCGCGCCGCTCGAGTACCTGCCCTCGCCGGACCCGCGTCAGCGGTCGGCTCCGCCGCCGTGGGCAGAGGTTCACGGGTACGAGGTGCGTCACCTCGTGGGAGACAAGGGGTACCGGTGCCCCGGATGCGACCACATCGTGAGACCCGGCTCGTGGCACCTCGTCGTCGTCCCCGACGGCGCGCCGGATGATCGCCGGCACTGGCACATCGAGTGCTGGCGGAAGGAGCTTCGGCGGCAAGGGATCCTGCGTCGGAGCGAGGGCGAGTGAGACCCTCCTCGGTCGATGCCACGATCCCGCTGCTCCGAGGACCGGAGAGGTGACGGCGTCATACACTCGAGGGCGTGGACGACGCGGTTCGCGCGCGGATGTGGGCGTCGGGGGGTCGATGGTTCGCCGCCGTGCTCGACGCGCCCGTCTACGTCGAGGTCACCGGAACATCGGAGCACTCCTGTCTGGATGAGCTCCGCAAGGCGGTCGGAGACGACATGGTCCTGACCGTCGAGGTGGTCCCGCCGCTCGCCGGGGTCGCGGAGGCGGCGGAGATCATGGGCTGGGACAAGCGTCGGGTGATCACGTACATCGACCGCGGACAGTTCCCCGAGCCGATCACGTGGCTCGCCTCCGGCCGGGTGTGGCTCCGCGAGGACGTCGAGACCTACGCGCGGGAGTGGCGAGCGCGGCATCCGAACGCGAAGGCTGCTCGGTGAGCGACGCCGAACGACGGCTCTACCTCATCCGTCACGCCAAGGCCGACCGTCGCTCCACCGGCGAGTGCATGACGATCCGGGGCGTCGTCGCGGATCCGCCGCTGGACGGCGTCGGGCGGACGCAGGCGGCGGCCCTCGCGCGGCGGTTGGCGAAGATGCCGTCGCCCGCCGCGATCTACTGCTCGACCCTCGCCCGGGCGCGGCAGACGATCGCGCCGTTCGTCGAAGCGACCGGCGCATCCGTCGTGTACGACGAGGAACTGGCGGAGTGGTACGGGGGCGCCTGGGAGTTCAAGGAGTTCGAGGAGCTCCTCGCGGAGCATCCGGAGATCCCCACGCGGATCCTCCTCCAGGACCCGCTGTTCCACCTGGCGCCCGGAGGGGAGCCGTTCGAGGGGTTCCGGCGCCGAGTGATCGCCGCGGTCGAGGGGGCGCTCGCCAATCACCCCTCGGGCGACGTCTGGGTCGTCTGCCACGGCGGCGTGATCAACGCGTACCTGTCGTGGTTCCTCGGTCTCGAGGGACAGGACATGTTCTTCCTCCCGCCGAACACGAGCATCAACACGGTGAAGGTGGTGGGGGATCGGCGCGCGCTCTGGTTCCTGGCCGACGACGCCCACGTCACCGAGCCGGAGCTGTTCCCGGACTGACGAGCGCGGGCGGGCCGGTATGGTGTCGGTCCGATACCGACCGAAGGAGCCCCGCGTGAGCCTCGTGTTCCTGTCGCCCGGATGGGCGGAAGCCCTGACGCAAGCGGTCAACGGTGACGGCGAGTTCGCGGCCGCCGCCGGCAGCCAGCGGGCCCGTATCCAGCAGATCATCACGACCGACGAGGGTGAGAAGCGCTACTGGACCACGATCGAGGACGGCACGATCGCGATGGGCATGGGCGATCTGGACGGCCCCGATGCCACGATCCGGCAGAGCTACGACACGGCGGTCGCGCTTGCCAAACGCGAGCTGTCACCCGTGACGGGCTTCATGATGGGCAAGATCAAGGTCGAGGGGAACATGGGGATGCTCATGGGCCTCGCGGGGGCGCTCGGCAAGCTGGCCGACGCGATGGCGCGCCTCGACGTCCAGTACTAGCCGCCGGTCGCTTCCCGGTCGGCCGTCACGCTGTACGTCCCGCTCGCGCGGACCACGGCGCGTCCCGCCGCATCGACGACGGTCCCCTCCGCGAACGCGATCTGGCTGCCCACCCGCGTCGTCGTTCCTATCGCTTCCATGCGTCCAGGCCTCGTCGGGCGCAGGTAGTGGATGCTGAGGTCGATCGTCACGTGCCTGCGCTTGGTGCCGACGGCGCTTCGGACCGCGAGCCCCATCGCGATGTCGACGAGCGTCGCCAACACCCCGCCGTGGACGAGCCCCTGCAGGTTGCGGTGTTCCGGATTGGCCACCCAGCCGAGCCGAACCTCGCCGCGGCGGGCGTCCTCGATCGTGACGCCGAAGCCGGAGTGGAACGGAGACGCGGCGATCCTGTCCCGCAGGTCGTTTGCGATCGCGTCGTCGGGCTCCACCGGATCTCTCCATCCTTCCGTTCCGCGAAGCGCGTAAGTGTCCCATGGGAAGGGGTTTGACGCCGGGACGGCACCGGCCCAGAATCCGGTCGCCGAGCCGGGGGCGGCGAAGAAGCTTCGTCGGGATGGAGGGAGAGTCCATGCACAGATCGTTCCGCATGTTCACGCTACCGCTCGTCGCGCTCGCGGTCGTCGCAGCAGCATGCTCGAACAACAGTTCCGCCGCGAGCGGAACGAGTAGTGGCTCAGGAACGTGCACATCCGACCTGAAGGTGGGCCTTGCACTCGACGTCGGTGGTCTCGGAGACAAGGGGTTCAACGATCTGGCGTACGCGGGGCTCCAGAAGGCGATCGCGGACGGGATCATCTGCCAGGAGAACACGAAGTACGTGGAGGCCAACGAGCAGGGATCGAACCTGGACCAGGAGGTCCAATCGTTGATCGACGGCGGATACCAGCTGATCATCGGCACGGGGTTCTCGTTCACCGACGACGGCAAGATCAACGAGATCGCGCCAGACAACCCGAACGTGGACTTCGGCATCATCGACGGGTTCGCGACGTGCGGCACCGCATGCGGATTGCCCAACGACGCCAAACAGATCCCGAACGTCGTCGACCTGACCTTCAAGGAGCAAGAGGGCTCGTACCTCGTCGGCGTCGCTGCCGCACTGGAAGCGAAGAAGCTGAACTGCGACAACGTGGGCTTCCTCGGCGGACAGATCGGGGACTTGATCGGCAAGTTCCAGGCGGGATATGAAGCGGGCGTCGCGTCGATCGACCCCAACATGACGGTGCAGGTCCAGTACATCGGTGACTCGACCAAGGCCTTCGACGATCCCGTCCAGGGCGAGGCACTCTCGAACAAGATGTACGACGACGGCGCGTGCATCATCTACCACGCGGCGGGCAACTCCGGGAACGGCTTGTTCAAGGCCGCGGCCGCGCAACAGAAGTACGCGATCGGCGTGGACTCCGACCAGTACAACGTCGTGACACCCGACGAGGCCAAGTGGATCCTCACCTCGATGATCAAGCGGGTCGACGTAGCCACGTACGACACGATCAAGGCCGCCGCCGATGGCACGTTCAAGGGTGGGATCGACCAGGTGTTCGACCTCAAGAGCGGCGGCATCAGCTACTCCAAGTCGAATACGCAGTTGATGACCCAGGACATCATCGACCAGGTCGAGAAGGCGAAGCAGCAGATCCTGAGTGGAGCGGTCGTGCCGCCGTCCGCTCCACCCTCCCCGGCGGGGGGCTGACGATCTCAGCCAACATCGGATCCGACGACGGGGCGGAGCGCGTGAGCGCTCCGCCCCTCGTCGTGATGACGGGGATCACCAAGCGGTTCCCGGGCGTCGTCGCAAACGACGACGTCTCGCTCGAGCTGCGCGCGGGCGAGGTGCATGCGCTCGTCGGCGAGAACGGAGCAGGCAAGTCGACGTTGATGCGCGTTCTCTACGGCATGTATCCGCATGACGCCGGCACGATCGAGGTCCGAGGCGAAGCCGTGAAGATCCATTCTCCGCGGGACGCGATCGGGCTGGGGATCGGCATGGTCCACCAGCACTTCGTGCTCGTGGACCCTTTCACCGTCGCGGAGAACGTGATCCTCGGACGGGAGGGATCGGCGCTCATCGACGAGGAAGACGCCGCTCGGAAGGTGCAGGACCTCGCCAACACCTACGGGTTCCAGATCGATCCAACGGCGAAGGTCGAGGACCTCTCGGTCGGCGAGGAGCAGCGTGTCGAGATCCTCAAGGCGCTCTACCGGGGCGTCGACGTGTTGATCCTGGACGAACCGACCGCGGTCCTCACCCCGACGGAGACGAAGTCGCTCTTCGCGAACCTCCGTGCCTTGCGTGACAGCGGCAAGACGATCGTGTTCATCAGTCACAAGCTCGAAGAGGTGCTCGACATCGCGGACCGGATCACGGTGCTCCGGCGAGGGAAGGTGGTTGGGGAGACCACCCCGGCAGGAACGACGAAGGCGCAACTCGCGGAGATGATGGTCGGGCGGCCGATCCTGTTCCGGCTCGAGAAGCCCGTCGTAGAGCCGGGCGAGCCGGTGCTCGTGCTGGACGATGTCCACGCGGGACGGCTCCACGGCCTTGATCTCGTGGTTCGCGCCGGCGAGATCGTGGGCGTCGCCGGCGTCGAGGGGAACGGGCAGCGTGACCTGTCCGACGCGATCATGGGTCTCCGGCACGTGGACAGCGGCTCGATCGTGCTCGAAGGCCGTGAGATCACCGGGATGGACACGGAGTCGATCCGCCAGTCGGGGACGGGGTTCGTGCCGGAGGATCGGCACGATCAGGGCCTCGTGTTGGACATGAGCCTGTGGGAGAACTCGATCCTCGGTCGCCAGGACGACGCGGAGTTCTCGGGACGCGCGGGCGTCATGCTGATCGGGAAGATCAAGCGATCGGCCGAGCGCTTGGTCCGTGCATACGACGTCCGCGCTCGGAACGTAGACACGGTTGCCCGCACCCTTTCCGGTGGGAACCAACAGAAGCTGATCCTCGCCCGCGAGCTGGAGGGGAACCCCAAGCTGCTCCTCGCCGCCCAACCCACCCGCGGGCTCGACGTGGGGGCGATCGAGTTCGTCTGGCGGCAGATCCTCGAACAGAAAGCCGAGGGCCGGGCCGTCCTGCTGATCTCGGCGGAGCTGGACGAGATCTACTCGCTGGCGGACCGGATCGTGACCCTGTTCGAAGGGAAGATCACCGGCGAGTACCCGCCGGATGCTCCGCCGGAGGAGGTCGGCCGCGGCATGCTCGGTGACATCCGGACGGAGGCGAGCTGAGTGGCGACGACGCCGATGACGGTGCCGGAGACGCACCGACGGGAGCGCCCGGAGTGGATCGACAACCTCGCCGGACAGCTCCTCGCCGTAGTGATCGCGCTGATCATCGCGCTCCTGCTGGGGTCGTTGATCATCCTCGGGTACGGCGAGAGTCCACGTGTCGTCTACGGCGCGATCTTCCATTACGGCTTCGGAACCCGCGACGGGTTCGGCTACGTGCTGACGGAGGCCACACCCCTGATCTTCTCGGCGCTCGCGGTCGCGGTCTGTTTCAAGGGAGGGATGTTCAACATCGGCGTCGAGGGTCAGTACCTCGTCGGGATGGTCACGGCGTCCTGGGCCGCCCTGAAGCTCGACTTCCTTCCGGGCCCGCTCCTGATGTGGGCCGCGATCGCCTTCGGGATCCTCGGAGGGATCGTATGGGCCCTGGTTCCGGCGATCCTCAAGGTACGCACGGGCGCCCATGAGGTGGTCACGACGATCATGATGAACGGGATCGCGGTGTCGTTGGTGGCGTGGGCGATCAACGGACCCCTCAAGTACACGCAACAGGCGGGTTTCCACACGCCGAACCTCCGGACCGACGCGTTCCGCGCGAACGCCCGGATCCCGGACCTCGGTCACGTGTTCGGGATCGGCTTATCGGTGCACCTGTCCTGGCTATTGATCGGTGCTCTCATCACCGCGGTCGCGGTCTGGTTCATCCTGAAGCGGACCCGCCTCGGGTACGAGGCGCGGGCGGTCGGATCGTCGCCGGGTTCGGCACGCGCCGGCGGCATCTCGATCGGGAACGTGCAGATCAAGCTGTTCGTGATCTCCGGAGCCCTCGCCGGCCTGGTCGGGATGCAGCAGCTCCTCGGCGACAAGAACTACCTGCCGATCGGCTACGAGGCCGCCCTCGGATTCACCGGGATCGCGGTGGCATTCCTCGGTCAGAACAGCGCCGTCGGCATCGTGGCCGCCGCGATCCTCTGGGGCGTTCTCGCGCGAGGCGAAACGGCGGTGCAGATCGAAACGACGGTGCCTCCGGAGTTCGTGATCATCCTCGAAGGCATCTTGATCATCTCGGTCGTCGTGACCTACCAGCTCGCGAAACGCCGGCTGCTCGGTCGTCAGCTGCAGCGCGCGGCCGACGTCGAGAACCTCGAGGACTCCGCCGCCGCGGCGGATATCGAGGGCCTCGCCAAGGAGGATCGGTAGATGGCGCTCGGCGATATCGGAGCTGCGATCGGGATCGCGCTCACGTACTTCACGATCATCTACTTGACCGGTCTCGGCGGCCTGTTCAGCGAGCGGTCGGGGATCGTGAACATCGGTCTCGAGGGGATCATGATCATCGGGACCGTTACCGGCTCGTGGGGGACGCACCACTTCACGTTGCCGCCGCCCCAAGGGCTGGGTTGGGGCCTGCCATGGGGACCGATCATGGGACTCCTGATCGGCATGCTCGCCGGCACGATCTTCGCGGCGATCCACGCCGTCGTCACCGTGACGTTCCGCGTCGATCACATCGTGTCCGGTGTCGTCATCAACCTCGTCGCGATCGGTCTCGCTCGGTTCCTGTCGACGATCTTCTTCGGGCAGGCGACCCAGTCGGATCCCGGCCAGCCCCACCTGACGCCCATCGATATCCCGGTCCTTTCGAAGCTTCCATGGGGCCTAGGGGGTGCCTTCGAGCGACTCTCCCCGATGGTCGTGGTGGCGTTCCTCATGGTCCTCCCGGTCTGGTATTCGCTG